>ERZ724561.192-NODE-192-length-12419-cov-4.700944_pt1 | contig 12419 bp, 12 predicted proteins | sample MGYA00375855_ERZ724561 | MGnify/ENA primary metagenome ERZ724561 (study PRJEB28725, sample SAMN03264854) | marine sediment metagenome | biome: marine pelagic biome; feature: marine oligotrophic desert; material: ocean water | place: Pacific Ocean:North Pacific... | reverse complement strand
ATTGATACCACCGTCGAATCCTACCGCCGTATGGCTGCGTTGGTTCCGTACCCCCTACATTTGGGTATTACGGAGGCAGGTACTGCTAAAGCCGGCAGTGTACGTAGTGCTATTGGGTTAGGAATGTTGCTATATGAGGGTATTGGAGACACTATCCGAGTTTCCCTTAGCGACGACTCGCGCGAAGAGGTATACACGGGTTTGGAGATTCTAAAGTCGTTGGAACTGAGGAAAGAAGGAGCAGTCCTAGTCGCCTGTCCGAGTTGTGGTCGTGCTGATGTTGATGTGCACAAATTGTCTAACACCGTAGACGAAATGCTGAAACAGATAAAGACTCCAATCAAAGTTGCTGTCATGGGCTGTGAAGTGAATGGTCCAGGTGAGGCAAAGGATGCTGATGTGGGTATCGCCGCGGGTAATGGCAGGGCAATCATTTTCCGTAAAGGTCAGAAGGCACGTATTGTCCAAGAAGAAGAGATGTTGGCTGCACTGATGGAAGAGATTAAACAGGCCGAACAAGACCTGGTGGCTTTATCGTGAATAGAGTTCGGGGAGATCTTTACACAACGAAAGTCTTTAAAGATGAAGCGGTGTCGGTGCGAAAGTTTGCGAACCTAAGGTGAAAACCTCGTAATACCCAGCCGATTAATTGATACTGCGTGTGATGATACCGAAACATATGGATGTATAATCAGACCCCCTTTTAACTAGAAGTCACAACTATGCGTGTATCAAAACTATTCGGGAAAACCCTGCGTGACGATCCAGCTGAAGCAGAAATAGCTAGCCATCGTCTTATGCTGCGTGCTGGACTTATTCATCAAGTTGCAGCTGGCGTTTATGCTTACTTGCCTTTACTCTGCTGCAAGCAGAAGAAATTTCAATAGGTCCGTCTATTAATTCCCAAGAACAGGTTCAAGAAGCTTTAATTCTTGCTAAACCGGGAGACACAATTAACCTTGAAGAAGGCCTTTACCAATTTGAAGACGGTCTTTCGTTAGATATTGATAACGTCACAATAATTGGTGCAGGAATGGATAAAACTGTTCTCAGTTTTGCAGATCAAAAATCAGGTGCTCAAGGTTTATTAGTTACCTCTGATGGGGTAATTCTCAAGGACTTTGCGATTGAAGATGCTAAAGGTGATGCCCTTAAGGTCATTGGGGCTAACGGAATTTATATGGTCAATCTTAGAACGGAGTGGACCGGAGGCCCTAAAAGCTCCAACGGTGCCTATGGCCTTTATCCTGTTGAGTCAAAAAATGTACTCATAGATGGCTGTGTAGCGATTGGAGCTTCTGACGCAGGAATATATGTAGGACAATCTGAAAATATAATAGTAAGAAATAGTCGTGCCCACTACAACGTAGCAGGCATAGAGATAGAGAATTCTTTTTATGCTGATGTATACGACAATATAGCTTCGCACAACACGGGCGGTATCCTGGTCTTTGATCTACCTGATTTACCTCAACAAGGAGGGCACCATGTAAGAGTTTTTAGGAATAAGGCGATTGATAACGACACAGATAATTTTGCTCCTGAAGGAAATATTGTGGGAGAGGTACCTCGAGGCACCGGTATCATCATTCAGGCAAATTCCGATGTGGAAGTTTTTGATAATGATATTTCAGGAAACGGGACTGTAAACCTTTCAATAGTTACTTATTCTGCTGAAACCGATGATGAGAATTACTACCCTCATCCCAAATCTATTCAAGTTCATGGCAATCGATTTGGTAATGGAGGTTTTGACCCAGACGTAGACAAAGCTATAGCGGGTATATTGTATGAACTTTCAGAAGGCAATATGCCGGATATTTTTTGGGATGGGATATTGCCTCTAACTCAAATGATTTTTGGTCAACCCGACGAAGAAAAATTAGTCCTTTCTGACAACGGAGAAGCGTCTTTCATGGCTTTAAAACCCATTAAATACATGCTGTCCCTGCCTAATATAACTACTTCCGATACCGAGCCATATAACCGTAAGATCAGACCTTTATCCGCGGTAGTTATGGAAATCCCTGAAGGAATTTAATCTTTAGTGGCAATGAAGATTGCTTTAACAAATTTTATGGTTATCTCGTTCATGTTAATGAGCGCGAATCTTTGGTCTGTAAATGATGCAAAAATTACAAGCAGTGAATTTCCAAAAGTACTTTCAGAATTTGAATTTTTTATTGATCAAACTAAGCAACTACCAGTTGAAAATGTTCATCCGTATGAACTAATCACTACTTTGTTCAGTGATTATTCCTACAAGAGCAGATTTATATATGTTCCGGAAGGAAAAGAAGGCAGTTACCAGAAAGATTGGGTTTACGATTTTCCTGTGGGCACAGCTCTGATTAAGACCTTTTACTATCCTCTTGATGAAAGAAACTTAGACTTGGGCTCAAACTTACTTGAGACTAGGGTTTTGTTACATAAAGAAACAGGCTGGGAAGCTGTTTCCTATGCCTGGAACGAAGAACAAACAGAAGCTTTTATCAAAATAGCAGGAAAAACGATCAATACTTCCTGGGTAAATCATGAAGGAGTGAGCAGGGATGTACGCTACAGAGTTCCAAATATGAATCAATGTAAAGAATGTCATTCAACTAATGATGTGATTTCTCCAATTGGACCCAAAGCTCGAAATTTAGACAAAGATCTGGTCTACAGAGGTGAAAAGAAAAATCAATTAGCTTATTTATTAGAACACGGAGTAATTGACTCTATTCCTAAAGGGATTCAGGCCGTTGCAGACTGGGAAGATGACTCTGTACCTCTTCAAGACAGGGCCCGAGCCTATTTAGCCGTTAACTGTGGACATTGCCACATGCCATCAGGAGTAGCTAATTCAACTGCCCTTTATCTAGATTTTAATGAGATTCGACCTCTTCACTTAGGAATTAATAAAAGTCCTGTAGCTACCGGAAGAGGTAGTGGTAGTTTAAAATACTCAATAGTGCCAGGCGAAGCAGATAAATCTATCCTCTTATATAGGATGATTTCTACTGACCCCGGAGTTATGATGCCCGAGTCAGGAAGGGCTTTGGTGCACACTGAAGCAGTAAACTTGATCGAAGAGTGGATTAACTCCATGAGTAGATAGTTATGAGCGAAAAAGAAGATCTTTTAAATAACTTAAAGATAGATCGTTCTCAAGAAGGGGAATCTGAACCTTTTCCTACCAAAATTGTTTCCATTATCGTTTCTGGGTTAGCAGTCATTGCGTTAGGCCTTTGGTTTTTTCTAGCAGAAGAAGAGGTCCAAGAAGTTACCACATTCACAGTCAAGTCAATTAATGCCTCTGGTTCTTCTGCTTCCAGTATCCTTGATGCATCCGGTTATGTGGTTCCAAGAAGAAGGGCGACAGTCTCTTCAAAAATAACCGGCAAAGTCTTGGAAGTTCTGGTTGAGGAAGGAATGTATGTTGAAAAGGGACAGCTATTGGCCCAACTCGATGACAGCACCTATAAAGCTGATTTGGAATACGCTAAATCGCAGTTAAAACAAGCCCAAATCGCTTTTAAAAGTACAAGCGCATTAATTGAAGGTAAATTTGCAAGTCCTGACGAGTTAAAGACCAGGGAAGCAGTCATGGAAGGCGCACAGGCTTTAGTGGATATTAGTAAGCAAAGATTAGCAGATATGAAGATTTTGGCCCCTTTTAGCGGAGTGGTAGTCTACAAGGCAGCGCAACCAGGAGAAATGATATCGCCTGTATCAGCAGGAGGAGGATTTACTGCCACAGGAATTTGTACCATCGTTGATATGGATTCCCTTGAAATAGAAGTGGATGTAAATGAAGCATTCATCAATAGAGTAGAAGCTGGACAACCTGTTGTGGCTAACTTAAATGCTTATCCAAAATGGGATATCCCAGCAGAAGTTATTGCAATTATTCCAACTGCTGACCGTAATAAAGCTACCGTTAGAGTGAGGATAGGGTTTTTAGAGAAAGATGAAAGAGTTCTACCAGATATGGGCATAAGGGTTTCATTTCTTCAAAAAATGGTTGAAACGACCACTGAAAAGAAAGAAGGCGTGGTTGTTCCAAATGCTGCAGTATTAAATGAAGGTGATGAAAGTTATGTAATCTTAGTAAAGAATGGAAGAATTGAGATTAAGCAAGTCGAAGTAGCTGAGGAAACCTCAAATTATTCAAGAATAGTAAAAGGAGTAAGGGCAGGGGATCAGGTGGTTGCTTCTTATGATGAAGAGTTAGAAAATAATCAAAAAGTTTCAATAAATTAAACGGAGAAAGGAATGTCAGATTCTTTAGTCAGTGTTAAAGCTGTAAATAAAACATATCAAAGAGGTGGCGAGAAACTAGTTGTTCTAGATGATCTAAGTCTAGAGGTCCCTAAGGGAGATTTCCTTGCGCTTATGGGGCCTTCTGGATCTGGTAAATCAACTCTTTTAAACCTGATAGGAGGGTTGGATACGCCAACTTCTGGATCTGTAGAAGTGGATGGAGAGAGACTTGATTCGTTAAACAGTAAAGCATTGAGCAAATGGCGATCCAGTCACGTCGGCTTTATTTTCCAGTTTTACAACTTACTACCAGTTTTAACAGCCTTTAGAAATGTTGAGTTACCTCTACTTTTAACTAAACTTTCTGGATCTCAAAGAAAACAACATGTCGAAACAGCTCTCAACATAGTGAGCCTTGCTGATAGGGCTTCGCATAAACCTAATGAACTTTCAGGAGGTCAACAACAAAGGGTCGCTATAGCAAGAGCTTTGGTGTCAGACCCAGATATTTTGGTTTGTGACGAGCCGACAGGTGACTTGGACAGGGATACAGCAACGGACATATTAAATTTATTACAAATTTTAAATAGAGATCATGGCAAAACCATACTGATGGTTACTCACGATCCTATGGCCGCTGATTCTGCTAAAAGAACTTTACACCTGGATAAAGGCAGGCTTACTCACTAAAGCCAATGTATTGGGTTTTAATTAAAGCTAGTCTTTTCAGAAAGAAGATTCGAACCTTCTTAACCATCGCGTCTATTTCAATCGCTTTTTTACTGTTTGGGTTATTAAACTCCATGTCAGCTATTTTTACAGGGTCCATGCAAGGCATGGCAGCAGATGTCATTATGGTCATGCCGAAATACAACATGTTTGGTACACAACCGTATTCAAATGTTGAATACGTAAGGTCCTTAGAGGGCGTCGAAAAAGTAACCCATATGACCATGATGACAAGCGATCCGCTTGGCAGCATGTTTGACGGAATGATTTTTGCAACGGATGAAAATATTTTCGACGTTTATACAAGATTTCAAACCACAGAAGAGAGCAAAGAAGCAATGCTCCAAAGACCTGATGGTGTGTTGGTAGGAAAACTACTGGCAGACCAAAAGGGTTTTAAGGTAGGCGACAAGGTAAGGACCAAAGCTAGTTTCAAACACGAAGATGGCACGTTCAATTGGGAGTTTGAAGTGGTTGGGTTTTACACTGTAAAGAACTTAACCGGTGATGAACTGGGTATCATGGCTAACTATAAGTATATCGATGACAGTCGAATGACCATGAAAGGGACTACCGGTTATATTATTGCTGAAGTGTTATCTCCTGAACTGGCCGACGGCATTTCAAACAAGATTGATAAAAACTTTGAGAACTCGGACAGGGCAACAAGAAGCGGTCCAGAAAACCAACTCGCTATGGAAATGGTAGGTGATTTTGGAGATATTGAGCTGATTATGAACTTAATATTATCTGCTGTCTTTTTTACGATCCTTTTAGTAACAGGTAATACCATGAGTCAAGCTGTAAGAGAAAGAACGGCAGACTTAGCGGTGCTCAAGAGTATAGGGTATGGAGATTTCCAGCTCTTTGTTTCAGTAATGTTGGAAGCATTTATTATTATCTTTTCAGGTTTAATAGTCGGTATGGGGATTGCTCTTTTGATGATTCCTTTAATAATAGCTGCCAGTCAAGATATGCTTCAAGATGCAATCTATTTAACTAGCTCTGCATTCATAACAGCTTTTCTAATCGGAATTCTTGTTTCGCTTGTGTCTTCCTTTATGCCAGCAAGACAAGCACTTAAATTAAAAGTAGTGGATGCTTTAGCTAAGGGATAAGTATGAAATATTGGACCTTAATTTCTGCTGCGTTAAATAGAAAACGATGGAGAACAGCCCTTACTATAGGTTCTTTAACTATTGCATTCATGCTCTTTGGGATGTTGCGATCGGTTGCCGTTGCCTTTACTGCGGAGGTAGATTTTGAAGGAGACAATCGTCTTATTGTCATGTCTAAACTGTCTTTCACTGATCCACTTCCTCTTTCTTATCGAGAAAGGATTAGGGCCATAGAAGGTGTCAGCCATGTTGCTCACAGAGAATGGTTTGGTGGTACTTACATAGATCGGGCGAACTTTTTTCCGAAGTGGCCTGTGCCTGCGGAGGATTGGTTTGAAATTTATGATGGATTTAAGATAAGTGAACAAGAAAAAAGAGACTTCATAAACACAAGAACCGGAATGGTAGCTGGAAAAGCTTTAGCAGATAAATACGGTTGGAAAGTTGGAGATAAAATTCCAATTATCGGTGATATATGGGTAAAAGAAGACATGTCAAATCTATGGGAATTTGATTTAGTTGGTATTTTTGAAGAACAAGAATCTGATCCTGTGTACGGCGGAGAAGAACAAGCATTTATGAATCATGACTACTTTGAAGAAACAAGGGCTTACGGTAAAGGGACAGTCGGCAATTACATAGTTAGAGTTAAAAATAAGAATGACAATGAGAAGATTGCTAAAGAGATCGACAACATGTTTGCTAATTCTTTTAATGAAACCAAAACTTCAACAGAATCTGCGTTTAGTAAGATGTTTGCAGAACAAGTAGGCGATATAGGTTTTATTATGAATTCAATCCTAAGTGCAGTTTTTTTTACTATGTTGCTTGTTACAGGCAATACCATGAGCCAAGCAGTCAGAGAAAGAACATCGGAGTTTGCCGTGTTTAAAACAATAGGCTATTCAGACAAGACTATCCTGACTCTAATATTGTGCGAGTCTATTGTAATTTGCATAGCGTCAATGATTTTGGGAATCTTTTTAAGTTTCATGGTTTTTTTAGGAATTTCTGGTGATTTATCTGCGTTTGTAGGAGATATTGCTTTTGAATATTCTGTAATATTATGGGCATTGTTTGCCGCTCTTTTAATGGCGATTGTTTCCGGCTTACCACCTGCTGTCGGTGCAATGAGGTTAAAAGTTGTAGATGCTTTAAGAAAGGGTTAATTAATTATGAAACAGATATTGGCTATTTTAGGTATGAATCTTAGAACTATATTGGCTAGATCAGGCTCTTCAATTGTAATTATTATAGGAATAGCAGGATCAGTGGCGGTAATGGTTTCCCTTTTGGCAATGGCAGAAGGTCTTAGTAAAACTATCGCAAACACCGGAGAAGAAGATCGTGTATTAATTTTTAGAGATGGAGCAAATTCAGAACTCAGCAGTGGTATCTACGTTCCCAATGTAGCCATAATAGAAAACACTCCGGGAATTAAACAGTCTGAAGACGGACCTATGATTTCTGCTGAGTTATTTACTATTATTGATTTAAAGAAGAAGGGAGCTGAAGATACTTCCAATTTACCTTTAAGAGCAGTTCAGCCTATGAGTTTCAAGATCAGACCTGAATTAAGGATCATAGAAGGACAGAATTTTACTCCTGGTACAGCACAAATAATTGTAGGAAAGGGAGCGAATGATCAATACGAAGGATTGAATATCGGTGATCAGATAAAAGTTAGGGATACTTTAGTCACAGTAGTAGGAATTTTTTCAACTGGTGGAGATGTTCATGAATCTGAGATTTGGGCAGATTTGTCTGGAGCTCAAGGTTTCTTTAGAAGAGAAAACTCTGCTTCAATTGCAATTGCTCAAATGGAAAGCAGTTCTGTTATCTCTGATTTTGGAGCAGCTTTAGAATTAGATCCAAGATTGGAGTTACAGGTGCAAGGGGAAGCTGACTTCTACTCAAATCAATCTTCTGGAGCCTCTGGTGTAATAGAGGCATTTGGTTATGTAGTGGCTATTATTATGGCTATAGGGGCAGTTTTTGCTGCTCTAAATACTATGTATACAGCAGTCTCAACGAGGTTAGTAGAAATAGGTACTTTAAGAGCTGTCGGCTTCCAAGGATCATCAGTTCTAATGGCCTTAATGGTTGAATCCATGATCTTAGCGTTGATAGGAGGCTTATTGGGTGCAGGTGTTTCTTTTGCAATTTTTAATGGTTATACAGTCTCTACTTTAGCATCAGGATCTTTTACTCAAACAGCTTTTGATTTTGCTGTAACTGGTTCGATCGTCAGTCAAGGATTGATTCTTGCTTTAATTGTTGGTTTCCTTGGGGGCGTTCTTCCTGCTAGAAGAGCTGCAACTCAAGATATAACTGCAGCCTTAAGGGCCATTTAATTCTTTTTCACTTAACAGCAGACCGTTATTGTCTGCGTAGACATACTGTCCAGGTTTAAAAGTTAACCCTCCAAAAGTCACTTCAACACCCAAATCACCGAGCCCTCTTTTTTCACTTTTTATTGGGTAGGTACCAAGAGCTTGAACACCTAAATCTAAAGTTCTAATAATGTCGACATCCCTGATGTAGCCATTAATAACAATTCCAGACCAATTATTTTTTACCCCAGCCTCTGCTATTAAATCCCCGAGTAGTGCCACTGTGTTGATACCACCAGCATCTACAATCAAGATTTTCCCATTTCCTTCAGAATTTAACTGCTCTTTAACTATAGAGTTATCATCAGGGCATTGAAGAGTTTCAATGGGACCACTAAAAGAAGATTTGCCCCCATAATTTGTCATTATGGGTTCAAGTGCTTTAGTTTCAGGAAAAGCGTCTGAAAGATCGGGCGTAGATAATTCCACTTAAGCGACTCTCTGTTCTCCTCTTATCAAAGATCCGGGTAGGGCTCCAGTTGCTTTATCATCTTTAAAAGTAACCACACCGCTTTTTATCGTTGCTTTATAGCCTGAGGCCTTTTGGATAATCCTCCTACTGCCAGTAGGTAAATCATGGACCATTTCAGGTTTAAAGACACACAGCTTATCGTGATCAATTATATTAATGTCAGCTAAGAGTCCTTCTTTTAGTTGACCTCTGTCCATAAGACCAAAAGTTTCAGCCGTTTCTTTAGTTTGTTTGTTTATTATAAATTCAACAGGAATCTTGTCTCCTCGGGTCCTGTCCTTACTCCAATGAGATACATTCCAAGTTGGCATACTGGCATCACAGATTAAACCGCAGTGTGCTCCTCCATCACTCAGTCCTGCGACAGAACTTTTAAACTCGATCAGCATTTTATAGAAATCTAAACTGTGATTTGGGTAAGGACCAAAAGGTGCCCAAATAAATGTCTTCCCATCGTTTTTCAGCATTTCATCATAAGCAACTTCCATTGCCTCCTTTCCTTCAGACTCAGCTATACCAGCAACACTTAACTCCCTTGGCGGTTCATAATCAGGAACACGATCCATAGGAAACTGTTGCTCGAAAGTAGTAATGAGCCTGTAGACCAAATGATCACGATCTACCATGGGTTCCTCACTTAAGAGTTTTTCTTTGAACTCAGGAGTTCTCATCACTTTTAGTTTTTCCTCTAAGGATTTATCAGCTATTTCTGAATAACTCGGGTGAGCAATGAATGGATGTACTGAGGATTCTAGGCTAAACAGCATACCGGTAGGCCTTCCCGAGTATTGAGGTCTAATTTTTACGCCTTTAGAGAAATTTTCTTCACAATACTTCCATACGCTAAAGGGATCTCCGCTAGTTTGAGCATAGGTTAGAGTCCTGTCAGATTCCTCTACAAACTCTTTGACCCAATCTAACTCAATGTCTTTATCCATCCAATCTGAGACTATTTCTAGAGTTCCTTCACCCAGGTCAGCAATCGTGTTAGCTATCTTTCTCATTTCATTAGCACTGGCCTCTGTACCAGGAACGTATTCTCCAGATTTATCTGTGTGAAGATAAGTTCTAGAGGTACTGAAACCCAAAGCGCCGGCTTTAATGGCCTCTTCAGTAATTTCAGCCATCTTTTCTATTTCCTCATCTGAAGCATCTTCTTTCCCTTGGCATCTGTCATACCCCATCACATAGGACCTGATGGGACCATGACCAACCATAGCGCCAACGTCCATTACCAACTCTTTCTTTTCGATGGTGTCCAGGTACTCAGGAAAAGTTTCCCAGCCCCAATCTATGCCTTCATGAAGTGCGGTACCAGGAATGTCTTCAACCCCTTCCATTAATTGAATTAAGAATTCTTCTGAACCAGGCTTAACGGGTGCAAATCCTACTCCGCAGTTGCCCATAACGACAGTGGTAACGCCGTGCCAACAAGAAGGGCTTAGATAGGAATCCCAGCAAACTTGGCCATCGTAGTGCGTGTGTATATCAACCCAACCAGGTGTAACTAGGTGCCCGCCTGCATCTATTTCTTCCTTTCCTTGTTCCTCAACGAGTCCTACTTTAGATATACGATCTTTATCAATTGCAATATCACCAATAAAGGCTTTCTCGCCACTACCGTCTACTATTTTTCCATTTCTTATTACTAGATCATGCATGTTTTTCCCTTCTTCCATTAAGAACAGAACGAATAATAGCTTTTTTTGGACAATCCTAAAACCATCTTTCTTGACAAGCAGATTTCATTCCAGTTTCATGGCAGAAACATTACAAGGAAGAATAAATCATGAGTTCATTAAAAGTTGTTTCCCCAGCGTCTGTAGGATTGGATGGCAAAGTAATGGGGAATATAAGAGATTACCTTAAAGAACAGTATGTAGAACCCGGTAAATACGTAGGCACTTTAACTTTAGTAGCCAGAAAAGGTGAAATAGCTTACCTAGATGCGCTGGGTTTTATGGACCGAGAAAATAAAAAAGCGATGCAGGAAGATGCCATTTTTAGCATCTATTCAATGTCCAAACCCATAACCAGTATCGCCTTAATGCAACTTTACGAAAAAAGCCTCTTTCGGTTAGATGATCCCATCCATTGGCACATTCCTTCTTGGAGAAACCTAAGGGTCTATGAGTCGGGTCTTTATCCCAATTTCTTAACTTCAAGACCAAAACGTCATATGACCATTAGAGATCTGCTGTCTCACATGTCAGGTCTGACTTACGATTTCATGTTAAGAACCAACGTCGATGCGGCTTATCGAAAAACAAAACTTCAAGCGACAGGAGATTTACAAGCCATGATTGATACGCTGGCTCAGTTGCCTTTGGAGTTTTCACCTGGAGATCAATGGAATTACTCAGTTTCAACTGATGTCTGCGGTTATTTGGTTGAACACTTTTCGGGCATGAAGTTGGACAAGTATTTTCAAAAACATATTTTTGATCCTTTGGGCATGGAGGACACAGGCTTTTCTTGTGCGAAAGAAAAAGTAGACCGACTGGCTTCACTTTACGAACAACACCCCAAGAAGGGACCTGTTTTGGTTGACCCAGGTGGAGCTAAGACAGCCAGAGTTAAAAAAAGGAAGATGCTTTCAGGGGGAGGCGGACTGTTATCGACTATGTCAGATTACTATCGTTTTTGTTCTATGTTGTTGAATCAGGGCGAACTTGATGGCACTAGAATAATCGGACGCAAGACGCTTGCCATGATGGCTTCAAACCATCTGCCAGATAATAAGGATTTAACTGAAATGAGCCAATCGGCTTTCAGCGAAACCACTTATCAGGGAGTAGGGTTTGGTTTAGGTTTTTCCGTGATACTGGATCCAGTTAAAACTCAATCTCTAACAGATGTGGGAGAGTATGGCTGGGGTGGTGCAGCCTCAACGGTTTTTTGGGTAAATCCGAAAGAAGAAATGGTAGTCATATTCTTAACTCAGTTATTACCGTCTTCAACTTACCAAGTGAGAAGAGAGCTTAGGTCTTTGGTTTATTCTTCGTTGATGCCTGAGTAAATAAATCCAACTCAGCTCTAAGTTCCTTAGATAGTTTAACGAGCTCATCTAAGTCCTTTTCCATAAATTGAGCATAAATGCTGAACCTCTGTTGAAGGTCAGTATTTTCTTCTTTTATCTCTTGTGGTGCCTTGATTTTATGAATTTTAAGAATGATTGTTAAACATTCTTCAACAAGCAGTCTTTTATCTATCAGAGCCATTAAGGAATTATATTTACTAATAAGCACTACCAGAAGAAAAAGAATTCAACTAAAGTAATAAAGATGCCTTTAGTAAAACCCCTATCACCAGAAGCTAATTTAAAAGTTAAAGAGCTGGCAGAATTTTTTAATGAAACTCTTGGCTTTTGTCCAAACTCAGTTTTAACAATGCAAATTAGACCTGAGGTGGCTTCTGCTTTCATCGGTTTAAATAAAGCAGTGATGGAAAATCACGGCACAG
>ERZ724561.183-NODE-183-length-12946-cov-3.525314_pt1 | contig 12946 bp, 9 predicted proteins | sample MGYA00375855_ERZ724561 | MGnify/ENA primary metagenome ERZ724561 (study PRJEB28725, sample SAMN03264854) | marine sediment metagenome | biome: marine pelagic biome; feature: marine oligotrophic desert; material: ocean water | place: Pacific Ocean:North Pacific... | reverse complement strand
TAGTTCTCGCTGGCTGGGATAGGCAATGATAAAGCAGGTAATTCGGCATCAATTATTAAATGATGATGTCCGGTATTATTCTCATAAGTGCCAGCGGGGGCAAGTGTCATACCCTCAATACCAAAGATTACTTCAAAAGTTTTGTCAACTATCTCCCCGTTTTTAGGCTGAATTATGAATACTTTTGTGCTTGTTTCTGCTGCTAGGCTTAGCCCATTGCAGCAGAGTAGAAAGAACATAATAAAAATAACTCTATATTCTCTCATGTCTTCTCCATACCCAGAATATGATCCCATTCCTCTCTTGTGATTGGAAGCACCGAGAGCCGGTTTCCTTTTTGCAGCAATTTCATGCTCTCGAGAAATTTTTCACCTCGAAGTTCTGTCAATGTGATCTTTCTTTTTAAATGTCGGTTATATTTAACATCTAACATTAACCACCTAGGGTTATCAGGGTCGCTTTTGGGGTCAAAATATTTTTCAGTCTTATCAAATGCTGTGTGATCAGGATAAGCGGTGCTTGCGATCTCCATTAGCCCTACTATTCCTGGTTCTTTGCAATTTGAATGGTAAAAAAAAGCTTTATCGCCCACTTTCATTTGATCTCTGAAGAAATTTCTAACCTGATAGTTTCTAATTCCATCCCAGTGGTCCGTCTGAAAATCTCTTAAATCATCAATACTGTAAGTATCTGGTTCTGATTTCATTAACCAATATTGCATCTCAATCCTTAATAGGGTTTATCGTCCTCATCATACCAAAAATGTCTCCATTCGATATGAGGATCTAGATTCTCACAAAGTCCATTTGAGAATTTATTCAGCCAATCGTCAGCTGCTACATTATCGTATCTAATAGCAATGTCGACTAATTCACACCTCATCTTATAATCCATAATATTAGGATCCTCAGCGATACCTAAGAATAGTGACTCTCTTGTAATAGAGTTAGATGACATCACAATGCCTTGATCGCTTTCACTGTCGAGTATTATATATTTTGGACTTTCCAATGAACTCTCATCCCAAGATCTCCATTTCAATTGATCACCGCTCCGACCTTTCCCTGGATCTCCGTTATAAGCAAATTCTGCCCAATAACTCATCATGATCCCAGAAAGTACTTTAACTTCATTCATATTTTTTTTACTAAGGATGTATCTGGTAAGAGCGTCCTCCTCAAAATTACCCATAACAAAAGGAATCTCAAAAGCATGAGAGGCGCCCAAAAGATCAGAGAGGTCTTCTCCGTATTTTCTAGGTTCGTCATCCCAATCAAACCTGTAAGCGAAAACATTATCTCTACCTAAGGAACTAAGTTCTCTTACTGGATTATCAACCGCTAAGAATTTCCAAGTGTCTGAACGATGTGACGAGATTGCATTCCACAACTGCAAGTCCCTAATTCTTGGTAAGCCAAAAAAATACCGAACCAAACGTTTATTGGTAACTAAAAAGAGCTTGATCTCATCTCGATTGGTCCCAAAAATTGTTGGAATATCTGAAGATGCTCCATTTTTCAGCGCATTGAGGATCCCTTCTTTATCTAGAACCACTCCGTCTGGAAAGGGCCTTAACATTTCATTGGTATTGACTCTGGAGGCTTCAAAAGACTCGTATATTTCTTCTGAACTAGCCCCTCTTAGCAATGCAGTAATTTCCTCATCGCTCATTGAATTCTGAACCGATACAGCATCTTCGCGATCACGAGCTAATTTTTTTAAAATTAATAATCTATTGGTTAATTCCCTTGATGTGTAGTTCTTCCAAGGTATATTTTCTTCAAGAAAGGATTCTGAATGAGTGATGTCACCTGGCTTAATCCCCCCGCTTTGAATAATAGCTTTATGGAACATGCCCTTTGCTAGCGGTGATGATAATAATGCCGCAACATTATAACCGCCTGCTGATTCGCCAAAAATTGTCACGTTATTAGGGTCGCCACCAAATCCAGATATATTAGAGCGAACCCACTCTAGGGCTTGGATGGTATCAATATTTCCATAATTCCCAGAAGCATTTACAGCATCGCTAGATGTTCTTCCAATACTTGGATGACGAAACCATCCAAAGGGACCAAGTCTATAATTAATGGTGACCACAATAACTTGATGCTCTGAAGCCAGTGCCGATGGATTGTAAAAATCTGCATTCCCAGAAACATTGCTTCCACCATGGATCCATAGCATCACAGGCATAGGTGCCGAAGTTTTTAAATTCTCAGGATTCATTTTTGGTGCCCAAATATTTAAATAAAGACAATCTTCAGAACCAACCATATCACCCCATTTTCTGCGTTTTGAAGTATTGATTAAAGAACCTCGCTGAATACAACTTGGTCCAAAATTAAGCGTCTCTTTAACCCCATCCCATGCAGCGGGTGTGTTTGCTTTTTTCCAACGGAAATTAGAATCCGGTATAGACCCGTATTGTAAACCGAGCCACTGGTGAGTGTCTCCATTATCTCCCCCAATAACCTGACCGTTTGTCGTATCTCTAAGGGAGCTTTGGTCTGGTGTTAAGTCAGTTTTAGGTAAACTGCATGAGACCAGAGAGACAATAATAAAAAAAGAGCCTATTATTTTAAAATTCATTTGCTAATTCATCTATTGGGACGAATCTATTTTATATTCGATTTAAATCAAAATCAGTAATTCTTTAGCAGATTATCCATCTGAGTAGTAGAATACGCTTAATGAAAATGAGACTACCTAAAAAGTTTATCTTTATTGCTTGTGTTCTAGCTTTAATCGAAGTTAAACCCTTGCAAGCATCTCCTTGGGTGATGCCTGATAATTTACTAATCAGACACGACATCCAAATCTTAGTGGATTCAGGAGCTCTAAATATACCCATCTCAACTTGGCCAATAGCTTGGGGTGATATTGCCTACAATCTGACAAAGAATGAATCTGAAATGAGCCTGATTGAAATAGCATCATTTCAACGTATAAAAGAAGCTCTAATTGACGCAGAGATGGGAGGCTTATCTGGCCAAACTGATATTAAAGTGGCCAAGAACCCTAATCCATTTACTTGGTTCAATGACACCGTGACCTATACAAAATCGGCAGGCGCTCAATCAACTTTCTTATCGAAGAATTTAGCAATTAATCTTAAAGTTGAAAAGATACCAGGGGATACCTTATTCAATGAATCCTACCTATCCATTGCTAGAGGTAATTATTCAATCGATGTTGGCTCTAAAAAACGTTGGTGGGGACCTGGATGGGGTAACAGTTTAGTGCTATCAACTAACGCCAATGCTATTAAAGGCTTAGCTATTGAAAGAACTTTTTCTGACCCTTTTGAATCAAGATTTCTCAAATGGATTGGTCCATGGGATTTCTCAATTATGACAGGGGAACTGAATCATTCTAGAACTGTTCCTGACCCACGTTTTTTCGGTATGCGTTTTGATTTTAGACCAATTCCTACCCTAGAATTAGGTCTGTCTAGAACGTCAATTTTTTGTGGGGAAACTCAATCTTGTGGATTTACTGACATGCTTCTAGATAAAGATGATTCAGGGTACAACTCTGTCAGTTTTGATTTTAGATCCTCTCATGTAATTAATGAAACTCCCTTGGCTTTTTATGGGCAAGTCATGGGTGAACCTTTCAAAGATTCGATGGGTCTATTTGGTTTTGAGACTTGGGGTTTAATTGATTCATTTGCAGGATTAGAAAGTTACAGAGTTTTTATTGAAGCATCGTCAACCTCCTGTGAATTCTATAAGAATAATAGCAGTAAATACGGGTGCGCTTATCGAAACGATGTCTATGTTGATGGTTACCAATATGACAATGCTAATATAGGCCACTCAAGCGATGGAGATTCAATCATATTGAGTTTAGGAGGATTTTTGGTAGCCAATAATTCTCAATTAATAAAGTCTAAAATTACCATGGGTCAACTCAATAGAGGCTCTGTTAGTTCATACCAGCTAAAGCAAAACCGCACTAATTTCTTTAATTTTATGTTGGGGTATAACTTTGATCTTTATTGGTTTGATATCCCACTGGGAAGTTTCGATCTAGGCCTTGGATATGATATTTTTAAAGACAAAGTAAACAACTCTTCTGAGAACGAACCAAGAATTTACATAGCTTGGAGTAACAGCACGGATTTTTCACAAGAAAAGACTAGGGATTTCTCAGAGTATCTTGAGTTAATTGAGGTGAGTGAAGAGGATAAACTCCTAGCCAGTGAAGATACTAAGAAAGTTAAAAAAGACTCTTTTACGGATTTCGGCAATTTAGATCTTTTTGAAATTATTGATGTATTGGATCAGGTCTCTATTCAGAGAGGTGATACAAGCATTTTAGCTAAAGTCTCGACCAGCATTCAATCGGCTGACAACATTATCAGTGAAATTGATTCACTTTCAAAAGACGGTAAAACCTTATCAGACTATTTAGGTCTAATTGATTCCACGATCTCACAAAGAAATTAATTCAATCCGAGTTTTTCCAAATACCTGTCCCTAAGGCGTTTTGATCGTGTCATTAGACTCATGTTTTCTCCATCAATTAAGACTTTAGTGGTGAAACTTGAGACTTCCAATGGGTCGTTATCCCATATAACAATATCAGCGTCTTTACCTGCTTCTATAGAACCAATCTGATCAGCAATACCAAAAGTTTCAGCAACATGTATCGTTAAAGCTTTAATGGCAGCCTCTTTTGATAACCCATATGTCACTGCATTTCCGGCACCTTGTCGACTAAGATAGGAATTATGATCACTTTGTGAAGAAATCAGAACCTTGACACCTGAATTCTCCAGGATAGCTGCGTTATCCAATCTTGCAGCAATGGAATCAAAAGAACTGGGTATATTATCCATAGGATCGATAATTACAGGGATTGATTCTTCAGCAATTGTATCAGCAATCCTCCAAGCTTCTTTGGCTCCTGCAAAGATAATCCTAATCTCATATTGATTAGCAATCTCTATCATTCTTAAAAGATCACTAGCTCTGTTTGCACGAACAACAAGGGGTATTTCTTGTTTTAAAAGTCTTTGAATAGCTTCTAAATCTCTAATCGAGTAATCCCCAAAATCGAAATCATCGCCTCTCATAATCGAAGACCGTTTCATTGCAAAACGTCGAGCCACATCAAAAGAATCCTCTAGCGACATTATTGTTGATGCACGAGAATCTTTATTTCCTCCAAGATTCATAACTAAAGCTATATCTTCAATCATCGATTCCGTCATTAGGGCGCCGTTAATCTTAAACGCTGAAGCCATTCCAGAGAAAATCCCAGAAGCTGATGACGGGGTTACAATCGCAGAAGTAATCCCGCCTGCTCGATTATAAGGAATCAAAGAAGAAGCAGGGTTAAAGGCCTTGGCAATACTAAAACCTGCAGAGTAATGATCTGTGGAGTCATCCCTAGTTTCTGCTTCCAATTCAATCTCTTGAAGACCTAGTGTGGTATGAGGCGCAATAAGACCAGGGGTTATAAATTTACCCGTCGCATCTATCTCAGAACCATCATTGACTATAAGGTTCTTGCCTATATCCTTTATGATTCCATCTTCAATAAGAAGATCCGTGTTTTCGAGTGTCCCTTGGTCAGAAGCAGTTATTATTGTTGCGTTTTTTATCAAAATTACTGAATGATTATCAGCAAGTAGATTCGAAGATAAAAAGATAAGACAAACAAAACTGATTAATTTTAGATGACTCATAATCGATCTCCCTCTGGATCTATAATACCCAGATCAAAATCTGTTCTCTCAAATTCCTCTACGGTTTCATTCTCATACTTTATATGACCATCAATAAAGACCTTTTCAACCGTTGAGTAAACACTAAATGGATCACCATTCCAAATGACTACATCGGCCATTTTCCCTGCTTCAAGGCTTCCTACCCGATCCTCGATACCAAGTCCTTTTGCGGCATTTAAAGTAATCCATTGAATAGCTCTAGCTTTATCAATATCCAAACCTGATCTTCTTCCTGCGGCTAAGGCCTTAGATGCCTCTTGGTTTAAATGTTGAATCCCAATAGCTGAGTCTGAATGAACAATGGCACAACCAGTTCCATTGCCAGCTTGATCAACTATAGCCACATTCTCCCAGACCATGTCATATGCCTCATGTTTGAAACCCCACCAATCCGCCCACATAGCCGAACAAACGCCTTGTTCAGCAAGAATATCTGCAACTTTGTAAGCCTCAATCGCATGGTGAAAGGTGGTCACCTTGTAGCCAAATTCTTTCGCTATGTCGAGCATGATGGCCATTTCTTCACCTCTATAGCAGTGATTTTGAATTAGAATTTCGCCCTTTAACACACCTACCAAAGTCTCTAATTCTAAGTCTCTAGAGGGTGCGTATTCTAGCTCTTTGGCTTCTGCTGATTTCGATTCATATTCCTCTAATCGTTTTTGATATGCTTTGGCTTTAATCCAAGACTTTCGATAACCTGCAACATTACCCATTCGAGTTGAGGGTTCTGTATTTCGGTTGCCGTAAACTCGTTTTGGGTTTTCGCCACAAGCCATTTTCAAACTATGGGGTGCGTTTGGAAATTTCATCCCTTGAACGGTGACACTTCTTATATTTTTCAATGTTACCCCTCTGCCACCAATAAGATTGGCTGAACCTGGGAGAACATGAAAGGTTGTTATACCTCCTTTAAGGGCAAGAGTGTATTGAGGGTCCTGAGTCCACACAGAATGCTCGGCCCAAACATCTGGAGTCGTTGGGCTGGTTGCCTCATTGCCGTCTGAGTTAGATCGTAAGCTAGGAGCGGGATAAACACCCATATGCGAATGTATGTCAATAATACCAGGAGTAATCCACTTTCCTTCGGCATCTATAACTGTTGCACCAGTTTCATCAATACCGCTTCCAACAGAGACAATCCGGTTGTTCTCTATTAAAACTGATGATTTTTCTAACAACTCTCCAGTTCCAGTAAGTAAGGTTCCATTTTTAATTAAAATTTTTGGACTTGGATCAGGCTTATAGGTTGATTGGAATGCACCATTCATCATCTCTGCCTCAGAAGAGGCCTCTAGAGTTGAAGAAATAACCGTTAAATTGATTATAAAAATTAAACTGAACATACAATGAATGAATCTTCGCATTTTCTTTATACCCCTCTTTTGAAATTCTTGAGTACATAGATGAATATAAAACATCTAAAAAGTCAAACCTTGATATAAATAAATACTCTCTCGAATTGATGGGGTACAAGTTATAGAATAATGATATGAGATTTCTTAGAAAAATAGTCCTAACCTTCTCGCTTATTGTGTTTACAAATCAAGTCTGGTCTGAAGACTTTAATGTTGATGCAGATCAAATTATCAACGCCGATAAAAACAGCGATCAGTGGTTAAGCCATGGCAGAACATATAATGAGCAACGTCACAGCACCCTAGACCAAATTAATTCAGAAAATATTAACAATCTTGGGATTGAATGGTTCCACGATCTGGACAGCAGCCGTGGACACGAGGCTACGCCCTTGGTTATAGATGGAGTCATGTTCAGTACAGGGGCTTGGAGTGTTGTCTATGCCAACGACGCTGTAACGGGAGAATTAAAATGGAAATATGATCCAAAGGTCCCAAGAGAAAAGGCTTATTACTTATGTTGTGATGCCGTTAACCGAGGTGTAGCAGCATGGGAAGGTAAGCTTTACCTAGGAACTCTAGATGGAAGACTGATTGCTTTGGATGCTAAAAATGGAGCCGTGATATGGGAGACAATGACGGTGGATAATTTTAAAGCCTACAGCATCACTGGAGCACCTAGAATCATTAAAGACAAAGTCATTATAGGCAATGGAGGAGCCGATTTTGGTGTTCGCGGTTATGTCAGCGCTTACGATGTCAATAGCGGTGAAATGATCTGGAGATTCTTTACCGTTCCAGGAAATCCAGAAGACGGATTTGAAAACGATGCCATGAAAATGGCAGCCGAAACTTGGAAAGGCTCTGAATGGTGGAAAGCTGGTGGCGGAGGAACAGTATGGGATTCAATGGCATATGATCCAGATCTCGATCTGCTCTATATAGGAACAGGCAATGGATCTCCTTGGAACTATAAGACCAGAAGCCCTGGGGGGGGAGATAATTTATTTGTTTCATCCATTGTTGCTTTAAAACCCGATACCGGCGAATACGTGTGGCATTATCAGACAACGCCAGGAGATAATTGGGACTACACAGCAACACAGCATATTATCCTAGCTGATATTACCATTGATGGAAATCTTAGAAAGGTACTCATGCAGGCTCCAAAAAATGGTTTCTTCTATGTCATTGACAGAACCAATGGTGAATTTTTATCTGCAGAAAACTATGTAAAAGTAACTTGGGCCAGCAAAGTCGATCCAGAAACAGGAAGACCAGAAAAAATCGATCTGGGCGATTATGAAACAAGTTTAAAACTTGTTTTTCCAGGTGCATTGGGGGGTCATAACTGGATGCCGATGTCTTATAATCCAGAAACGGGATTGGTCTACATTCCCGCCCAAGAACTCTATATGCCGTTTGCAAAAGACAATAACTATGAATACGATGAAGGCGGTTGGAACACCGCGGGTGATATAACGGTATTGGCACCACCAAAAAATCTACTTCAGCTCTCCTTGTTGGCTAGAAGCGTTAGAGGTCGGCTCAGCGCATGGGATCCCGTTCAACAAAAAGAGGTTTGGAAGCAATACTTAACCCTACCCTGGAACGGCGGTGTTTTATCAACCTCTGGAAATCTTGTGTTTCAAGGAACATCGGATGGTGAACTGGTTGCATATGATGCTCAAACAGGAGAGAAGAAATGGAGTAAAGATCTTCAAACTGGGATTGTTGCTGCGCCAATTACTTACAGTATCGACGGCAAACAATACGTCACCGTAGTGGCTGGTTATGGCGGTGTTTTTGCACTTCAAGCCGGTCTACCTCCAAAGAATTCTGGAGGTCCTATAAACGCACGGATCGTAACCTTTTCGTTGGACGGCGAAACTGAATTACCTCAGAGACCAGCCAGCATTAATATGCCTAATCCCCCTCCACCAATCGAAGATCAAGCCAGTATTGCTAGAGGAGAAGATCTTTATCACTTGGAATGTCACATGTGCCACGGAGCTGGTGCCATGGGAGGAGGTGTTATTGCAGACTTAAGATTCATGACCGAAGAGACGCATGAGAAATTTATAGAAATTACCCTTGGTGGTCTGTATACAGAAAAAGGTATGGTTGGTTTTGCTCGACGATTAAGTGAGCAGGATGCTGAAGACATTCACGCCTATTTAATTCAAAGAGCCAATGAAACTTATTTACTTGAAACTATCAACTCGGCTTTGAAATAACGTATTCTTCAACGACAGATCCATTAACTAAATGCTCTTGAATAATCTTCTCTAGAACCTCCGGTGTGCATCGCTTATACCAGACTCCATCGGGGTAGACCACAGCGATAGGTCCTTGAGAGCAAACTCTTAAGCAGTTTACTTTAGAGCGATATATCCCTCCTCTATTATCAAGCCCAAGTTCACTAAGTCTAGTCTTAAGGTATGCCCATGACTCAAGGGTTTTTTTTCTAGGAGAGCAATTGGCTTCTGTTTGATCTGCACATAAGAAAATATGTTTTTGCAAAACATCTACACCGAGTTCTGTCAGTTTATCTTGGAGTATTTGCTCGGGTGTTTTTTTCACTTACTTTTTGATGCGACTTGATAGTATCTGATCAAACAGTTTTCCATAAGGCGGTCTCATAAGCTTCAGCATAGCTTCTATGCGGGTCTGTTTATAGACACCTCTTGCATGAGAAAATGTCTTAAAGCCTTCTATGCCATGATAATGACCCATGCCACTCGGTCCTATGCCCCCAAAGGGAATATCATCCTGAACAAATTGAAAAATGACATCATTAAGAGCCATACCACCAGAAACTGTGTTCTTAACTATAAGATCCTCCTCGCTCCTGTTATGGCCAAAATAATAAAGGCCCAACGGTCGATCATGGAGATTAATATAATCAATCACCTGGTCAATTTTTGTGTAAGTTTTTATGGGCATAATCGGGCCAAAGATTTCCTCCTGCATCACCAGCATCTCATCGTTTGGATTAATGATCATTGCCGGCATGATCTTATTGTGATTTCTATTTTCTTCGGTCTCATTTGAAGGATTTATTTTGATGACTTTTGCACCCTTTTGTTGTGCATCTTCTAGATATTTAAGCATCCGTTTATGATGACCCTCATTAACCATAGAGGTGTAGTCATCATTATCATAAATTGAAGGATACATATTATTGACAGTCTCATTGGATGCCTCAATCCATGCTTCTAACATCGTCTCATGCACAAATGTATAGTCTGGAGCTATACAGATCTGTCCTGCATTCATTAATTTTCCGTTCCAAACTCGATCAGCAACAGTATTTATATTTGCCTCAGCACTTACAATCACAGGTGACTTTCCTCCCAATTCCAGGGTAACAGGGACAAGATTCTTAGAGGCAGCTTGCATCACTTTTTTTGCAACAGCAGACGATCCGGTAAAGAGCAGATGATCAAATGCCAGTGCTGAAAACTCTTGGCCAACTGAAGCATCGCCTGGAAAGACCTGAACTTCATCCTCATCAAAATACTTATTAATCATGGTTTTCATCAAAGCCGACGATCTTGGGGTAAATTCTGAGGGCTTGATCATAGCTCTGTTACCAGCAGCTAGGACAATCGCAAGAGGACCGTATGTTAAATTAAACGGAAAATTCCAAGGACTGATAATACCCACTACCCCAAGAGGTTGGTATTGTATATAAGCTTTAGCACCTAATAAATTAAAGGGAGGTGCCGCTTTTCTTGACTCGTCTTTCATCCATTTTTTTAAGTTTTTCTTTATGTAATGCACCGCATCAAAAACAGCTGCGACATCAGAGAATCTTGAGATCATATGAGACCTATGACCAAAATCCTCAGACAAAACAACCGGTATTTGATCCTGGTATTCAAGCATCATTTCAAGAATCCGATCAAGTCGATCCTGTCGGATAGCCAAACTAGGATAGGTCTGTCGTCTAGACTGGATTTTTTGCTTATTTAAGGTTTCTTCCAACATTAGTCTAAAAAATCAGGTGATATTTGATAAATCAAATCATACAGGGGTTGAAAGCTTGCCCAAAGCACCATATCGCTGCCCGCCTGAGCCTTTGCATGAAGGGCTGTTTCTTCAGGAATTATTGTGGGCTCACCTGCAGCTTCTGCAATGAGCTGACTTTGACAACATTTATCCATAGCAATAAATAACCAAGCAGCAATATCAACATTAGATCCTGTGGTTAATAGGCCATGATTTTGAAGAATTACTGTTCGATTATCGCCTAAAGCCTTTGCAATTGCGGCTCCCTCTTCTTTCTCAAAGGCGACGCCTCCATAATCTGCATATATAGATTGCTCTTGAAAAAACATCGAAGCATCTTGAGTAATGGGATCCAACATTTTACCTAAAGCTGAAAATGTTCTTCCATAAATGGAGTGGGCATGAGCTGCAGAATTAACATCTGGTCTAGCCTTGTGGATAGATGAATGGATATAAAAAGCAGCTGGATTGATGGGTCGATCTCCCTGAATAATTTTTCCGTCTTCTTTAACTAATAGTAAATCAGAAACACAAATATGTGCGAAATTCATCCCCAATGGATTAACCCAAAAATGATCACTAAACTCTGGGTCTCTCAAGGTAATGTGGCCTGCTAACCCTTCATCAAAGCCATATAGAGAAAATAGTCTAAAACTGGCTGCTAAACGTTCCAATTGAAGTCGTCTTTGTTCTTCGATTGATTGTGCAGGTATAGGGTTTAATGACCCCTTTTCTTTTTGAGGCAATTTACCTTTGGTCCTATCTATTTTTTCAGGACTCATTTTTCTCCCTTTTGCTGCATAGTTTAAGTAATATAATACACTCGATAATTAAAAAACTGGATTTAATTAATAGACTCTAATCTAATTTTCTCAAGGAATCATTCATGAAGAAAACTATTATAACTTTAGCGGTGTTCTTTTTTATCTTTGTCTTTATCGTAGCGTTTGAGTTTATTCTTGTCGGCGAAATGGCAAAAAAGCAAACAGAGCCAGTGCCCAGTGAATTATCTGAGATACAGTTAGATGAAAAGTAATAACACAGATCAAATAACAGTATTTAGCATCTTACTAGCAATTGTTGTAATCACTCTACCAATGGCGATATACCCTATAGAAACGGGTGAATTAATTCGTGATATTTATCAAAATATTGTTGATCTCTTAGGGCCCACCTATATGATCTTTGGCATCTTAACAGTGCTATTTATTCTCTATATTGCTTTTTCTAAATATGGAAATTTTAGGCTCGGTGGGAAAGATACAGCCCCTGAATACTCTAATTTTAGCTGGGCGTGCATGCTATTTTGCTCAGGAATTGGTGGCGGTATATTGTATTGGTCAATCGTAGAATGGGCTTATTATGTGGACGAGTCTTTATTTGGGATTGTGCCATTTAGTGAGAGAGCCTTCCACCTAGCTTCAGGATATGGGATTTTCCACTGGGGTATCACCGGCTGGGCTCTTTATTGCTTTCCTGCAATTGCGATAGCAGTTCCGTTCTATCATTTCAAATTAGGGTCAATAAGACTCAGTTCAGGTTTAAGAACAAATTCTGAAACGTCTGTTGAAACCTCCTTTTTTGGTCGACTGGTTGATTTTATCTTTGTGTTTGTGCTGATTGGCGCAAGTGGAGGAAGTATGGGAATGTATGTGCCAATTGTTGGGGCAGGCGTTTCAGAAATATTTAACATTGAACATAATTTGATGCTAGATTTATCTATGTTGGCATTATGTACTTCACTGTTTGCCTATAGTGTTTATAATGGGATATACAATGGTATTAGGGTCATTAGCAATGCCAATATTCTGATGTACCTTGTTTTCTTATTTGT
>ERZ724561.181-NODE-181-length-12964-cov-3.061775_pt1 | contig 12964 bp, 13 predicted proteins | sample MGYA00375855_ERZ724561 | MGnify/ENA primary metagenome ERZ724561 (study PRJEB28725, sample SAMN03264854) | marine sediment metagenome | biome: marine pelagic biome; feature: marine oligotrophic desert; material: ocean water | place: Pacific Ocean:North Pacific... | reverse complement strand
GTTTCTGAGTCTGAACGCCAGTCCGTTGGAGGCCTACTGCAATGCGCGGAGCAACGCCGACCTAGCCGCCATGCAGTGGGAGTTCTTTGACCAGCCCGGGTCATCGTACGACTGAACCAGGAGCGATATCACCATCGGCAGTCAGCACCGTGACATTGCCGTCCTCGCCGTCAGCCGCCAGCAGCATTCCCTCGGATACAACGCCCCTTAGCTTCCTAGGTGCGAGATTTGCCACAAACACGATGTTCATCCCTACTAGTTCGGAAGGCTCGTAGTGCTCCTTCAGTCCTGCACATACCGTCCTTGTAGAGTCGTTACCATCCTCGATCTTGATGACATACAGCTTGTCGGCGTTAGGATGATCATCGACGGAGATTATTCTACCGGTCCTCAACTGGACCTTCATGAAGTCGTCGAAGTCGATGAAATCGCCACCCGCGTCATCTCCTACGGACTCTGGTTCATTGCCGTTGCTATCCTCGAGCGCCTCAACCAAGGAACGCTCGTGTTGGATGATTTCATCGAGATCTAGTCTTACGAACAGGGGCGAGGGGGATTCGGAGTTCCAGGAGAATGATGAGCCAGTGAAAGCTTCATCCCAGAGAATCGAATCGATATCCGCATCCTCGCCCAGCATTCCCCACAACCTATCTGACTGGAAGGGCATGAAAGGACGCAGGGTAACTGCTAACCCCCGGCAAATCAACCAACTCATGGCAAGAGATGACAATGGACCCCTCGCTTCGGTCGCTTCGGGCTCCTTGATGTGAGCCCATGGCTCGGCACGCTGAAGGATAGAGTTGCCGAGTTGGGCGATTCCCATAATGCTGCGTAACGCCTCCTTGAACCGTTGCCTTTCCATCGATTCCGTCGCGGAGAGTAACAGCGTCTGAATACGCTCCGATTCATCGGTATGCAGAGAGGCGTCGTAGAATGTCAATAGCGGGTTGCTTCCGTCGGACCTGAGTCGATGAGTCAGCGTCATGACCCGGTTGACGAAGTTGGCATAGGTACCGATCAACTCGTTGTTAACTCGATCGACGAATTCGTCCCAACGGAAGTCCGTATCATGCCCCTCTGGCATATTTATCGACAGGTAGTATCGCAGGGTATCAGGATCGTATCGCTCCAAGAACGAGGGCAGCCACACCCCGTGTTTCCTGCTCTTACTGAACTGCCCGCCCTGCAGCATCAGGTACTCATTTGCGGGAACGTTGTATTCCAACGCCAGTTCTCCTGGTCCAGGGTGGTAGCTTGGTGGTTTACCGGAGCTGGCGCTGTTCAGTCCCATTATGATGGATGGCCATATGATTGTGTGAAACGGAATGTTGTCCTTGCCCATGAAGTAAATGTGCTTAGGAGATACACCGTCAGGGTCCACTTTCCACCAATCCTCCCATGCTGCGTCGCCTAGCGGGTGTCCCGCCTGCTTAGCGTACCTCTCGGCCCAGATCCTAGCGCATGTGTAGTATCCCTGCACCGCCTCGAACCATACGTAGACGCGTTTGGAGGACCATTTGCCATCACTGAGTGGCAGAGAGATGCCCCAGTCAATGTCCCTAGTAACTGCCCTTGGACGCAATCCCATTTCTAACCAGTTCTTCGTCATCGCACGGACGTTGGGCTTCCACACTGACTTCTGGAGCTCATAACGCTGCTCGAGAGCTTGTTGAAATGCATCCAACTTGAAGAACATATGCTCGGTATCTCTGATTTCAACCGTGGCCTCGGAATCCAGCTTCGATATTGGATTAATCAGCTCATGCGCCTCGTATGTGGAACCGCACTCGTCGCATTGGTCACCCCTAGCGCCCTGCGCTTCGCATACCGGACACTGTCCCTCAACGTAACGGTCAGGCAGGAATCTGACCTCGTTGTCCATAACCGAGCAGTACTGCTGCATCGATGTCTGCTCCAGTAGATTGGACTCGAGAAGTTGAGTGAAGACATCCCTGACAAGATCCTTGTGACGTGGATCGGTGGTCCTGTTGTACAAAGCCCCCCCGTATTCGACACCCCTAGGATCGACGTTCGTCGCCCACGAGCAACCGAGGTCGACCAGAGCCTTACTGATTACCGAGTGGAACTTATCCACCACATCGAGAGGAGCAACACCTTCCTGCTCTGCAGTCAGGGTGATTGGTGTACCGTGCTCGTCGGACCCGCTGCACATTAGCACACTGCGTCCTCGTGCCCTCTCGTACCTGAACTGGATATCTGCCGGGAGGCAGTTACCAGCCACATGCCCTAGGTGAGGTGGACCATTGGCATACGGCCACGCCATGAAAATTGCTACGCGTTCCAGCTTGGAACCCATGTGGAATGCTGAAGCCACATGTTTATGTCATCATCGCCCACCGCCTGCTCTGGAGCCGTCATACGTGAGCACCGCTAGAATCGTCCATTTCGTGGATGAAACCTGAGAGGCAACCGAATTGAGTGATTATACGCTAATTGTTACCTATGCGCTGGTTGCGCTGGGTGCCTCCTTCCTGTGCAGCATACTGGAAGCCGTCCTATTATCCACAACACACGGTCACATCAGGAACCTTGCTGAGTCGAACAAGAAGGTCAGCGAGGTCTGGACTCAGTGGAAGGATGATCCGGAACGCCCTCTGACAGCAATACTCACACTGAATACCATCGCGCATACTGTAGGTGCACTAGGGGTCGGTTCTGAAGTCGAGAAGGCGTTCGAGGGTGAATACGTAGTGGCAGGAGCAGCGGCCGTGCTCACCATCGCTATACTCCTGCTGAGTGAAATTTTGCCCAAGACCATAGGGGCGCTGTACTGGAGACGACTGACGGTCTCATCCTACCACATCCTGAAGGCGATGATGGTATTGCTGTGGGTGATAGTTAAGCCAATCGAGGTCACTAGGTCGCTGCTACCTCACGTCGAGACAGAGACAGTTACCAGGTCCGAGCTATCGGTGTTAGCAGATATTGCTGAGGAATCTGATCAGATAGAGGAGGACGAGGAGGCAGTGATTCAGAACGTACTGCGTCTGCGCGAGATTCAGGTCAGTGACATCATGACCCCCCGTGTGGTGATGAGGACAGTCAGCATGGAGGAGAAAGTCGGGGACGTGATAGAGAGAATTCCGATTATGATCTACGGCAGGATGCCGATGATTGGAGAAAGCATTGATGAGGTGAGGGGGATGGTGCTGAGAAGTGAGATTTTGCGTCGGGCGGCGGTTGACGACTACTCAAGCGACATGCAAGAAATATCCAGAGAGATATTTCATTGCAGTCAAGACGATTCTGTCGACAAGGCACTCGACGTTCTACTAGAGAACAAGGTCCAGATGCTCATAGTCAAGGATGACTTCGGAGGGACAGTGGGTCTCATCACGATGGAGGACGTCATCGAGACCCTGTTGGGTGTGGAGATTGTCGATGAGTCCGATCAGGAGGGAATCGACGACGGTGTTCACCACGAGGACATGAGGGAGCTGGCCAAGCAGAGATATGAGGACTCCGAGTAGAGTGATTCACTTATCGGCATCCTCAGCCATCCAGCCGCGCGATTCCGAATACTCCCCGAATGACTGTAGCCTCTGGATGATTCCTGAGTCGCTTTGCGTCTTCTCGGCTGTCACCAACCATACGCCTCCGAACAGCCTATCCCAGAACCCCAGTGGTATGTCACCATCCTGCCGCATTCGGTACATCACGCGGTCCAGTAAGGGAATGAGCATAAGGAACAGCGATATGCCGATGAATGCCTTCATTCCAGTGGTCCATTCTGTCCCAGCCGATATCGAGAACATAAGCGCTGTCAGGCCTAGGAATGCGAATGGGATATTTGCACTCTTACCCATGTGATACATGAATGAAGGGTTATCTCCACGCGTATTGACGAACTGGGTCCCGGTGATTACATTCCCTGCAGACCTGTTGAACTTCGATGGTAAATACACCATATTGCCTAGTGCGAGTAATACCGCGAATATGAGGGGCCAGGTGACATCCGTATAGAATAGAATTAGCATCCCGACGAATACCGCAATCAGTCCAAAGTTAACGATGAAGTCCACGAGATATCTGAACAGTCCCCTAGTCCTTCCGGCAGGCTCAAACCCATCAGGAATCACCTTGGGAGTCCTTTCCTTCTTGGCCTTTTTAGTACGCTTCTTCCTCGATTTCTTCTTCTTCGCGGGCTTCTCAGCCTTCTGGACGGGTTCGGGTTCAGATGCGATTACTGTCGCAGGAGGCTCTATTTCGGACTCGCCCTCATCGGACTGGATCTTCTCGGCCTTCTCAAGCAAACCCATACTCAACCACCGTACCTCTCACCCATGCTGGTGAACACTTCAAATCCCGGTGAATCCACGAACTCGTTTATCTTATCCTCAGGCAACTGTCCCAATTCGGCATTTATCATCTGGAAGAATGCCTTTCGTGAATCCTCGTCTGCTGCACCCGGATTGGAGCCGACGGACTCGAACAGTCCGAATGACTCGGACTTCACGAACGTATCGATGAATTCCTCCGGCATGCCTCCCAGCAGCTCGTTGACCACTTCAAAGAACTCAACGAACTGATACGAGGGGTCTGTTTCATCACCTTCATCGACCTCCTCGGCTTCAACCTCAGGTGCTGAGATCAGTTCGACGGTTGGCTTAATCGTACGCATGTCCTGCTGCTGCTCCTTCCTGAGTACAATAATTTCCCTGTCTAACTCAGAACCGAAACGATCGGAGAACCTATCCATCAGGGTACCAATCTCGCCTGTCGCTATCCTGTCGATGTGACCATACATGCTGTCCTTGGAGTCTGTGGACAGAGTAGAATCTGCCGCCTTTCGCTTCTCCCACTGGGACTGGAATCCCGATGAATCGTCTGGAGCCTCCATGACGGGATCAGCATTTGCATCTGGCTCGTCATCGGCATCTTCCGAGATATCATCCTGCGTTCCCAAGCCATGAAGAGGCGGTGGTGGAGGGGGTAGTGTGATTCCAGGGGGCAACGGCGGAAGTGGCATTTCCGTATTTCCGTCGGACTCGTCATCCTGATCTGTCATGCACTCCCCGAAACGGGTCCGAAACTCTCCTCTATTCAATATTCTGTGATTGAGGGCATCGAATTTTGATACTTAGGGGGATATTAGCCTCCCCCACCCCTTCAGCGCAAGGAACGTCGCCATACTCTCCGGTACCACGAAAACATCACCAGAGCCACCCTCTACGTTGCAATCGTAGATTCTGGCTGTGACGTCGTCGGAAGTGATCTCGATCTTGTGTGATGACTCCCCACCTATAGCCACCGCTTCAGTCAGAGGATCGAATGCATCGGCAGCATCAGGATCGATTCTATGCAGTGGTACCTCAGTGACCCTGAGACCGCACTTGCCGTGCAGACTACCTATCCATCTGATTACTCGTTTCACGTCCACGGTCACGTTTTCATCCGTTTCGCCTGCGGTACCAAGAACCACAGACGAATCCCCTTTGACGAGTTCCCAGAACAACGACGTGTTGTCACCCGGAAATACACTGAGGGAGTGGTCGGCCATCAGTCGCGCCACGCGTTCCTCGTCGAGTGATTGCTCGGCCAATCGCTCCAGCTTCGCTCTGCTACACGATTTAACAGAACAATTTGGATTGCGTATCCTCTGCTGCATAATCTCATGCAATTCGTCCAACATGGGGCCTTTGTCCGAGGTACCGTTGGCAATCCCCCTGAGCTTTCCGATTACCGCGTCGATACCGGTCTCGACCCTGGTCTTCCATCCGCCTTCGGAATTACCGACTACCGCACTGACGCTCACTCCCTCGCCCCTGATGTAATTGACCAGTTGCCTGCGTGCGTTTGAGTCCAGTTGCAGGTATGCTGGGTCCCTAACATGGATGTGAAAGCCTCGGTGTCCGGAGAAAGATGTCTGAATGTGCCGCTCATCGAAACCGAATTCTGGCTCTAGGAACTCCGACCAGAGTTTCCACGTCTGTTCCTGGATTAGGCCGATCATAGATGGGAAATCGAAATCCGACACGCCTGGCAAGTGATCGCCGTCCAAGTCGAATATCAAATCCGCACCCAACCATCCCTTGTCAAGCATCTTCCTCTGAGAGGGGTCTTGGTAGTAGGCAGTACTGTGGAAGCAGGAATGAGGCGGTTTGGTGTGTAAGTAGTGCATTAGTTGGGAAGGGTCGGAGAATCCCCTGTGCCTATCTGGAGGTCTTGACCCCCATGGGATGAACATCCACTCGCGTGATCTGAAACGAGGAGGCAGCCACAGGTCGCTAGCCGCCAGCGACTGGTAGTACTCCGAGAATCGCAGTGCGAAACGACTCCAGCCCTCAGACACGAACTAGACACCGCGTCTAGGCAAATGAACTGTACGTCAACCTAGATCCAATGCAGTCACTTCGCGACCCTCGGTTGCCGGCTTTGCTCCAGTAATCTCCACATAAGCCTCCCAACATACGTACTGATTGTCCAACACGATGGCCTCCGCAAAGGTCAGTGCCTTCCCGGTATGCGCACAGACGGGCCCCAACTGCCCAGTCCCCGTAGAGAGTTTGGATGCGTCTGGCATGAATCTTCGATGGACCGGCTATTATTGACTGTTCCCTCGAACTGTCTGACTAGGAGTGGTTTTCAACTCGACACCAATCGGCATCCCGTGTGCGCGCAACAGGACATCAGAATAGGACATTCGCCCGATCCTGATGATGCGTTCATGTTCCACGCTCTGACTACAGGGGCGTTTGACACGCAGGGCAGGAACTATGTGCACGAGATTCATGACATCGAACGATTGAATGGTTATGCCTTGGAGGGCAGATTCGAGGTATCCGCAGTCAGCATTCACTCATACCCCCGTATCGCAGACAGATATGAACTGATGAACTGCGGGGCTTCGATGGGAGAGGGGTATGGTCCAATCTTGGTTTCAAGAACAGCCATGTCTATCGATGAAGCGAGGTCGGTTACCATTGCGATTCCCGGCCTAGGTACCAGCGCGTACCTAGCATTGAGGTTGGCGTGGGGTGATGTCAGCGTGACTATCGTGCCCTTCGATGAAATAATCCCCGGCGTCATTCGCGGTGAGTACGACGTGGGTCTGGTAATACACGAAGGGCAAGTCACCTGGGCGGATGACGGGTTACACCTCATCCTAGACTTGGGCGAATGGTGGCACGAGCAAACAGGACTGCCCCTGCCCTTGGGTGGAAATGTAGTCAGGAGGGATTTGGGTGAGGAAATGTGCTTGAGCATAGCCGGAGACATAGAGCGCAGCATACGGTACTCACTCGACAATCCCGACTCGGCGCTGGATTTCGCCAAATCGTGGGGCAGGGGGATCGATGATGAGACAAATCGTGAATTCGTAGGAATGTACGTTAACCAAAGGACGTTGGATTACGGCAAGGATGGTAGGGAGGCGGTACGCCGCTTGATCTCGGAGGGACAGAATATCGGGATGGTGGATGGTACCCTCGATGTGAAGAGAATTGAATTCATAGGGTGTCTAAATGACTGACGAAAAGCCCGAAACCAGCGAGTTCGGATCTGTAGACCCAGCTCCGGCAAGCGTAGATGCAGACGTGAAGCTACTCAGAGAAACCCTGTGTGACGAGGATGGTAGGATGTTTGAGCGGATGCGTGCCCTATTCGCGCTGAGGAATCTGGGCGGGTCTGAGTCAATAGATGCCCTGGCAGGAGGGTTCGAGTCCAAATCAGCTCTACTAAAGCACGAGATCGCTTACGTCATGGGCCAGATGCAGGAATCTCATGCGGTACAGCATCTGATAGACAGGTTGTCCGATCCAGAAGAAGATCTGATGGTCAGGCACGAGGCTGCTGAGGCCTTGGGGGCAATCGGAGACCGTACTGCGATGAGTACGCTCGAATCATTTAGGAACGATGCTGAGCCGGTGATTTCTGAGTCCTGTGAGGTCGCCATAGATCTGCTGGACTGGATGCAAAGTAAGTCCGTCGACTACTAGTCCAGCTGCGCCCATTCGATTTCCCCTTGCATACCGCAAGCGTCACGCAGAAACATCTCAAGGCCCTGTATCGAATGCTGATCGAGTCGATTTAGCACCTCGTTGTCGAAGTACTGAATCACTCTCGACTCGGGTATGCCGCTGCTATTGGATGAGCTCCTGATGACCTCGTTCCTCCACCCCTCGTCGTGCTCGAACATCTCACATTGTCTCAGCATGTCATCGCGAGCACTTCTAGCTGCGTCGAGTGGGGCATCATTCCTCATGGCAAAGACACCGAATACCATCGGGGTGCCTGTGATTCGCATCCATTCTGCACCGAGGTCCATCTGGACGGAGCCGGGGTATTCCGATGCAGCGGACATGGCGCGGTCTCCAATCAGCAGAGCACCGTCGCATCGTTCCAGCATAGTGGTGATGTCAGGACCCATCTCAACCGTCTTCGGGTCCATACCACGGTCATTCAGAATCCAACGGAGCAGCCTCTTGGAGGTGGATGAATCAGATGGCAGCGCGATGTCCCTCATCGACTCTATCGGCCTCGACCCGAACAGTATCACCGAGCCCACGATACCCCGGCTAACTATTCCCAGATCGGGTAGCAGCATCAATTCGTCCTTGTGGGCTGCGTAGTCGGCCGAAGGTATCGGTGCAGTGAGGCAGTCCTTTCTGATTAGATGCCCCGACAGCCATGATGGTGGCGCGGGAAGGATGTCCCACCTTGAGTTTAGACCATAGAATAGGGGGTCACAGTTGATGAACGGTACCCTACCGATGACTTCCTGCCACGGCACTGCATCACCCACGGCTCTCTAGGATTGGTAATTGCACGGACCTTGCATCTCCAATGGCATGACTTCTGAACTCAGAATACATGGAATCCCGTTTGACGGCCCTTGATCCCGATGATGCAATTAGTCTAGCGAGCTCCTCCGAGCTTGTGTCCAACCGGGTGCTGCTGCCCGCATCGTGCATAATCTCCTCGTGAGAAACAGTGCCGTCGATGTCATCTGCTCCAGCGTTCAGGCACAGTGATGCTAGGTGATCACCGAGATTCATCCTGTATGCCTTGATGTGAGGTATGTTATCCAACATTATTCTGGACACGGCTATCATGCGTATTACCTCGCTGGAACTAGAAAGCTGTGCTTCGGGCAGTCTACTCCTGTCCGATAGGAATGGGTAAGGAACGAAGCACTGGAATCCGCCACTCCTGTCCTGCTGCTCGCGTAGCCTAATGAGGTGACGTATCCTATCTCCTGCCGTCTCAACCGTGCCGAACAGCATGGTACAGTTGGTGGGTATGCCCATCTCATGCGCCGTGGCGTGCACCTCGAGGTACTCGTCCGATGACTCTTTGCCCCTGCAGATTCTATCTCTCACCGAATCCACAAGGATTTCCGCCCCACCCCCTGGCATAGAACCCAATCCAGCTCTCCGTAACACCTCTAATGCAGCCTCAACGGTTATTCCGGACCTGCGTGCTATGTGGATGATTTCGATCGCGGTCAATGACTTGATATGGATATGGGGGTAAGTCTCCTTGATGGCTGAGAACAACTCGGCGTAATCTCTGACGTTCCATTTGGGGTGGAGGCCACCCACCGAATGGACCTCGTCGATATTGTCTGAGAATGGTTCGATTCGATCCACGAAGTCACGTGGGGACAGCGCATACGCGTCAGGGTGCTTGACGCCCTTCCTGAAGGCGCAAAACCTGCATGCTAGGACGCATATGTTCGTCGTGTTGACATGGAGGTTCTCATTGTAGAACACATCATCGCCGTATCGAGAATGTTTGATTATATCAGCCAGTGAGCTCAATGCGCTAAGTGAATTCTCTCGCATCAGTCTCATCCCGTCGTCCTCAGAAACCCTTCCTCCCTGGACTAGGATGCCGAGACAACGATTGAGGACTTCATTGGAAGATATGCACTCAGGGATCTCCATCTCGCCCAGACGTCGTCTCCATTCGGAATCGCTCTCCACGGGCTCGGGCTCCACTAGCACGTCATCCCTCAGATTGTGTGATGGGTTGCTTGATTTGAACTCGACTGTGTAGCGAACTCAATGGCTACTATAGACTCCGGAAAGCATCAATAGCCAGACTCATTGAGTCTTGCCGTGAGCAATCGGACTGATGGCATGGGACTTGATGTCTCAGAACTATTGGAGATGGCGCGCAGATGCCGGATAAACATAGTGAGAATGACTCATGAGGCCGGTGCAGGGCACCCAGGAGGATCTCTATCGGCGATTGATCTGCTAGTGGCCCTGTACGGCACTGAGTTGAGTATCGATAGGCACGATTCCGAATGGGATGACCGCGACCGATTCATCATGAGCAAGGGGCACGCCAGTCCTGCAGTCTACTCGATTCTACACGAGGTAGGATACCTGTCAGAGGACGATCTAATGAGTTTCAGGACCATGGGCTCGGTGTGCCAGGGTCATGTCGACATGAAGTGGACCGATGGGGTCGATTTCTCTGCAGGAAGTCTGGGAATGGGGCTCTCCTTCGGGCTCGGATGCTCGCTCGCTGCTACGATGGACGGCAGTGATAGGAACGTCTGGGTGATGGTCGGGGACGGCGAATTGCAGGAGGGGCAAGTGTGGGAGTCAGTTATGGCAGCGGAATTTCACTCTGCTGGAAACCTCAAACTTATTGTCGACAGAAACGGTATCCAGAACGATGACTACGTCAACGTCCAGATGGAAGTCGGTGATGTGCCTTCGAAATTCGCGTCTTTCGGGTGGGAGGTCAAGGAAATCAACGGTCACTCGTTCGAGGAGATTCTAGAGGCGATGGATTGGGCTACGGATATCCACCACTCCCCTTGTGCCATCATCGCCAATACAGTGAAAGGCAAGGGAGTATCCTACATGGAGGATAATCCGGCATTCCATGGGAAGGCCCCGAATGATGACGAGTTGAGAATGGCCCTGGAGGAGTTGTCATGAGTGCTCCTTCAACCGGTGGTGCCTCTAGGGACGGGTACGGTGCGGGCTTGCTCCGGATTGCCGGCGACCCGAGGGTGGTGGTCATAGAGGCGGATTTAGGTAAGTCGACGAAGTCATGCCACTTCAGGTCAGAGTATCCCAGTAGGTCGTTCTCGATGGGGATCGCGGAGCAGAACATGATGGTCGTGGCTGCCGGCATGGCATCATCTGGAAAGGTGCCTTTCGCTAGCACGTTTGCCATCTTCACCGAACGTGCGTTTGAGCAAGTCAGGAACGGCATAGCCCGTTCAGGCCTCACCGTGCACATCTGCGGCAGCCACGGTGGCATACACACGGGTACCGACGGCAGCAGCGCCCAATCTATCGAGGATCTGGCTATCTACCGCACCATACCGGGAATGGCGGTGATGCATCCTTGCGATGACTTGTCCGCTGAGCAGTTGACCACTCAACTTCTAGATTACGAGGGACCGACATACATGCGGACTGCTCGCAACAAGACCCCACGGATCTACGACGTCGACAACGTCACCGCGCTTAGAATCGGTCAGGGGAGCCTAATACGCGAAGGTGATGATGTATGTATCATCGCCTGCGGCGTAATGGTGAATGAGGCTGTGAATGCCGCTGAGAAACTAGCTGTGAAAGGAATACAAGCATCAGTCGTTGACATGCACACGCTGAAACCGCTAGATACGGATCTAATAGACGCCATGGTGGCTACTTGTGGGTGCCTAGTAACTGCTGAGGACCACTCCGTTATTGGCGGTCTCGGCGCAGCGGTCGCTGAGTACCTTTCGCGGATTGATGCTGTTCCTCTAGAGATGGTGGGGGTGGATGATGAGTTCGGTCAGAGCGGCGAGCCCTTGGAACTCATGCAAAGTCTTGGACTTACATCAGATGACATCAGTAGGTCCGCAATGAAGGTCATCGGCAGGAAATCAGGCTGATTACACGCACTGCTGGGTTTGATTCATGAACGATAGCGCTCGGCTAGTGTCGTGAGCGATGCCGAACGAGTCAAGGGCCTGTTGGATGGCAGCATGAATCCGTCCGACCTGGAGGACGACCCGGAGCTCTACGCCCTAGCTGAGAGGATTGACGGCAGGGAGGCACTGGAGGAGATGGGGGTAACTGCACCAATCAGGCCTCCTGAGGTCATTCCAGAGATGCACACTAATGGAAATAACCTCGAGGTGGAGCTCCCTGAGCACGCAGAAGAGGATGAGTTGCCCGAGGTTAGTTCCAAGTCCGGAATCCTGCCATCGAAGCGTAGTGTCATGCTAATGGCGGGGATCGTAGGTCTGGTGCTGGTTGGTGTCAATGTATCTGTCGGACTAGGTCAGTACCTAGAATTGTGCGAAGACCAACTGGAGTCCCCTCCACTCAGCTTCACATCCAACTCAAACTGGCAGAATGACACGTTTTACATCACCTGGACCGCGTCGAACCTGAACAGCAGCGTGAATTACAGTATCCATTGGTCATTATCACAGGATGGGTCAGTCGAGCATGTTGACAGCGACTGGTTCAACTGGACGGGTTCGAACACCATGGTTCATTCCGAGAACAGGGCGGCCACGACTCCCCCCTGGTGCTACATCTCGACCTTGTACTCAGAGGGACTACAGATTGCTGAGTCCAACGATTGTTCGGGTGACTCAGGAGCCGTCTCGACGCTGGCTGAGATGTCCGAAGCAGAGGTACTGTGTGAAGACAACACGAGGCTGCTCTGGGACAAGGCGGACCAATACCAATCGATCGATTCTTGGGCCCCTGCAGGGGAGGGGGGGGTGCTCGATGGTGCCCTGCTGATGCTGTTCGGTCTGTTCGCTGTGAGCGGTGCGTTTCGCAGAAGCTGATCAGTACATCCTAGCGAGATGTTGCCTTCTGGTGGTCGATTTACCCGTGACTGCGCAATCCATGGGTGTATCGTATGGAGTGACGCAGACACCTAGCAGGGTCAGCCCCGTGGCCTTCTCGAGCACTTCTGCATCCGCATCGTTTCCATCGACGGCCATGTCGTAGACAGTACCGTCCTCTAG
>ERZ724561.180-NODE-180-length-12990-cov-2.838451_pt1 | contig 12990 bp, 10 predicted proteins | sample MGYA00375855_ERZ724561 | MGnify/ENA primary metagenome ERZ724561 (study PRJEB28725, sample SAMN03264854) | marine sediment metagenome | biome: marine pelagic biome; feature: marine oligotrophic desert; material: ocean water | place: Pacific Ocean:North Pacific... | reverse complement strand
TCGAGCCAATTTAAGAGCGAAATTGGGTGGGTCAAATACTCCCTTGAAATATGTTTCCGGAAGCGTAACGTTAAGTAAATTTCCCCTGCCCACACTCCCATTTCTAATGCATTCCACGAGATTCTCCGCATCAACCCCCGCTTTTACCCCGAGAGTGAGACATTCTGACAAGATCATCTGCATGCCGTATCCTATCGAGTTGTGCATTAGTTTACAGATGCTGCCGGCGCCTACTGCTCCTGTGTAGGTTACCCTGTCTCCGAAAGATTCAAGGATTGGTAACAAACGATCGAATGTGTCCCGGTCCCCGCCAACCATCACAGCCAGGAGCCCCTTTTGTGCTCCTCTCACTCCTCCGCTTATCGGGGCATCCATTACAGTCGCGTTCTTTGTTGCGAAGGTGTCTGCTAGCCTGCGTATCAACGTTGGGGAACTAGTACTAAGATCTAACCAGACGGAGCTTTCTGATACCCCTTCCAATAGACCATTTTCTCCTGTGGCAACGGCTTCCACTTCTACTGGTCCTGGGAGGGAAGTAAATACTACATCACATTTTTCTGCCACATCTTTTGGACTGTTAGCCCATTCTGCTCCAAATTCGAGAATTGGGGTTGCCGCGTTGCGGTCTAGGTCATGGACAACCATTTTGTACCCCGATCGGGCAATATTCATGGACATCCCACTACCCATGTTTCCAAGGCCGATAAATCCAACTACTGTGTCTGAAATCTTGCTCATTTAGTCACTCCCGAATTAGTATTCGCCTAGTTTTGGTTTAGGGGATGTTAGTATGCAGCATATGCAGAATCAAACGTCGCCGTCATGTTAGTTGCTTGGATGAAGTGATACAAATCTTTCTGGTGGGTTGGGTAACAGAAAAAGGAGTCGCAAATGCAGGAAACCATTAGTGTAGGGAATGTAGATATTGTCGCATTGCTCGATTTAGTTCCCCCGGCAAGGGCTACAAAGGATTTTTTCCCAGATGTGCCCACCAGTGCGTGGGAACCCTATCAGGACGAGGTGCTTGAGAAAGGTAATTTGCAGCTTTATTACGGCTGTTTTCTCGCACGGAGCAATGGGAAGAACGTTCTCGTAGATACAGGAATTGGTCCTGGACCGCATCCTAGTAGGGAAAATAAAAAAGGTAATTTACTTAATGATCTCAAGAGAGTTGGAGTTGACCCATCTGATGTTGATATCGTTGTGCACAGCCACTTGCACATTGACCACGTTGGTTGGAATCTGGATCTAACTAGCGATCCGCCGAAACCATATTTTCCGAACGCGAGATATCTCGTTCCAAGGGTTGATTGGGATCATTTTAGGCAGCCTGAAAATCTCATCAACGCTCCTTGGGTATCGGAGAATGTGATACCTCTTCAAAGTCTTTCTTTGATGGATCTTTTTGAAGATGGTGATTCAATAACTGACGAAATTACAGCGATGATAACCCCTGGCCATACTCCTGGCCACATGGTATTTCTTTTAGATTCAGCGGGAGCAAAAGGTGCTATTACTGGGGATGCTATTCACAGTAAAGTACAAATTCAAGAACCATCGTGGAGTGCTGGGGTGGACGTGGATAAGTCTGCTAGTGAGAGGAGTCGCCGAGAAATTATTCGTCGGGCTGTCTCGGGTGATTTGATTATAGCGGCGGGTCACTTTCATCCAGATGAACATTTCGGGAGAATTGAACAAGAAGGTGACAAGGCTAAGTGGGTCGTCGTTTAGAAGTTTTAAGGAAATTGAGACCTAACAAATATTAGTTTCTGAGGAGAATTTAATGGGTAGATTGGATGGGAAAGTCGCGATTATTTCAGGCGGCTCAAAAGGCCAGGGAGCTGTCGAAACGAAGCTGTTTGTATCTGAAGGGGCAAAGGTTTTATTTGGAGATATTCTCGATAACGAAGGTCAGCAAATTGAAAGCGAAATTGCTGAAACTGGGGGAGAAGCTACTTATTGCCATTTGGATGTGACAAGCGAATCAGACTGGAACTCAATCGCTCGATTAGCGGAGGAAAAATATGGAAAGTTGGACATATTGGTCAATAATGCAGGTGTGTCCATAAGACACGAAGGGTTGGATTTGACTGGTGACGAGTGGGATACCGTCATGAATATTAATGCCAAAGGAGTGTTTCTTGGAACTAAGGCGTGTATTCCTGCTATGCAGAGATCGGGAGGGGGATCGATAGTAAACATTTCTTCGATTGCCGGAAATTATGGAAGACCTTTAGCTGCTCCAGTATATTCTGCTTCTAAGGGGGCTGTAAGGGTTTTCACAAAGTCTACGGCAGGAAGATTTTCCTCAGATGGGATAAGGGCTAATTCGATACATCCTGGTCCTATAGATACAGATATGATTCGTGCCGCAACCAACTCAGTCCGACCGGAGTCACGTGTGGGTGAAATTCCTTTAGGCAGACTGGGGAAACCTGAAGATGTGGCATTTGGGGCTTTGTTTCTTGCCTCTGATGAATCTTCATTTATTACAGCAAGTGAATTGACAATAGATGGAGGAGTGACGGGTATAAGACCATAATTATCTATAAAAACTTTTTTGATTTTACAAAGGGGGAATTATGTTGAATAAAGCGAAAGAAAAAATGTTGGGAGGTCAACCAGCTGTAGGTGCTGAGGTTAATCTTGGTTCTACCTTGTCAGTTGAAATAATTGCTCCTTTAGGATTCGATTTTGTGATTGTGGATAACCAACACGGGAATTGGGCCGATCAAACCAGCATGCTGGCCTTCCGGAACATAGTTCTTGGTGGCTCTGTTCCTATGGCTAGAGTTCGGAAAAACGATTTCGGTCTGATTGGACGTCTGTTGGACAATGGCTCTTTGGGAGTTGTTGTTCCCATGGTAAACAACGCTGAGGAAGCGGAACAGGCAGTTTATGCAACTAGGTATCCCCCTCTAGGAGGCAGATCATCAGGTGCATTCGGTGTTGGCATACATGGGCCTGGATATGATGACTGGGCTGGTGAGGAAATATTTTTGGGAGTTCAAATAGAGACTGCAGAAGGAGCTCAGAATGCCAAGGAAATTATGTCAGTAGAGGGTATCGATGGGTGCTGGATCGGTCCTGGAGATCTATCTCGATATAGCGGTATGGACTTAACAACACAGGAAGGAAGAGACCTACACCATAGAACCATTGAAGAAATAATTTCCGCGTGCCAAGAGGCAGGAAAGATACCTGGGATTTGGACTGGTGATGCAGAAGGAGCATCTCATTGGATTTCGCACGGTTGTTTATTTCTTACAGCTGGAGCTGATGGAGTGTGGGTGGAAAAGATGGCAAAGCAAACCTTGGCGGACTTGAATATGTGATACGGCTTTTATGTTTCCAAAAGAATACTTTAGTGAGCCGATGACCTTTGTTTCGGATGAATAGGTTTTTTTGCGAACAGAAAAAATATACTACCCAGTGCACCTAAAATAGCCATCGAAACGAATGCTATTGCGTAGTCTTGTTGTCGGTCAAAAAGGGTTCCTGCAAGAACCGGACCTATCATGGTCATCATCATCATTATTATTGCTGATATTCCCATGATTTTGCCGAATGATTTTCTGCCAAAATATTCTCCTCTCATAGCGGTAGTGATGGGAGCACGTGCACCGAATCCCATTCCGTATATGGATGCAAATATCAAAGCAGACCATATGGAAGTCACAGTTACTGCGAGGGCTACTCCAATGGCCTGGAGGCATCCAAAAAAGAATAGCGCATATCGCTTTGTCACCCGGTCGCCAATTATGCCTCCAAGCAACTGAGATATGCCGCCTATACCCATAGATATACCCCATATGAGGGCTGCTATTTCTATGGTTAAACCTTGGTTTTTGAAGGCAAGTATGAGATGTACCATCATAGTCGAGGTTAGCATTGCTGATGCTCCGTGACCAATTGAGATATACCAGAAGGATTTTTCTCTAATAGCTTCAGCAATGGTAAAGCCATCGTTGCCATCTTCACTAGATGGCAGTTCACTTCCGAGGCTTGGTTTGTTTTTCAATCCGTCAGGAATTTCCCCGACATCTTCGGGGTTATTTTTAACAGTTTTCCATATCAGTATTGGTACTAATAGGAAAATTAGAGCGATCAATACAGCAGTGAGGCGCCAGCCAAGATTTTCAGGGAGTATTAATAATGCTATGAGTGGCACTATTGCGAAGGTGCCTACAGAAAACCCCAATCCTCCTATCGACATGGCCAGACTTCTTTTCTTGTCAAACCAGTTATTTATGATCACGGTCATCGGTATCCATGCCCCTAGAGTGGACCCTAGCATTATTACTAGATAAGCAATGTAAAAAATTAGAGGGTCATTCCACCCTGTATTTTCAGGACTGAAGGGTTCCGTAACGCTTAACAATAAATACCCTAATACTCCGACAAAAGCACCGGATATCGCAATTTTTTTACCACCAAATCTGTCTATTAAGTAACCCACGATCGGTGCGGCAATGCTTCCTTCCAACTGACCTAGTGAAAATGCCCAGGATAGTTGTCCTCTAGCCCAACCGAAATCACGTTCTAGAGAATCAATCCATAGGCCAGTTGCACCATAAGTAGGTCCGGACAGGATGGCATTTACGGCCAAAGCGGTTAAGGCTATCCACCAGCCATAAAATATTTTATTTGTCGGAGATTTGGGGAACAAATATGTGAGGCTTTCTTTATGAGAGGAACTTTTATGGGATCTTGTATAACGTTTCTATTACCTCAACTCATTAATGAATGAGTTGAGGTAATATGACTTGCAGCATTATTGTCAGTCACCTGTTACGGATGCTGCTTCTTCTGAAATCTCCCCGATAGGTTCCCCCGTTTTTGGACTAACCTCGAATGGACTACGTAACTCGAGTTCGTCTGCGATTTCTCGGACCGCGGGAATGACTTCTTCTCCCATCAAACGAAGACTTCTCATCTGATCATCGTGTGTCATTGCGCCGTCACCATCCCAGAAAAATACGGATCCTGGTCTTAGGTATTCCAATACGTGTCTTATTTTTGGGATTACGGTTTTGGGCGTTCCAGAAATGATGGTGTAGTCTTCAACTTGCTCTTCAAATGATCGAGAAAGTTGTCCACCTCTGTGAGCTGTTGCGACATTTGCGGTAGGTAATATCCTTCTTCTCGATGTTAATCCAGGGAGTTTTAATAGGGCAGGATTAGCGGTTCCTTCATTTCCTGCCAGAAATGGATTACTGGGTCCTTGAACAAATTTTCTTGCGACTTCCTCTGCTAATTCCTCTGTTTCATCTACGTGCACCTTCCACAAATAGCCGAAGTTTTGGGATCCAGCTTCGTATCCTTCCTCTTTGGCAGTGTCGTGGTATACCTGAAACGATTGGCGGGTGGGTTCTAATTGGGTAGCTAACATTATGTAAGGTATGCGCTGCTTTGCAGCCCAGACGATTGAATCTCTGCTGACAACGCCCGGTAGCATAATTTGAGGATGCGGCTTTTGGTAGGGTCTCATCCATGGATTGACGTATCGATACTGGTAGTGTTTTCCTTCCCACCTGAACGGGCCTGGTTCACTCCAGGCTTTCACTATAAAGTCGTGAGCTTCTTGGAATCTCTCCCAGTTATAAGCCGGTGGAGCATTGTGAGAAACACTTTCTCGCCCAGTTCCTCGTACCCAACCGGAGACAAGCCTTCCTTTGGATATCATGTCTATCATAGCCAGTTGTTCCACCAACCAGAGTGGATCATCCCATATCGGAAGAATATTTCCTAGCAGTACGATTTTTGCTCTTTTTGTGATACGAGCCAGGATGGAGGCTTCCACATTCATGGCTCCACCCATGCAAAATGGCGTGCTGTGATGCTCATTTAGCATAAGACCATCAAATCCCATCTCTTCTGCATAAACTTTTTCATCTAGGTATCGGTTGTAGAGATCGGAGCCCAGAATAGGGTCATATATCTCGTTGCTTAGGCTCAGATCTTTTATCGGTAAACCGGTCGCCCCGAAATATCCGGATTCCGGGTCTTGATAAGGTCTTTCAGTAAAGTGTCCGATGAACATTTATCGCCTCCTCACTACTAATTACGAAATATGTTGCCAATTTTATTTCGAACCTAGAAATTTTGTTATTAATTTAGTAAATTCGTTCGGCTTCTCAATCTCAGGTCGATGGCCGATATTTTCCATTACTTCGATTGAGGAACCTGGAATCGACTCATGATAGATACGGCCAGCATCTATGGGGACAATCTTATCTTCTTTTCCCCAGACAATTAATGTCTCTAAATTCTTCAACCTATGTAGCAGATGCTTCAAACTCAGGCTGTACATGTAAGGTTTCCAACCCAGTTTGCACGATTGCTCTCTAGCCACTTCCCAGAGTTCCAGCATTTCTGGGCTGGGCTCATCTGGGCATATCAGATCAAATTCATCGCATGAATTTGAATCATGTATAGCTTCTTTTAGATAATCAGGGGCGAGGTTGAGGAATATGTCATATATTTCGCCTTCCTCAGGTTTCACCCCCATGGGGGCTACAAGTACAAGTTTGCGGAATTTGGTGGGATCCATAACTGCCATCTCTGCGGCCAGCCATCCTCCGAAGGAAAAACCTATGACATCTATTTCTTTCAAGTCCATGTCATCGAGGGCTTCAAGGTACCAGCCGGCGAGGTCTCTAACCTGCATCATCCAATCTATCCCGTCAGATTGGTCGTAGCCTGGATGACTAGGTGCGTATAGTTTTCTGTCTACCGCAAGAGTTTCGTGGTAGTTCATCCAGCCTGGGAACCCTAATTCGCCATGGAGGACTAATAGAGGTTTGCCTTCACCTGCAGTACGCATCTGAATCGTTGATCCAGCCAGTTCCAAACTCGATTCTTTAAAAGACGCTTCACTCACTGCCAATGCATCCTCGCTTTTCAGAATACCTAATGTTTCCGCAATCCTAGAGGTCTCCACGTTCTATTTCAACTCGTACGGTATAGAAATTATCTTAAATAGGTGCCAAACAGGTGCTCAAGATGATATAAATCGCTTTGTAGCGCTTTTGGAAATGGTTTGTTGAGAAGATTGGAGGTGAGTTTTGCAGGACAACGGTTTTGCTTCACAACCAGATGGGCCCCTAAAAGGAGTCAAGGTTCTGGACTGGACGATTTGGCAGTTTGGTCCAGTCAGCACTTCAATGATGGGTGATATGGGGGCTGATGTCATAAAAATTGAGTCGCTGGATGGAGATCCCGGAAGGGGTTTGGCGAGAGCGTCGAACCTTAGAATGGATCTTGGCGAGGGTAGAGTGGCGTATTTTGAAGCCTTAAATCGGAACAAGCGCAGCTTAGCCGTAAACTTGAAAACTGATGAAGGTTTGAAAGTTATCCACGAGTTAGTAAAGGAATCAGACGTTTTCGTTCAGAATTTCCGAAGTGGAGTAGCAGAAAGACTCGGGGTGGGATATGAGACTTTGTCCAAAATAAATCCGCAACTTGTTTATGGCTCCGCGAATGGATATGGCCCAAATGGTCCTGACGCCACGCAACCGTCTTTTGATGGATGTGGGCAGGCTAGGTCTGGGCTGATGATGTCAGCAACGGAAGACTATCAAGAATACCCTACAAGAGTTACTCAGGGAGTTTCCGATCAAATCGGTGGAATAATGCTCTGTCAGGGGGTTTTAGCTGCCCTTGTATCCAGAGGTATACGCGGGGTGGGACAAAAAGTAGAAACCTCTCACTTGAGCGCTAACATGTGGCTACAGGGTTTGGGCATTTCTATGAGTTTGCTTCAAGGCGGAGAAAATTTCGCGTCATACAGCAGAGATAATCCTACTAACCCATTGTCAAATACATACAACGGCAGTGACGGAAAGTCGATAATGATGATGCATTTGCAACCTGACAGATACTGGATTCCACTTATGAAAGAGCTGGGCCTGGAAGAATTCATTGATGATGAGAGATTTATCGATATGTCGGCAAGAGCTGAGAATTCCGGTGCAATAGTGAAAATTCTTGACGAGAAATTTGCTACCAAGACGGCCGCTGAATGGGACAGAGTATTTAGGGATTCAGAGACTGACTTTATATACGCTCTTGTGCAAAGTATTGAGGAACTCTCGGATGATATTCAGGTCCAGTCTAATAATTACATAGCGAATTTTGAACATCCTGTTTTGGGCGATGTTCAGATGTGCAACCATCCGAATATATACAGCGAAACTCCGGCGGGCATTTGGAAGGAGGCTCCAGAGGTAGGGCAAGACACGGAGCAGATTCTGATAGAGAATTTGGGATACGATTGGGATGATATTAGTCGCCTTCAAGATGCCGGTGCGATCTTGTAGAAATATATTGTCTTATTCGGACATTCACTAGAGAGGAGATAATATGGCAGAAATAGATGGAGGACACCTTTTCGCAAAGGCCCTAAAGAAGGAGGGCGTTGAGTATATATTCACCTTGAACGGAGGTCATATATACAACCTGTATGAAGGTTGTGCAGATGAAGGCATAAAGATAGTTGACTTTCGTCATGAGCAGGTAGCCGCGCATGCGGCTGAAGGTTGGGCAAAAGTTACTGGTAAGCCGGGGGTTGCTATTGTAACTGCTGGTCCTGGGGTAACGGATGCTGTAACTGGAATCGCAAATGCTTTTCAAGCACCAAGCCCTATGATCATGATTGGTGGAAACGCGGGCATTGGAGACCATTTACGTGGTGGATTACAGGATTTTGATAGTGCGACTTTTCTAAAGCCTGTAACAAAGTTCTCTGAACAGGTAAAAAAGGTAGAACGTATACCTGAATACGTTGCAAACGCTTTTCGAGCGTCAACGAGCGGAGTGCCTGGGCCTGCCTATCTGGAAATCCCTATCGACATTGTAGGTGGGGTGACTGACGAAGAAAATGTTAGATATCCTGACAGATATAGGACAGACGCAAGAGCTTTTGGCGACCCAGAATATATACAAAAAGTCGTCGATATATTAAAGAATGCCGAGCGTCCCATGATTCTCGCGGGATCAGATGTTTGGTGGTGTGACGCCGCCGAAGAGCTCAGGAGATTTGTAGAGACCATAGATTCACCAGTTTTCCTTAACGCGATGGGTAGAGGGAGCCTTCCTTCAAATCACCCAAATCTAGGAAGTTTGGGGAGAAGATACGGACTCGTCAAGTCTGATGCGGTGATTCTCATTGGAACTCCAATAGATTTTAGGTTGAGCTATGGCGAGGACAGATTGTTTCCACAGAATCCAAAGCTTATTGAAATAATGATGGACGGAAACAAAATCGGTCAGAATAGAGACGTTGATGCAGGTGTGGTAGGGGATGTTGGTGCGGTTTTGGGTCAGGTTCTTGATGGACTGGAGGCTTCCGGATACAAGTCCAAGGGAAAATCTTGGGTTGAAGAAGTTATGACTGAAGACAAGGCATTAAAGGCTGCGGATGAAGAACTGCTCAATAGTGATTCAAATCCGATACATCCAATGAGACTTTGCAAAGAACTAAGAGACGTGCTCGATGAAGATGCCACAGTTATAGGCGATGGAGGTGACATTGTTACTTTCGCTGCAAGAGTTCTTAACATAAATAAGCCTGGACACTGGCTTGACCCCGGACAATTCGGTTGTCTTGGTGCGGGTAGTGGTTTTGCTGCTGCTGCTCAATTAGCCAGACCCGGGAAACAAGTCTGCATAGTATATGGAGATGGTGGATTTGGCCTGACGGGATTTGATGTTGAGTCCTATGTGAGATTCGACTTGCCTATCGTTTCTGTAGTCGGTAACAACGGGGCTTGGAACCAGACCACTCAGGGTGTGGTTAAAAGAGGTGGAAGAGCTCTTGGAACCTATCTTTCACAGGACACAGATTATGCCAAGATTATGGAAGGTATGGGGGGCCATTCAGAGCGGGTGTCGGAGCCAGACCAGATAAAGCCGGCGCTTGAGAGAGCCTTTGGGTCGGGGAAACCGGCGTTGGTAGATGTTGTAATAGATCAAAATGTCTCCTATGGAACAATGGGAGGAAGATCGCGAGAGCAGCGTCAATACTAGTAATAATGAAGAGCCCCTTCACCTGAATGGGTTCCAGCAACACAAGAGAAAGGGACCGGAAAATGACAAATCAAGAACATCACCCAGATGAAGCTTTTATTGGTAAAGAACTTGGATCGAGGCCGTTCGAGGTATCCGTAGATCATGTTGAGGATTATTTCGAAGGCTTAAAACTAGATTCTGAATGGTACGAAGATGATAGTGAAGGCCGTGATAGTTTACTTCCGTCTATGATGCTTATAGATGCGGAGTCAATGAGTGGGGCTAGTTTCCGAAATAATTTTGGTAATCTGTGGATGCGCCAGGAACTTGACTTTCATGCTCCTTTATCTACGGAAACTGAGATGAGAGTCGAATCTCGGGTCAAGGACATATATGAGTGGAGAAACAGGACTATAGTCCTCCAGGAATCCAAGATTTATGGAGAAAACGACACCACTCTCGGTGTGATGCGTCACCACCAAAGTTATTTACTGGACCAGGATTCAGGCAGAGTCGCTTTGAGAAAACCTTCCGACAAAGAAGGGGTTCGCAAATTCAATGTCCCAAAAGGAGATCTTCTGGAACCGGTTACAAGGGAAATTGACCTTGAGATGTGTGGAACATTCTTTCATGGGAACAAGCACTATCACACAAATAAAGAAGCATCTCAGGAACTAGGATTTGAGGAAGTGGTTGTCGGAGGGAAAATGACTATTTCCTACATCGGTGACATGTTAGATAGAAGCTTTGGCCACAAATGGTTCGATGGCGGCAAGTTGGATGTAAAGTTCACGAATATTGTTTGGCCGGGAGACAGGGTGACCGCGAGGGGTGTACTTACCGATGAAAGATCTGTAGGTGACGATATTGCAGAGGCTAGAGTGTGGATGGAAAAAGACGACGGAACTGTGGTGATAGTTGGTAACGCATATATACCGGACTAGTAATAACGCCACGTATAGTTTTCTTAGTATAGAAACACATTGAGTGAGTCTTTTGATGTAGTCGTCATAGGTGGCGGCCCTTCCGGAAGTTGTGCTGCTTCCATGGCCGCCAAGGCGGGTCTGTCGGTTGTACTTCTTGAGCGGGATAAATTTCCTAGAGAACACGTAGGTGAATCCCTTCTACCTGCCAGTATGCCGATACTCAGAGAGTTAGGTGTTGAGGCGGAGGTAGCTGCTGCGGGGTTTCCTGTCAAATATGGGGCGACTATGGTTTGGGGTAGTGGATCTGAGCCTTGGACATGGAGATTCAGTGAAACGAACCAGGAATACACTAGCGCATATCAGGTTAACCGCCCTGAGTTCGATACTATTATTCTCAATAGGGCGCGAGCGCTAGGTGTAGATGTTAGAGAAGAGACTCAGGTAATTGAAGTAATTTTTCAGGATGATAGAGCGGTAGGAGTTTCTTGTAGGAAACGACTAGAGGATCACTCTTTTATAGAGTCCGGTATGGTAATTGACTGTAGCGGCCAATCGTCTTTGATTTCAAGGTCTAAGAATCTTCGTCAATGGGATGATAGCTTTCAAAATCTTGCAATATATGGGTATTTTGAAAATGCCGTTTCCCTACCCAAACCCAACGAAAACAATATTTTTATTGAATCATTTTCCGAGGGTTGGATATGGAATATACCTTTGAAGGGAAATATAGCTAGCGTTGGAATTGTGTTAGATTCCAAAAAAGCATCAAAGGAATTGCAATCTAGAGATGTTGAAGATTACTTCCAAGCGAATCTGTCATATGCGAAAGAATCTAGGCGTATGCTGCAATCGGCTAAGCTTCTTAAGCCACCCAAGATCGTAAAGGACTGGTCTTATACCTCTACTCAAATTGCTGGTCTGTCTTGGGTCTTGGCTGGTGACGCTGCCTGTTTTATAGACCCATTGTTTTCATCAGGTGTTCATATGGCGCTAATGTCAGGTGTTCTGGCATCGGCTTACGCAGTCACAGCACTATCTGACCCAGATATGGAAATTGCCACTGCTAAGGTGTATGAAGAAATGATCAGAAGAGAGTATTCCCTGTTTAGGGAACTTGCCCAACTTTTTTATCAGACAAATAGATCTATCGACTCTTACTTTTGGGAGGCGAGGAAAATATTGGACCGAGATGGGACATCTACTGGGCGGGAGGCCTTTATCAAAGCTGTATCCGGGCAATCTGTAAGGGGGTATGAAAGGGCTGTTTTGGAAAAGGGAGAATTACCCCAATCGTTTAGATATGCTCTTGAATCGCAGCAGAACCAAAGACATTCCCGACAACGTGAATTGGGAATGTACTTTAGTAACTGGGACAATCTGGTCCCTTATTTACATGAAGACACCTATGTTGCTAGAAAGCCTGTTTTATCTGCGGGGAGGTTCGAATGGGGACTTGTCCTTCATTCGCCTGAGAGACAGGAAGGCACTGATTGTAGTTCATTTGTCGCCTTGTTATTAGACTTGATCGACGGTGAAGCGACTATGCGTTTAATTTCTGAGCGACTCAGAGATAAGGTGGATAGTCCGAATAAAATAGTTATTGATGAGTATTTGAAAAAAACTGTAGAAATACTCTATGTAGAAGGAGCTATAAGCAGACTGCGGCTAGTGAAATAGATTGGGTAGTTTGATGTTAGCTTTTTTTAGATTCGGATCTAACCATCTGGGGCCATATCAGACAAACGCCTATTGTCAAAAGTGAGCCTATGATCCCGTTGAATATCAGGGCAGTTTGGACTCCGGCCAATTCCGTTATTGCCCCGGAGAGTAGTAGCCCCAAGGGCAACCCACCAACAGCCAGTTGCCTAAGTCCCATTATTCGCCCCCTTAGGTTTGGTGGGGTTAGGCTAAGAATCATAGTTGAAATCATGATTACACACATTGATTGTCCAATTCCTGCAGTAAAAAATATTGGCAGACTTACAGAAGTACTGGTAGAGACACTCACTAGAGCGGCTGCCGCATGCCATATGACAGAGCCACAAACTATTAG
>ERZ724561.179-NODE-179-length-13063-cov-3.428803_pt1 | contig 13063 bp, 18 predicted proteins | sample MGYA00375855_ERZ724561 | MGnify/ENA primary metagenome ERZ724561 (study PRJEB28725, sample SAMN03264854) | marine sediment metagenome | biome: marine pelagic biome; feature: marine oligotrophic desert; material: ocean water | place: Pacific Ocean:North Pacific... | reverse complement strand
TGCCATAGAAAGTTTGATCATTAGCCGGCATTACCCACCAATCACGTTCATGTCTAAGTTCTAATTGAACTCCACCTTTATCAGAATCAGACCAAACGTGAACTTCTATTGGAGTTGAATCCCATGGACGACTTGATACATCTCTATCAGATAAAACAACTGAAACTTGTTGATCCATAGTAACAATATCATCACCAAACTTTACTTCACCTTCTTTCATTGTATAGTATGCAGTTTTGCTAACAAACTTGTCTTCAGAATATTCCCATGCAATTGTAAATGCACCTGTTCTATCAGTTTGAATACTACAAATCTTACTTCCAATCGATCCTGAAAATCCACGGTCACTTCCAGAAGTAAATTGTTTGTTATAGTCGCTATTAATTACACCATAAGAAAATTTGTCAGGAAGAGCGATGAAACGTTTTATTCCGGATAAACTTACAGAGCCTGCAAACACACCAGTGTCAGAACCGATTTCTTTAATTCCTTTGACAGCTGCAAGACCTGCGTTGTCATCGTTTGACCACCATTTCATATATCCAGGATAGAAATCACTTGACCATTCAGAACGGTCTGTTTTGAATGTACCATCATTTGAATGTGAACCAAATTTTTTGTACATGTTGTAAATTTTTTCATGTTCTGCAGTGCCTCCATTATCTGCAATCCATGATTGATAACCCCATGCAGCACCTTCTCTTCCACCTTCATTACTCCACATACCAACTGTTGGACTTGCATCAGAGGTACAGAAAATTTCGTTGTACTGTTTATTTCCAATGTAATCTGTCTTTAATGGATCCTCATTGAATCCAGGAGCAAAAATAACAACGTAAACGGTATCAGTAGTGTGCCAGTCAATGTATTTTTCAGACTTCATACATTTTTGAATTACAGATTGACGTAATTCATTTTGATCAATTAAACCAGGTGCAGTTGCGTTAAAGGAATTTCTTCCATCAAACTGATAGCTGTATGCACCTGCGCCTTGAGAGGTATTTCCAAATGGATTATTTCCACAAAACCACATCTTGATTGATTCTGCTTCTGCAGTACCATCAAATCCACCACGATAATTATCATATGGAGTTCGTGCATTTTCATTTTTTGCGGTTCCATAATAACTAGAATCCTTTGTAGCTTTTTTGATTTCATCTACAGGGTTTTTTCCAGGATTGGTATCTTCAGAGTCTGAAGGAGTTGGAGGATAATCAGGAGCGGCCATCGCTGCAGGAGTAAGACTAACTGTAAAAACTAAGAAAAATGTGAATGCTACCAATAGAGATTTCATATGAAAAAAATTAAAATTTTTTGAATATATACTCAATAGGAAATTTAGAATTCAAACTAGTACAGTTTTCAAATGAACTATTGCCGAATATTAATACAAAATAGAAAATCAGATTATGCGAAGACAAGCTATTATCGATTTGATTAAAAAAACACCAGGAGTGTCATATAATGAAATTGTACGAGAAACGGGCCTAAGTAATGGAGTGATTTCACATTACTTGATAAAATTAATGGAAAGTGGAGAAGTTGAGAAAGAGGGCATAAAACGTGGAAAATATTTTCTGAAAAATATTCCAAAAAAAGATAGAAAAATGATTACATTATTACGAAATAATACAAATAATGATATTTTCAAACTTCTCATAAAAAATTTTAACAATAACATAATTTCCACTCAAAATGAAATTTCAAAAAGAGTAAACAAATCGGCCTCAACCATCTCTGTTAGTTTAAAGGACTTGCAAAGAAATAACATAATTGAGAGAGTGATAATGAATAAAAGTTCAAAAATTTCTAGTGATATAGGATTTAAAATTTTGAATGGAAAACAAAGCGCAAATAATCTTGTAAAATATAATTTATGACGAAAATTTCAAGTCATAATTCTAAAAAATGAACTAAGATCTATGGAATTGATTTTATAATGGCAAAAATATCGAGTCATATGGCAAAATTTCGTTATTGGAAATTAACAATAGAAGAAATGGAGAAAGTAGATCATGATGAAGAGAAGGTTCTCAATTGGGACATTAAATGCATTAAAGAACCTGAAGAAGATGCATTATTTTTTGGAATTTTCCTTTACAAGGCAGGCACCCCACACGACTATGAATCAAAGAAAGGCATAACATACTATTACAATAATATCGAGAGAGATGAATTACCAAGCATTACAAAATTCTTGAAAAAACGATTTGGTGGCAACGAGTCTGAGAAAGGTGAAAGAATTTTCTTAGAAGGTTCTAAAGAAATCTATTCAGGAAAAGAAATTGCTAATTTGGCAAAAGAATTGCAAGAAGAGTTTACAATCAATCCAATCATTACAATTGAATTACACGATACAACTCAAGAAAAGCTAAAAGAATGGGGCTATCCAGAAGCTAAACTTCTTCCAATCCCTACCTAGAATATTTGAAACATTTTTGTTGAAGATATATCATTATGGAATTTAGATGTCAGAGCTAAATGAGATAAATACACACATCGAGGAACTGAGAAAAAGAGTAGTTCGTTCAATAATTTCTATTCTAGTCATTACAGTATTCATTCTAACATTTCATGCCACACCGTTTGATGTAATGGGAGTTACTTTGTACTATCCATATCCAGAACCATTAGACAACATTGCAGCTCAATTTACAAATGTAATGAGAGGAGAACTAGTTCCAGAGGGAGTTCAATTAATTCAGACCGCACCAGGACAAGCATTTTTCTCCCAAGTGTACATTGCAGCATTAATTGGAATTGTTCTAAGCATACCAATCATTGTTAGAGAATTTATATCATTTTTGAAACCTGCATTAAGAGAAAGAGAGATTCATGTTGGACGGTCAATAACACTTCCAGCAATTGGTCTGTTCATCACAGGATGTGCATTTTCATATGCAGCTGTAATTCCATTTATTTTGGATTTTCTTTACAGGTATGGAGAATCTGCAGGGTTGGTTACATTTTTGAACATTATGGATTTTGTTACATTTGTTTTACAGTTCTTGTTAGCATTTGGAATATCATTTCAGTTACCACTCATAATGTATGCAGTAAGTCTTTCAGGTTTGGTTGATGCCAAATTTTGGAGAAGAAATATGCGATATGCAATTATCGCCATAATTGTATTTGGTGCAGTAATTACACCCGATGGTAGCGGCGTTACAATGTGGTTTGTATCACTACCAATGATTGCATTATACTTTGCAGGCATGTTTGTTGCAGAAAGACAAGAAAGACAGACCATCAAGACTTAATAAACAATTTAACACTAGATGAAACATGATTGAGAGCGTATTCAATTTCATTCCAGGAGGAAGCGAATGGATTATTGTAATCGTGGCCGCAGGTGTATTGCTATTTGGAGCAAAGAAAATACCAGAACTAGCAAAAACATTTGGTAAAGCTAAAGGCGAATACAAGAAAGGAGAAATTGAAGCAGATAAAGAACTAAAAGAGTTCAAAGAAAGTAAAGATTAAGATTTTTCAATTTCTGAGATCATTTTATCATACAATTTATTCAAGGAATCTTTGTATGGATTACTTTTTGAAAAACGAGATGACTTTACATCTAATTCCGCAATAACTTTGAGAGTAGTTTTTCCATCGTCAGAACTAAAAATTTCATTTATGCTGCTTCCTTTGATATCTCCACCCACAACACGCATCTCATGTGTGTGAGGGCGGGAAAAGAAATGTTTTGACATAATGATAAATTCAGAATCATGAAGTTTTAGATGCTCTGCAACAAGAGAACTCTCATCTCTAACAGACTTTATCAAAATGGAAGGATAAAACTCGGGAAATAGTTTTTGAAAATTTTCAAAATTAGTAATTATATCAAAAGATTTTTCGATATCAGCATTAATTTCTCTTTCAAAAGATATCTTTAACATAAATTTTCAGATTGAAACTAGTGTAAAATATTTTGGGCTATTTGCTTCCCCATCTAGTAAACAAATCATGCTCAATATCAAACTGATCAAGACACTTTCCTACAATATGATCAACCATAGCATCAATTGATGTAGGATTTGTATAAAATTCAGTTACAGGAGGCATTATTACAACATCTAGTCTGGCAAGTTTTAACATATTTTCGAGATGAATGGCAGATAGAGGTGTTTCTCTTGCAACCAAAATTAATTTTCTAACTTCTTTTATGGTAACTCCTGCAGCACGGGCAACCAAAGTTTCATCATAACCATTTGCAATACTTGAAAGTGTTTTCATTGTACAAGGAATTACAATCATTCCATCAGTTTTGTGACTTCCACTAGAAACATTTGCAGCCATGTTATTTTCATCAGTTACTTCAGTAGCAAGAGATTCAACATATGCAACATCATGTTTTGTCTCCATTGGAATACATTTTTTTGCCCATTCAGACATTACAAGATTTGTCTCAATTCCTTTTTCTTTTAGAACCTCTAGTAAGCGAATACCATAGATTACACCAGTACTTCCAGTGATTCCAATTACAAGTTTCATGTACGTGTTAAATCAAATTCCACAAAATATAACTGAATATGAAAAATCACGCTTGAGTTTCATCCAACTGCTCAGATTCCTTTCTTTTATTCAACCAGATTTTGACACCAGCAGCTATCATTCCACCAAAAAGAATCATGCCAACAAGAACCATTTCAACCTGCATAACATAACTAGAAAATTACCAGTAGAAAACTGTTCCAAAGAAGCATTTAATTTTACAAGACAAAACGGTATCATATGATTAAAAGATCTGAGATGCAAAAGATTGCATCAGAGTATACAGATCCAAAAATCGGAGTTTTAGGAAGTCATTCAGCATTAGAAATTATGGATGGTGCAAAAGATGAAGACTTTGAAACAGTTGTTTATTGTCAGAAAGGAAGAGAAGTACCTTACCAGAGATTTAATCGAATTGCAGATGAAATAAAGATTGTAAAAAAATTCAAGGATATGGCAAGTCCAGCAAATCAAAAATTAATGAGAGAGAATAATACAATAATTGTTCCACACCGTTCACTTACAGCATATCTTGGTTATGACATATTAGAAAATAAGCTGAAAGTTCCAATATTTGGAAATAGAAAACTATTCCAAGCCGAAGAAAGAGAAAATAAGAGAAATCAGTATTATTTGCTAAAAAAAGCAGGTGTAAAATACCCAAAAATCTTTGAGAATCCAAAATCAATTAACAAACCTGCAATTGTCAAAGTGATGGAAAAGGACAGAAAATTAGAACGTGCATTTTTCACAGTTACATCATATGCAGATTACAAAGAAAAATCTGAAGAAAAGATCAAAAAAGGCATTATTGCTAGAAAGGATTTAGAAAAAGCAAGTATAGAGGAATTGGCAATTGGAACTTATCTAAATTTTAACTTCTTTCATACTCCAATTTCTGATCAAGTAGACTTCATAGGAATAGAAAGGAGACTACAAACCAACATACATGATTACAATGCACTTCCTGCAAAACAACAATTGGAAATGGACATTCCACTACAAAATATCGAAGTAGGACATACACCAGCTAGTATCAGAGAGTCATTGTTGGAAAAAGTTTTCAAAATGGGCGATAAATTTGTTAGAGCAGTAAAAAAAGAATATGCACCAGGCATTATTGGTCCATTTTCACTTCAAAGTGTAATCACAAAAGATTTGGAGATGATTGTGTATGATGTATCACTTAGGGTTCCAGGAAATCCAATTGTTGCTACAACCAGCCCATATACCAAATATCAATACGGTACAACATTTGGTATTGGACGACGCATAGCCATGGAAATTAAACGAGCCGTAGAAGAAGATAAAATCAAAGATATTGTTACGTAGTCTCTTCGATAGGACTTTTGAGCATATTGCTTCGAACTAGAATTGGAATTTTATAATATACTGCAAGTGCTACGGCGTCAGATGCACGGTAATTTCTTAAAACTAGGTCCTTTTTTCCGGTAAGGTAAAGATTTGCCCTTAATGCATCACCACTTTCATAAATTTTGACTTTTACCAACAATAACTCATTTGCTTCACAGATATCCTCAAGCATTTTGTAAATTGTTGGAACCGTGTCATGATCATCATCCAGAAAGCTTGCAATATGTCGAGACACTTCACCAGAGAATGCACGCATATGAAATTCTCGTTTATCATCAGAGTGTAAAATTACTAGACCTTCGTTTCCATACGGATCTACAAATCCCAAATTACTGATTGTGACTACTTCATAATCTGGATCTTGAACTTCATTAATTTCCATTATGGAATTTAGTTACAGAACATATGTTAAAAATATAATGAACTACGTAAAAGATCTCACATGAAAACAGAGACTACCAAAGGTGGTCAAAATGACAAGAAACTAATCATTTTAGGATTCGTTTCAATTGGAATTTTATTTTTGATCTATGCTAGATTTGAATATCAGGAAATAACCCCTGATGCGGTTCAATCTATTCAAAGATTAGGAACTGCATTTTACATATTATTTGCAATTTCAATAGGAATGATCGGAGTAGGCCTTCGTAAATTTCAAAAAAGAGTTGCAGCGACAGGAAATACAACTGCATTATCCATGATTTGTAGTAATACACTCGGAAGTAAAGCCAAAAAAACATTTGTGATCACATTCATAGTTTATGGAATATTTTTTTCAATGACATCAGGAATTTTGGTATATCAACCTGAAGTGATATTTTCATATCATTATGGTGCAGATGTACCATCAGCACATGTAACACCATGTTGTGGACCGCCTGGATATATGCCAAAATTTGTGGCATACTTGACAGAACATGTTGGAATTAATGTAGTTCCGATAAATCTTCTATTACAAATAATTGTCTCATACCTTGTTGCAACAAATACAGCATTAGCAGTAAATGCAATTTCAATTACAAAAAAGACAGGAGGGCTTGGAAGCATAGGGGCGGCAACAGGATTATTCATAGCATGTCCAACCTGCGTTGGGTCATTTTTGTCACTATTCATTGGAGCAACTAGTGCGGTTGTATTTACAATTGCAATAACAGAATTGCAAACATTATTCATTGCAATCACGGTGCCAATATTGGTTTTAACGCCATTTATTATTTCTAGAAGAATATTAAAATCTCAAAACACAGCTAGCTAGATATTTCAATAGAAACCAATTAGAAATTTTTTAGTTTCTCAGTTACAATTTTGAAGATTTCATTATTGTCTAATAAAATACAAGGTAAACCATTTTCTTCGCACGCCTGACCACTTTCAGTATCACGAGTTATGAGAATCATATCATTTTCCTTCGCATAATTGATGACTGAATAATCAGTATGGAGTTTTTTGCCTTCACTTCGGAGTTTTTTAACGCTGTATGCATCATACCCTAGCTGGATTAGACGTTCATCCATTCCATCATCCATCTCATCAACTAAAATTTTCATTTTAAATTAACGGTGAGTTTTTTGATTTGGGAGATGATCTTAGTTTTATCAGTAATAGATATTTCAGGCTCAACAGTGATGAACAAAGACTTTGTTTTTGCATACATTACAATTTGAGAGATATTCTCACGCTCCACATTTACAAATCTGACCTTTCCTAAGGATTTGTCAAACTCTTCTCGCATCTTTCTGCGGGCAGTTACATCTTGGCAGAACTTTTCTTCATTTTTTGTTTTAAGTAAAGATGGAACTTCATCTCTCATTTCAGATTTTAGTATTTTTCCATTTTTATGGATGATTGCAATAAAACGGATTTTTTTGTTTAGTTTACCAATTTTCTTAAGTAGAGGATCAAACTCATCTTTGCCAGCCATTAGATTTTGGCAAAAATGATCAAATATAACGGTACTTGAAATTTTGAAAATAAATAGAAAAAAGGGATTAATAAAAGGCAGCGTTTGCAGTACCAGATATTTTTTCCACAGTTTTGTGATCTGCGATTTCAGCAATAGTGTCGACGTTCATCATTCCGGTGACAACAAGTATGTTCTTGTCCCATCTGTGAACTGCAGCCTGAACATGGTACTTTTCAGTAATCTCATATTTTGGCAATTCGACATCTGTGCCTTTGTTGAAGATTATCTCCAGGTGAACGTGTGGTTTCATGTCTGGGAACTTTCTTTCCAAAGCCATTACGTTGAGTAATAGATTTGAGTCGGTCTTTGGGAATAGTTGTGAAACTTCACCCATGAAGGTATTGTACATGCCTTCAAGTTTTAGGCCTCTCTCGTTGTTGTTACCAGAATCCGCCAATCCTTTTCACTCCTTTGTAGTCTTCATGCATTATGCAACCTCCAACAAATCCTGCGATTGCTCCATAGATTATGTGGAGAATCAAAGCATTGATGTAAATTTTGTCGCTTTCATACAACAGGGTTGCTAATGCCTTTTGTTGTTCCAAGTCAAATTTCGATACGTCAGTAATGATTAATTCTACCTCCATCATTGGAGTCATTACGAACATGTGAATCGGTAAAAATGCTAATGTGAAAACAATTAGCCCAGTCCAAACACCAGTGATTATTGCTTTTGGAACTGTTACCAATCTAAAGAATCTCCAAATGTTTGAAGCCAAAAAGTACATGGCTCCAATCAATGCTGCAACGCCCATGTGAGCCATAAAGCCCACTGCAATTGCTGAAGTTTCATCCACACCCATTGTAACACCGATGGTTTTGTAGAATGTTCCTGCCGGAATATCTAACATTTGATCGATTGCAAAGAATGATGAAAATAATGCAAAGCCGCCCATTAGGCCTGCCCCGATTCCACCTTTCATCAATGCGATCTTACTTGGAAGTGATTGTGTAGTGCTCATTAAACAGATTATCCCAATTATAATATTTAACAGTTATGCACTAGGGTGTTTCTAGTGCCAAAATTTACCACTATTAATAACATAGGGGTAATACTTAGGCACTAGACTCACCTTTGGTCACTAGTGTTTTATACTATAACGTAATTAGGATTTGTATGACAGAAGAACAAGAATGGGCAAGTCTCCTGGCAGAAGTTTTTGATAAACTAACTGCAAAGCATGCAGCCATTTCTTACAAGTTCGATAAATTAGAACTTAGTGGAATGGTTGACCGCAATGGCAAGAAAGTTTCAACAGGAACAGTTGTACTAACAGGTGGCTTGACTATCACAACAAAAACCTAATCAGGAATGGATACGAAAATGAAAAGCGACCTTCCTGCCAATTTTTTACTTTACCTCCGTAGCGGAGACTTAACCATTAGCGATGGAGATGGCACCGCTATAGAATTTACCTCAAAAGGGGATATTAGAAGGATAAACATCAAGCACCTTCCTACAAAAATTCCTGGAAAAATGAGCCTATTGAAACAACTAACTGAGGCCAAACACATAGGAAAGGTTCTAAAAAAAGAGAATGTGACACTTGAGATATTACATAAAAATAAACTAGTTCTAAAAATGGGTAAAAATGCCAAACCAAAATTATCATCCTTGGTAACTCTAAGCAAAGATATCGAGATTGTAGATCTTAAAGAACTTCGTAAACTAGACAAGGAGTAAAAATGAGTCAGAAAGCAAGTTCAAGTAATTTAGAGAAAATGGCAGCATTAAAAGAAAGTGCCAAAATCGGTGATTATTCAATCTTAGTAACAGGGGCTACAGGATTCATTGGAAAAAAACTAACCGAGAGGTTATCCAAAACAGGGTACAAAGTTACCGCGATGTCAAGAACACTACATCAAAATTCAGATAATGTGAAATTTGTGGCAGCTGATGCATTAGAGTTGAACACACTATCTAATGCATTCAAGGGAGTAGAAACTGCATTTTACCTTCTACACTCTATGGAAGGGTCCAAAAAAGAATGGGAACAATTTGCAGACAGAGAGAAAACTCAGGCACAAAATTTTCTAAAAGCTGCTGAAAATGCAGGAGTAAAAAGAATAATCTATCTTGGAGGATTGGTAAACGAAAGTTTAGAATTATCAAAACATATGAGAAGTAGGCACGAAGTTGGCAAAATTTTAGCATCAGGAACCATTCCAGTTACAGAATTAAGAGCATCAGTAATTGTGGGTGCAGAGGGGGGTTCATACGCAATGCTCCGATATCTTGTTGAAAGATTACCACTAATGGTTTGCCCAAGATGGGTAAAATCTACAACGCAACCAATTGCAGTCGAAAATGTTGTAGATTATCTAGTTGGTGCTATGAAAAATCCATCTACAGCAGGAAAAATATTTGAAATTGGGGGACCTGATAAAATGACATACGAGCAAATGATGAGATTGTATTCATCAATAATTAATAGAAATTTGAATATCATACAAATTCCATTTTTAACACCAAGATTATCATCATACTGGATTGATTTGGTTACTCCAGTAAAGGCATCACTTGCAAGACCACTAGTGGATAGTTTAGTTCACGACTCATACGTAAAAGACAAGTCAGTAGAAGAATTTGTTCCGGTAAATCTCAAACATATGACTGAAGCAATCAAAGAGGCCAGGGAAGAACAAATAGCTTTCAAACCAATTGAAAAAACACCTGAAGAAAAAACATCTTACAAAGTTAATCAAAAATTACTTTTGATTTCACTTTGCGCCATGGCAATAATTGGCTCCACATACTACTGGATGGACGATAGAACAGACGTATGGGAAATATCATGGTTATTTGGATCATTCATTTGGTACGTTGCAATTATTTTTGCAATTTTATTTGTAAGACAAAAAGCAAGGCTAGGCTATCTTATTGGAGGATTGCTATCATGGGTAACTTTGGCATTTTGGTTATTTGACAATTTTTACGTTGTATTCCAAATGTCGATAATAGGTGCAGAACCAAGTATCGATGTAACATTAAGGAATTTCATAGGAGCCGGAATTGCAGGATTGGCAATATTCTCATCCCATAATGTATTCCACAAAGTCAGAGTTTACCAAGCAAGAGGAGAATCAGTCAAGGAATCTGCCGGTGCAGAAGTACCAAGTGGTGCTAGACCAGTCTACAATACAGATTATTCATAAATTCAAAAAATTTCTTTTTTTATAAAAAATAGAAAAATTAAGAAAAGTAGTTGGTTGTCCCATCTTCGCCCATGGCACTTTGAAGGATTTTTTGTACCTGGAGATGTTTTGAAAGACATTCTCTACTCTCGAAATTAGAGTGGTCATATACCGACTTGTTGCAGAATACACAGTTGACTTTTGGATCTTTTAACATATTTGCTACCTGAATTGATAATCCAAATTTTACATATAACCAGTAGGAACCAAGAAACTCACCTAAGTGAGGGGTTCCATATATACTCCAAAAAACACCATATTTGATGAGTACACAATCGGAAGAATTTCTCGAGACGTTAGAGCGCACACATGTAGTACTGTTCCATGATGGAAATGAAGAAACTAAAAAGACCGAATATGGATTTATGAAAAAAGGATTAGAAAAAGGAGAACATTGTTTCTATACTACACAAAAACCTCAAAAGATCCTAGAAGAGATGCAGGCCCATGTAATTGAGGATGCTGCAAATAACGAATTATTACACATAGTAGAAATCCCAGAGAAATTTGAGGATTATTCAAAAATGATTTTAGATAAAGTGAAAGATTTGCCTGAAGAGAGCAAAATCAGAGTTGTATCAACCCACTACTTCGATTTCAATACAGAAGACAAGACTGACAGAATGGCAGAAATTGAACAATGTGTAGATGACGGTTTTGAGAAAATTAATGGAAACTTTGTTTGTTCATTTGAGGTAAAGCAGATTGACGAAAACCTAAGAGATAGATTTTTGAACCAACTGTTAGAGTCTCACAAGGCAATCATATTTCAGACAAAAGAAAAAGGTACTGAATTATTTACTCTTCCGTAATCGTTTTACTAATTTCAGAAATCAAATCGTTAATTTTTGAATAATCTGTATGAAATTTTTTACCTTTTTCAGTAACCCCGATGGAGCCATTCTTTGCTATAATTTCACGTTTTTCCATTTCTTGCAGATATTTCATTAATTTATCATAAGAGGTATTACATTTGAACTGGATCCGTGTTGGCGAGATATCTTCTTCTTGTATAATTGCAGAAATTATATCAAAATACAATTGAATTCTTGTTCTTTTTTCGCGAGCCAACTAGTACAAACGGTAACAGAGTGTCTTTTAAGTTTCGTCATAGTGGTAATCTTTAAAATCCATAGTATTCAGAATTTTTTGTGTTTTTAGGCATGAAATGTACTAGTTAGCACTAGATATACTTATTAGGCACTATTTAGTAATACGGCTAATGGTATATCTTCGAAAAAAGAAGGTAAAAGGAGTAGATTATCTATATTTAGTAAAAAGTACATGGGATAAAGAGAGAAAGACATCAAGACAGGAAACCATCAAATATCTAGGAGAATCCACATCTGTGACAAGAGATGATATTCCAGCAGAATTTCGAGAAGATGCAAAGATAAACTCATTCCTACTTCAAAATACGCCAAAAGACAGAGAAAAACGTGAAAAATTAATTGAACAATTAAGAACCAAACTATTCTCATCACTTACTGAAGGTAGCCTAAAAGATACAATGGAAATTTACACAGCATTTGTCTCAGGTAACACACTTGATCAGTTTTATGAAAGAATCATGACACCGGTTATGTCTGAAATAGGATACCTATGGTCAGAAGGTAAACTATCTATTGCCACAGAACATGTTGCAAGTAATATTGCTCATAGTCTGGTCAAGGTAATAGCAGATGAAAATAGAAAATCTAAAAAAGATAAAGGAAAAATTGTTTTGACCACACCTGTGGGCGAAGATCATAATTTAGGCTGCAATGTACTTGATTCATTTTTAGTTTCAAAAGGATTTACAACATTCAACCTGTCACCATCCACACCTGCAGAGTCCTTAATTGAATTTATAAAAACTGCAAAACCAGATGCACTAATTGTATCAATAACATTGGAAGATAATATCAGATCTGGCCAGAGAATGGTCAAAAAGATTCATGAAATGTACAAGAAACTTCCAATTTTTATCGGAGGATTGGCATTTTCGGAAAAAACGAATTTCAAATTTGATGGAAAGCTCATCACAGATGCTCATGC
>ERZ724561.178-NODE-178-length-13185-cov-2.693674_pt1 | contig 13185 bp, 12 predicted proteins | sample MGYA00375855_ERZ724561 | MGnify/ENA primary metagenome ERZ724561 (study PRJEB28725, sample SAMN03264854) | marine sediment metagenome | biome: marine pelagic biome; feature: marine oligotrophic desert; material: ocean water | place: Pacific Ocean:North Pacific... | reverse complement strand
GTCAAATACAAGATTTGTTTAGTGATGATCTTAGTGAAGATAAAGAAATAGATTTAAAAGGTAGGAAAGAAGAAGACTTTGATATTCTTGCTAATGAATGGAGTTCCCTGGGCTTCTATTTAGAATCACACCCTATTGAAGGAAAAAGGGAAGAAGTTAGAAAAATGTGTGGGTTATTTATATCTGAACTGGAAGAAGCGACTCATAAACAGAGAGTCGCAGGAATGCTAATGCATTTAAATGTTAGACAGGGAAGGCATGGGCGATATGCTTTTGCTACTTTAGATGATTCAACAAGCAGATTAGAAATTTCAGTTTGGTCTGAAGCATTTGATACTTACAGGAGCGTCTTAAAGAAAGGGCAAATAATAGTAGTTGAAGGGGTGATTGAAAAAGACAGTTATTCCGGTGACAAAAATAACCCTTCATACAAGATGGTGGCAGAAAGAATTCTTTCATTTGATCAAGCACGAAAAGAGTTTATAAAATTCATTAAAATTTCTGTTAATAAAGACTTTAAAGAAGTTGATTACTTAACTTCTCAGTTAAGAGAGATGTCTTCTAATGGCTCAGGAAGTCCCGTAGTTATTTCTTACTCTGGAGATAAAGCTAGAGCTGATATTGAATTACCTAAAGAGTTAACCGTTAATGTAGACGATGCCTCTTACAGGTCTTTAGAAAGCATATGTGGAAAGGGTAATGTTGATTTGGTGTATTATGCTCGACCTCATATTCATTAATGCATTGTTATGCCCAACGATTATTTAGACTTTGAAGAACCAATTGGTGCTTTGGAGAATAAGATTCAAGAATTACAATCTTCTGATGAGACTCAAGGGGAGGACTTGAAGAAGGAAATATCGAAACTTAATGAGTCTATTATTAAGTTAACTGAGCAAATCTACAAAAATTTAAACATCTGGCAGTGTGTTCAAGTAGCCAGACACCCACAAAGGCCACATTTTATTGATCTTGTAGATAAGATTTGTACAGATTTTGATGAGCTTCATGGAGATAGGCATTACGGAGATGATAAGGCTCTAATAGGAGGATTGGCGCAAATAGGTGATCATCGATTAGTGCTGATAGGCCATGAGAAGGGAAGATCCACTGATGATAAGATTAAAAGGAATTTTGGCATGTCCCAACCTGAAGGGTATAGAAAAGCTGGAAGGCTAATGAAATTAGCTGAACAATTTAGCTTACCAGTGGTAACACTAGTTGATACTCCAGGAGCTTATCCAGGAATAGATAGTGAAGAAAGAGGTCAAAGTGAAGCTATAGCTAATAACTTATTGCTTATGTCTTCACTTAGAACTCCTTTACTCGTAAATATTATAGGTGAGGGAGGTTCCGGTGGCGCTTTAGCCATAGCCGTAGGTGACCACATTTCCATGATGAAATATGCCACTTATTCTGTTGCTTCTCCTGAAGCTTGCGCATCAATAGTTTGGCGTGATGCCGAAAAGGCCTCTGATGCTGCTGAGGCTATGCTTATGGATGCTGAGAGCATATTGAAGTTAAAACTAATTGATGAAATCATCGATGAACCTTTGGGGGGTGCGCACAGGAATCCAGATCAAGCTGCTCTTATGTTAAAAAAGTCAATAATTGATAATCTAGATAATTTAAGAACAAAACCTATTTCTTCTCTCTTAGAGACTAGATACCAAAGGTTAATGTCTTATGGGCATAAGTAGACCATGTTTGTTCCAGATAACTTAAGAGATATTAATTTAGAGAATTACAGTCGAATTGCAGTAGCTTTTTCTGGAGGCTTGGACTCTTCAGTTCTACTACATAGTTTGGTTAGTATTCCGGAATTCAAGGAAAGAGTCTTTGCAATTCATGTAAATCATGGCTTAAGCCCAAATAGTAAATCTTGGATTAAACATTGTGAAAAGTTTTGTAGAGTTTTAGGAGTAAATTTTATTCCATTAACAATTGAGTTAGAGAACTCAAAGACTAATGAAAATATTTTAAGACAAGCACGTTACGAAGCATTTTTTTCTTGTCTAAAATAGGGCGATGTTTTGTGTACAGCCCATCATCAAGACGATCACATTGAGACAATTTTATTTCGGATTCTAAGAGGGACGGGCATTAAAGGCCTTGCTGGAATAGAGAAATATTCTCAAATGGAAGGCATTGATCTTATAAGGCCATTAATAAGTTATTCAAAAAAAGACCTTTTAGATTATGCAGATAAATTTGAGGTTAACTGGATAGAAGACGAGTCTAATGAAGATTTATCGATTTCAAGAAATTTCATCAGAAAAAAAGTTATTCCAAACTTGAAGAACGACAATTGGCCTGAATATAAGAATTCAATTTCTTACTTATCAAGTAAGGCAAAAGAAGCTAATGAAATTTTAGATGAAATAGCTTATTTAGATTTAAAGGCGTGTGCCTCTGAATCTCTTGATAGGCTTTCAATACTTAAAATAAAAGAGCTAAGTCATGCAAGGGCAATGAATGTTCTATTTACTTGGCTAGGCATTAATACTCATCTTGGTGTTTCCAACAAAATAACTGATCAAGTTTATAAGAGCATTGTTCTTGCCAGTGAGAACTCTAATCCTGTTGTTACTTTTGGAAAAAGAGGGGAAAGTGGATCATTTCAAATTAGAAGGTTTAATAATTTTCTTCGTCACTTGCCTTTAACTGAAACAGAAACATTGAGTAATAAGAAGGTTTGGAAATGGAATACAAATAATCCTTTGGAGCTACCAACTGGAACCCTTTCTATGCAGTTAAGTTTAGGTAAAGGTATTTCTACTCAGTTAACTGAGCCTGGTATTTCTATTAAAGGAAGGATTGGAGGAGAAAGGTGTAAACCAGAAGGTAGATCTAAATCTCAAAAATTAAAAAAACTTTTTCAAGAATATAGGGTGCCTCCCTGGGTAAGAGACAGGATACCTCTAGTATATGTAGGAGATCAGTTAGCTGCAGTTTCTGATTTGTGGGTTTGCGAAGAGTTTGTAGCTAAAAAAGATGAAAGAGGAATCGTATTAAGCTGGGCAGATAATCTTGATAATCAATGAGTCTAATTCAGTCTGCAGATGTAACTTCAGTTTCTGTATTTTGACTTTCTAACTGAGCTCTTAATTCTTTATGTTTTTCTTTTGTTAAAGGATAAAACCATGTTAAGAAAAGTGCTGGAACAAAAAAAGCAGCGCATCCAAGACAATAATAAACTCTTAATGCAAGCATTGCTGAGTCAGTATTTTCAGTACCGGGAACAAAGCCTGAAAAGGCTACTAATATGGCTGCTGCCCAAACAGCAATCATTGCTGAAACCTTTGCTATCATTCCATTTAAGGCAAAGAAAGTACCTGCTCGTCTGCCTCCCGTCTTAAGAGAATCTAGATCTACTACATCAGCAAGCATAGAGGCAGGAAGAAATTGTAGTCCACCAAAACAGAATCCTTTGATAAGGAATAAAGCATGGAATTGATTAAAATCTCCTCTTTCTAGAAAGAAACATAAAAAACTAACTGTACCTGTTCCTACGAGAGTAATACAAAAAGCTTTGTGCTTACCTAAAGTTTTCCCCAGCCAGAGCCAAAAAGGTATACCTATTAATCCAGCTATAAAGTATCTGGCATAAGACGCTCCTACAGTTTCAATTCCAATAACGTCTCTAACAAACCATAGAGATAAAGTATTTCTAAATGACTCTCCTGCTATAACTAGGAATATGATTAATAAAATCCTTATAAGAAGCGGGTTCTCTGCAGCATATTTAAGACCTTCAACTAAAGGAATCTTTTTTTCTACTTTAGGCATTGGATCCGGAACTTTCCAAAGTGCCAACCCAGCGAATATTGGTAACAAAATTACAATACCTAATCCCATACTGGCCAGGATGTCAGTCATTTTTCCGGATGTTGAAAAATCTTGAAAAATAAATATAGCCGCTAGCATTCTTTTGATAGAGTCAGAAAAACTAATTCCTTGTCCTGAAACTTCTATCGCAAGAGGTATTAGGGCTGAAATCAATAAACCAATTAGGGTCCATCCCTCTCTTCCACCAACAACTCTAGATCTCTGGTGGTAGTCAGGTGATATTTCAGCTCCCCAAGCACCATAAGGAATACCAATTATTGTTGAACCTAGATACATGAGCATCATCCAAATAACAAAGTAGGTGATTGAAACTTCAGTTCCAGGTATAAATAACTTATATATGGCTAGCATCATCAAAGGAACACCTAGAATAATCCAGGGCTTCCTTCTTCCGATTGGTGTTCTTGTAGAATCACCTAATTGACCAAGAATTGGATCGGTAATGACGTCAGTGAATCTCGCAATTAAAAGTATATTAGCAATTATATAAAGTGGAATGCCGACGACTTCAGAATAGAAAGGAATTAACCAGATAGCTATAGGATAGCCAATCATAGCGAGTGGAGTAGCTAATCCTCCATAAGCTAAAATATTTCCTCTTGTAACTGATGATAAAGAAGTCATCCTTTCCCCCTTAGAAGGGTAATTAGACTATATTGAAAAAAGAGTTTTAGCTAGAAGATATTTTATTTAATCCGCTAATAACTGAAAGTAAGCTTGCAATCACTGTATTTGCATGCATTCCTACTCCCCATGAAGATTTCCCCTCACTTTGTATTTCTATATAAGCTACAGCTTTCGCATCAGAACCGGTGCTTACAGCATGCTGGTGATAATCTGAAACCTTGACTGATAAATCCAGATCTTTTTTTAAAGCATTAATAAATGCATCTATTGGGCCATTGCCAACTCCATCTATAGAATACTCTTCCTTGTCTTTAAGCAGTTTTACTTTAATAAGGTCCTCTTGTAATTTATTTTTCGAAGAAGATTCAATTTTATGTTCAATAAAATTAAAACCCTCACCATCGTTAAGGTATGTGTTTTGAAAAGTTTCCCAAATTTCAGAAGCGGTTATCTCTTTTCCAGTTTCATCAGTTATCTTTTGTATGATTTGGCTGAACTCAATCTGTAATCTTCTTGGCATACTCAATCCATGGTCTCTCTCTATCAAGTACGCCACTCCACCTTTACCCGATTGACTATTAACTCTAACTACTTCTTCGTAGGTTCTTCCAACGTCTGAGGGATCTATTGGTAAATAAGGAACTTCCCACAAAGGATTGTTTGTATCTCTCATAGAATCAAATCCTTTTTTTATAGCATCTTGATGGGATCCTGAAAATGCAGTAAAAACCAGATCTCCAGCATAAGGATGTCTCGGATGGACTGGAAGTTGGTTACAGTACTCCACTTCTCTCATGATTGGGTTGATGTCAGAAAAATCTAAATGAGGATCTATGCCTTGGGTAAGCATATTTAAGGCTAAAGAAACTAAGTCCACATTTCCTGTTCTCTCGCCATTACCAAATAGTGTGCCTTCAATCCTATCAGCACCTGCTAGCACTCCCAACTCAGTAGCTGCGACAGCTGAACCTCTGTCATTATGGGGGTGAAGGCTGACTAACACATTTTCTCTACCTTCAAGATTCCTACACATCCATTCAATTTGATCTGCGTAAATATTTGGTGTTGCTAGTTCAACGGTTGCTGGTAGGTTAATGATTGATTTTTGATCAGGCGTAGGTTGCCAAATGTTATTAACAGCATTACAAACTTCTGCTGCGTATGGAAGCTCTGTTCCTGTAAAGCTTTCAGGACTGTATTCAAACCGCCAATTTGTTTCAGGCTGTTTAATAGAATTCTCTAAAACCCACCTGGCACCATCTTCTGCAATCTTTTTTATGCCTGTCTTATCACTTTTAAAAACAACGCGCCTTTGAACAGTAGAAGTTGAGTTGTATACATGAAGGATGGCATTCTTAGCTCCTTTTAAAGACTCAAAGGTTCTTTCAATTAACTCTTTTCTTGATTGGGTAAGAACCTGGATGAATACATCATCTGGAACAAGATCTTCTTCAATTATTTTTCTTACAAAATCAAAATCAGTTTGGGAGGCTGCAGGAAAACCTACTTCAATTTCTTTAAACCCTATCTCTAAAAGAAGCTTAAACATTCTCAACTTCTTTTCCTCTCCCATGGGCTCTATCAGAGCTTGGTTTCCATCTCTTAAATCCACACTGCACCATATAGGAGCCTGCTTTATTTGGTTTTCTGGCCAAGTTCTGCCTTCCAACTCTATTTGCTCAAAAGGTTGATACTTTGAAATGGCTTCGTTTACTACTTTCTTCATTTTTTTATAAGTTTACCTAAAATCCTTCCTTAAGGATGGTATCTTTCGTTTAATTCGAGATATTATTAGAACTAGAGATATATAGAAGGGCCCGGCAAACTCTGCAATACAGAGACCGGGTAAGTAAGTCGTAGGCTTAAAATGTTCAATACATCTAAAAACATGGAAACGCAGTATATATAGGCAATGGTAAGGGTCAAGTTAACTTAAAAAACATTTTGTATGTCTAAACTAGATTTAAATAAATTAACAAGATTAGGGTACCAGTTTTGGCTACCAAAAAGATCTGAAAATAGGTCTACTAAGGAAAACTTAGTTTTTTATGTTCTGAACGATAAAACCTTAATTACTGGTAGGAAAGATGAATTTAAATCCTACCCTAGAATATTGCCATCTATAAAGAAAATTTTGGGTCAGGCAGACAAAGAAATAAAGGAGATAGACCAAACAGAAACAATATCTAAGGAATTTAATCTAGTAATAGATTTCTCTCAAGGCTTGTCTTATAAAGCAACCAAAACCTTAAAATTTGATTCTCTAAAACTTTTAATAAAAGACGGTGCCCTGAAAGAAAGATTTTATAGTGAATTAAGAGGATCAATTGATTTATGAACCAAGTGATGACTCCTAGCTATAGGTATATGAGTGAGACTGATATCGAAGTTAGTAGAGATATAGAAATTAACTCTAACCCTGTCCCCTGGACAGAAAAGAACTTCTTAGATTGCTTGAGAAAAGATTACTACTGCTTAGTTCAAGAGGTTGATCAAGAATTTTCTGGATTTGCTATACAAACTATATCTCTAGATCAATCGCATCTTCTTAACATAGGGATAAAAGAAAAATTTAGAAACAAAGGATTGGGTCAAGAACTTTTAGAGCAGATTGTGCATGCTGCAAAATCCATGGGCTGTAAAAAAATTTTTTTGGAAGTAAGGGTCTCTAACAACCCAGCTATAGAGCTATACAATAAAACAGGATTTAAGAGGGTTTCTATCAGAAAAAATTATTATCGCTTACCTGATGGAAGAGAGGATGCACTAGTAATGTCAAAAAGACTTAAGAAACCTTGGAGATTATTTTAATTCGTACTTTCCAATAAACCCTTAACATCAGAAGATATTTGTTCTGGAGTGGTTTGAGGAGAATATCTTTTTACAGTTTGTCCATTCTGATCAATTAAAAACTTAGTAAAATTCCATTTAATTTTTTCTGTGCCCAATAACCCAGGTTTACTAGAAGTTAGGAATCCAAATAATGGGTCAGCTGAAGGTCCTTTAACATCAATTTTTGAAAATATTGGAAATGTAATGCTGTAATTTATGCTACAAAACTCTGAGATTTCTTCTTCTGTACCTGGTTCTTGACTACCAAATTGGTTGCAGGGAAATCCAAGTACTTCAAACCCTTTACTTGAATATTCCTCATAAAGTTCCTGCAAACCCTTGTACTGTGGGGTAAATCCACATTTACTGGCTGTATTAACTATTAAAAGGGCTTTCCCCGAATAGTCGGATAGGCTGACTTCCTCTCCATTTAAATTCTTGCAAGAAAAGTTATAAATATTTTTTATTTCATCCATGTCTTTCTTAAATTAGCCATGCCTATTATAGTTTTAGTTCGATAAATTTTCTTGATAAAGATTCAGGAGGAAAACATGGAATATAGAAAATTAGGAAATACCGATCTAGACGTAAGTCTTATTTGTTTAGGAACTATGACTTGGGGTCAGCAAAATACTGAAGCTGAGGGACACGAACAAATGGACTACGCCCTTGAAAGAGGAATTAACTTTTTTGACACTGCAGAAATGTATTCTATTCCACCAATGGCAGAAACTCAGGGGAGCACTGAAAAAATTATTGGAACTTGGTTTAAAAAAAGTGGAAATAGAGAAAAAGTTATTTTGGCTTCCAAAGTAGCTGGTAGAGGCAGAATGAATTGGATCAGAGGTGAAGAAACCAAGCTGGATAGAGAAAACATAGAAAAAGCGGTGGAAGAAAGTTTGAAAAGACTTCAAACAGATTACATAGATGTTTACCAATTGCATTGGCCTGACCGTCCTATCAATCTATTTGGTGGGGGCTTGGGTTATAAACACATTGAAAGCGAAACTATAGAAATCTCAGAAACTTTAAATGTATTAAATGATCTAGTTAAACAAGGAAAAATAAGGTATGTGGGTTTGTCTAATGAAACCCCTTGGGGGGTATCCGAATTTTTAAAGTTCTCAGATTTAAATAATTTACCAAGAATTGTTTCTGTTCAAAATGCCTACAATCTTCTTAACAGAACCTATGAACAAGGATTATCAGAATTTTATTTTAGATCTTCCGTGGGCCTCTTAGCCTACTCTCCTTTAGCTCAAGGATATTTAACTGGCAAGTACTTAGATGGTGCTAGGCCAGAAGGAGCTCGTACTACTTTGTTTGAAAGAGGGCAAAGATATGAGACAAAACATGCAGAAGAGGCAATTAGGGCCTACGTAAATTATGCTAAAGAGAGACAAATTGATCCCTCCGTATTTGCCAATGCTTTTGTTAATTCAAGAAAATTTGTTACCTCTAACATTATAGGTGCTACCAACATGGATCAGCTTAAATTAGCGATAGATAGTTACGAAGTGCAATTAACGGATGAAGATTTTAAGAAAATTGATGAAATTCATTACCGTTCACCCAATCCTTGTCCTTAATTAGATTAAAGGGTTAATTCTTCTTCATAAAAAATGAATAAGGAGAGATTAATAAACACTCTATTGGTATTAGGGGTTTTTATTGGTATCTCCTTAGCTCTTTTTTCTTCTATAAGAGATACAAACTTCGATGACAGCAGAGACTGGGCTGCTAGGGTAGGCGGCGCTGAAATTAGTAAAGAAAAATACCTCTTACAATTGGACGGTTTAAATTCAGATAAAAGGGTACCTTTAAATAAAGAAGACAAAGCTTTTGTTTTAGAAAGAATGATTGAAGAGGAGTTGCTTATTCAAAGAGCAAAAGATTTAGGGTTATTTTCAACCAATACAATGATCAGAGGAACAATAGTTCAACAAATGATAAACATGGTTATTTCAGAAAATTCTCTCGATATAGTTTCAAATTCAGAGTTAGAACGTTTCTATGAGGAGAATAAAGGTTTTTTTACCAATGCGGACAGGTTGAGGTTGAAGCAAATTTACTTTTCAGAAGAAAAGGGCACCGCACTTGAAAGGGCCGAAAACTTCTACTTAGAACTTATTCAGGGAAAAAAGGCAGATCAGATTGATGCAGAAGGCGATAAAAGTGCTTTAGAGATACCAGATACATTAATGACTTTAGCTAAGGTAAGGGAATATATAGGACCATCTTTAATGCAAGTAGCAAAAATGCTTCAACCAGGAGAATTTACTGCCCCTAAAAAGGTTATTGGTGGCTATAAAATTATTATCTTATTAGAAAGGAGAGATGCTTCACCACCAAAATTTGAATTTATAAGAGAAAGGGTTAAATCTGAATATCAAAAGAGAAAAGATGATCAAGCGTTAAGAGATTATTTAAATAAATTGAAGAAAAGGTATGAGATCGATCGCAATTCAGAGATTTAAATTTAAGATCTCTCTCATAATTTTTTCTCTCCTTTTACTTGCTCTGTCTTTAGATTTATCTTCACATCAAAGGAGTGAGTCTTACTCAAAATGGGTAGTTGAGAAACAAGGGAATGAAAGCCTCATAAGTATTGCATTTACTATTAGATTATCCAATCTGAACAGATTAGAGGGGCCTTTAATAGGAGAGTGGCAGAAAAGAGTTTCTGATAAAATTACTTCATCATTTTCGACCAATACTGAATGTTCTGTTGAAGAACAGCCGATAGCCGTTACTTCAAAACAAGATGATATTTTTAGGATCTCTTGGACTTTAGTATGTTCATCCGAATTAGAAAATATCGATACCGCCATCTTTTTTGACCAAGATCCTACTCATTCTCATATAGCTAGATATATTGACAGTTCTAATTTATCTACTGAGAAGTTATTTACTTCTCAAACTAGGACCTGGAATCTTAAAGATATTAAGTCAGAAAAGAATGCAGTAAATTCTTCTTTTAAAGAATATGTTCTTTTAGGGGTGAAGCATATTTCAACTGGTTATGATCATCTTGCCTTCCTTTTAGGGTTGCTTCTTTTAAATCAAGGAATCAGAAGACTTTTATTGGCGATTACTGGTTTTACTTTAGGCCATAGCCTTACCCTAAGCCTAGCAGTTCTTGATTTAGTAAGACCTGTAGGTAGTTTTGTTGAAGCTCTTATAGGCTATTCAATAGCTTTACTTGGTTTAGAGTTATTAATTAGAAGAAGCAAAGATAGTTCAGTTTATATTTATAGTGCCGCTTCATTCTTGGCTTTATTTTTTCTTCTTTATTTAGTTTTCTTTGACGGAAGTTTTGCTTTAGGCCTCTTCGGATTATTTCTTTTTAGTATCTGTTACTTCATATTAGTTAAGGATGATCGTTCTATATTTTTCTCATTAATCATAGCTTCTATCTTTGGACTGATACATGGGTTTGGATTCGGAGGTTTTCTTTTTGAAGTAGGGTTTTCTGAAGACAACCTTTTAAAGACTCTTTTCGGATTTAATCTTGGTGTAGAAGTAGGGCAGATAATGGCTATTATTTTATTTCTAACCCTATTTTATGTATTGGGTAAATTAAAAATTATGAACCAAGGCTACTTTAATCCAATTTTGGCAACTTTCTTAGTTAGCCTGGGAACATATTGGTTTGTATATAGAATTATTTAATTCTAAATAATTGTAATTTTTTCAGCTTGTGGTCCTTTTTCTGTATCTTCCACAGTGAATTTTACTCTAGTGTTTTCTCGTAGTTTCCTTCTATCTTCAGGTCTTACTGACCTAAGGTGCACAAATAAATCTCCCCCTTTATCTCTTATCAAAACCCATAACCCTTGCTTGGGTCAAACCACTTGATAGTTCCTGTTTCACCTTTAAAGGCCTTCTTCAACCTTCTTCCGTACACGAAGCCTAGAATAGAAAAAAAACCTAGACTCCACAGTAAGGCAAAGGATATTAACCATATATTTCTTGCTATACCAGGAACTAAACTTGCAAAAATAAAACCATAAATGGCAGCAAAAATTGCACTTGTTACTAGTGATCTAAAAAGCATCTCATCACCTACAATTATTATAGTTGATTAAGATAAATTGTTCTTAGATCAGATGAGTTTTTGTATCTCTTTAATTTGAATATCTTGGAGATTAAGTTCTTGTGAGATCTCTTGAAACCTTTTCTTTTGATTACTAACCAGTTCTTTGGGAGCATTGCTAATGAATTTCTTATTTTTAAGTTGCTTCGAAATAGATTCGCTTTCCCGAGTAAGTTTAAGAATATTCTTTTCAATTCTGTTCTTTTCTTCTTCAGCTTTAATTAATCCTTCTAAAGGAATTAAAACTTTTAGTTTTTTATGAAAATTTATTGCAGAAGCAGGCGAGTCTTCTTTTTGGTTATGCCACTCAAGAGACTTGAGTCCTGATAATTCTGAAATAAGGTACTCAAAGTCTTTAGATCTTCGCTTGTCATTATTATCTCCCTGTTGAAGCAGTGCTGAAATCTTAACGGAAGGCTTAATTCTCATTTCTCCTCTAATATTTCTTATGCCAGAGATAATCTCTTTGACCCACTCGATATCCTTATACTCTTTAGAAGCCCTTTTAGTTTTGTCAGTAGGATATTCACTTATCATAATGCTCAAACTCTTATTTTTATGCTCTGATTTGAATTGTTGCCACAATTCTTCTGTAATAAAAGGCATTATTGGGTGGGCTAGCCTCAAAGATTTTTCTAAAGTAGAGATAAGAGATTGAAGAATAGCCCTCTTTTCCTTTACCCCATAAGCTTTACTGGAAAGTCGAATTTTGCATATTTCAATATACCAGTCACAGAATTCGTTCCAAATAAAGTCATAAATAGTCAATGTAACAAGATCAAACCTAAATTCTTCAAAATAAGAATTAACCTTCTGTGAAGTTTCATTTAGTTTTTCTTTTATCCATAAATCTGGTGAGTCTGTTGACTCTCTTCCCCCTGGTCCATCATTATCAGCAAGTTGTAGTTTTATAAACCTTGCTGCATTCCAGAGCTTGTTACAAAAGTTTCTGTAACCTTCTACTCGCTTCATATCAAAATTAACATCTCTAGAACCAGAAGCTAGGGAACAATAGGTAAGCCTTAGTGCATCTGTGCCATGTGATTGAATGCCTTCTGGGAATTCTTTAATAGTTTGTTTCTCTATTTTTTCTTTCATCTTTGGTTGCAGTAAACCCTCAGTTCTTTTTTTAATCAGGGCCTCAGTGCTAATTCCATCTATGATGTCTAAGGGATCTAAGATATTTCCCTTAGATTTTGACATCTTTTGACCTTCAGAGTCTTTTACTAAACCATGTATAAATATTTTCTTAAAAGGTACCTCAGAAATAAAATGCGTGGTCATCATTATCATTCTTGCTACCCAGAAAAAGATAATATCGAAGCCTGTCACTAAAACATCGGTCGGGTGATATTTTTTTAATAAATTATCTTTTGACGGCCATCCGAGAGTAGAGAAGGTCCACAGAGCCGAAGAGAACCAGGTATCCAGTACATCTTCTTCTTGGTAAATCTTTTTCTTAGAATCAAGACCATATTTCTCTCTTACCTTTTTTTCATTTTCACCTACAAAAATATTTTCTTCATCATCTAGCCAAGCCGGTATTCTATGCCCCCACCAAATCTGTCGGCTTATGCACCAGTCTTGAATATCATTCATCCAAGCAAAGTAAGTATTCTCCCAATTTTTAGGGACAAATTGAGTTTCTCCATTTTTAACTGCCTTTATAGCAACTTTTGACATTTTCTTTACATCCAAAAACCACTGATAGGTTAATAGTGGTTCGAGAATAGAATTACTCCTGTCACCTCTTGGTACTTTTGTTTTATAGGGCTCAATTT
>ERZ724561.177-NODE-177-length-13191-cov-2.363595_pt1 | contig 13191 bp, 12 predicted proteins | sample MGYA00375855_ERZ724561 | MGnify/ENA primary metagenome ERZ724561 (study PRJEB28725, sample SAMN03264854) | marine sediment metagenome | biome: marine pelagic biome; feature: marine oligotrophic desert; material: ocean water | place: Pacific Ocean:North Pacific... | reverse complement strand
GTCATGGCGGTCTTGGATTGATAGCGCCTGCCAGTATTGGTCATATTCTGGGTGGCTTAGCCAGTCATAATAGTAAGGTGCCAAACCATTTTTGAGAGCTTGCATTTCAGATAATGGCAGGTGTTGGAATTCAGGACTTAGGTTGTCTTTTGACGAAATGAGTTTTTCCAGCATGGAGTTTTCCAATTTAAGCTGGCGCGAAAGATTATTCCAATTCCCGTGAGCTAGTGAGCCGACCGACCAAGAGAGATTAAATCCGAGTTCAAAGGCGCCACCTTGCCATGCCCATCCTTCGTGATAGTCAGAAGCAGTTACTGTGGGAACTATCGCTGTTAGCGAAGGGGTTTCCGATTTGGCTGCTAGCCATTGGGTCGCTCCGACGTAGGAAGCCCCGTACATACCAACTTTTCCACTGGACCAAGATTGTTCCGCAGCCCATTCGATTGAATCAGCTCCATCATCTGTTTCGTTTACAAAAGTATAGAATTCCCCCTCAGACGAGTATCTTCCTCTAACATCCTGTATCACTACTGCATACCCTTGACTTGCAGCGTTTATCGCATCTAGAGCTCCGGATCGACTTGCTGCAGAAGATTTGTCATAAGGTGTACGAGTCATTAGAACAGGGTATTTTCCATCAACTGCCGGTCTGAAGACGTCAGCATAAGTTTTTGTTCCATCTCGCATCGTAACTTCTAGATTTTGATCGAACAGTATTGATTTATTCACAGTAATAAAATCCCTCCCAGCTGCTATGTTTCCCATATGACTTTTTTGTTATTGATTTAACTTTCGTAAACTTATCATGTCTCCTGTACCATGCGCAGAGCAATATTGGAGTACCTGAAAGCATGTTAAGTAATTTCGGTAGTAGAAATTCCTTCGGGAGCCTCACCAACTACAAATGGTGGGTTCTTTTTGCTGTCTCTGTTGGGTTGTTTACGTCAGTATTTGACCACGGTAGCGTCAATGTAGCACTTCCTTCAATTGCTGACCACTTTCAGACTGATCTACCAACGACACAGTGGATCGTTATTGGGTATGGATTAACAATTGCGGCCTTGCTGTTGCCTATGGGACGACTTTCAGACATTGTCGGAAGAAAAATTATATTTGTTCTTGGATTCATAGTATTTACAGCGGGAGGTTTTTTAGCGGCAGTATCTCTCAACGTTGAATTTCTGATAGGAGCCAAAATAATTCAGGGAATCGGTTCCGCTATGACTCAGGGAACCTCAATGGCAATGGTGATTTCAGCTTTTGGCGACAAAGATAGGGGGAAAGCTCTGGGGCTAACCATGAGTGTGGTTGGCGCAGGAGCGGTGGTCGGACCGGCTGTGGGTGGGTTTTTAGTAGATTACCTCGGTTGGGAGTCAGTTATGTACACTACCGCCGGTCTAGGTGTAGTGTCATTAATAGTTGCCACCGTTATTTTGGACGCGAGCCGTAGTGGGGGAGGGCCCGGTGTGGATGACAGTTTTGACTGGCTTGGTGCCACTTTTTCCGCGTTCACACTTATTTCACTACTACTGGCACTGACTCTTGGGTCGCGTTACGGTTGGGATTCATTGTCTGTGATTACGGCATTTGGGATTTTTGTCACATCGGCAACATTGTTTATATGGTGGGAATTGTATGTTGAGTCGCCGATGCTGAACCTTAGGTTGTTTGGCACGGGCTTGTTTACCGCAGGAGTGTTGGCAAGCTGGGTGTCATTTTTAGGAACCCAACCCGTCAGGTTTCTTATTCCATTTTACCTTCAATTTGTACTTGGATTTAGTCCATCCATGATCGGATGGATAATAGTGCCAAGTGCTTTCTGCATGGTCATAGCAGGCCCCATAAGCGGCCGGCTTTCCGATAAATACGGTTGGCGTATATTTAACGTTGGAGGGATGTTAGTTGCTGCTCTTGGGGTACTGATGTTAGTGAATCTAGACGTAAAATCGTCTGTTCTGCTGGTACTAGCAGGGATGGTTGTTCAAACACTTGGTTCGGGAACTTTTTGGCCATCCAATAACAGTTCTGTGATGAGTGTTGTTTCTCCTGCCAGTTATGGGGTTATATCATCATTTATGAACTTAGTTAGAAACTCTGGGAATGTTGTTGGTATCGCCGTGTCCACTGCTATTGTCACAGAAACTATGGGTTCGATGGGTCATCCACCGACTCTTTCCGCAATAAACGATTCGAGTGGATTACCTATATTGAGTGCCTTTACGGCTGGTTTGCGAAATACTTTCTGGGTTTGTTTTGGACTTACTTTGGTAGGGGCGGCTGCATCACTGGTTACAATGACGAAGAATAGGTAGATTTCGGAGATGTTATCAACATAAAGGGAAAAATTGGAAGGGGAGAGATATGCACGATTTATTGATATGTAACGGGACCGTGGTCACTGCTTCAGGGGTTGGTAAATTCGATATTTTGATTGATGATGGGAAAATAACTGCTCTTACGTCCACCTCAGATAATAAGGCGAAAGCTTCCAAAAACATCGATGCTTCTGGGCGAATTGTTATACCTGGAGGGATAGAGCCTCACGCTCACATTGGTGGGCCTCGTCAGCCCGAAAGGTCTGGGGCCTTGCCGGTGTCAAAGGCAGCCCTGTATGGAGGGACCACAACAGTTATTGACTTCGCGACGCAGATACCGGGTCACGATCTATTTCATGCTGTACAGGAAGCGGAGGATCGATGGGCAGGGAATGCTTTTACCAACTACGCTTATCACCCGATAATCACACACGGTGCGGATCTAGATTCAATACGGCAAATACCTGAACTAGTTAAAAATGGAGTGGCTTCCTTCAAGATATTTACAACAAGTATTAGGCCACCAAGTCCTCAGATGCAGAACAATCACATCGACTTTGGCCGGTTAAGTGAAATTATGAATCAGGTGGAAGAGGCTGGAGCGATTCTTTTAGTTCATTCTGAAGACGATGAGATGGTTCATTATAACTATGACCGTCTTAAGACAACGGATGAATGGGATTGGTGGAATATGCATAGGATACACACCAATCAATCAGAGGATTTGTCTTTCAGGAGAGTTACTAGACTTGCCGAAAGAACGAACTGTTCTGTCTATTTTGTTCATGTTAGTGCTGAAGAAGGCGTTAATGAGATTAAAAGGTGTAGGTCTCTTGGTCTGCCAATATATGGTGAAACCTTACACAATTACATCTGTTTCACTTCTGATAATTATCGTGAAGATAACGGTATGAAATTTCATACCTATCCATCTTTGAAAGGGAAGTCAGATGTTGATTCTCTCTGGACTGGCTTGATGGATGGAACGATTTCAACTTTGGCAACGGATCTGGTTTCCACCACGTGGGAAGAGAAAATTAAGTACAAGACAGTGGCCGACGTCACCGGAGGTCACAATGGGATTGAAACGAGGGTAGGTATTGCCTACACAGAAGGTGTCGTAAACAGAAATATGTCGCTGGAGCGATTTGTAGATATTACTTCAACTAACGCGGCCAGAATTTTGGGATTGTATCCTCAAAAGGGTGTTATAGCCCCAGGAAGTGATGCAGATATCACTATAGTAGATCCCAGAATCGACAAGACATTATCGATGGAAGATCTTCACTTGGAGAACTATAGTATTTGGGAAGGATGGCATATAAAGGGATGGCCAACTACTACTGTTATGGGAGGGGAAATCGTTGTTGAAAATGGCATATTAACTATCGATGAACCACAAGGGAAATTCGTTGAAAGATGTATATCCAACGAAATCACGAAATCACCTGTCTGCTGAGCTGTTGTGAAAGGCCCTAATTTGAGTTTTTAAGATTTGGCAGGGGCGAAAGTGGTAGAAATAGGTTACTGATCCTATTTCAATTTGTCTTCAAGATTACTGTACATATCGTTAACGAGGGCAGCCATATCAAAATCTGGCTGCCATCCCCACTCCTTTCGTGCGGCGGAGTCGTCTAGCGATGATGGCCACGAATCTGCAATAGATTGCCTCAGAGGATCCACATTGTAGGTAATGCTAAATTGCGGGTTTATTTTTTTGATTGCCGATGCTAGTTCCGAAGGAGTAAAACTCATCGCGTGAACATTGAAATCCGAGTGGTGAGAAAGTGTGTTAATGCTCGCGGTGGATAGGTCTAATAGTGACTTTATGGCATCTGGCATGTACATCATTGGGAGAATGGTATCGGGACCAAGATAACACTCATATTTATTATGAGCTATTGCGCCATAGAACATTGCAACTGCGTAGTCCGTAGTTCCTGCAGTCGGTTCTGTTTTCCAGCTTAGTACTCCAGGTAATCTTAGGCCTCTCACATCTAGTTTAAATCGTGTATAGAAGTAATTTCCCATGAGTTCTGTGAATACCTTGGATATTCCGTAAGTCGTTGATGGGCGTTGTATTGTGTCGTTAGGTGTGGACTCCCTCGGAGTGTCTGCTCCGAAAGCTGCGATTGAACTAGGGATAATAACTTGTTCAACATTTGCCTCAAGGGCCACAGTCAATATATTAAAAACGCCATTAATGTTAACTTGATGGACTGCGTGAATATTGGATTTGGCGAGTGCGGACAGAATAGAACTTAGATGAAAAATTCTTGTTACATTGTGATTCTGAACGATGGCTTTGAGTTGATCAAGGTTTGTAACATCAACAATTTCGGAAGGCCCTGAAGAAGCGATTTCTTCCGGTAATGGAGTTTTGTGCCTTCCAGCAAGGACATTTTGCGGTCCGTGTCTTTGTCTAAGTTCAGATACGAGCTCGGTGCCAATTTGCCCTGCCGCTCCTGTTACTAAATTCATATTTTCACTAATTTGTTTTTTGTTTTGTTATTGAGACTGGTCTCATATGATTTGAAGTTGCCATTTTTTCAGATCATTAAATCTCCCCCATTTATGTCCAGGGACGCTCCAGTTATATATGATGCCTTTTCAGAAGCTAGAAACATTACTAGTTCCGCTACTTCTTCTGGCTCTCCAAGTCTCTGAATAGGAAAGCTATTTGCATATTGGTCCACCGATTCATCAGATATTGTCGCTCGTACCATTTCGGTATTTATCAGACCAGGGCACAGGGCATTAACTGTTATTCCAAATCGAGCCACTTCTTTGGCTGTGTGTCGTGTTAGTCCTAAGATAGCTGCTTTTGCAGCAGTATAATGAGCACCACCAACGGTGCTAATATTTTTGCCGGCGGTAGACGAAAAATTGATAATTCTTCCCCAGTTGTTTTTTTTCATAGCTGGAATTACTTTCTTAGTACATAGGAAAGTGCTTGTGAGATTTCCTTTAATTACAAATTCCCATTCAGCCAGTGTTATGTCCACTATTGGAGTGGGTCTAAGGACTCCTGCATTATTTACCAAAATATCCACCGAACCGTATTCACTTACGGAGTTTTCAACCATGTCATCAACAAAGTCTTCGTCTGAGGCATCTCCAATTTTCAGTGAGCAAATACCACCCGAATCCTGAATTATTTTTTGTGTTTCCTCTCCGAGACGTTTATCTAGGTCATTTATGATGACAGGAATATGCTCCTGGGCTAGTCTAAGTGCTATAGCCCTTCCCATACCTCGCCCAGATCCAGTTATAAGAGCACTATTAATGTTCATGTTTAGCATCTATCAATATCCTCGAAATTCCGTAGTCAGACTAGGAAACGTTATGGGCTGTATGGTTATAGGGGGATACCCATTTATACATGAAGTATTTTCAATTAGGTGAAGGTATCAACCTATTTTATTTTAGGCGCGGTGGATTGGTCCACTTTCAAGTTCGAATTCTTAGTATTCTGCCCCATGTTGACTTTATTCGGGCTCTGAAAAATTTACCTTTTCCCAGTAATGTACCTATAGATATCAACAATAAGTAGTAAATCGGAGGGATCGTGATTATATACAAAGCCCGGTAGGACCACGGACCAGATATGAATCCTCCTTCAAGACTTAAGATGTTAGATAGTATTAAGGGAGAGATTTGGGTGATTAGTATGCCTGTCAGTGCGAAGACACACATGATTAGGATGGTTCCAGAAATACCTTCATCCCTTAATTGAGTCTTGAAATATTTTTTTACATGATTAATTGGCATTATTGAATATTAGGGTACCAACCTGAACACAGATGTGATTAACTCGCCGGCTTATGTTGAACTCATATATAGATGGTTACTATAGGAATCAAAGTTCTCCACGTCTAAATATTCGTATCGATCCAATGATTATTGGTGGAACATTTCCACCTACGGTGGCACCCTTAATAATACCTGAAAGTTCTGCTATTCCTGGCATACCTCCCATGATGTAGACATCTTTCCCAATGCCCCAGCCAAGCCCGGCACCTATAAATGCACCGAGCACACCAGAAATTAATATTAAAGCGATCGATGTTTTCGAAGATGTGAAACTTACCCAGCCCAATGCCGACCCTAAGCCGCAAGTAAGCACCGTAGAAGTCATTGTGACTACAAAGAAAAGGGATGTGGGTGCCATTAAAGCACCCATTAGGTAACCTACCCCAGCTCCCATGAAGCCGAAGAAGAGCCCAAGCCAAATCCTTATGAAGACAGGAAGTATGTAATTGGTTACCAGGTACATTTTGCCGCCTGGACTACCTATTAAGCAAAGGCTTATATCTGCCTTAGCCTTGGGTCAAACCTGTCTCGTAGCCAGTCACCCAAAAAGTTCAGGGACATGACCACAAGGGCGATAGCAGTGCCCGGGACAACCGGTATCCACCAGTGGCTTCTTAGATAGTCTCTACCTTCAGCAACCATAAGACCCCATGCCGGAGTTGGTGAGGGGATACCCGCTCCAAGGAAGCTTAAAGTAGCTTCAGTCAAAATGAGACCACCCACATTTAAGGTTGCTATAACAAATACGGTGTTAACCACTCCAGGTATTATGTGCCTGATAAGGATACGTGGTGTTGAGGCTCCTGAGACTCTTGCGAGTTCAACATAGTCTCTTGTTTTTAACGTGAGTACTTCTGCTCGTACGTTACGCACGAATGTGCTCCAAGATACCATCGCCAAGACTAGCATCATAGTGGGGACGCTCTGTCCAAACACTATTACGACTACAAGAGCAACGAGAAGGAATGGTAAAGCGAGCCAGATATCTACAATTCGAGCCAGGATTTCATCCGCAAACCCCCCATACCAGCCTGCAATCAATCCTAACGTTACTCCAATTAGTATTCCACTACCTAGAGCTACGACCGTTACCATCAGAGATATCCTGGCGCCATGTATTACCCGGCTTAGTACATCTCGACCTACGTGGTCTGTTCCAAGAATGTATTCGCTGCTTCCTCCCTCTGACCATGCAGGGGCTGTCGTCCGATCTCTCAGTGATTGATCATATGGGCTATGAGGCGCCACTAGAGGCGCAAATACCGCCGAAAAAACGAGTAGTCCCAAGATAACCGCTGGGATTACGGGCCATCTTCTCACGAAGTCCCAGGCTCGCTTGGGATATCCGAGTACCCCTGGTCGGGGTCCAAAATTAATGCTTGCTTCGGCCATTTATAAACCTTTTATTGGTGGATTACGAATATCGTATTCTTGGATCAATAAGCGCGTAGAGAACATCTGCTAAAAAGTTTACTGCCAGATAAATGACAGTGAACACAAAAACAGCTCCCATTAGCAAAGGAAAGTCGTTGTTGTTCACGGCTTCTAGCAAAGCCACTCTACCAAGTCCTGGCCATGCAAATACTACTTCAGCGACTACAGCTCCGTTGAGTAGTCCTGCCAAAAGCAGAAACGAGAACGTAAGGGGTGGAATCATCGCGTTTCTAAAAGCATGTTTCCAAATTACCTGGGATGCTGTCGCTCCCTTTGCCCGTGCTAATTTAACAAATTCTGAGTCCAAGACTTCCAGCATGGAAGACCTTGTAATACGTAGGTAGCCTGCGGCCGAAGCCCACGCTACCGTTATGGAGGGTAAGACAAAGTGTTTCCATTGTCCCCAGCCTTCACCTTTAAACGCGGCCGGTAACCAGTCAAGATGGACTGCAAATATAAGAATTCCTAAAATACCCACCGCAAATGGAGGCACAGATTGACCAAAAAGTGCAAAACCTCTCCCAATGTAGTCCCACACAGACCCTCTCTTTATAGCTGAGAGAACTCCTATAGGGACACCAACAACAGTCGATATGAGCCAACCAACGAAAGCGAGTTGAAACGTGTTTCCGATTTTTTCCTGAATGACCCTCGCTACTGGTTGTTCCGCCAGTAGAGTTCTGCCCATGTCACCTCTTAGATACTGGCCAACCCAGCGAACATATTGAACGACAAGGGGCTTATCAGTACCTAGATGCTTTCTAAGATTATCAAGGTATTCTTCTGTTGAACCGTAGCCTGCTGGCTTGGCATACAACAGCACTGGGTCACCCGCCGCCCTAGAAAGGGAGAATACGGTCGCCGTGGCCCCTATGAGTGATATGAATACGAAAAGCAGTCTTCTTAGCAGAAAGGGGCCCATTTTTACTCCGAGGTTATATTCTATTCAAAACTCATGACCCGATCAGCTGTTTCCAACTGACCGGGTCACTTATCTTTACTTTTCGCTAATTATACAAGGTTTACCGGATTACTTCAGTGTGATGTGTTCCGGCTGGCCCCAGCTAGCGAATAGTGATGGATCCATGTCCCATGAGGCAATGGAATTTTTGTTGTAGGTTACAAAGCTCGGTACGTTTACCACACCGAAGTCAATAGCCTCGTCGTAGAGATGATCGGCCAAAGCATTGTTCAGCTCGATTCTCTTGGCCTTGTCAGGCTCTCCAGCTACCTCAAGCCATGTAGTGGCCATGAACGGCAGCTCAATTCCAATACCATAACCACCCCTTGTCAGGCTTGTGTGGTCCTGCCCTTTCGGCCAGTCCCAGGGCCATGTGGTCTTTCCATCGTCACCGCTGGTAATCCAGGGTAGCGTGGTAGCTCGAGCCACAATCGTAGGCCTGTATACAGAGTAGTTGAACTTCTGGACCGTGGTATCAACGCCGACATCTCTCCACATACCGGAGATAGCGTCAGCGACCTCTCGGCGGATACCGTTATGGTCTGCGTTAGCAAACAGAGGCATCTCGAATCGGACTCCATTGGAGTTCTTGGTGTTTCCAGATGCATCCAGATACGCCTCAGCTGCGGCAACGTCATATGGGAATTCCCACTTGCTCTGCCACTCAGGGGCGCAGTTACAGAAGACGTTGATGTGTGCTGGGGAACCCAGTCCACCAAGTACAGCCTCGTTGATCAGGTCTCTGTCGATTGCTCGGGCAAGACCGTTTCGAACGTTCCAGGCTTCTTCAACGTCAGCTGAATCGATTGGGTTACCAACCCACTGGACGTCCCTCATGTACACAGCAGCTGTGTCTAGAGGCTCGCCAGTTATTACGTGGTGTGATTCCCAGAGGTTACCTGAGAATACGATCGAGTCGATGAAACCAAGACCGGTTGTACCCGTGCCAAAGCCACCCTTAACAAAGGAAGGCAGTGCTCGCAGGTTGATCTCAGCTGCGTCGACTTCACCAGTCTCCATAAGAGCTGCCTTGGTAGCTTCCTCGGCAACTTCACGGAATGTAAATGTCGAAATTTCTGGGTTTACCAACCAGTGGTCATAAGGAACGGCTTCGAGGATTCCAACGTCGTCCTGTTTCCACTCAGTAATCTGGAAAGGTCCGGTAGCAATGACAGGGTTGTCACGCATCCAGTCCTCGCCATTATCGTCACGTACTTTTGTGCTCTGTACTGAGAACGCCTGTCCGGCGTCGTTCAGCAGGTTAGCATTCCACCTTGGGTCGAACGCAGCTGTTCCGTCAGCGAGCTTGTTGAAGGTAAATCCGACTGTTGTGTCGTCAATAACCGTCAGCTCGTTGCTGCCGAACATAGCGGCAAAGTCACCAGCCTGCCAGTGAATGCTTCGTGGGTTAACAGCACCGTTACCATCGTTGATGGTGTAGGCGATGTCTGCGGCCGTCATCGGGCCCCAGCCATGATGGAATTGGACGTCGTCACGGATGGTCAATGTACCACCGCTCAGGTCGCTTTCCAGGGTGTATCCACTTGCCAACATAGGCGCAGCGGTGTCTCCCTCAATTGACTGGAAGGTAGCTTCACCAACACCCCAGTAGTGGAAACCGTCAGCAAGCTGTGCGCTTCCTAGACCCACTCCGGGAGGTACGTCGGTGACCGCTATAACGATCTGACCGCTTGCGTTAGCGGATGCTGGCATGTTTATCGGCTTGGCCTCTGAAGCCTCGGCTGCGGCAACCGCTTCTGCAGCTACCTCTACCTGGACCTCTTTGATCACCTCTTTGATGACCTCAACCTCAACCTCTTTCTCTACCACCTTCTCTACTTGTACTTCTTTAACTACTTCTACAGGGACCTCTTTGACGACCTCTACCTCAACTTCCTTGGTACACGCCATCGCGAAAGTTATCGCAAAGGCGAGAGCAAGGATTGAGAAGGGTCTCATCCCTTTCCAAATATTACTCACAGTTTCCTCCTCTTGAATTTTCGTTTTCACACAAAAAAATTCTTTATGAACCGCATTCTTAACTATAACTAATAAAAACTACAGCATGTACACGGTTCTCTAGACAATGGCGGGCATTATAGGTTTGCGTTTTCCTTGTGTCAAATACGTTTCCTGATGTTAGTTATGCATTTCACGAATATATTTTCATGTGAATGGAATCTCTCAGAGAATTATGAAGAAATTTGTAATTCAAAGTATTTTCATTGACTTGCCAGATTTGCCCCTCTACACTCGCCGAGGTTTCAGATAACTACGATTCTCATTAAGGGGATAATTTCAAATGAATCAAATGCGTGGGAATAAGGCAAAACTTAAATTGGAGCGCGGGGAAATTGTGACCATGTTAATGGGCGAACATAATTCCCCAGATATGATTGATTACTTAGGTCAATACGGGTTTGATTCGATATTGATCGAGGGTGAACATGGGCCGGTGGATTTTGCCCAAGTTTCTAACCTTAGTAGAGCTTGTGATATCTGGGGGATGACCTCGGTAGTTAGAGTCACCCTTAACTCGCCTAATATTATCTATCGCACTTTCGACCTCGGAGCTCAAGGTATTATGGTTCCTCATGTTAATACTGCCGAGGATGCTCGCTCTGTGGTGGACGCTTCAAAGTTTGGTCCGATTGGTCATCGTGGTGCTGCAAGCGGACGGCAAAGCTATGGAGTGGATGACTATATACGGACGGCTAATCAGGAGACGTTAGTCACAGTACTTATCGAGGATATTGTTGCCATCAATAACCTGGAGGAAATTGTGACCGTTGATCATGTAGATGTTTTTTATGTAGCTCCAGGAGATTTGGCCCAAAGTATGGGCTTTACGGGGCAACCCTCCCACCCTGATGTTCAATCCGCGGTGGACCGTGGCATCAACACAATTGTGGAAGCGGGCAAGAATGCAGGTGCACTAGTTAATGATCAAACCCTTGATTCTTATCTCAGTAAAGGCGTGAAGTTTGTCGGGATTCCATGGGCGCCATGGCTGAGATCTGGAGCTGAATCATTTTTGAAGAGACTTCCCTAAATCCTATGCGGGATGAGTCCAAGGGAACGGGGGCGTTGGTGATTGGGAAATTATGGTGGATAAGGGGGGTGCCCGTCCATATTATTTTGTACACATGCTGAGAGTGGCGATTGCGGATTAAAATGCACGCTTTCAGTAAAACTCCCTAGGCATCGGGACGCTGGGAAACAACGTCATTGTCGCTTCGCTGGGGTTTGTTTTAGCGGCGTGAATGGATTTAGCCCTCCTGCACACCATACCTGCAAGGTCCAGATCAACAGCCAGCGGGGGAACTCTCGGTTCGTTGCCGTGCAGCCTCGTACATTACGAGCGCTGCCGCTACAGAGGCATTGAGGGAAGCGACGTGCCCCCTCATTGGTATGGAGACTATCTGGTCACACCGCTCTTTCACTAAGCGAGATATGCCCTTGCCTTCGGCACCGATAACCAGTGCTACGGGTTGGTGGTAATCTGCTTGCAGGTAGTCCTTGTCTCCGTCCATATCAACACCGACAGTCCAGATACCTTCTTTCTGTAGGTGGCTAATGCTTTGTGAAATGTTGCTGACCCTGGCCACTGGAATGTATTCAACGGCGCCAGCTGAAGTCCGTGACACAGCTGCTGTTAGGCCGACGGCGCGCCGTTGCGGGATGATGACACCGTGCATTCCCACAGCGTCTGCAGTGCGAAGTATGGCACCGAGATTGTGTGGATCCTCGATCCCATCCAAGATGATGTATAAAGGGAGGTCATCTTTTTGCTGGGAAGCTTCCAGCAAGTAGTTGAGGTCTACATACTCCTTGGAGGCAACGATGGCGAGAACGCCTTGGCTGCGCCCAGTGGAGCTAAGCTTTTGGATGAGCCGTGAGTCAACGTATTCCACCAAGACACCGCTCTGCCTGGCGTGGTGTAGGATCTGGCCTATGACACTGTGGCGCCGGATACCTTTGGACAGGAGCAGTTTGTTGATTGGACGGTTGGCCTTCAGGGCCTCCAAAACAGGGTTCCGGCCCTCGATTGGGTTTTCCGGGTTAGGTGAAGGCAGTTTATTTTGAGAAGATACCGAGTTCCTCTCAGGTCTCTTATCAACCATGTGGATTCTCCTTATGAAACTCTTAACCTTTGTGAGGTGAGTTCCCAGATCTCATAGATTATAAGCAGACAGCGAAGATGAAAAAGACGCCCCATCTGGAAGATGAGGTGCATTTATATGCTTGGTGGAGACGGGGGAGGGTCGAACTCCCCGTCCAGAAGACACCCCGATCGAAATATACTACAGGTTTAGCCGATCTTAATATTCGAAAGGCCCAGCCCCGACCGGCTGACGCTTGGGCCCAACTAGCCGATTATCTTTAGCCAGTGTTATCGGCGTCTGACTGGCTGCACCCCGTCTATTGGCGCCCTTTCATATCCTTCGGGGATCGGTCATGAAGGACGTAGCCGCTTAAGCGGCTAGTGCTAGCTCTTTTTCGCCAGTTAACTTTTTTGCCCACTTTTTAACGAGGTAGAAGGCGCCCCGACCTGCAATCCCGCGGTGACATCCCCTGTCGAATCCGCGCGTCCCCAAGTACTAATTTACTCGCCAATTTTATCATAAAGATCTACACAGTTTATTCAACTCGCAAGCTTGGATAAAC
>ERZ724561.176-NODE-176-length-13195-cov-1.821090_pt1 | contig 13195 bp, 16 predicted proteins | sample MGYA00375855_ERZ724561 | MGnify/ENA primary metagenome ERZ724561 (study PRJEB28725, sample SAMN03264854) | marine sediment metagenome | biome: marine pelagic biome; feature: marine oligotrophic desert; material: ocean water | place: Pacific Ocean:North Pacific... | reverse complement strand
ATAAAAGAATGAATAATTAAACTATCGTAATTTGAAACGAAATTTATAACCAATAAACGGTATACAGGAATATGGCAAAAAACTCAGGTAGTATACCTCAAAACTATATTATCATTGGAATAATTGTCGTAGCAGTATTAGGCGGAGCTTTTTACTTCACACAGATGTCAAATGGCGGAGATTGTGTAGTAAAACTCGGACACATACTACCAACAAGTGGTCCACTTGCAGCATATGCAGGAGGTTTCCAAGCAGGAGTGCAAGCTGCTGTTAACGAAGCAAACGACCAGGGTGGTATTGACGGCTGTACTGTTGAACTGATAGAAGAAGACTCAGCTACAGATCCAGCTGCATCAGCAGCAGCGGCAAAGAAATTGGTTGAAGTTGATCAAGTTCATGCAATAGTCGGTGTATATGCAAGTTCATCAACACTAGCAGCAGCACCAATTGTTGAAGATGGAAAAACCATCATGATCTCACCAGCTTCTACATCACCTGACGTAACAAACGCAGGCGATTTCATTTTCAGAACTGCACCAAGTGACGCACTACAAGGCGTTGCAATGGCAGATCTAGCTTGGTCACAAGGACACAAAACTGCAGCAGTAATCTTTGTAAATAATCAATATGGACAAGGATTAGCTGATGTATTCCAAGAATCATTCATAGCAAACGGCGGAACAATAACAATTGCAGTAGCATATGAACTAGAAATGGCAACATATCGTACTGAATTATCACAGATACAAGCTACGAATCCAGATATCATAATCGATGTCTCGTATGCAGATGACGGACAAATCATATTCAGAGAAGCAGCAGAACTAGGAATTACAGCGCAATGGCTTGGCGGTGACGGAATAGCAGATGATGCTATATTCGGAGCACCAGGAATTGCCGAAGCAACAGAAGGAATGATAGGAACACGTCCAGCTTCTCCTGAATCACCAGGAAAAGCAGCTTTCTTAGATCTATTAGCAGCTAATGGATTCGAAGAAGGAATATACTCAGCGGAAGCATATGACGCTGCCAAATTAGCCTTATTGGCAATTGACGAGGCAGGTGCAGATGCAACCAAAGAAGCTATCAGAGATGCATTAATCAGCGTAGCAAACGGCTATGTTGGAGCATCAGGCGACAAAACATTCGATAATAACGGAGATGTAGGAGGAACCTACAGTATCTGGAGAATCGTAAGCGGAGCATTTGTCGATATCGGAAGCTGGGACCCTTCGGGCGTCAGTCTTTCTTAGTATCGTCAAACTCCTCTTTTTTTTTATTTACTGCCCAAGAACATACGGCCCAATTCTTTATTATTAATAACCTCAGAGGCTTTGCCATCGAAGAAATTCTTTCCCATTGCCAATACATAGCATCGATCAGAAATTGCAAGTGATTTCTTTGCATTTTGTTCTACCAGGAGAATGGAAGTTCCAGAATCCTTAATCTGAATAAGTTTTTGCATAATTTCGCTAACTAGATTAGGAGCCAAGCTGGCAGTTGGTTCGTCCAACAACAATAATTTTGGATCACCGATCAATGCTCTTGCTATTGCAAGCATTTGTCTTTCTCCACCACTAAGATTACCCGACTTTATTGATTTTTTATCTTTGAGTTGGGGAAAGAGAGAATAGATTTTATCCAATTCGTTTTCAATGTCTTTAATTTTAGAAGTATAGAAACCGATGTCAAGATTCTCAGAGATTGTGAGGTTAGAAAAAATGTTTTCTACTTGTGGTACATAGGAAATTCCTTTTTCAAAGATTCGGAACGGTTTCATTCCAGTTATTGATTCATTTAGAAATTCTATTTTACCCTGTTGTGGTTTGACAATTCCGAATATACTTTTCAACAATGTACTTTTACCTGAACCATTTGGACCAATAATATTAACAATCTCATTAGTTTGTACATTGAGTTCGATATCCTCAATGATTATTGTGCCGTCATAACCTGAATGCAATCCAGAGACTTTGAACATACTAATCTTCCAACCCCAAGTAGATGTTCAAGACCTTTTCGTCTTCGAAGACTTTTGAAGGATCGCCGTCAGCAATGATTTTTCCACGATTCATCACGCCGATGTATTCACAGTAATCACGAACGATGTCTATGTTGTGTTCTACAATCAGGAAGGTCTTATCGTATTTGTCGCGCATATCGATAATCTTCTCGAATATCTTGTTTGCCAAGGTGGGATTCACGCCTGCAATAGGCTCGTCAAGAAGGATTATGTCAGGGTCGGCCATCAGAATCCGAGCAAGTTCAAGTAGTTTTTTCTGTCCTCCAGAAAGACCTGCAGAATATTCATTGGTGAGATGGGACAAATCAAGGAGTTCCAATATTTCCTTTGCTCTTTCATGGTTCTCGGTCTCTTGTTTGATTACTTCTTTTTTACGGAAGAGAAGTGGGAGAATATTCTCTCCAAGTTGATCTCTAGCACTCAACAAAACATTTTCCAAAACGGTCATCTTGGAGAAAGGCTTTGGTATTTGGAATGAACGGATTATACCATGATTGGCAATTTTATCAGGAGACAGATTGGTTATATCGATGTCATTAAACTTTATAGAACCTTCGTCTACAGGAATGAATCCAGTGATGCTGTTGAATAACGTAGTCTTTCCAGAGCCATTAGGTCCAACCAGTCCAGTAATTGATTTCCTTTTCACAGAGAAATCAACTCCATCTAGTGCAACTATTCCTCCAAAGGATTTACGAATATTATTTATCTTCAGCTGTTCCATTTTCTTCCAACCTCGTAGAGATAGATTTAGTTTTTTCTTCAGGAATAATTCCTTCAGGACGATACATCATAAACAATATCAAAATAAAACCGATAACAATGATCCTAAAGTTTAGCGGATCGATTGGCAGATTGACGTAATCCTTGACAATTGACATTCCTCTTTCAAAAGTTTGTACAATAAGAGCTCCAAGAATCGAGCCCTTGATATTTGCAATTCCACCGATAATCATCATCGTCCAGATAGTAAATGTAAGGACTGGAAAGAACATGTCGGGAGAGATGAATCTAAGATGGTATGAAAATAAATGTCCTGCAATTCCAGCCATGGATGATCCGATAATTAACGATTTTGTTTTGAATTTGAAAATGTCTTTTCCAAGAGACTTTGATGCAACTTCGTCTTCACGGATAGATTTGAGAACTCGTCCGAATGGGGAGTTGACTATTTGTGTAGCTATAAGATAGCATGCAAACAGGAATACGAAAACTACAGGTGTGTAGAATAGAAGATAGTTTTCTGTAGGTATAATATCGGCCAACGGTCTAGGTATGCCAGGAAGTCCTCGAGTGCCATTCGTAAGCCAAGCTTCGCTGATGAAGAACAATCTCAGGATCTCTCCAGCAGATACCGTGACTATTGCAAAATAATCCTCCCGAAGCCTGAGTGTGGGCAAGGAGATAAGGAATCCAGCAAGGGCAGACATGAAGATGGCAGCCACCAGAGTGACTAGGAAATTGTATCCGCTCAATGCCAGCAAGGCAGACGTGTATGCGCCCACTCCGAAGAAGGCAACCTTTCCGTAATTCATCAATCGAGTGAACCCAGCTTCAATATTCAGGCTGATTGCTAGAATGCCAAATACTCCTGCATAGATCAGAGCGTCGAGTATGAAGTTTATCAACTAACCACCCTTCCGATCACTGGCCGTACTGAAGAGGCCTTGGGGCCTGAAGATAAGCATGAGGATCAATATGGAGAAAGCGATTGCAGGTCTGTAGCTTGTGGGCAGATCCAAATTGATCAATGCAACTACTCCGATGTTCTCAACGAATCCGATAATATACGCTGCAATGATTGCTCCGTAAAAGCTTCCTATACCTCCAAGTATGACAACTGCAAATGCAATCAACAATACGTTCCAGCCGAGCCATGGAGAAAGACGAGTATCAACTCCTCTCAAGAAACCTGCAAAACCCTCAGTGCCTCCACTTAGGAACCAGACAGTATAGATTACTCTATCAGTATCAATTCCACTAATCAAAGAGAGATTAGGATTGTCAGAAGTTGCTCGAATAGATTTACCAAGATTTGTGTAAGTCAGAAACACATGGAGCAACAGAACGAGAAGAATGGATGAAAGAATAATTATTAGATCGAAACTTGTGAACCTTGCAGTAAAGTATTCATAAATTGCAGGAGCTTCGATGTTGAAATACAAAACATTCGCACCCCAGATTTCCTGGATGGAATGCCGAAAGATGAAACCTAAACCAATCGATGCAATCAGCATCGAGGTGAGCTTGGTGGTCGTCCCTGACGAACTTACATTCTCCAATTTAGAGAATACAGAACGATAAGAGATAACAGCCAGCATTCCAGAAGCAACAAATGAAGATATACTTCCAGCAAAAAGTCCAAGACCAAGATATTGATTTACTGCGTATGCAGAATAAGCCCCGAAAGTCAGAAATTCAGCATGGACAAAATTAGGAAATTTCATTACTCGATAGACGAGAGTCAGTCCGATAGCTCCCAAAGCAAGTACGCTTCCTGTAAGTATACTATCGACAAATAACTGAGGAAGATTTACGAGAACCATAGATTAAGTTATCATAAACTAGAATTTCATGGTTTTGAATATAATAAAAAAATCACAAAATCTTGTTGGAGAGTGGGATAAGCTTTATATAACTCAATTATGCAAATCGGCATAATCATATTACGCCGTCAAAAGTTGACAATGGTGAAGAAGAAAAATATGAAAACAGAATGGTCTTACGCGACTAAATGGTCGTACGTGACTACATGAACCTACTAAAAGTAGGATTTGAAGACGAAAATTGACATGCTGATGAACAATCAGCATGAAAAACTGCAATTTTTTGATAATTTTATAGAAAAATTAAGATTTTTGTATGATATAGAGAAATTTTAAGAGCTTTATAATTGAAATAAAGCCTCGGCCGGGATTTGAACCCGGGACCTTTTCCTTTTTGTCGTATACCAAGGAAACGCTCTAGCCATGCTGAGCTATCTCGCAGATGAACCGAGGCAGAGCCGAGGCAATATTAAGAAATAAATCGCGTTATTAATCTGTTTTTCCACTGCCGATAATTCGTATGGATTTAGATTCTGGCTTTAATAATACGCAAATATCGCCAGGTAAGACGACTATCGGCTTGTCAAGCTTCAGTTTCATAGGAGAAATGGAAACAAATTTTCCTGCTTTTACCTGCATGCCGATACTTACAAGGCACATCTCGTTTTCTGAGATCTCATTCTTGTAGAACGGACTTGGTTTGAAATCAAGTTCTATCTCTTCGACAACTTTGACTGAACCGTCGTCAGACAGAACGTCCCCTCGTGTTACATCGTCGGGTTTCAGATTCTTCAAAGAGAATCCTACACGGGCAGGGGATTGCACTTCTTTGACATCGTCATCGTGCATCTGTATGGACTTTACCATTGCCTCTGTATTGGAGGGATGGTGTGTGATTTTGTCGTATTGAATTATTTTTCCAGAAATAACTTTACCAAGTACGACCGTGCCAACTCCCTTTACGTCAAAACAATGATCGATTACAATGCATGGACTGCCGTCTTTTTCAATTACGGGCAATTTCATCATCTCTTCTTTCAGATTATCTTTTTCAACCTTCTTGTAGTTCTCCAATACGGTTCCCTTTATCATGGCATTGAGGGTTGATTCGTCCACGTCGTATGAATGGCTCAGTATTCCGTCCCTCTTTCCCAAACAATCCAGGGCGACAATCTGTTCGCCAGTGAATTTATCCAAGGAAGAAACGTGGAATATAACGTATTCAGACAGGTAGAGAGACTGAAGCAATGGCTGAATCTTATCGGGAAATCCGTTCGGGGCAACCCAGGTACGGATTATGTCCGAGTCCTTCCTGTCAAACAGGGTTAGATCGGAAGATGTGCCTTTTTTCCCAAAATCATTTGCGATTGATTGGTCACCCAATACAGTGAAGTTTATCGATTTCATCTTAGATTCAGAGCTTAACTTTCTTCAGAATCTGTATCAGATTCATTGTCTTCTTCGCATTCCTTCAACAGGGCCACATATTTTTGAAGCAGGTCGGCCAACACAGATTGCTTGGCAACGTCGTTTTCTTTTTCAATGGCATTGCTTGTGACATCAATCTTTTCGATTATAACATTACGGAGATTGGAAAGTGTTGCATCGTTAGATACAGTTGTGGCCTGAAGATTTTCAGATAAATCATCTTCGGCGATGCAAAGAACTCTGCCTTTGTATTTCACTTGTACTCCGCCACAGCGAGGACATTTTTCACTGAGCAGAGTGCCTCCCTTTCTCATTATTTCAACTGCATTATCCATAGGTTTACTCATATCATAATCAACTCTTCATTGATTGACGGAATTCGTCAATAGTTCTCTTGACCTCGTCGACAGATGCGCCGTCTTCTAGTGTAGTGACGTCTCCAATTTCAGTTCCTGAAGCAACAGCTTTTACAACACGTCTCATTATCTTTCCACTACGTGTCTTAGGTACCATATTGACAAAATGAATTTCTTCAGGAGTAGCTACTGGACCAAGAACTGTTCTTACATGATTGAACAATTCAGTTCGAAGTTCGTCAGTTGGTTCATTGCCTTTTTGAAGGATTGCAAATACAACAATTGCCTCTCCTTTGATTTCGTCAGGTTTTCCTGCAACGGCAGCTTCGGCAACAGCAGGATGTTCGACCATAGCATCTTCAATTTCGATTGTGCCCAGTCTATGTCCTGCGACATTAAGAACCTCGTCTGCTCTTCCAAGAAGCCAAAAGTATCCGTCTTTATCTCGAACGGCATAATCTCCAGGGTAATAATAACCAGGGAATTTCTCCCAATAGACCTGTTTGTAGCGTTCTGAATCATTGTATAAAGTCAGAAACATTCCTGGCCAAGGACGTTTGATAACGATAAATCCCTTCTCTTCCAATCCGACAGAATTGCCTTTTTCATCAACTATGTCGGCATCAATTCCAGGAAGAGGGAATGTAGCAGATCCAGGTTTCAATGAAGCTAGACCGAGATTAGGAGATGCAGAAAGCATTATTCCGCCAGTTTCAGTTTGCCACCAAGTATCAACTATCGGGCATTTCTTATTTCCGATTACTTCGTAATACCATTTCCAAGCTGCAGGGTTGATTGGTTCGCCAACAGTGCCAAGCAATCTCAATGTACTGAGATCATGTTTCTGAGGAAGTTCGTTTCCATGTTTCATTAATGCTCGTATTCCAGTAGGTGTAAAGTAGAAAATTGTAACGTTGTATCGGTCAATCATTTCCCATAGTCTTTCAGGATTAGGATAGTCTGGAGCTCCTTCATACATAATTGATGTAGCGCCATGAAGTAGAGGTCCAAATATGAAGTAACTGTGTCCAGTAACCCAACCAATGTCTGCAGGGCACCAATAGATGTCATCCTTCTTGATATCAAATACCCATTTAGTTGTTGCGTATGCATAAGTCAGATAGCCTCCAGTTCCATGCAAAACGCCTTTTGGTTTTCCAGTTGTTCCAGATGTATAAAGAATGTACAATGGATGGTCCGATTCAAGTTGTTCAGGTTCTACAAAGTCACTGGTATTTTTTATTGCGTCGTCCCACCAAATGTCGCGATTTTCAGTCATATTGATTTCAATATTAGCTCGATTCAGGACAATAACGTTTTCAACAGTTGAAGTTTTTGTAAGAGCGTCGTCGACTATCTCTTTAAGCTTTAATATTTTCCCTCTTCGGAATCCTCCGTCCGAAGTGATGACCAACTTGGCTTGTGAATCATTGATTCGATCTGCAAGTGCCGTAGCACTAAATCCAGAGAAAACGACTGTAAATGCAGCACCTATTCGGGTAGCGGCAAGTATGGCAACAGGAAATTCTGGAACCATCGGCATGTAAAAAGCGATTTTATCTCCTTTTTTTATGCCCAGATTAAGCAATGCGCTAGCAAAATGATTGACTTCGTTATAGAGTTGCTCATAAGAAAGGGACCTTTTATCTCCGTTTTCACCTTCCCAAATATAGGCAATTTTATCCTTTTGGCCAGAGTTCACATGCCTATCAAGGCAATTGAATGATGCGTTAATTTTACCGCCTGTAAACCATTTTGCAAACGGGGGTTTCCATTCAAGAACTTCATTCCATTCACTGAACCAGTCCAGTTCCTTGGCAATATTCGACCAAAATTGATCTGAATCTTCAAGTGCCGAGGCACTGACAGAATGAAGATTAGAAGATGAATCTTCAAAATATCGCTCGTCGACAGGTAAAGAATTTAGTTCAGAATTAGACATGGAATTTTACTCCAGTTGTTTCAAAGCATCTTCAAGACCAATTTCATTATGAACAAATTCTGTGTAAACTTTAGTAATTTTGGTCGGATCTTCCGATTGCCAGATATTGCGACCGGAAACTAGACCTTTAGCACCTGTCTCCAGAGAATCAGAAACCATCTGAAGTGAATCAGCTATAGTTTTGGTTTTAGGACCTCCACGAATCATAACAGGGCAAGTAGTTGAATCAAGAATTTCACGAAATGAGTCTTTCTCTCCAGTATAATCTACCTTGAGAAGATCAGCGCCGACTTCAGTGGCCATACGAACAGCCAATGAGATTATATCTTTGTCACGAACCGCTTGATAGCCTTTTGCAATTCCCAATGGCTCAATTATCAGAGGCATTCCGTAATCGTGTGCTTCATGAGCGATTTTACTCAGTGCTTTCAAATTATAAGCTTCGTCGTGATCGTTTTCAAAACCAACTAGCAAATAAGTTACAACAGCTTGAGCATCGAGTCTTACTGCATCTTTCACAGAAAATAATTCAGTATAATAACCAGATTTAGGTTCAGGTGAAGAACGCCATAAATTTGAACTATCTATTCGAGCTATCAAGGAAGGAGAATTTCTTCCGAGAAAGTTTTCAGAAACAACTTTAGCTATAGGAGGAGTTACTTGAATTGCATCAGGGCCACCCTTGGCAACCTTGGAGACAGAACTTTCAATATCTTTGATTCCGTCAATAGGTCCCATCAATATTCCATGGTCAAAAGCGACAACAAAGGCATTATTATTTGAATTAAACAGATTGTCAATCCTGGACGATTTACCGATATTTGGATACATAAGAGAGACATAGAATTTAGGAAATTTAATTGTTACTAACATAAGTTAATGCTTAAGTGGGAAAATGACACAATGATATCAAATGAGGAGAAATCAGGCAGTACTTATTACAATAGTATTTGTTCTAGGGATATTCACAGGGTTGATGTCGGATTTAATAGGTATAAATCCTGGAAAGTCAAATTTACAAGAAGAATTAGATTTAGCAAATGAGAACATCAAGTGGTTGAATGACAATATTACTGAGATGAGAGAAATAGAAAGGTCGAAATTTATCAAATTAAATTTGAGAGTAGGTGAATTATCAAACATTATATCAGAAAGGAGAGGAATTTGGATAACGTCGGTATTTGAAAATAATGCTCCAGTATTTTATGATTCAAATATAGCAACAATAGCAAATGTAATTTGTGGAACAGCCAGCATGTTGCCGACATTTGATTGTACCGACAAAGTAATTGTGTATCAACCTGAATTAGAACAGATAAATGAAAGAGATATAATAATTTTTAGCGAGAGGGCTACTCCTCTTTGTAACGGATATACTGGAGAGAGAATAATTCACCGAATAGTAAAGATACATGAAATAGATGGGAAAAAAGTATTTGAAACAAAGGGAGATGCAAATGACGTGTCAGACAACTGTTTAGTGGAATTTGAAGATATAACATACAAAGTCATAGCAATTGTGTATGACGGAAAAATTTAATAGAATAACGTGGGAGTGTTAGAAAGATGTCAGTAATCGAAAACATGGACATAAAGAGCAAGCAAATAGCAATCATTGCATCATTTGCAGTAATTTATGCAATAATGAGAATATTACCTTCATTTCCAGTAATTGGAGCTCCTGGAGCAAGCTTTGCATTAGCAGATATTCTCGTACCAATTTATGCAATTATATTTGGTCCGTATATTGCGGCAGCAACGATTTTTTTGGGTACATTCTTAGGAATAGTGTTTGGAAAGCCGATGATATTTCTAGGATGGGATTTCTTGCCAGCCACCATGGGAGCGTTGTTCATAGGGATGGTGATTCATGGAAAGAAAGTATTCGCATTAGGTCTATTTATCATCGGAATAGTAATTTTTAATCTGTTACCGTATACGGAAACATTGATACCAATTAATGAGCAGATTTCGTTGCCGTATAATTGGCTTCACATTATTGCAGCACCAGTAGTAATAACGCCATTGACAAATATGTCAATGAATTGGATTGAAGAGAATTCCAAGAAAACAATAATGGGATTGTTCATAATAGCAATGATCGGAACGATGTTTCAACACATAGTTGGAGGAATTGTATTTGTAGCCACATTAGGTATATATCTGCAATCAATAAATCCAGATGCATTTCCAGGAATCTGGAAAACAATATTCTTTGTTTATCCTATTGAAAGGTTAGCAATTGCCTTGATTTCTGCAATTGTGGCAACACCGATATTAAGATCAATTAAACCAATCTGGTCAGATTCATGTTAGAGTTTTCAGAATTTGATTGAAAATAGACTTTGAAAGTTTTTTCTTGGAAGCATAAGGAAACTTGAAGGAATCAGTACGAGTAAACATATTCAATTCATTGTAATCAGAAGAGAAGCCTGCATCTGTCCTAGATACATCGTTAACAATTATAAAATCAGCGTCAGAATCTTTGAATATTTCAGAAATTGCGTTAGAAATACTATTTGAGTCATTGCCATATAATGCCTTAAAGGCAATTAGTTTTGTAGATGGAGAAATTTGCTTGATAGAATTAATGATTTTGGGATATGCTTCTAATTCAATATTTATTGAACTGTTATTTCTAGAAGAAATTTTGTCGTTAGATGGGTCAAGTATTCTGAAATCAGAAGGTGCGGCAGATGCAAAATAAAAATCATATTTGATTTGAGACAATTCAGAAATTGTAACGTCCAATAGTTCTTGAGAAGAAGAAACACGAATAGTACGTATTGAAGTAGGAGGAATTTCGGTTCCGTCTCCATAAATCAACGTAACATTAGCGCCACGTCGTTTAGCTTCATTCGCAAGTGCTAAACCTGTCTTTCCAGAAGATTTGTTGGTAATAATACGGATAGGATCGATTTTTTCAGTGGTCGGTCCAGCAGTAACCAAAATGTTTTTGCCAGAAAGATCTTGTATGAAGAGTCGAGACAAGATTTCATCAAATATAGCATGAAAGCTTGCCATTTTTGCCTTATTATGTTCGAATATTGGAGAGACGAATGTTACATTGTTCTTTTTGAGAATAGAAATATTATTTTGAAGAATTGGGTTTTCAAACATCGGTTCGTGCATGCCTGAAGCAATAACAATAGGAATGTCAGACCCCAATCCAACAGTGCAAATTGTCGATATAGTATCATCAGAAATACCTTGGGCAAGTTTTCCGATTGTATTTGACGTGCATGGTGCAATCAATATCAAATCGGCGCTATCATCACCGCCATTTGCAAGTTGTACATGTTCCATTTTACCAGTTAAAGAAGTAATTGTTTCATTACCAGTAGCCCAATGAAGTAATTCAGGTCCAATTAGTTTAGAAGCGGAATTGCTGAGTACAGGAATAACATCAGCTCCATGTTTGATTAATTCACGAGCAATTCGTGGAGATTCCATAGACGAAACGCTACCGGTTATACATAACAGAATTTTCTTTCCTTCAAGTTCATGCCCGTTAATTGAAGAGATATCGAGACCCATAGGAGTTAAGTAAAGTATTTTCTGTAATAAAAAAACTTGGTTCAGGATTTAAATAGCCAAAATGAGTCTAAGAATCATGGAGAAAATAACCGATGAAGAGAGGCTAAATGCGATAGCAGTGGAACTTCAGAGCCTATTCATTGAATTTGAAAACATATACAAAGAATCTATTGAAAAGATGGATAAAATGACTGAAGAGATTGATGAAGAATTATCTTCACAGGAAGAAAATAAATAAAAACTTAATAAGAAATAATCGGTTTGAATATAGGTGTTAAAGATGGCTGAGATAAATAACAATAATAATAATGAACGATCTGCAGCAGATGCTCAGCAAAAAGAAGACGTAATGAGAGAACAAATGCTCAAGGTATTATTAACCACGGAAGCAAGAGAAAGATTAGCAAACATTAGAATGGTAAAACCTGATATTGCAAGATTAATAGAGAATCAAATTATTCAATTAGCATCGTCAGGAAAAATACAAAAATCAATTACAGACGAAGAGATTAAAGAATTCTTAGCGTCATTTCAGAAACCTCAAAAGGATTTTAAAATAAAGTGGGCATAATGTCGAAATTAACATCTGGAATTAAAAAGCGATTAATGAAGAAACGAAATCAGAACAGTGCAGTTCCTACCTGGGTAGTTGTTAAAACAAAAAGAGGAGTAACAACCAATCCTAAACGTAGAAGTTGGAGAAGAACTAAATTAAAGGTGAAATAGATGGCAAAAGAATTTGATAGAGAATATAACGTTCCTTTAGGAAGAGCATGGATCTACCCAAAACAAAGACGAAGTAAACGAGCAGTAAAACTATTAAGAGAATTCGCAGCTAAACATGGAAAATCAGAACAAGTAAAGATATCTGAAGAAGTTAGTGAACAAATATGGGAAAATGGAATAAGAAATCCTCCACGTAAAATTAAAGTAAGATTAGTAAAAGACAAAAATGGACTTGTAACTGTAAACACTTTAGAGTCGGCAAAAACTGAAGTAGAAGAAGTTAAGAAAGAAGAACAGATAATCGATATCAAGCCAGAAATCGAAAATAAAGAAGTTAAAGAATTACCTGAAGAAGTTAAACCTGAAGTAACTGAAGAAGTTAAACCTGAAGTAACTGAAGAAGTTAAACCTGAAGTAACTGAAGAAGTTAAACCTGAAGTAACTGAAGAAGTTAAACCTGAAGAAAACTAGTCTGAAAGTATTGGAATATCAAGGTTTTCATTGACATGATATTCTATATCAGTGTCAAGATTATTTCCAGCAAATATGTTAGATAATGGATCATAGTCATCAAATTTAGTTTGAGACAATCCAGAAGAGATTAGGACAGCCATAGTTTCAGAATTAGTATTTGAAT
>ERZ724561.173-NODE-173-length-13236-cov-2.614158_pt1 | contig 13236 bp, 15 predicted proteins | sample MGYA00375855_ERZ724561 | MGnify/ENA primary metagenome ERZ724561 (study PRJEB28725, sample SAMN03264854) | marine sediment metagenome | biome: marine pelagic biome; feature: marine oligotrophic desert; material: ocean water | place: Pacific Ocean:North Pacific... | reverse complement strand
TGAAGTTAGCGGGGTGGTTGAAGGTGTGTCAGTAGGCTGCTTTCCTGATCTTTATGCTGCTCTTGGTCCCAATCCACCTGATCAGGTGATATCTCTGTAAAAATTGATTAATGAGAGCCATTTATATCAAAGTCCATTTGTAAATTTATATGGGGACTCTTCCTTTACATAAAGTCAGGATATTGCATACGTCAGATACGCATCTTGGTGACCCTTACGGGCATCCGATATCTGAGACAGCTTTCGAAGCAACTGTTAGAGCTGCTGAATCCTTCAACGCTGATTATATGCTGATTGCAGGTGATGTTTTTGATAATGCTCGGATCAAAGATTCTGTAATTAATAGTTTTTTCAATCAGATTTCCAAATTATGTATACCTGTAATTATTCTTCCTGGAAATCATGATCTTATGGATAAACATTCCTTGTACAAGCGTGAGCTGTTTTCAAACGCCCCCTCAAATCTCTATGTGTTTAGTAACAATGAAGGTGAGATATTTTCTTTTCCTGAAATAGATTTTTGGGGCAAGGCTATGAATGAGCATAGCCCCGAATTTAAACCTGTAAGCGGAATGACACAGGCTTCCAACAGTAAGTGGTTTGTAGGAATGGCCCATGGGCACTTTGAGGAAGAAGCTGTAGAAAGCGGACGATCATCTTTAATATTTCCTTCTGATATATCCTCACTCCGCTGCCATTATCTCGCCCTTGGCCATTGGGATGTTTATACGGATGTTTCGCAAGGGTCTGTGCCCGCCTTCTATTCCGGAGCTCCCGCAGGGATATTTAAGGATAAATTTTCCGCTATAACTGTTGATATGGACCCCGCTAATGGCGTTACACACTTCCTGAGGGAATTTGATTGATGACAATATGACTGCGATGAATTTGTCGTATAACCTTTCGGTGAGTTATCGGGCAGAGTAAGGAGACTGTCATGCACAAAATAGAAGATATGTGGACAACACCTGGTCCTAGACCCAATGGGCTGCAAGCTTCTGGCGAAGGACTTTGGGTAATAGATGCAGGGAATAATCATTTATATCTTTTGGACTATGAAACTGGACAGCCTTATGTAGACGTCGAGACGGAAACCTATAAATCTAGTGGTATCACGCTGATACGAGAAGAATTATGGGTTTCTTCAACGCATAATTCGCGCATATATAGACTGGAGAAAGATGGAAGCACGATAGAGTATTTTGATCCACCGGGTATAAATGACGTGGACCCTCGGGATACAGGGCCGGATTACATAAGACCTCATGGGCTGGAATGGATGAATAACAGTACAGTTTGGGTTTCTGTTAAACCTGCTCTCAGGAACTATCTGTTTGATATATCTACTAGGCGCATTATTAAGTCTATACCAACTCCAGGAATTGCTCCTCATGGACTAGCTTGGGATGGAGAAGGATTATGGTGCGCTGATAGAGCTAGCGGTATTATTCATAAACTTGAACCAGATTCTGGAGTTGTGATGGATGAAATCAAGGTGAAAGAACCAGAACTGCATGGACTAACCATTCACGAAAACTATTTATGGTTTTGTTGCGATCCAAGTAGGCGCGTATGTAGGATTCAGCTGGACTGAGACGGGTTCTACACAATGAAGGAGAAGAATCAATGACTTACTCAGTGAACCATGTACATATCAGGGCGAAGAACCCACATGAGTCAGCCAAGTGGTATGAGCAATTTTTTGATGCCAAAATACTGTCGTCACGTGAAGTAATGCCTGGAACTATTACTGTCAGTATGGACGCTGGTGGACCAGTGAGACTTAATATTTCTTCGCCGCCTGAGGGCTCCTCTGAAGACACAGTACCAGCAGAACTCAATAGGCTTGGGCTTGAACATTTTGGATTTGATACTACCGATATTGAATCAGATATCCGGAAATTTGAGAGTGCTGGAGTGAGAATTGTTCTGCCTATCACTGAAATTGCTGGGGGAACGAAATTAGCCTACATTGAGGGTCCAGACAAGGTTTTGATAGAACTGGTTCAACCTGCCCATTAGGAGTATGCATTATGGCTTTGAATCGAAGACTTGAGGGAAAAGTGGCTATTGTCACCGGAGCTAGTAATGGTATGGGGGCGGCTGAAGCTAAACTTCTCGCCTCTGAGGGGGCTCGGGTGGTTGCTTGTGACATACAATCTGCGCCTGGCGAGGAAGTGGTAAGTGAAATACTGGCTGAAGGAGGAGAGGCCGAGTATGTGCATTGTGACGTTACATCTGAAAAAGAATGGGAATCTGTGGTCGAGGGTACAGTATCTAGGTACGGTGCGTTGCACGTGTTAGTGAACAATGCCGGGATTAGTAGTACTTCTGTTGAAGATAATTTGTCGACCGAGTCGTGGGAAGACATTATGAATATTAACGCAACAGGTGTTTTCTTGGGAACCAAAACTACGGCTGAGGTAATGAAAGAACAAGGAAGTGGTTCCATAGTGAATATCTCCTCGATAATGGGTTTTGTCGGGGGTGAATATGGACATCCTGCCTATCATGCCTCCAAGGGTGCGGTTCGAATTTTTTCGAAAGCTATGGCTGTTAAATATGGCCCTTATGGTGTGAGAGTGAACACAGTTCATCCAGGATTTATGCCGCCTATGACATCATCAAATCATCCAACATCGGGTTCCAGAGCCAGATATGTGGAGCAGACTCCACTACGTAGAACAGGTGAGGTGATCGAGGTGGCATACGGAGTACTTTTTCTGGCGTCTGATGAAGCATCCTTTGTTACCGGTACGGAACTCGTTATTGATGGGGGGTATATTGCCCAGTAGTGGGTGACGGTATGAGCAGTAATGGGATAGGAAGACTTACTGGTAAGGTAGCTCTAGTCACTGGAGCAGGTTCACGTAGTGAGATAATCGGCAATGGTCAAGCCACTGCTCTATTGTTTGCACAACAAGGGTGTAAAGTCGTATTGGTTGACTCTGAAGAGGAAAATTTATCCAGAACACTTAGAAAGATTTCAGATCAAGGTGGAGAGGCTTCTTTTTACGTAGGGGATGTGTCAAATGCATTGGATTGCCAAAAGATGGTGGAGTTGGCAGTCAATACTTACGGTCATCTTAATATACTTCACAACAATGTTGGTGTAGGAGGTTCGGGGACTGTCCTAGAGGTTGAACCTGAACAGTGGGATCACATAATGGCTGTGAACGTAAAATCGATGATGCTCACTAGCAAATACGCGATTCCTGAAATCGCTTTGAGTGGTGGTGGTACTGTGATAAATATTTCCTCAATATCTGCTATTAGGCCTAGAGGTCTCACGCCATATACGGTTTCAAAGGGTGCTGTCATAGCGTTGACAAAGGCTATGGCTGTTGACCATGCTGCTGAAAAGGTAAGGGTTAACTGCATTTTGCCTGGACCCATATTTTCTTCAATGACCTCAGTCAATATGAGTGACGAGGTCAGGGAATTGCGTCGAAGGTCTTCACCGATGGGTATAGAAGGTTCGCCAATGGACATCGCTAATGCTGCCTTATATTTAGCAAGTGATGAATCCCGATGGGTGACTGGTATCTCATTAGTTGTTGACGGAGGTGTTTCGTTGATGAGTCCTCAAAGGTAGGTGTCTCCCAATAGATTGAACAATTGACCCTGAAGGAGTTTGAAATGAGATTGGAAAGCAAAGTTTCGATTGTTACTGGTGGTGCTAGTGGTATGGGGGCCGCCGAGTCAGTGTTGTTTGCTTCTGAAGGATCTCATGTTGTTGTGGCCGATATGAGAATAGAAGATGGAATGGAGATTGTCGATGAAATCAAATCTTCTGGTGGTAACGCTACCTTCATGGAGCTTGATGTAACTGATGAAAAAAGATGGAGTGTAGTCGTGGCGGACGTTTTAAGCCAGTTTGGAACTATAGATGTTCTGGTAAATAATGCAGGTTTAAGTGGTTCGTATCAGTCCGATATTATGAGCTTAGAGGCATATGATCGACTCATGAATGTCAATTCACGCGGTGTCTTTTTAGGTATGCGGAGCGTATTACCTGCTATGTGTGAGAGTGGGTCAGGATCAATAGTAAATATATCGTCAATATCTGGCATTGTCGGACAGAGTTATGTTCATATGGGATACAACGCTTCCAAAGGGGCGGTAAGGATAATGACAAAGTCTGCAGCGGTTCAGTATGCGGAAAATGGGATAAGAGTTAATTCTGTACACCCTGGAATAATGCCGCCAATGGTTACTTCAGTTGGTACGGCTGACCCTGAGACTAGGAAAATCATGCTAGAGGATGTTCCCATGAATAGAGTGGGACTTGTTGGAGAAGTTGCCAATGCAGTTTTATTTCTGGCCTCTGACGAGGCCTCATATATAACTGGGGCCGAATTACCTGTCGATGGTGGGCTTACCGCTAGGTAATCGGTAAAGCTATACATTTAACGCAAATAACAATGGAGGTTCGGCATGGCTTTTTATCGATTATTTACAGGTCCAGATGGGCAATCTCACATGGAGGAATATAAACCTCCAAAGGAGATGCCGGCTACTGGGTTGGTATTTAGGAAACACGAGCCGGGAAATTTTATAGATTGGCATACTGCTCCCCGCAAACAGTTTCTGGTGACACTTGAAGGCGAGGTCGAAATAGGATTGGGAGATGGAACTGTTTACAGATTAGGTCCCGGAGATATGATGCTTGCTGAAGACTTGGATGGCCAAGGGCATACTACGAGAGCGGTTGGCGAGATTCCGAGAGTCTCAATAGCAATACCAGTTGAGTGAAAATAGTGCATACAGTCGTTTGGAGGCAATAAATGTTAGATAAGCAAACAATGATTACAAGTGCAGATAGTCTTTTCGTTGCAAGGGAAAGGCGTGTTCCTACCCCAGCAATTACCTTTTCAATTAATGATTTGACTGTGGATGGTGCATATAGCATTCAACAAGAGCTTATAAAAAAAATGACAGGTGAAGGTGACGTGATTGTGGGAGCTAAAATTGGCCTTAGCTCAAAGGCTAATCAGGAAAAATTTGGAATAAATGAACCCATATTTGGGCATTTACTTGCCTCCATGATGATTCCGGAGGGCGATTCTATATCTATAGACAGTATGTTTCGTCCTATAGTTGAACCAGAGATAGCTTTTTTATTATCCGATGATTTGAAAGGGCCGGGAGTCACTGTGGGTAATGTTCTTTCGTCAACTGCAGGAGTAATGCCTGCATTCGAGATAGCTGATTCTAGGTATGAAACTCCGATATCAAGAATTGAAGACAATATCGCGGATAATTCTGGCGCAGCGATTGTAATACTTGGTGGAAAACTTACCAGGACAGATAATCTAGATTTGAGGCTGGTAGGAATGGTTCTTGAGGAGAATGGAGAAGTTATATCAACAGGTGCCGGAGCAGCAGTTCTTGGTAATCCGGCACAGGCGGTTGCCAATCTTGCTAACAGGTGGGCGGACTTCGATATTGGGCTAAAGGCTGGAGATATAGTTATATCAGGTACCCCTGTTGCAGCTGTGCCAGCGGAGCCTGGGGATTTCTTCGAAGCCATTTTTGACAGACTGGGTGCGGTATCAGTGCGATTCGTATGATTACCTGTAATTCTGATAGTAGGACATAAGACTTTGAGCAAGACTTCTGAACACATTTATACCATGCACATTGACGATGGGGCTCCCTCTCATCCTGGAGGTAGCAATAACTATTTCGTTGGTGATCCACAAAAAAAGATGGTCATCATTGATACTGGGGATTATGAACGGAAGTGGACGAAATCAATTATTGAATACTATGTCCAGCTTGGGAAACCTCCCATAGAAGCTATTTTAATTACACATGGACATGGGGATCACACCGGAGGGTTAGACAGGATTCAAGATTTAGTGGGATGTCCGGTTCGGTGTCATCCCGATCTTGCAGACAAACTATCAAGAATACTCGGCGACGAAAGTATTGTGATTCCTTTGGAGGATAGAGAAAAAATTCATCTAGACAGGGACGTTGATTTGGAGGTCATATTCACTCCGGGCCACGAAGTAGACCACGTTTGCTACTATTTGGCATGTGACGGGGTTATGTTCACTGGAGATACGGTTTTGGGCGCGAGCTCTACCTCTGTCAGAGATCTCACATCGTATATGAAGTCTCTGGAATTGATTACAACTTATGAGCATGACACGGTTTGTCCGGCCCATGGCCCTGTTGTGCCCCCACCGAAGGGTAAAGATCTCGTCCAATGGCAGCTAGACCACAGGCTAAATAGGGAAAGACAAGTCATTGCGGCCCTTGAAAAAGGGGCACTTTCAGTCAGTGATATTAGGCTCTTGGTGTATCCATCGGACCTAGATGAAAAGTTAATTCCGACCGCTGAAAGTAACATTGAACGGCATCTCGACAAATTGATTGGAGAAGGGAGAGTACATAGGACGGATTCATCATTCTCAATCGACCAGTAATACGAGCTTCGTTGTGACTGCCAGATTCATTGTGTTTGGGTTTCTTTATTGAGTAGATGAGTTGCCAGTTGTTGGAGGGCCCTTGCTTCAATTGGGGGATTTGATATTCCGCTCCTTACGTCTCTGAAATATCTTTCCAGAGGCTTGTCTTTGTCCAGTCCAACAGCTCCAACTATTCTCATGGCAAGATCAGTTATTGATATAGCTGTTTCTATGGTTTGAACTTTGACCATTGATACTTCGGGTGATAGCTCTTTTCTATCATTCGGGTATGATTCCCAATCTTCACAGCAAGATAAAAGGTTTCTTCTTCCCCTCAATAGCTGAGATTCCATTCTTGCTATTTGTTCCCTGATATGAGGTATATCAGAGATTGTTCCTGTCGCTCCAGTTGGTTTACGTTTCAAGGCGAATTCAATTGCATAGTTTCGGGCTGAATGAGCTATTCCTAAATTTGCCCCACTTAGTAACATTGGAAACCATGCAGTTCCGTTGGTAGATACAGGGGTTGGGTTTTGAGGATTTGATCGGGATATAAAATCCTTTTCAGAAATTTTTACGTTTTCAAATACTATGTCGTGAGAACCTGTAGCTCTCATTGACATCGAGTTCCATGTTTCTTTGATACTTATACCAGTCGAACCCATATCTACTACTATTCTGGCAACATCACCGCTTCCATCTTCTACCGCTGCTAATGTCATTGCATATGTGAGAACTGGGGATAAAGTGGACCAGGTTTTTCTTCCGTTAAGAATCCATTCTGTATCATTTAATTTTGTGAGTGAGGTTGAGGGACGCCCCCCTCCTCTTGGACTTCCTAGTTCGGGTTCTGAAGCTATATTGTTTGTAACTGCTCCTGTTCTAACTACATCATTGAAAATTTTGGATCTAATTTTTTGCGGCCACTGATGTGTTTCCGATTCTGTACCAACAACCTGATGGTGCATACCTACAGAGACTGCTGTTGAACCACAAGCCTTCCCGATCTCATACTGGGAAAGTACCATGGCGGTGATTCCGTGTCCCATGCCCCCGTAATTCTCTGGAATGCAGGCTTTCAGGTAACCTTTTTCTCTCATCAAGTCGAAGTGTTCTGTGGGAAAGCTTGCGTTGAGGTCAAAATGATGGGAAGTCGGAGCAATTTCCTTCGCTATAACCTTTGCTGTCTCTACTATACTTTCTTGTTTTTTACTGTTGGGCCACATATTTATCCCGGATTTTATTTAGACTGGAACGACATTCTATCTGACAGGCTGCCACTTTACTTGTTCAACGATTACCTATAAAAAGGTGGGGGACATAGTAAATGGCCTAGATATCATCTAATTGATGTCAGGCTTATATGAGTAAATGAGAGGTTATTTGGAATGAATCTACCTGAGCGAATGACTTTCGGTATTTTTTTGGGTCCTTTTCATAGAGTTGGAGAAAATCCGACTTTGGCCTTCCGCAGGGACATGGAGCTTATAGAGTGGCTCGATGAACTTGGATATGACGAGGCTTGGATAGGAGAGCATCATAGTGCGGGGTGGGAAATTATCTCGTCTCCTGAATTATTTATTGCGGCAGCAGCAGAGAGAACAAGGCACATAAAATTGGGAACAGGAGTGGTCAGTCTTCCTTACCACCATCCCTTTATGGTGGCCAATCGTATGGTCCAGTTGGACCATATGACGCGCGGACGGGTAATGTTCGGTGTGGGTCCTGGAGCGTTACCTACTGATGCTTACATGATGGGAATTGATCCCTCCACGCAGCGCCGCAAAATGGATGAATCGCTTGGGATTATTCTCCGTTTGTTTACTGAAGATGAACCAATAACATATAAAGGGGAATGGTTTGAGCTTAACGAGGCTTTGCTTCAGATAAAGCCTTACCAGCGTCCATACATGCCTCTTGCTGTCGCTTCCATTCAATCTCCATCTGGCGTAGTTCTGGCAGGTAAATATGGTGCATCAATTTTGACGATAACTGTTCCCCGTGACCCATCTGAAGGTAGGGCGGATTACAGCAAACTTTGGGATATTGCTGAGGAAACGGCGAAAGAAAATTCAAAAGTGGTTAGGCGCGATGAATGGAGATTAACTGTGCCTGTTCATGTAGCTGAGACCACTCAAAAAGCTAGGGATGATGTACGAGTAGGTGCTCATCAGTTTCTTAGGGAATATTCCGAAGGTACGAACGGACGCGATCCTGTTTTTCATGGTGCTGATGAAGATCTTGTCGACTGGATGGCTGAAAATGGTTATTGGATTGTCGGGAGTCCTGATGACTGTATAGAGGGAATTAATCAACTCGCCAGAGAGAGTGGAGGCTTCGGAGGTTTTCTCGTTCAGACTGTAGACTGGGCGCCGCGTGAGACTATCCTAAAAAGCTATGAGCTAATAGCTAGATATGTCATGCCACAATTCCAGGGTTCGGTCAGGTCAATAGAGGCCTCCAATCAATGGGCTAAGGACAGGATGGAGTCCCTCTTAGCTGGAAGAGTAAAAGGCATAGAGACAGCGAAAAGTGATTATGCTGAATCCAAGAAAGAATAATGTCTTCTAAAATTTTTGATTTGTCGGGGAAAGTATCGATAGTTTCAGGAGCAGCTCAGGGAATGGGTAAAGCGATGGCTGTTGCTCTAGCCGAGGCTGGCTCCGATATGGCGATTGTTGACCTAAATGGGGAAGGCCTTTCTGAGACAGCTTCTTATATAGAGTCAATTGGTCGAAGCGTAGAAACGTTTACGGTAGATGTTTCAGATGTGGATGCGATTCCTGGGATTTTTGTGAGGGTGATGGAAAATTGTGGGAGGATCGATTTTTTGGGGAATGTTGCAGGTGGTGAAACCGTGATGGGCTCATCGGAGGATTTTAAGGTGGAGGACTTTGAAAAGTCTATTAAGAGCCTGGTAGTCGGACGTTTTTTGATGTGTCGTGAGGCCGGTAAGATTATGTTGAATCAAGGAAGCGGTTCAATAGTAAATATTGGGTCAATAGGGGGCATCTCATCCTTGGGAAGGGGTCAGATTGCATATCAGACTGCTATGGGAGCAGTTGTTCAGATGACAAGAAGCCTGGCCACAGAATGGGCGAGTCGGGGCGTGCGAGTGAATGCGATACTGCCAGCTCAGGTATTAAATCCCGGGTTACAAGGACGTATTGAAAAAACACCTGAAGTACTTAACACTTTTCTTAGCGGTATTCCTGCAGGGCGGATGGGGGATCCTGATGATATCAAAGGCTTGTCAGTTCTTTTAGCGTCGGATGCTGCTTCTTGGATTACAGGAGCGTTAATACCGATGGACGGGGGTAACACAGCTCTCAATGCTGGAGGTTCCTATCCTGGTTCACCCCAAGTATCTGGTTGATACACTGCGTCACAAGTTCAAAACATTATGAGGATATAAGAATGATTACAAAATTTGACAGTCTTTTTGCCGGACATATAGATATGGACAATGTGGGGTACTCTGGTATTGCAGTTAACGACAGGCTTTTCGGTAATGATAGCTTGTCAGGCGTTTTTGATAAGACCTCAAAAATAGCCAAAACCATGGATGCGGGTGGGTTTAACACTTTTTGGATGGCAGAACACCACTTTCAGCCGGAAGGCTACGAATGTCTTCCTAATGTATTGATGCTTGCGGTGCATCTTTCGCATTTAACTTCAAATATAAAACTTGGGTGCGGATTTAATATCGCCCCAATGTGGCATCCTCTCAGGTTAGCGGAAGACTATGCTACAGCAGACATACTTACTGGTGGTAGGACAGTTTTCGGTGTTGGTAGGGGATATCACACAAGAGAGGTGGAGTCGTTTGGATCCCCCTTACTAGATCAACCTGCCAACAGGAATCTGTTTGAAGAACAAGTTGATATTATGTTTAAAGCGTTTCACAACGAGAGTTTTTCACATAAAGGAGAAAACTACGTTATCCCTCCGGAAGTTGAATATAGAGGATATGATCTTAAAGAAATAACCCTTGTGCCCCGTCCGGTCAACACTCCTGTTGAGTGCTGGCAGCCTATTCAGAGTGCAACACCGAGAGGTATGGATTTCATGGCCAAACACGGCATAAGTGGGATTATTGGTGGTGGAAGCTCGGAAGGTGGAGCAATGGTAAATGCCATGAACGCTTTCAGAGATGCGTACCAACGTGTAGGGACGGAATTGGAACTGGGTGAAAAGCTTTCAATAGGGTTTCACTACCATATAGCAGACACCAAAGAAAAAGCTATGGCAGAGGTGGCGGGTTACTATGAGGAGAACCTTAAAATGTTTGGTCCTCTAAGGCTGGTGCGGGCTCTTTCCGAGGAGCAGATCGAGATTATGGGTGACCCATTGCTGGCGCCTACTGCTGATCTGCCTAAAGTTGAGGATGCAGTCGCTGCTGGGGGAGTATTGGCTGGTCCCCCGGATCTGATAATTGAGCAGTTAAAGGAACTTGAAAATCTATATCCCGGACTAGACAGGGTTAGCGTAAGTCATCCTATGGGTACACCAGAAACCGTTATTACCGAGCAGCTTCAACAATTTTCAGAAGAGGTGATGCCAGCATTTAAATAGATTAGGGTTTATGGGCGGGCCATTTGTAGAAATTTCTCGATGGATTGAATGTGTTCATCGGGGAATTTCAAACCGCTGTTCATTGTATTGACGGATAGATGAGTTGCTCCTAAGTTTCTCCATCCTTCAATTTCATTTTGAACGTCTGAGTCAGAAAGGTCCTTCAATGTGACCCAGCTTTCTATTCCTATATCGTCTATGCTGCGACCCTCTTCCTTGAGGTATCCTGTCAGTTTTTCGATCATTAACTGTCGAGAGTCGTCTGGCTTTCTAACCGGCATCCATCCATCCCAGAGTCTGGCAACCCTTTTTAACACAACATCGGCAGTTCCCCCGAACCATATTGGTATTGAGCCTCCAGGGGGGAGAGGATTTATTCCTGCATCAGTCACTTTATGTGATTTGCCTTCATATGTGATTAATTCGTTCTTCCAGAGAGATCTCAAGAGATCTATTTGTTCCTCGGACCTCTTACCCCTTGTTGAAAAATCTTGATCTAAGGCTTCATATTCCACAGGGTTCCACCCAATACCGATTCCCATTCTAAGTCTTCCTCCAGATAGAAGGGATACTGTTGCGGCTTGTTTGGCCGCGAGAACAGTTTGTCTCTGTGGAAGAATTATTATTCCTGTAACTAGTTCTATTTTTTCAGTCGTGGCGGCTATGTGACCGAATAATACCAAGGGTTCGTAGAACGAGTCAGTGTGGCGGTAGGCTCCCGACCAACCTGGTCTGCTTTCTGCGTTAGCGCCTATTACGTGGTCAAAGGCCAATATATGGTCAAAACCTAGTGATTCTACTGCTTGAGAATATTCTTTTATTGCTCCTGGATCAGTTCCGGATTCTGTCTGGGGGAAAACGGCTCCTATACGCATTTTTATTCCTTTTAGTTATGTCTGTTCTCTAATTGTTTACGCTGTCGTATTTGTGTAAATTGTTTTCTCAGATTTTGAAGACTCGTATACAGACAATGCTATATCCAAAACTTTTGTAGAGAAATCTATATCCATGTCAGGGGTTTCTTTATTAATTATTGATTCGATGAAGCTTGCGGCAGCCCCCTTGAATCCGTGGATCCAGTCGGATGGTATATCAAATGTAGTGGTATGGTCTCCTTTGATCAATACAACTGGTGCCATATCAAGAAATTCGCCCGTACACCGGGTCACCCAAATAGTTCCTTTTGGCCCAACTATCTCAAAAAATTCATCAGCAGCATAATATTTAGTCCTCATTGGCATGTCCCTTGCACTGGAATAGTCCAAAGTGACTAGGCAGTCTTTGTCTTTCACTTTCATAACTGCGGCGCTTGGGGTATTGTCGATGTAGTCTTCGTTATGAGTGACGATACTAGTCACTTTTTCTATATCCCCCACCCAAGACATAGCAGTAGCATATTTATGCCACCCGTCGTCGTAGAGCATGCCGCCTGGGTTTAGTTTAGGATCCCGACGCCACAAATATGTGTCTGTTTCAACTGGCACCCTGACTTTGTCCATACCTCCTCTTATTGTCCGTATTCTCACTAAGGAAGGCGATCCAATTTCCCCTGAGTCGATAAGTTGTTTGGCTTTAACTATCGGAGGGTAATAAAGAAAATTTTCGGTTACTCTGAAGATCAGGTCACTTTTAGTAACTACTTCTTTAATTTCTGAAGCCTCTTTCATAGAGGTGGCCAGTGGTTTTTGGCATGAGATATGTTTTCCGGCCTTGATTCCGGCCATAATTTGTTCCGCATGTAAATATGTGGGAGTTAATAATTCAATAGCGTCGACATCTGTATTTGAAAGTACGTCACTGTATTCTGTAAATATCTCTGGGTTAATGCCCCATTCCTTGGCTTTGGATATAGCTCTTTCAGAAACAGGATCACAGAGAGCGACAATTTCACACATATTATGATCTAGGTAACCAGGCACGTTAAGGTTGGAGATGGCTCCACAACCCACAATAGCTAATTTGACCTTGTCCATATCCTTTTCACCTTGTGATTTTAAGTTGATTCATGGGGTTAATTTTGAAACGTCATCTGCTATTTATCATTATCTTCACCTAATCTAACTTCAATGTTTCCAGCTCTTTCTTCTTGTAGAAGTAATGCTTTCCGGGAGTCTTGTTCAGACCAGCCTCTGTTCATAGCCGCAGTAAGCTCATTATAGGCGTGGCTCGCGGCTTCCATTGGAACGTCATATTCTCTTCCTAGTTCTAGTGCCAGAGCTACATCTTTTCGAGCCAATTTAAG
>ERZ724561.172-NODE-172-length-13259-cov-2.803381_pt1 | contig 13259 bp, 11 predicted proteins | sample MGYA00375855_ERZ724561 | MGnify/ENA primary metagenome ERZ724561 (study PRJEB28725, sample SAMN03264854) | marine sediment metagenome | biome: marine pelagic biome; feature: marine oligotrophic desert; material: ocean water | place: Pacific Ocean:North Pacific... | reverse complement strand
ACAGAATTAAGCTCATTAATAATTAGAGTTAAGCCTTCATAGATTTGTTTAGAATTATATACATAATTTGTTTTATTGGATAATTTCTTAATTGACTGAATAGTTGCGATTGATTTTTCAACTCTTTTAGGGAAAAGAGCATTAAATCTAGATTCTCTGTGTTTGTATGCTTTGCTTTTTTTTTGTATATTCATATATATATAGATTATTTACTATATATATAATATATAGATATATATTCTTAATCAAGTCAGATTATATTATCTTAAAAGATATTGAATGGTGGACATAACACAAGAAGACCATGCGTATATCGTAAGAAATTGAGTCTTTAGCTCATGCAAAGTGATAGCTGCTATTAATGCCATTAATCTTTTAAAGATGATCATCATTAACCAGATGGCAAAACTAATTAGAATCATTACAGCTATAATAGCTAAACCTTCTGCAATAAAATAATAATTAGGATGCAAGTGATTGTGTTGAGTTGGTATGAAAAATAAAAGGATAGATCCAATCACTGAAAATATCTTATTTTTATTCAAGTTAACTATTTTTTATCAGCTCTTTCGCAACCTTGATTGCTTTATCTATATTCTTTGGCTTGGACCCACCAGCATTCGCAAAATTAGCGCGGCCCCCTCCTTTGCCATCAAGTACATCTGACATTTCTTTTGCTATTTTCTCTGCAGAAATCCTTTCAGTTAGTATCTCGCTAACACCAATTGATACTCTTATCTTTCCCTTGCTGCTATTACTTGACAGGATAATAACTGCTGATTGATGTGAATTCTTATACTGATCGATTGCTGCTCTCATAACGTCTGCTTCAGTATCATCCTCAAGATGTTTAATAATTAAAGCAATATCATTAATCATTTCCGGCTGAACCGATGTGTCTTGAGATGGTGCGCTTGCTAATTTTGATTTCAGATCTTTGATTTCATTTTGAAGTTTCTTATTACCTTCAATTAACGCTTTAACCTTACCCTCAACATCTTCGCGACGTGTTTGCAGCATCTCAGTTAATGTCTCTACAAGAAATTCTGTTTCCTCAGCCCATTTCAAAGCCTTATCCCCTGTAATTGCCTCAATTCTTCTTGTACCGGAAGAGATACTAGATTCTGTAGTAATTTTGAAAAGACCAATATCACTGGTGTTTTTAACGTGTGTACCACCGCACAATTCTTTTGAATAATCTCCAACATCAAGAACACGTACTTTCTCCCCATACTTTTCTCCAAATAAAGCCATGGCTCCAGAATCCATTGCTTCATCATGATTCATGATACTTGTTTCAACTTCGATATTCTCTTCTATTTTTTCATTAACCTGAACTTCAATCTGTCGTATTTCATCTTTCGAGACAGCCTGAAAATGAGAGAAATCAAAGCGAATTTTTTCATCATCAACCAAAGATCCACGTTGCTGTACGTGATCACCTAACACGTTCATCAATGCAGCATGAAGCATATGTGTACCCGTATGATTTTTTGTGATTGATTTTCTTTTAATTGGATTAATCGAAGCATTGACCTTGTCTCCCATAGAGATTGAGCCCCTTGTTACAGTTCCAATATGAATGAACGCATCTCCTGAAATTTGTGTATCTAGTACTTCGAAGAGTCCGTTTTTAGATTCAATACTACCCGTATCGCCAACTTGGCCTCCACTTTCGGCATAAAATGGAGTTTGCTCCAGCACGACCTGGCCAACTTCTCCTGATTCTATTGTCTTTGTATTGTCATTAGAAAATAAACCAATAACTTTGGTTTCAGCATCTAGATCTTTATAGCCGAGGAACAATGATCTAAGTTCATGATTAAGCTCTATATTTTCTACTTGTGAAAATTGACTGGCCTTTCTTGCCATCGATTTCTGGTTTTCCATGGCCTTATCAAATCCATCCATATCAACATCGAGATTATGATTTCTTGCTATATCCTTAGTCATATCGACTGGAAAACCATAGGTGTCATAAAGCTTAAAGATAAAGTCACCTGAAAGCTTATCTGATGATAAAGAAGCTATCTCTTTCTCGAGAAGGCGCATCCCTTGTGAGAGAGTTGAGGCAAAACGTTCTTCCTCCATTTGAATAATACGTTGTATGTAATCTGACTTATTATCCAGTTCTGGGTAAACAGAACCCATCTCTTTAATTAAAGGAACAATTAACGAAAAGAAAAACGGTGTTTGAATTCCTAATTCATAGCCATGTCTGAGTGCTCGTCTGATAATTCTTCTAAGCACATAACCTCGACCTTCATTTCCAGGTGTGACACCATCTGCAATTAGGAAAGCAGTTGAGCGAATATGATCAGCAATCACTCTATAGTGGCTGTCATCGCCTTGATTAGAGATTTTCTTAATAGCTGATAAAAGATTTTGAAATAAATCAATATCATAGTTGCTATGGACATTTTGCATAACAGCAGCAATTCGCTCCAAGCCCATTCCTGTATCCACTGAAGGTTTAGGTAATGGGTTCATCGTTCCGTCATCCTGTCGGTCGAATTGCATGAACACTAAATTCCAGATTTCAACGAACCGATCACCATCTTCATCCTTAGATCCTGGGGGTCCACCGGGAATTTCAGAACCATGATCATAGAATATTTCGCTGCAAGGTCCGCACGGCCCAGTATCTCCCATCGACCAGAAATTGGACTCCTTACCCATACGAACAAGGCGATCTGATTGAATACCAATTTGATCTAACCAAATCGATGCTGCTTCATCGTCGTCTTCAAATATCGTTACCCATAATCGATCTTTATCAAGTTTTAATTCTTCAGTAATAAAATTCCAGGCTAGTTCAATAGCTTCCTCCTTAAAGTAGTCGCCAAAGCTGAAATTACCAAGCATTTCGAAAAAAGTATGATGCCGAGTTGTATAACCAACATTTTCAAGGTCATTATGCTTACCCCCAGCCCTTAAACAGCGTTGAGAAGAAACCGCTCTAGAATACTCTCGGTCATCTTTACCAAGGAAAACGTCTTTAAATTGAACCATGCCAGCATTGGTAAATAAGAGAGTAGGATCATTTCCTGGAACCAATGGGGAACTCTCAACCACTTGATGGCCATTATCTTCAAAATAACGAAGAAATAACTCTCTGATCTCATTCGTTTTCATTGTCATCCAACCTCTTCACCCTTTAGTAGTTTCTTTATTGTTATTTTTACTTGATCGATTGTAAAACCTCTGTTGTTAAGAAACTTCATCATCTTTAATTGATTATCATAATCAAGTTGTTGATTATTCCCCAACTTTTTCTCGATCACCTGCTCGGCTGATTCTAGCCACTCTGAATTTTCTATCTCTTCAATATACCTATTTATCAATGACTCGTCCGCGCCTCTCTCCCGCAATTCAGATGATATTTTTAATGGTCCTTTACCATTTTTCTTTCTGGAAAAAATAAAAGCTTCGACAAATCTTTCATCACTTAACAAGTTATCTTTAATTAAGGTATCTAATTCTTGGTTAATTAGTTCTCTATCAAAATTATGAGTAGATAATTTTTTGTACAACTCATAGCGAGAATGCTCTCTTCTGGATAGATAATCCATGGCTTTTTTTCTAATGATCTTGTTTTCAGATGGTGAATCGCTCAAAACTTTTAAGATTAAGAGCTAGCTATTTTCCATTAGTGGAATTTTTCTTCTTGGATGCAGAAGGAATCATCGTATCGAGAATCTTTTGTTTAATCTCTTCTTTGATCTTTGGGTTTTCAATTAAATATTCTCTAACATTCTCCTTACCTTGACCAATCCTGTCCCCATCATAGCTGTACCATGAACCAGACTTTTCAATAAGATTATTTTCTACCCCTAAATCAATGATTTCCCCTTCAGTAGAAATACCGTGACCATACAAAATTTCAAATTCAGCAATTCTGAACGGTGGTGATACTTTGTTTTTAACCACTTTTACACGTGTTTGATTACCTACGATTTCATCGCCTTTCTTAATAGCGCCAATTCGCCTTATATCTAGCCTTACGGATGAATAAAATTTCAAAGCATTACCACCAGTTGTGGTTTCAGGACTACCAAACATCACTCCGATTTTCATTCGGATCTGGTTGATAAATATAACCATGGTGTTGCTTTTTTTGATATTTGCCGTCAACTTCCTTAAAGCTTGTGACATTAGTCTAGCCTGCAAGCCCACATGTGAATCGCCCATATCGCCTTCAATTTCAGCTCTTGGTGTTAACGCAGCTACAGAGTCGATAACAATAAGATCAACAGCACCCGAAGCAACCAACATGTCTGTAATCTCCAATGCCTGTTCGCCGGTATCAGGCTGAGAGACATAAAAATCACTGGTATTAACACCTATTTTTTCTGCATAAACAGGATCAAGTGCATGCTCAGCGTCGATGAACGCTGCAGTACCGCCGGCTTTTTGGCATTCGGCTACAACTTGCAATGTTAAGGTTGTTTTTCCAGATGATTCAGGACCATAAATTTCTACAACTCGTCCTTGCGGAAGACCGCCAATGCCGAGAGCTGCATCAAGACCAATCGAACCAGTTGATATAGACTCTATTGAATGGTCTACATTATCTTCACCTAACTTCATTAAAGAGCCTTTTCCAAATTGTTTTTCAATTTGACTGAGTGCTGACTCTAATGCTTTCCCTTTATTTTTTTGATTCATGTATTAACTCTGAAAAATATTATTTGATTGAAATTGATTACACAAATTATATCCTTTTAACGAATTTAATTCTCGATTGATTTATTCACTTTTGACTCTCTATAAAGAATAATAATCCCGCCAAGAATTATAATTGACGCTCCTAACCATATTTTTGAATCCACGATTTCATTAAAGATGAAATACCCTGCTAAGGAAGCCCAAAGAAGGCCTGTGTATTCGAAGCTTGCTAGAAATGATGCCTCTGCTTTTTTTAGAGCGATATTAAAGAATAGAAATGCAAAGCCACCAACTAATCCTGTAAGAAAAAATAAAAACCAATCCCACATGGTGGGAGGAATCCAATCAAAAATACTAATTGCAGCTCCTAGTATTGTGGGACCAAAAAAGATGTAGAAGCTTAAATTTAAGGGAGATTCTCGACCCGATAATTTTCTTGTGGTCAGGGTATTCAACGCATATGTAACAACCCCAATCAGACCATAAATAGTTCCTGCCAGACTAAACTCTGTGCTGGGCTCGAGGATAATTAAAACGCCTGAAAATCCTATTAAAACTGCTGACCATCTCCACACACCTACTTTTTCTCCCAACAAAGGTCCCGATAGAGCTGCAACAACAATGGGTGCAACAAAAACGATCACAAAAATATTTACTAAAGGCAGAAGCGCAAGAGCTGCGAAGAAAGTGAATGATGAAATCATCATTAGCACTGTTCTTAAAAAGTGCCACCCGGGTATTGGTGTGTTAAAACTCTTAACCCCATATCTAATGGCACCAATAGCTCCGAGTATTATTAACGAAAATCCTCCCCTGAGAAATGTCATTTGGGCAACTGAAAACTTATAGAGTAAGATTTTTGCAATGACGTCCAAGACAGACATCAAAAAAACAGCAAAAAGCTTGCATAGGACTGCAGTATATATATTCTTATTTTTCACAATACCGTTTAATTACTTATAGTTTAATTTGGTCGCATCCACCTTTCACAGGAAGTTCAATCTTACTAAACAACGGATTGACTTCATCTTGTGTCTTGGTTTCAGCGGCCTTCATTATAAGCTTTGGATTTAAGTGTTCTGCAAATAAATTGATAAAACTCATTGCATACCTACTCAGAATCATGCCTCTTCTAAAGCCAAAATAAGTGGTGCACTTAGGAAAAATGTTTTCTCCACTCACAGCTATGAAGTCTTCATGATCGTCGCACTCGTAAGCCATACCTGAAATCACCCCTATCCCCATACCCATTTTCACATAGGTTTTAATGATGTCTGCATCACGGGCAGCAAAAACAATATTAGGAATAAGTTTATTTTTGTTAAAAGTCTCAGTAAAACTGGTGTCTGGGCCAACACTAAATGCATAAGTTACAAGAGGCTCTTTGGCTAGACGACGAATGGTAAGTTTCTTTAGATCCTTTTTTATTGGATGATCTAAGGGTGCAATAATTGCATTAAACCAATGATAGGCTGGAAGAAGAACAAGATCTGTGCTCACTCCCTCAAGATCGGTTGCTATAGCTAAGTCAACTTCATTTGCTATAACCATTTCTCTGATTTGCTCAGAGGATCCTAATTTTAATTCTAACTTAACCTTAGGAAAGTCCTCTTTGAAGACCTGTATGACTTCAGGGAGAATATATCTAGCTTGTGCACTAGTAGTGGCTAAGGTGAGAACTCCTTCATCTATATCTGATATCTGATCGCTTAATAATTTTATATTATCTACATCCTGCAAAATCTTCTTTGCGTACCAAACAACTTCTTCACCAAAAGAAGTTAGTGCAGTAATTTTCTTGCCTTTACGTGCAAAAATAAAAGCGCCCAATTCATCTTCAAGCAGTTTTATTTGTTTGCTTATTCCAGGTTGGCTGGTGTTTGACGATTCTGCCGCCTTAGTAATATTAAGCTTATTATCAACAATAGAGAGCAGGTATTTAAACTGGGTAAGTGTCATAACAAAAAATTAAGTTATAAAGGAATTATTATAACAATAAGTTATATATAATTTTTCTTAAGATTTTATTATTTTTGACTAAGGTCTGCCTTCAACAACAATTGCTTCATACATAATCCCTTCTTTGAAAAAACCAGGCCATTTAGCGCCTATTCGAGGATTGTTCATCAAGACTAAAGGGAAGCATTCGCTGAGTTGAGCGGGTTCTCTTATGGTTGAAGTCATTAGATAGCAAAACATCTGTGTGCCTTCATCGCCCTCAACCCACCATGACCCCGTATATTCTAGATCTGATTTTAATACACCGCCTCGATCAAAGTAGGTGTCCACATCAAACGGTTCAGGTATTTGTACGGTGTACCTAATGGTTGCAGAAAATAAATTGGTCCAATAGCCAGGCTCTGCATCAGTTTCTTCAGCTATTTGAGAATAACTAGCAGAAGCAATAATAAGACCAAGGATTGAAGGAATTAAAAATGTTTTTCTCATAAAACTTATTATGACATATTTATCAAAATAAGGTTATTTGAAGAATTTTGCCAGGGCATTGCCAAAATTCTCATTATCCACAAGAAAAGAATCGTGGCCATTTATTGAAGGAAGCTTTAATAGATCGACACTATATTTCTGAGCTGAAAAGGCGTTATAAAGATCTTCCTGGCATTGAAATGGGAAAATATAATCCTCCTCAACGCCTATAATTAAAACTCGATTTAAATCAAGATTTTCAACTGTCTCTTCAATATCATTACAATCTTCAGCAAAATCAAAAGCATCGATAGCATTTGATAAATACAAATATGAATTGGGGTCAAAATCACTGATAAAATCGTCTGATCTTCGCTTCAAATAGTCTTGAATTTGGAATCTATTGCCAAATAAATCTGCCCTTTCAGCAATATTCTGAATCAGTTTTCTCCCAAACCGTTTATTCCATTCGGTTGGAGATCGATAAGTAATCATTCCTAAAAACCGAGCGTGTTTCATCCCCTCAAGTGGAAGATCATCTTGGTTATAGTTGCCTTCTTCCCACTGAGGATCTGAAGTAATCATTGATCGTTGCAAAGATCTTAGAGCAATAGAAAAAGGTCGGGATGACGATGCCGCTGAAATTAAGACGAGGTCATCTGTAATACCTGGAAATTGCTTGATTAAACTCAATGCGGTCATACCGCCCATAGAAGGACCTACAATTGCCTTTAACCTCTCTATGCCAAGACCATCAATAACTGGCTTTATTGAAGAGGCAATGTCTTCAATGCTTATTTCAGGAAAACTCAGTCTGTATTTTTTTCCTGATTTGGGATCCTCGCTTGAAGGCCCAGATGAGCCGAAACAACTGCCTAAGGAATTCACACAAATAACAAAATATTGACTTGTATCAATGGGTTTATCCTTGCCTACAATACTCTCCCACCAACCAGGGCTATTATCCTCTATAGAGGATGCAATATGAGCTGAAGGTGATAAACCAGTTGTAACGAGAATGGCATTATTTTTCTTAGTGTTTAGAGTTCCAAGTGTCTCGTAGGCAATAGTAATAGGATCGTTAAACACAGGCCCATTCTTAAAAATAAATGGTGGCTCGATGGTCACTAATTTTTTTGCAGTACCGTTCATTTGGATAATCGTATTATCCAATAAAGCGATCTAGGAAAACCAAATAAATAATTATTTATATAGATCTAAAAAATCTAAGGGTTTGGACAGAAAGGGATTAAAATATCACCAAATACACCTTTATAAGATTGGCCCAAAATGGCTTAAATGGAATATGATTTATAACGACATAATTGAGACAATTGGTAAAACGCCAGTCGTCAGAATCAATAAGATGGGGCCCAAAGATCAAAACATCTTTGTCAAATGTGAGTCATTCAATCCTTTAGCTTCTGTCAAAGACCGATTGGCCATTGCGATTATTAGTGATGCTGAAGAAACTGGAAAATTATCTCCAGGACAAACTGTTATAGAGGCTACCTCAGGTAACACAGGTATTGCCTTAGCTATGGTCTGTGCAGCTAGAGGCTATCCATTTGTGGCTACTATGGTGGAAACCTTTTCTATTGAACGAAGAAAAATTATGAAAGCTTTGGGTGCAAAAGTTATCTTAACCCCAGCTGAAGAAAGAGGAACAGGAATGGTGAATCGAGCTAAGGAATTAGCAGAAAGGCACGGATGGTTCCTAGCTGATCAATTCCAGAATCCAGCAAATCCAGATTATCATCGTAAAACGACAGCGGTGGAGATTATCAATGACTTTAAGAATAGCGAACTAGATTATTTTGTTAGTGGATGGGGCACAGGGGGAACTATCACTGGAGTGGGGGAAGTTCTAAAAACAGAGAGACCGGATATAAAAGTAGTTGGCGTTGAACCAGAATTAGCCCCTTTGTTATCTAAAGATGAATGGCAGCCCCATAAAATACAGGGATGGACTCCTGACTTTATCCCTGCAATTCTTGAAAAAGGAGTAATCGATGAAATTGTTACTGTCGATGATGAAGCATCCATAGAGACCGCCAAAGATTTAGCTAAAAAAGAAGGTATATTCTGTGGTATTTCAGCAGGAGCAACTATGCAGGGTGCTTTACAAATTGCAGAAGTCGCACCAAGAAATAGCACCTTCTGTGTCATGTTACCCGATACAGGAGAGAGATATCTGTCTTCCCCTCTCTTTGAGAATATAACTGAAGAAAGTGATGATGATTGGCTAGCTGCTCAATAGTAACTACTGCTGCGTTACTGCTTCCCCCTTAAAAAACATGTTAATCGATACTAAAATGTATTAGGTTATTATCATCCTATTTATGAGAACTCTTTTTAAAATTATATCTTCGCTAATTTTGTTGCTTATAGCTTCATTAGCAACCTATGTAACCTACTTGTATCTCCAAAATCCTGTTGTTGTATCAAGACTCGGTGGAGTAATCATGGGCAATAGTCCGGGTATCCCGGAATTGGTTGTCGCCAAGAATGGATACCCACTGATACAAGCAACATCTAAATCAATCTCCGAAGAATCAATTAAGTCAGCGATCAAATTTGCAGAAGAAACTGATTCTCATGCATTATTGATCTTCCATAAGAATGAAATTCAACTAGAACATTACTTTCCTGAATATTCAAAAGAATCTATTACCAGCACAGCTTCTATGCACAAATCGGTTTTAGCAATATTAATAGGTATAGCAATAGAACAGGGCCACATAGAAAGCATTGATCAACCAGCATCGGACTTCTTAACTGAATGGTCGGATGATAAAAGAAACCAGATTACTATTCGTCAAATGCTTCAGCAATCAAGCGGTATTGATTACCCTGAATTCTCTTTTCATCCTTTAGGCGAATGGAATGAAATGGCTGTGGGTGATGACGTGATGAAAATTACACTTAATCAAATGTATGAAAAAGATCCTGATACTGAGTTTGCATACAACGGCATTAACCCTCAAAATCTAGGACTATTATTACAAAGAGCAACCGGTCAAAGGTACTCAAGTTATCTGTCAGAAAATTTTTGGCAACATCTGGCAGAACAAGATTCTTATGTGATTTTGGATTCTGAAAAAAATAAAATGCCAAGAATGTTTTGCTGCCTAGATGCTATAGCAAAAGACTGGTTAAGAGTTGGGATATTGATTCTTAATAAAGGGATATTAAATCAAAAACGAATAGTCTCAGAATCATGGATCGATGAAATGACATCATCCTCAGAATTAAACCCGAATTATGGTTATTTAACTTGGTAGGAATGGAACATCAAGAACGAAGAATCTATAATAATAAAAGCACAGCAACTGGTTTTCACAGTGAACCCTATATAGATAAGGATGTAATTTATTTTGATGGTTTTGGTGGTCAAAGGGTCTATATCATTCCTTCTCGGGAGCTTGTGATTGTGAGAACGGGAGCTATAAAAATGGACTGGGATGATGCCAAGTTACCGAATATAATTAGTAAGGGGATATTATGATAAAACGTTTTATAAAAAAGACACTTAAATGGACATCAATTGCTCTAGCATTGGTGATAGCAACTACTTACGTTCCAGCGACTATGGGTGCGTACGGATTATTCTGGGAGCGCTGGACAACATCAATACTAGGCAATCCATTAAGTCCAAGGTTCTCATGGTATAAACCACTGGAATTAACTCCAGGAAATTTTAGTGAGCCATTGGCCACAATCAACACTGATGAAAGTGGGATCCCGATCGAAGTGTTTGAAACTGCCAGTAGATACGCCGAAGAACATAAAAGTAAGAGTTTAATTGTTCAGCATAAAGGCAATATTATCTATGAGGATTATTGGGACAACACCGAAGGGGATTCTCTGTTTGGCCTTCACTCCCTTACAAAAACCATGAATGCGCTCCTTATGGGTCATGCCATCAAAGATGGTTTTATTGGATCTGTGGATATTCCTGCCAGTGATTTTATAAACGAATGGAAAGGCACTGAAAAAGAAAATATTACGATTCGAGATCTTCTGAATATGGCGGGAGGACTTAAAGAAGATTACAACTTCTCCCCAAGTTCACAAAGAATACAAAGAATCATGGGGACAGACATTACATCTGCAAATTTGATGGTTAGTGTTGACGCTCCGGCTGGAACCGTTTTTTCACACGTTAATCCAAACAGTCAAATGCTAGGAATCATTATTCAACGAGCAACAGGTCAAAGGTATGGTGAATACTTTTCAGAAAAAATCTGGCAACCGCTTGGAGCAAGAGATGCCTTCTTCTTTGTAGACCAAGAGGGGGGTATGGTTCATGCCGATTGCTGCATGTGGGCCTCCATCAGAGACATGGTTCGTGTCGGTGAAATGTTATTAAACAAAGGGGTTTTTAATGGTAAACAGATACTTCCAGAAGGCTGGGTTGATGAAATGATTGTTCCCTCAAAAGCCAATGTTAATTATGGAATGCAGATCTGGTTAGGTAATGAATACACTCAATACAGACCTTATGACTCAAGATTAGAGGCTTTCTCAAATATACATAATGAGCCTTATAAAACTGAGGATGTTTTTTATATGGATGGATTAGGCAAACAAAGACTTTATATGGTGCCGTCAAAATCTTTAGTAATTCTAAGAACTGGAGATAATTCTCGCGAGTGGGATGACTCCATGTTGCCCAATCTTTTTATTGAGGCCTTGAAATGAAAATAGCAATCGTAGGTGCCGCTTATACAGGCTTCGCTGCCGCCAAGCATTTTAAAAAACTAGGGCATACAATAACGGTCACAACCACAAAGGAATCTAGAGTCGAAGAACTGAAGGCAGTTTCCGATAACGTTGTGGTCATGGTTGGCAGTGATAGGGAGAAAATGGCTACACTACTCGAGGAGCAAGATATTTTAGTGCTAACTGTGGCAGGAGGTATGGTTGAAAAAGACGGCAAGACTGTCATGGATGCTGATCTTTATAGAGATGCCTACGTTGGAACAGCAGAAAGTGTTGTTAAAGCTATCAATTCGGGCGCAAAAGTTAAGCAAATCATTTTTACTAGCTCACTAAATGCTTATGGAGATGCTCATGGTGAAGCAAGTATTGATGAAGAAGTAACTGCCAATCCTCTAAATCCTTTTCAAGAAGTCTATATTGAGACCGAGAATTTATTATCAGATCTAGCGAATGAAGATATGCCAGTCTGTATTTTTAGAACGGGTACTATCCATGGACCTGGCCGGGAATGGAAAAATCAACTTAAGATGATGGCAGGACAGCCTATCCCATTTGATGGCTCATCGGATGCTATGATTATCCATCGAGACGATGTAGTTCAAGCAATTGATCTTGCTATAGAGAAGAAGTTCTCAGGGTTATTTAATCTCTTTAATGAGGTCTCATCTTCAAAATCAGAATTCTTTGCTCAGGTTTGTGATGAAAATGGTTACGAGCATGTTCAATGGCTTAATCTCAGCCCAGGTCCCAAAAATGTTTCTAATGAAAAGATTAAAGCTAATGGGTTGAGGTTTCTAGACCCTGATGCAAAAAGAGATTCTGAAAATCTACTCGATTAGATTCTCTGGCAAAGCATAAGCAATTAACTCAGCGCTGATACCATTTGGGTAGTTCCACATATGGCCTCCAGTCGCTATAACCACATATTGTCTTCCATTGGCCATATAAGTCATGGGCGTGGCCATGGCAGCAGTTGGTGCTTTCATTTCTAATAACTTTTCGCCGGTCTCTATATCAAAAGCACGGAAACGTTCGTCTGCTGTCGCCCCTATAAAAATAAGGCCGCCTGCGGTTGTGATGGCCCCTCCCGCAAAGGGTGTTCCCCATTCAAAGCCAATAGGCAAAGGACTTAGTTTATCAATCTTACCGAATGGTTTTTTCCATAAAATCTCTCCCTCTATCATGTCAACAGCAACCAACATTGACCAAGGTGGTTCAGTACAAGGGGTATAAAGAGGTGATAAGAGAGGTTTTTGTTGAAGACCATATTTAGTGCCTTTAATAAGCCCTGGTGGACCCATAGGATTTCCTGCCATGGGAGTTTTAGCTAAATCCTTATCGACATTCTCTTCAGGAATTAATTTCAAATAAAAGGGCACCTGGGCCACAGGCACAATTAGTATATTACGTTCTGGGTCAAACGCACCTCCTCCCCAATT
>ERZ724561.171-NODE-171-length-13275-cov-1.977639_pt1 | contig 13275 bp, 14 predicted proteins | sample MGYA00375855_ERZ724561 | MGnify/ENA primary metagenome ERZ724561 (study PRJEB28725, sample SAMN03264854) | marine sediment metagenome | biome: marine pelagic biome; feature: marine oligotrophic desert; material: ocean water | place: Pacific Ocean:North Pacific... | reverse complement strand
GTTTTTATGAAGTGCCAATTACAAATTCTACAACTAATCGGTCAAGATTGAGCGGTCGGAATTGTAGCACAAGATACATTTATACTATCGCGGGGGAAAGGATATTTTGGATGACGACATAGTAGGAGTGTTCAGGAATGACTAGAGTAGGTTTCCAGTTCAAAGTTAAGGAAGGCTCAATAGAGCTTTATAAAGAACATCATAAGTCCGTTTGGCCTGAAATGCTGGCTGCTCTTAAAAAACACGGTTGGAATAATTATTCCCTTTTTATGAGAAATGATGGCCTGCTATTTGGATACTTTGAAACGTCAGGTACTTTTCAGGATGCTTTAGCGGGAATGAACACAGAAGAAGTAAATTCCCGTTGGCAGACTTTAATGGCTCCATTTTTTGAAAGTGACAATTTGACCGCCCCTGATCAGCTTATCGTTAGTTTAGAAGAGGTTTTTCACCTAGCCTGAGGTAGTAAGTATTATGAAGAAACATGGAAAAGAAAGATTAATAGAAAAGAAAGTATTCATAACTGGAGGAGCCTCGGGTATTGGAAGAGCGATCTGTACCTTATTTGCACAAGAGGGCGCACAGGTATTCATCGCTGACATAGACACAAACGGGGGATTGGAAACAACAAGATTGATTACCAAACGGGATGGTGTAGCCAATTTCCAAAAAACTGATGTTTCAAATCCACAAAGCGTCCTAGAGTCAATCCAGGCGGCTAACGACAAGATGGGAGGCATCGATATATTAGTGAACGATGCAGCTGCCTTTGTGTTCGGGACAGTTGAGCAAACATCTCCAGAAGATTGGGAGCGAGTCTTTGGTGTAAATGTCCTTGGGACTGTACACACAGTGAAAGAAGCCCTCCCATATCTAAGGGATTCACTTAGTCCCGCAATAGTTAATATAGCGTCTGTGAGCAGTTTTATCGCACAACCTGCATTCATTCCCTATAACACGTCTAAAGGCGCCCTACTGCAGCTAACGAGATGCCTAGCCATGGACCTAGCGGACGACGGAATAAGAGTCAATTGTGTCTGTCCTGGTTCAATCTATACGCCAGCAACTGAACGACACATCGCATTTGAGAAGGCTAATAAAGAGGACTTCTTAAGAGAAGCGGGGGAGGGAAGTTTTTTAAAGCGCGTTGGAAAACCTGAAGAGGTAGCATATGCCGCGCTATTCTTAGCTTCAGAAGAAGCTTCGTTTATAACAGGAACACAACTTGTCGTGGATGGTGGTGCAACCGTATGAGTCAAAGTAATGATTTTTTGTTCGCAGACGCCCACGTGCATTTTTACGATATGAGCCATCCAACTCTCCACTATGGTCATTGGCAACCGGACCAAGACCATCCCGTATTGGGGTCACAAACAAGAAAGTTGGGGCAGAAAAATTTCTTGGCAGAAGACTTTGTAAAACTAGCGAAACCCCACGGCATAGTTAAGGCTGTACATGTTCAAGCTGCCATAGGGTCAGAAGATCCCGTTGATGAAACCAAATGGCTGCAATCAGCCCATGACCGCACGGGATTTCCTTCAGCGATCGTTGGTTACACAGATCTCCGAGGACAGGATGCCCATACTCAGATTGAGCGACATCTTGAATACGCTTCCTTCAGGGGTATAAGAGACTTCTCATACGGGGACTACCTAACCTCACCAGATTTCATAAGAGGATATTCTCTTATCTCCAAATACAACCTAGTTGCCAGTATCGCAGCTGAAACTCAAGACATGGGGAAAGTGCTGGATCTGGCAAAACTTTACCCGTACACAACGATTGTCTTGGACCATGCCGGACTTCCACAAGAAAGAACCGATGAATATTTTTTGCTTTGGAAATCGGGTATGAGTCTCGTTGCCAAGGCGCAAAATGTAATTTGCAAAATATCAGGACTAGGAATGGCGGATAATAATTGGTCTGTAGACAGTATCCGTCCGTACGTAGAAACTTGTATCGAGATATTCGGCGCAGACCGGTGCATATTTGCCACAAATTGGCCGATAGATAGTCTTTGGAGCAGTTACGAGTATGTAATACGTTCATATCGGGAAATAACGAAGCATTACTCAGTATCAGAAAAGCACGCTATGTTCATAGGTAACACCGAAAACATTTACAGAATATAGAAACAATTCATTATTGGAGAACATCATGACAGGTGCAGACTTAGTTGCAAAAATACTTAAATCTGAGGGAGTGGACTTTATGGGAGTCATCCCTTTCAACGGTTTGGAGGAAGCCGGAGCAAAGGCTGGGATAAGACCGCTAATATTTCGGCAGGAGCGCGTGGGTGTGAATTTAGCTGACGGCTACAGTCGCATTACAAATGGACAAAAAACTGGAGTATTTGCCATGCAGGCGGGACCTGGTGCGGAAAACGCATTCGCGGGAGTTGCGACTGCTTATGCAGACTCCGTACCAATACTATTGCTTCCTGCTTCTAATCCTAGATCTAGGCATGGCGTTCATCCAACGTTTAGACCGTCAGACACCTACAACACTGTAACAAAATGGTCATCTTCAGTCCCAACTATTTCCGAAATTCCTGCAATGCTTCGAAGGGCCTTTACCCAACTGAGAACCGGGCGACCTGGACCGGTATTACTTGAACTACCCAGCGATATCCTTAGGGCCGAGTTATCTGACGATATCCCCACAAACTACTCTGCCGTCCGAGGAACAAGATCATTGGGAGACCCCCAGGACATAAAGCTCGCGGCAAAGATGCTGCTCGGGGCCCAACGACCCATCATTCAAGCAGGGCAGGGTGTTCTATATGCGGGGGGCGCTACAAGTGTAAAACTTCAAAAATTAGCTGAGCTTACTGGAGTGCCAGTAATGACATCTATGGCAGGTAAGAGTGCATTTCCGGAAACCCATCCCTTATCACTGGGAACGAGAAGCAGCTCAACCACAGATATGGTCGTTCATTTCCTAGATAAATGTGACCTTATTTTTGGAATTGGAACAAGTTTCACTAGAATTCACCATGGAATGGATAAATTTGACGATAAAACGCTTGTGCAAATCACTAACTGTTCTGCTGACTTAAACAAAGACTATGACATTGACCACGCCGTTCTTGGAGATGCAGAACTCATTCTTGATTCACTAATACTCGAAATCGAAGAACTTCTTGACTCAAAATCGGGAACACAAAAGTTTGAGTTTACTAATGAAATTAACGAAGTTAGACGGGATTGGATAAAGGAGTGGAGCCCTTTATTAGAGTCTAGCGAAACTCCAATTAACCCTTACAGAGTAATTCATGAACTATCTCTAAACACTGATCCCAGACAAACCATCGTTACCCATGACTCTGGGAGCCCGAGAGATCAGATCATCCCATTTTACAAAGCCGTAAATCCAAACGGATTCATCGCCTGGGGAAAATCAACCCAACTCGGGTACAGTCTAGGGTTAGCAATGGGAGCTCGAATGGCAGAGCCATCAAAACTTTGTGTAAATCTGATAGGAGATTATGGATTTGGAATGGTAGGTTTGGATGTTGAAACATGCGTCCGAGAGGATATTCCTATACTAACAATCATCCTTAACAATTCAGCCATGGGAATATATAGGCCTCATAATTTCCCGACTGCAAACGATCTTTACGGGACAAAGTACACCGATGGAAATTATGCTCAGGTAGCAGAAGCCATGGGTTGCTATAACGAACGCATAGATAACCCTGATATGGTAGGGCCTGCTATACAGAGATGCGCGAATGTAGTGGGTAGTGGCAAACCAGCTGTCTTGGAAGTCATGACTAAAGAAGAGCCAGACATGCCGCACCGAATATTTTGATCCAAAAAAATTAGGAAAATTTTTATGCCATACGAACCATTTGATCTTTCAGGTAAAACTGCTCTGATAACAGGCGGCAACAGTGGAATAGGCCTTGGGATGGCAACAGCGCTTGCCGACGCTGGAGCGGCTGTTTGCATCTGGGGAACTAATCCTAGCAAAAATGAGTCTGCCCTTTCCGAGTTGCAGAAGAGATCCGACAACGTCCACGCAATACTTTGCGATGTATCTAATGAGTCTGCTGTTAATGAGGCCTTTGCCCAAACAGTTAATTTACTTGGAAAGGTTGATGCCTGCTTTGCTAATGCAGGAGCCGGAGGAGCGGCACCTTTTCAGGAATTTCCTACTGACATATGGAAACGAGTTTTATCAATAAACTTGGATGGAACTTTTTACACTTTTCGGGCAGCCACGAAACATATGATTGAGAGGGGAGAAGGGGGCCGTTTAATAGGAACTTCAAGCACCTCCGCAATACATGGTGCGGCCCGCAACGAAGCATATGCGGCAGCCAAAGGGGCGATGCTTGCGATGATTCGAGGTCTTGCTGTGGAGATGGCACGCTATGGAATCACAGCAAACTCCATTATTCCGGGATGGGTAGAGACAGCAATGACCTCCGCCCGAGTTGGGGACGATAAATTTGAAGATAGAGTTATGAAGAGAGTCCCTGTCAGACGATGGGGCCAGCCTGAAGACTTCGGCGGGCTTGCCGTATATCTTGCAAGCGACAGTTCCTCCTATCAAACCGGCGAAGATTTTATAGTTGACGGGGGCTATACAAGGTTCTAAAAAGTAACGATAGGATTGACCGGAGAACCTGTACCGCCGTTGATAACAAGAGGAGCAATGGTGATATGGAAGTCGTATCTACCGTTTCTTTTGCATGCCTCGGCAAGATCATCAAAATTAGCGTTGTCGAGCAATGGCATACCCATGTGAGGGATTGCCACTTCATGAACGGCAATACGCGCTGGCTATTCCTCGGATTTAAATCCTGTCTCTTGGAGATCCCATCCGAGAATTGCTGCATTGGTGTCATATAAAAATTCTAGGATAGAGGGAGCGTTCCCCGGAGTTTTAGGAGGCGAGGTAATCTCATAGTCTGGATTCGCAGCCCAAAATGCCGAATAACCTGACCGAATCAAAACTGCGTCACCTTTACGAGGTGTAACGCCAACTTGATCAGCCCAATCTTGTAGATCCCATCCTTCCACTGGTTGTTCGTATTCGACAAAATCCGTACCCCTTAGCTCTGGGATGTCATACAGAACACCTCTGGTAACAATGCCAGTCTTCCAATTGTCCACAGAGTGGGATTTTGCTCCCGTGTCTGTAATGACTGACGGGTCAACACCGTTATAGAGTTTCCCTCCGTCCTCAATAGAATCAGTAAAAAAATGACAAAGACTATCGATATGGGTATTAACATAGCCGTGATAGTAAACTCCTATATAATCCCCCGACCCCGTTTGGCTAACGGACATCACATGATCTGCCGGCCTCGGGTTTCTCTTGGGATTCGGGACCACATTTTCAGTACCTATTGGATTGGAGCATGAAACAGTCTCTCCGGTTTCAATTAACTTTACGGCACTAAGCACAGTAGAATTATCAATATGATTGAGTGTGCCAGACTGATCAGAATCTCCCCAACGTCCCCAGTTATTAAAGCGGCTCTTGTATTCCAAATATTCTGTTGCTGTAGTCGGTCTTCGGTCTGATAATCCCATCAATTTCACCTCTATTAACAGATAGTTGCCGCTATGTTACACCCCAAAATCCCATTTCCATCCCAAAAAAGCTTAAATTTACGAAAACCCTTCCGAATTTGTTACCATCCCATGTGTTCATATTAAAAAAACTATGAGGTGCGTCAATGATCGATCTATTTTCAGTAGCTAGGACAGAGGCAGATGGCGGTGACTTGTTTGGCAAGCTGTCTGAGTTATTTGAACCTTCTGACATAAAGCCCGACGGATATCCGGACGCTGTAGTCTGGCAAGGGGGAAACCACAGCACTGACGTGAATCCTGTGGCTCACTCTCTTACCGATGCCTACGCCCTTTTGGGAACAATAGCCGCCACGGACATATTGGGCCTCCCGTTTTACGGCGTTCCAATGTGGTCACAGTATCGTCATGATTCCGAACTCGAGGCGCTTAGCTGGTTTGGTAATATGCCTTGTACGTCAATTAAATGGTCAACAGCTGGGGATGCGTATGTTAACGACGGAAATGGCAACAAAGTAGTTGTTATGGGGAAATCGGGTAATGCCCCCCTAAGAACCCAGGCGGGCGTTTATTGCAACGTTAGACCATACGGACCTATCACAGTGGTCAGATGCATGCCTTGTCTACCGTATTCCCAAAACAAAAATGTATTTGGTATAGATGCAAAGGGTATTGTTCATTCAGAAATGAATACTCCAGCCGTGCAAATGGCATATGCAAATAGACTTTTTCTCAAAATGGTTCATGAAACGGGTCGCATCGGACGCGTGGCGATGAAACCTACACAGGCCATGGAAGATGGAATAAACGCGGGACTACATTCCTGGCTACTACAAGGGACGAAGTTTGAAGTGGGTAGAAAATATGCAGTAGACCCATATGAAGAGCACAAAGAGACTATTGATCAAATAGCCAAACTTCTTCCAGATGACTTCAGGGATGGAATGGAAAACTGGGGGGGAAGAATCGAACAGCATATTTCTGATACAAACTATGGGCTTCTTATGTGGGACCTTATAGAACAACAGGAAACTATCGTGTTAGCCACAGACCTTGACGGTGACCGACTCACCGACCTGCTAGCCGACATATCCGATCCCCTCAGAACCTTCGGTGGCATGGTCGCCAAACACTTAGGTCAAGAAGTAGACATGAGGAAAATTTGGGGAGACATGGGCTATACGACAGGAAATGGCCGGGATATGACCTCGGTTATGCACAGAATGGACGGACCTCCTATTCATGAACAAACACTGGGCTCTGCTGACGCTATGTTACTCCGCCTACTTGATGGGGATGAATGGATGGCTGGAACGAAACAGCCATATGATCCAAGAATTCATTTTGTTCTAATACGGGATGCATACCTTGATGCGAATCCGGGAAACACAGAGCTTGAAGAATGGCTAGATAACGCTTTGGATGTATTTGATGAGGTTTATAGCGGAGATCGTCCTGGATTCCTGGATGGATATAAATCACTAAAAGAAGCCATAACACCCTGGGGCAAATAGTATAAGCTTTCGTATTACGGCTACATTTAACGGACAGTAAATATTGCCCTTTAAATGTAGCCACCTAGGCAACCTTCACCCCTACATATGGCTCATCATTAGTGTTTCTACTCTCGCGAAATTACTGCTACAGCATCAATCTCAATCAATAAAGTGGGACCATCGAGACCAGCGACTTGGACTCTAGTACTAGCTGGAAGATCATCTCCAAAAAATTCCAATCTAACTCTTTGAGTCTCAGCCTTTGCTTCCTGTGATAAGTCTGTGACATAACTCGTGATCTTTACGATGTCTGAAAGAGAACCTCCTTCAGACTCCACTATTTTCTTCATACGATCCAAGATCACCCTGGTTTGATCTCCCATTGATCCATTCTCAGCGGAGGTCATTTTGGCAGTAGCACCCGCAAGAAAAAGCAGATCTCCAGCCCTCACGGCGTGGAAATGAGGAGATCCAGTTTTTGGTATTCCCTCATAATTTTTACGCTCAATATCCATATTTACTCTCCTGTATCACTCGGACCTGTATATTCCGGCACACCAGCAGCGACGTATCCATTACTTTTTCCAGACTGGCTTTGACTTACCCAAAACGAATAAATCTCTCCATTTACCAAATGCATTTTAAATTTGACTTGTTTGCCCCTTAGTGTGGACATGTCACTGGTTTCCTTCCAACTAACTAATTGCTTAGTTGAGTCAACTGAAATCGGAAAGCAATTATCTCGAATGAATGGGCTAATCGGATTATTTTCGGAATCAAGAATTTCCACTTTAAGTTGACCAGCCGAGGTATCACAGTTCACAAAAAGGCTATTGCCACTAAAATTTACGGCCTTTGTCGTCAATGCACCGCCGGTACTTCCCGCGGTAAGAGAGGCGAATCCATCCCTCCTTAAAACAGCCAATCCTGTAGAACCTCCAGCATACATAGCGTTCGCTCTAGAGTGCTGTCCCATCGATCCGCCTTTAAGATTAGGGGATTCCCCAGACCAAGCCCCGTAATAAAAAAATAATTCATCTCCGACAACTAGACAGACACCGCCTGCGGCATGGATATATGCCCTATCCCAAGATCCCTTGGTTCGTTCTGATGGTATAAATGCATCCCGGGATGTCCGATCCCAATGAAATCCATCCCGACTGAATCCTATTTGTAAATCATTTATTTTTGGAACCCCATCACGTTGCGCGACTTGATTATCCGGTCCATAAAAAATAGAGAATAACCCGAGCATCAAACTTTCATAAGGGACAGCATTCAGGTCATAAAGCTGTGGAATATCCCCAATATTGCCATCGGGATGATCCAGATGATCTGACCATGACCACATTACAGGCTCATTAACATCCCAGGTGGCACCTTTTACAAAATTGCTATGTTCCCTATACAAACGGGTCCTTACATTGGAGGAAGTTGATGAATCCTGTAACTTGTGAGTCCTGATGCTATAGACCCATTTTTCGATAAATGGGTTATAGAAGAAAGTAGAATTGTCCCCCAAAAGGCCAGTCTGCGTTTCGAAATTCCAATGGACTCCATCAGCCGAGGTATAAATTTCTCCACTCTCACTCCCATCAGGCAATCGATAAAACTGGAACATTTTGAAACGCTCATTTGAGTTTGAAGTGAAGGAATCAAGCCAGACACACCCGCCATCTCTCAAATACCCTTCCCTCATTGGTAAAACCAAATTACTTCCAGGCACTATATCAAGGTCTGGCCTCTCCCAATGCAGGCCGTCATTACTCTCTGCATAAGCTGTGCCACGCATCCAGCCAGCGTGGTACCACATTTTAAATATTCGCTGTCTGTCGTCCCACCAGACTCCATCATTAAAAGGTGCCGCGACAGGGCATTCACCCCTATCCAATTCAACCTTGGAGGTAGGTAACAAAATAGGATTCTTATCACTTTTTTTGGGACTGTAAAAAACTCTCGACAAAGAAGTTTTCTCAATCAGAAAATCGTCCACGAAGAGTTGACGCCCCACATCTATATTAATAGCCCCATTGGATGGGCTAATGTAATTAACTGGAGTAATATTTCTTGAAGCATCAAAGTTGAGCTTTGGAGGCCAAATATTAGGTCTTATTAAACCGTTATAGGATCTAGTCATCTAACTTACTTAATGAACTCATCTGCGACAATTTCCATGGTCTCAAGAGCCTCTTCGTGGGACAAATCACCCCACTGGAACGACAATAAGAGGAAATTTGCCTCACTGTCAGATATATATTTGTAAATATATTCAATGACTTGGGCTTCAGAACCTGCCAATACTCTCTCTTTATTTATCGCGGTTTCAAAGTCCACTGTCCATGGCAGGATACGATTACCAACTTCTCTTTCGATCATTATCCTAGGTCTCCTGGATCTCCCTTCTGGCAGTGGTTTTCTGTAGTTAGTGAGATGGACCTCATATGACTCCTTGGCTCTCTTTTCAGCAACCTGGCTTGAACCCCCAACAATAATTCTTTTAGACACACCCAATAAAGGGTCTTCACTGAAATTAAACCTAGTTTTCGGTTTTCTGGAACCGCTCCATACTTCACGATATTTATCCACCACTTTCGGGAATTCCTCTATCGTGCCCTCTGAAATTAAGTTAGACCCTAATTCTCCCGCTTTAACAGGGCTCCCAGCCACCCATATGGGAGGATAAGGCTGCTGATATGGCCTTAATTCCATCCACAAGTCTTCAAATTCAAAATGTTTCCCCTGAAAATTGAGAAATTCATTAGTCAGACCCTGAAAAATAATTTCAAGGGACTCTTCATATATTTCATTAGACTCCTCAGGTTTTCTCCCCCACATAGAAAGTTCGTCACCAACTGGAGCCCCTCTCCCAAATCCAATATCCAACCTTCCCTCAGTTAAATTGTCGAGCATACAAATTTCTTCTATAGCTCTCACCGGGTGGTGCAAAGGTAATACATACACGAGAGGGCACAGTCTGATGTTATTGGTTACAGAAGCGAGAGCCACCAAATATGTGCCTTGTGAAGGAGCAACTGTCAACGGGGAATGGTGATGTTCAGCTACATGATAGGAATAGAAGCCCAGCTCATCAGCTCGCTGAACAAATGAAATACGATCAGAATACTGTTTACTAAGGGACAGTGCCGGAAGCTTCTCTACATGATCAAAAATTCCAATTTTCAATTTGAACAGGTCCTCTCATAAACTATGAAAACATTAATTTTTTACATATACATGCAAAAAGCATTTTAAGAACGATCTAAGTGTTTAATCTAACAGTTTCAATTATCCTCAATAGTAGCAAGGTCAAAAATTGACTCACCTGTACAGATAGTTTTTAAGTTCGCGTTTATTCCATTAAAATTACAGCGGTATTCGGTAGTAATGTCGTTGGACTTACATCCGACTCTATAATATTTCTGACCTTAACATTTGAATCTTTATCATTCATAGAGGACCAAATCTTCAGCAAATCATAGATGACCCTAACCGCAGTAATACCGTTATTCCTGATTCGAATTCTCTTAAAAATAGCTCTCCAAAGGATAACAGTCGATAATGTACCTTTTTTCATGTTAATGTCAGAAAAAAATGAGAGGACGCTTTTAATATGGATGTAGAATTGATCGCATACGGGGCCCAAATAATGACTGGATTGGCCACTCTAATAGTTGCTTTTGTCTTGGTTTATCAGTTGAAGCAACAGTACTCGGAATCTCAGCGACAACTGGTTCTCTCCATTAACCAACAGCGACAGGACCTGGCCGTGGCAGTAGCAAATAATCCGGAGTTATCTGACATAAATTTCCGGGGGGGACATGATTTTGCAGACTTGAATAATCAATCAGAGAGAATAAGATTCAATAGAATATTTGCCGCCGAGATGAGTTTGAGTAATATAGCGCAAGAATATGCAGACCTGCTTAATGTAGATCCGGATGCAGCTCTAAAAACCAGCCTGGCTCTCTTCCCAGGACGGCGAAAATTTTACAAAGAAAGTTTGATCAGATTTACCCTGCCTGCCCCCTTTATAGAAAAGGTGGATGGTTATATAAAAGAGATTGAAGAAAACGTTGGAGAGAATGGGCAGGATATTTCTGCCCTTTCAACCGACTCTAGTAACTAACCATTTGGGAGTTTAAAATTGGATTTTCTCAAATACGAGCCGGAAGCACAGATAGAAATAGGTGCGAGAATTCCTGACTTTATATTGATTGATCAAGAAGACAACACGCTCCGATTACGGGATTTGGCAGGCTCACCCGCCGTCCTTTATTTTTACCCTCAGGACAAAAGTTCTGGATGCACAGAGGAGGCCTGTGACTTTCGAGACGTCTACCACGACTTTCTTGAATTGGACTGTCCAGTCTACGGAATAAGTCCAAACAACAAAGAATCACACAGAGAATTCACTCAGGAAAACAATCTACCGTTTGACTTATGCGTCGATCCTGACATGAGTATGATAAAAAACTTTGGAACCTGGGGACAATTTCAACTGAACGAACCCGAAGCCGACTACGCTAAAAGCTTTGGAGTCTCTGTTGATGACCAACTGAAAGTATTTGGCGTCGTTAGGTCAACATTTCTCATAGATAAAGACGGCATTCTGATGCACAAATGGATGAACGTTAACTACAGGGGCCATGCCAGCAGTGTTCGGGACCAATTACATAAATCTTTTAAATTTGATATTGCATTCTGAACATCAAATGATATAGCCAAGCTAATATCTTTATTAACAACTATTCCTTCTAGACAGCAGCTATTAACCAGATCTAGTCAATTTGTTGACTCTTCCACCGATAAGCCATTCGGCAACGAATATGTTCCCATCCTTGTCCGCAGCTATGCCGTGGGGACTACTAAATTTCCCAGGAACAAGTGTTTCATGAGGAACATTAGGCCATCCTTCGTTAAATTTAAAGGCCCCAGTATTTTCACCTAGATAAGCACTGGGTTCGTCATCGGAATCCAAAATAGTCACCCTGGAGCCACGTAGCTCCGCTACTATTAAATAGTCGCCCCAAGCAGTAAAACCACTCGGACTATGTAGCCAGTCAGCTCCCGGAGCAGAACCAAAGTTCCGAATGAACTTCCCATCAAGCCCATAAACCTGAATCTGCCCATTACTTCGGTCAGCTATGTACAACTCGGAATTGTCTCTACGATTGTCTATCCAGACCCCATGAGGAGTTGCGAAAGCACCACCACCACCAACTGATCCATCTATACTGGCCTGAAGATTACCATCCTTATCATAAAAATGAATCCAACTACTTCCGTATCCATCGGTAACTACTATTTCCCCATTTCCTCCATTGCGCTCCTCATTAACCGCGACGTCAGTCGGCGAATACTTTCCCCCTTCTGCGTACACCTTGACATCGGGGGTAGAAATGCTCGTTACCTGTTTTCCCTCTAAATCCACTTTTACTACTTGTCCTGTCAAATTGTCAGCTAGCCAAACAAATTCTTCCCCATTCTCTTCAACTAGTCTCATGCCATGAGCATTTTCAACAGTCGTTTGAGCAGAACTTACTAATGTGCCGCTTTCGTCAAAAGTAATTAGAGTGTTATCTCCATGATGAAATGAAATCACATTCCCCGTTTTACTCACCGCAATCCCGTGATGAGCCCATCCTTCTCTGGCACTTTGAGTGTCTGGGATATTCCCCCATTTTTCGGTCCAGGCATAGTTGTGGTGATGATTCCCTATCTGCATTCTATCTCCCTAAAACTTGGTCCAATTTCATAAGCAAAATTGTTATGCTCTTCCAGCTAATAGCTTCATAACTGGCTATTTTTCAGTTTCGTCATTCTCCCACCTATCAACCATTCAGCCACATATATGTTGCCTTCGGTATCTATAGTCATACCATGTGGGCTATTAAATTTGCCAGGCCTTAGATCGGATGGTCTACCCAAAGCGGACCCTTTTTCTTCGTTGGGCCATCCAGATCGATTGGGAGCCTTCTCGTCCATAAATAAGTGCTTCACCAATTGATCGTCCATATCAAGGATAGTCAATTTCGCATCTAGTTCCGCCACCACCATCAAGTCTCTGTAAACTGAAAAACCGCTAGGAGTTTTTAGGAACTGTGAACCAAACGAACGAACAAACTCTCCAGCCAGGTTGTAGACCTGAATACGGGAATTTGCTCTATCAGCCACATAAAGTTCGGCAAGAGGTTTCCTCCTATCGATAATGATCCCATGTGGACAATCAAATC
>ERZ724561.168-NODE-168-length-13364-cov-3.583214_pt1 | contig 13364 bp, 16 predicted proteins | sample MGYA00375855_ERZ724561 | MGnify/ENA primary metagenome ERZ724561 (study PRJEB28725, sample SAMN03264854) | marine sediment metagenome | biome: marine pelagic biome; feature: marine oligotrophic desert; material: ocean water | place: Pacific Ocean:North Pacific... | reverse complement strand
TCACAGCCGCGTGGTTGGAGGCGAGCCTGAGTTCGTAACTAAGACAAGCTTCATGATGAATTATACAATCCAGACGGGCTACAAGGAAGATGAAGCCGGAAGGGAGACCGAGACTTCTTCTGACGGATCTGTGAAAGTTTGGAAGAGAAAGTCGCCCAAATTCATACACATCGTCGATGTGTAGAATAAGAGATCCTTCGTTAAGGAGTCATTATTGCCAGTATTGCGCGAAATTGATGTGAGTCACATCGCAATAGGGGTGAAGCTCGGCGTCGAAGACTGGAAGAAGTTCTCCAAGAAAGTCCGGACTCATGAGCTATTTGGGGATGACATAAACGAGGAGATAATGCAAACCAAGGACCCGATACTCGACATTACCGTTTTCAGGGATCTTTCCGACCCAAAGAAGAGGAAGACGAGAATCAATTCAAAGATCATCAATGCAGTGAAGCGCAGGGACATGGAGGATGTTGTCACGGCTGCATGGACAAGATTCGAATCCTATTCGAAGTCACTATGGGAGAAGGAGTTGGACTATCCTCTGCCGAAGAATGGTAGTTTCCTTGTGAAACTGACAGAGGAAATGAGGAAAATTATGGACTTTGACGAGAAGATGATGCAGAATCTGACCACTGCCAGACAAATCAGGAGCGACCTGTCACATGGGGATGAGCCACGGGAGAAGATCAAGGTAATACATGTCCGTGCAGTGTTGAATGCCACAGAGAAGATCATAGTCAGATTGGGGAAGTAAGGACTACCCTATACTTCTCTGATTAGCGACAGGAGATGCTCACTTTCCATCTCAGCCATCAGTGAGGCCGCCGTGGGGCCGTGGTTCTTGCCGAGAATAATCCAATACAGAGCCACATAGGCCTCCCTACCTGCGATTCCCACCTCGGCTGCAACGGATCTGATACAATCTCCAATCCCCTTCTCGGTCCACTCGCAACCCACTAGCGAATCTCCCAATACGGAGAGAAACTGCCTGTGCTCGTCGGTCAGATTCGCACGCAAGTCCTCGCTAACCTCTGTCTGCACTTCGATCCTTGCAGCATCGGGGAAGTGCGGACCGTCGACCCAGTTCCGCATCCTACGCAACCTCCCAGCGAGAGATTCCCCAGGATCTCCTTCTAGGTGTCCTGACTTTCGCAGAGATCCCCAGACGTCCTCGTCGTTCGACTTGATCTGGGCGAGCATCGCCAAATGTCGGAAGGAGACTCCTGCGATTGAATCAGCTGGATTAGCACCCCTTTCCGTCTGACTGAGCCTCAATGCTCCGAGTTGAGTGTCCCGCGCAACCTGCTGGCGACGCGACAACTCCTCGTCAGAACCGCCTGGAGGGTTGGCTAACAATCGCTCGTACTCGTCAGCGGTCGTGAATAGCGCCGGCCCGGTGTCGAAGTCGATGTGCCGGCCGACCTTGCTGCGCGCGATTACGTAGCGCATAATCTCGGGAGGAACTAGTGCGAGAGCATCCATCGGCCCCACAGTCAGCCCCGTCGAGCTCGACATCGGCCCCATTCCCTTGAGCTGGATCCACTCGTAGACCATCTTGTGAGGCGGCTCGCTGCCCAGCATCTCGCAGATTGGTATCCCGGTGTCGTAGCTGCCTCCGGCGGCACCGTGGTCCTTGCCAGCGGGCTCGCAGGTGATGCCGTGGATGCCCCACTTCGCGGCCCAGTCGATTCTCCAGGGTAATTTTCCCTGCGCAGTCCTGATGTCTGACATACCCTCGACGCCGTGACTGTCGACCCAGTGCACGTGCGGATGCTCGTATCCGGTTACGCTGACCCCGTCGATGCTGCCGTCGGAGCCGAGGGGGTTGTACGGAAACCAGTCTTCGGGTACTTCCCTGCCGGAGACCTCCTCGATGACTCGACGAATTTCGTCCCTCTGCTCAATCGCCGAGTGGGTCTTATCGGCGAAGGCACCGCTCTCGTAGGTCTCGTGGTTCATCACGACCTCTGGCTCGACCCCTATCTGCTTGAGCGCTGCTAGAAAGGGAGCGAGGAAGTGGTCAGCGTAGCTTCCGCCATCCTGATCTGGCTCCCCGTCCGGCCCTGGTGCCGGGATGTATGCCAGTGGGTGGCCGATGTACTGCTCGTAGGAGGGCGAGAGGAAGTCGTAGACCCTGCGCAGGGGGTCCATCGAGTCGACGATGAAGATGTAGCGCGAGTCCATTCCCGCGTCTAGGCAGGCGCGGTGAATCATCTCGGCAGTCAGTATCTCGCGCAGGTGGCCGACGTGGAACTCGCCAGAGGGAGTTATTCCCGAGGCGATGACCTGTGATTCGCCACGCGCCCTCAGAGTCTGCGCGGTGTGGTCCGCCCAGTGCATTCTACTCCCTCAGACTGAAACTACTCTGACCAGTCCACGGAGGGGCACGCCCTCGAGCTCGTTGTTGTTCGACTTGTTGGCGAGCACCATACAGAGTTTGACGTCAGCTCCCGCTGACCTGAGGTTCCTGATGGTCTTGCTCATAGTGGTTCCAGAGGACAATACGTCGTCGACCACGACCACGCTCTTGCCGGCCACGCCAGCGAAGACCTCGGAGAGGTGGCCGCCCTCATCCTCGCTAATGCTCCTGCTGATTGATAGATCGAGGTCCATCTGCCCCGCTATGGCCTGAGCGAAGGCGATTCCGTTGAGGCTGATGCCCACTATCGCATCCACCTCATCACCAATCTCCTCCTCGATGATGTCGACGAAGATGTAGGAGGCGGCCTCTATCCTTCCGGCCTTGACCGCGATTGATCTCCAGCCTACCTGGATGTCCGAGGGACGGTCCTCGGTGGCGACCCCGCTCGAGGACAGCCACTGGATGGTAGTCTGGGACAGCGAGAGCTCGTCGGCTATCTGCTGGGTGTTCAGACCCTTGTTGCGAAAAGTCTCGACCTTGCCTCGCAACTCCTCTATACTGAGTGGCATCAAACCGCCCCACCGCTGGCTATCTATGAACTCACCGGGGATGGAATGTGGGTAAAACCCGTCTTTGGGGCGCTAGAAGCGCCCGGTGCTGCCAAAACCGCCCTCTCCACGCTCGGTCTCCCCTAGCTCCTCGAAGTCGACTTCGCGGAAACTGAGGTCGGGTATCGGCGAGATCAGCATCTGGGCTATCCTCTCGCCGGCCTTGACCGTGTACGAGCCCCCCTCACCTATCCAGGTCATCAGCACGAACAGCTCACCCCGATAGTCCGCGTCGATGGTGCCGATGCTGTGCGGCAGGATGAGGCCCTTGGAGCCCAGCGAAGAGCGCGCCCTCACCTGGCCCTCGTAGCCCACAGGGATTGCCACATGGAGCCCCGTACGCAGCTTGACACTCTGGCGGAACGGCACTGACGTGTCCTCGAGCGCGTACAGGTCCCAGCCCGCGGCGTGCTCGCTTCCCCTAGTCGGCAGCCTCGCATCGGGGTGGGTGCGTGCCACCATGACCTCGAGCCCCCCGTCCATGGGTCCCGTTCTCCGCCCCGGTCTTTGACCGTTCGCAAGCCGCTGATGACGCCCGGTGGGGTGAAAAGGGGGCCATGATTCGGCAGGCCGATGGCCGACTACGAGTACGATGCCCTGCTCGACCGTGCGCGCGAGCGCATACCCAAGGACATCAGCGAACGCTCGCGCTGGACCATGCCCGAGCCGGACATCCTCATCGAGGGTAGCCAGACCATCCTGCGGAACTTCGCCGACGTGGTCAATGCGATGGACCGCGATGCCAACCACGTCTACCAGTTCCTGCTCAACGAGCTAGGTACCTCAGGCACCCGTGAGCAGGTCCGTGTGATGTTCAAGGGACGCGTTCCCCCTGCCAGGATTAAGGAGAAACTAGTCGCCTACGTCAAGGCATTCATTCTATGCGACCAGTGCCGCGCACCCGACACCCGCTTCATCAAGGAGGGCAGGACCAGCCTGCTGAAGTGCCAGGCCTGCGGAGCAACCAGGCCAGTCAGGCTCTGAGTCTGCGGACTGCTTTGGCCCCATTGCCGAATGCCGGAGGAATCGACCTCTCGGAAGACATCGAGTTCGTCTGCAATGGCGACGTCCTTGCGATGATGGTTCCCGGTGGGATGTAGTCAGGAGAAGTCGAGCAGGATCTTCCCGCGATTCTTGCGGTCGTGCATGTGCCTCTGGGCCTCGGCGACCTGCTCGAAGCGCCATACCGAGTCGATGACCGGGTCTATCTGGCCTTTGAGGAGCATGCCCGAGAGGGCTTCGAGATGCCCCTTGAACACAGACTCGTCATCCAGCAGCCCCATGTGGACCCCGAAGACAGCCTTGTTCGAACGCATCATCTTCAATGGGTCGAACTTGGGCGTCGATGCCCACATCCTGAGGGCCGTCACCATGGAGCGCCTGTCTCCCTTGACGGCTGCCGAGGCTCCGAAGCAGTAGAGCCTGCCACCACGTCGGAGTGCCTTGTAGGAGCGCATCAAGTGGTTGCCTCCGACAGGATCTATGGCGTGGTGAACTCCCTTTCCACCAGTCATTGACTTGCATACCGTGACGAAGTCCTCGGACTTGCTGTCGACGAAGTGCATCCCTAGCGACTCGACGAATTCTCTCTTTGGGGTCGATGCGGTGCCAATGACTGTGGAGGCTCCGTACGCTTTGCAGATCTGGGCAACGGCAGTACCCACGCCTCCGGCAGCGTGGTGGACGAGTACGGTCTCCCCTTCTGACAGGTTGCCCAGATGCACAAGCATGTGGTAGGCAGTACCGTAGGTCACCGGGATGGCTGCAGCTTGGTCGAACGAGATTGAGTCTGGTAGCCGAATCACCCGCCCGGCGTCTAGGGCAATCTGCTCGGAGTAGCCTCCGAAACCGGTCATCGCCAGCACCCTGTCCCCCGAATCCAGGCCCTCGACATCGTTTCCGACCTCGATTACCTCACCGGCTGCTTCGTAACCGGGTGTGAAGGGGTAGTCAGGGTTCGATCCGTACAGTCCCTGGCGCATCATCAGGTCTGCGAAGTTGATTCCAGCTCGGTGTATGCGAACGGTGACCTGACCGGGCCCGGGCACCGGGCCATCGACCTCGACTATTCGTATCGAGTCGACCCCGCCGACCTTGGGGTACACCACCTTGCGCAATCAATCACCCATCAGGTACTCGCTGGCGACATCACCGCCCTTGAGGTGCTGCAGTATCCGCCCCATTCCCTCGTCGTCTTCTGGCAGGGTGTACCATGTCCCCTCGGGGTAGACTACGCATGACGGCCCGCTCTCGCAGTTGTCAAGGCAGCCCGCCTTGTTGACGCGCACGTCCTTCAGCCCCTCGGCTTTCGCGGCTCGCTTCAGGCGAGTAAGGATCTCGAGTGAGTTCTTGGCAGCGCAGCACCCGCGCGGACTCTCTTGAGACCTCTCGTTAGTACACACGAAAACGTGCATCCTGAACTGGTGCGTCATCCCCTCACCTATATCTCATCGAACTTGGCTGCGAGTACGAAGTCAGACTCGGTAAGACCGTCAATCTTGTGTGTCCAGATCTTCGCCATCACTCGGCCCCAGCCCAGCTCGAAGTCGGCGTGGTGGCCCTGCTCCTCGCAGATGGCAGCGGCAGAGTTGGTGAACTCCAGGGCCGAGACGAAGTCTGGGAACGACCACACCCTCTCGAGGTGGTGACCGTCCACGACGTTCCACTCTTCGTGCACCTGAGGAATCAGGGTGGCGCACTCGCCCTCGCTCAAGGGAGGCACTCCTCCCTCGCAGGGCACGCATGTCCTCGATGCTAGGTCGGCCATGGCTCAGCCCCACAGGTGGCTGTCGTCACTGCCGTCGGCGCTGCGCTCGGCTTCCTCGTGCATGCTGGAGCGTCGACGCATGTCCTCCTTCTCGAAGGTCATGAGCTCCCTATCCTCGATGTAGGGGTGACGCAGGTGAGTGACCAGACGGACCTCGACAATCACATCCCTAGCGATGGAGCGGAACTCGCCGTTCTCGTCGAGCACCTCCACCGCGCTCCTCGAGGTCCCAATCAGCATCCCCCTTACCCAGGGGTCAGTATCCGAGGGAAGCGCCCTAGCATCGAGCAACACCTCGATGATGTCGTCCTTCCTGAGCCCTGACTTGCGCTCCAGTAGGGGCCCGTGGAAAACATCGTTCAGGTCATTCAGGTCAGGCGAGCCGTACTCCTCGTATATCCTCCTAGCCCAGCCGGGCAGGTCATCGATTCTCTTGCCTCTACGCTTCGCAGTCATGGCCATGCGTGGGAGTGGTGATAGAAAAGGAGTCGGATGCCCCAAATCGGGCCTATGGCCCGAACTGGTGGCTTGAAGTGGGATGGTAGGGGCGCAAGGTCGGAGGGGAGCCCATGGCATCGGTGGACTGGCGTCATATACCCACGGTTCTGTATCCACAGGAGATCCTCGATAAGGCGTTCAGAAGGGCCAGCAAGCAGTCCGATCTCGTCGAGGACCCTGACAAGTACCACAGGGTGCGCAAGCAGATGAACAGGATGGTGCAGACAGCAGCCGATGTCATCGACACCACGCTGCTGAAGTGGGTCGCTAGGTGGCCGAGCCTGAACGCGCTTTCCGAGTTCGACCAAGCCTTGGTCGATGCGGCCGTTGGAAACGACGAGTACCGCAAGACCCTCGGTACGATCCAGTGGGGAGCAGAGCAGGTCCGCAAGATAGCGGGGGAGACTCAGAGGAAGATACTCCGGTTGCGCAGAATCGAGGGGTTCCACGATGCACGTCGCCATGCCTACGGCAGGTTCTCCTCTATACTGGACCAGATCTCGCCGCAGATACTGTGGCTCGGAGAGGCCCGTGATGTACTTCGCGAGCTACCTTCGCTCGACCCGGCCGAGCCCTGCATCGTAGTGGCAGGGGCTCCCAATGTGGGCAAGTCGGCTCTGATTACCGCGCTCTCGAGCGGAGAGCCCGAGGTCGCGTCATACCCGTTCACCACCAAACAACTCCACCTAGGGCACTTCGTGCATCGCAGGAGGCCCTACCAGATGGTAGACACACCGGGACTACTCGATAGGCCAATGTCGGAGCGCAACCGTATCGAGATGCAGGCAATCGCCGCCCTAGAGCACATCGGTGACGCGCTGCTGTTCCTAGTTGATGCGACGGAGGGAAGCACATCTTCGCTAGACGAGCAGGAGCATCTGCTATCCGAGGTCAAGCAGCTGATGTCGGAGCGTCCGATGATAGTCATTCACAGCAAGAGCGACATCCTCGAAAGTCCTCCCGAAGGGGCGGAGACGTTAATCAGTGCACAGACAGGGCATGGTCTGGAGGACCTCCGCGCGAGACTCATCGAGACGATTGCGGCTGACGTGGTGGTCGACCCTCTAAGCTTGCCTGAGAACTGGCACAGGAATGAGGAGTAGTCACTCGACCTTCCAGTGGTGACCGCATACCGTGCAGTAGAGCTTGTAGCCACCGAAAGAGAGCGGTAGTCCGGAGACGTCCACAGCCGTCCCGCAGAGTTCGCAGTTGCGGACTCGCATGGCTACTGCACCCCGCCTCGGTTTTTCAACAAGACTGATTTCCGGTCAGGCTTCCCTAAAGCGCTTCCAGAATCTCATCAGTCTCTCGTGCACGAACATCTCGCCGGATCCCGCTAACAGCAGGATTGCCACGAACGCCAGCAGTATCTCAACCACCGGGTTCAACGCTATCTCGGGAGTTATGGTGACCAGCTGCTTGCCGCCTACGCCCGAGGTGTCGGTGCTCGCCGTAGCGAATCTGTACTCACCGGGTCTGAGCTCGAACACCATCGAACCGTCACTCCCGTCGTCACCGCCGGCGATGAAGTCGAAGTCGTCTGCAGTGCAGGTAGTCAGCCCGTTAGAGTCGGGCTCGCAGCCGCTAGGAGGGGGGCTGGCTATGACCCCTATCCAACTACTGTCGGACTGGTTCCACTCAATCGTGAGCTCGATGTCCAGCAGCATGAAGGCGGTAGGAGATACGAGGTCCTCACTGGTCATCCCGACCGGACATCCCGCCGCATCGTCGGTGCACGGGACTAGTGGGATGTCGGTCCGGCTGGCATCGAGCGTCGGCCCGTAGAGGCTGACCACAACCAGCAGGGCGCAGATTACCCCCATCGCCGCTGGCAGCACTGACAAGATTCGAATCATCATCGCTGTGCCGACCTCCTGCCCCCTTGATTCAACCTGACGCCCCCATGGCCTGTAGCAGGACCAGAAGTATCGCTATGGCAGGGAATAGGTAGAGCATTACTGTCAGCCTCTTCCTCGAGCCCTCCCTCTTCCTCTGCTTCTCGGCGCACTCCTCGTCGGAGCAGACCGGGGGGTCGGCGTCGAGCGGGATTGGGGCCCAGCACACCGAGCAGTGCCGATGCTCCCCGACAGCGAACTCACGTCGGGCACGCTCTCTCCTCTGGGTGTCTCGCTGCCTCTTCGCAGCCTCGCGGACCTCGCCTGCGGTCCTCTGAGCCGCCTTCCGAATCTTGTCTGCCCTACTCATTCGACCACCGTGCCTCCGAAGTCCCCGCCCTCCATGGCCACTCGGATTGCCTCCGGGTCCCTGCCATCGAGTATGCACAGTGGCATGCCGGCGATAGCCGCAGCGCTCGCACCCATGGGGTCGACGACCTGAGAAGGGCCGGCTTGAGAATGCTCGGCCGGGCCGACGATGGATTGTAGCTGCGAGTGAGTGAGTCGATCGTGGGCCACCGCATCGGGATCGGTCCTAGGGTCGGAGTCGTGTACCTTGGAGACATTGGTCGCAATGACGCAGCGTTCGGCAGCGACCGCGACAGCGAGCCTGATGGCGACCGCGTCGGTGGTGTGACCGGGGCGAGTCCCCCCCATGACGACGACTTGACGGTCCTCGAGTAGAGAGGCCGCCTCGTTGACACTTCGGGGGATGGTGCCTGAGACCGGGATGCCGGCATCGGCAAGACTCTCCCTGACTATGGCTGCGTTGAGGCGGGTCGCTGCGATTCCTATCCTATCGAGTCTGTCCTCCGAGTCCACGATGGGCCTAGCGAGGGCTATCCCCTCGCGCGCGGCGGCTCCGCCGCCGACCACCAAGCCGAGCCTGTCGTCCATTGTCACACGGTCCCTGACGACCTCGATTAGTCCCTCGAGCCAGCTGTGCCTGTGCTCGACCTCGGGCCTGAGCAGGCTGCCTCCGAGTGCCACTATCACCGTCGCCATCGAAGGATGGGCGTACATGCCCCCTTTCAATGCCTGCGGCGTCGGCGCGGTGAAGGGTTGAAATGCCGCCCCTCGGGCCTCCGACAGAGGTACAGCATGTCTGATGAGTTGGAGCAGCAGCAGCGCAGGCTCCGTCTGAAGAAGGCTCTCGAGGAGCTCACGGCCATGCGTGGCATGGGCACCGAGCTGGTCACAGTCATCGTGCCGCCTGACAAGATGATTCACGACGTCAGACAGCATCTCTCCCAGGAGGCGGGCCAAGCTGCCAACATCAAGTCGAAGTCGACAAGGAAGCACGTGGCGGACGCCATAGAGTCGGCCATAGCCACCATCAACCGCTACAAGACCCCGGGAGAATCGGGAATCGCGATATTCGTGGGCCACGTCATCGTAGGTAACAACAAGTCACGCCTGATATCCACGGTGGTCGACGACCCGCCCCAGCCGTTCCCATCGTTCCGCTACCGCTGCGATTCGCGGTTCGAGCTCAGCCAACTCGAGGAGATGCTGATCGACAGGGCAGCCTACGGACTGTTCGTCATAGACCGTTCCGAGTCAGCTTACGGGTTGGCAACCGGCAAGCGAATGCACTGTCAGGAGCACATTACCTCGCAAGTCCCATCCAAGCACGGCAGGGGGGGCCAGTCCGCGCAGCGCTTTGAGCGTCTGATAGAGGAGGCAGCTCACAACTTCTTCAAGAAGTCCGCCGAGCGGGCATGCTCCTACTGGCTGCCCCAGTTGGAGAACCTCGAGGGCATCATTGTCGGGGGACCGGGAGCCACCAAGGACTACGTCGTCAAGAACGACTACTTTCACCACGAGATAAAGAAGTTGATTCGCGAACCCCACTTCGACGTCGGCTACTCAAATGAGAGCGGCCTGCGCGAGCTGTTGCAGCGAGCCGGCGGCCTGATGGACCAAATCGAGTTGGAGGCCGAGCGTAACCTAGTCGATCAGTTCCTGAGCGAGGTCATGCAGCCGCATCCGAAGGCGACTTACGGCGAGGCCATGATTAGGTCTGCACTGAATCAGGGCGCTGTGCACACTCTACTGTTATCCGAGGCCCTGCGCAAGCGCAGAGTAGGTTGGTCATGCAAGCCCTGCGGGCACGAGTGGGAGGCCACGCAGACAAGCCTCTCCGACATCCCGAACTGCCCGTCCTGCGATTCGGAGGACATCAGGGAGGACCCTGACAGGTCGATGGACCTGATGGACGAGTTGACCATGCTCGCAGGCCACACCTCAGCCAAGGTCAGCCTGATTTCGATGGACACCGAGGAGGGAGCGACCTTGAACGACGGCTTCGGCGGCATCGCCGCACTGCTGAGGTACGCATGGAGCTGATCCGATGAGAATGCTGGCAGAGGCGGTTTACCCAGCGATGGGCCTGACCCTGTCCGGGATGGGGGTCACTGAGTCCGACTGCGCCGATTTGCTAGGGCCGGCTACCGTCGAGGAGCATGGTGACCTAGCACTGCCATGCCACAGCCTAGCAGCAGTTCTGCGACGCTCTCCCATGGATATTGCAGAGGAAGTGTCTTTGACGCTCGCACCGGCCCTTGCCGGTATCGCGAAGGTCTCAGCAGTCAGTGGGTTCGTTAACCTGAGTGCCGAGCCGGAATGGCTCGCTGTCCGACTCTCCGAACTGCTCGCAGACGACCGCCTAGGCATAGCTGAGGAGGAAGCGCGGGTGGCGGCAGTCGACTACTCCGCGCCCAACGTGGCCAAGGAGATGCACGTGGGCCACCTCAGGTCAACGGTCATCGGTGACGCGATAGTCCGCATGTTAACTTACAAGGGGCACACTGTGTACAGGGAGAACCACGTTGGCGACTGGGGGACTCCGTTCGGGATGCTGATTGAGCACCTGCTGGACCTCGGCGAGGCCAACGCCGCCGAGGAGCTCAGCGTGGGCGACCTCGACGGCTTCTACAAGCAGGCCCGAGCCAAGTTCGAATCCGACGACGACTTCGTCGAGCGCTCGAGGAGGAGGGTGGTGCTGTTGCAGGGCGGTGACGAGGAGACTCTGAGGCTGTGGAGCGTTCTCGTCGAAGAGTCAATGCGCTACTTCAACGAGGTCTACCAGATGCTGGGGGTGCTGCTGACCAGAGACGACATCATGGGTGAGTCGAGCTATCACCACCTGCTTCCCGTTGTAGTGCAGAGGCTGGACGAGAGTGGCCTGCTGGAGGAGAGCGAGGGCGCACGTGTGGTGTACCCGGGTGGCTGGGTCAACCGGGAGGGCGAGCCCATGCCAGTAATCATCTCGAAGGCGGACGGTGGTTACAACTACGCCACCACAGACCTCGCCTGCATAATCGACCGTGTCGAGAGACTCGGTTGCGACGACCTCCTCTACGTGGTAGGGACTCCTCAGTCCCAGCACTTCGACATGGTGTTCGAAGTGGCCCAGCAAGCTGGTTTCATGGGCGTTTCGCATAATGCCGTGCACGTCAAGTTCGGCTCGGTGCTGGATTCCGACGGCAAGATACTGAAGAGCCGCGAGGGCGAGGTAATCAAGTTGGTCGATCTCCTCAGGGAGTCGATTAACAGAGCCGAGCAGGCGGTCGCCGAGAGGAACCCGGAGCTGAAGGGTGCCCAGAGGCAGGAGGTGGCAAGAGCCATCGGGATCGGCGCTGTGAAGTACGCCGACCTGTCAACCGAGAGGACCAAGGACTACGTCTTCGATTGGGACAGGATGCTCTCGTTCGAGGGCAACACCTCGCCCTATCTTCAGTACGCCCATGCTAGGATATGCAGCATCTTCCGACGCTCGGGGGCTGAGCGCTCCTCGCTCAGGGGCACCGGCATCTCCCTCGACCGGCCCGAGGAGCAGTTGCTAGCCAGACGACTGGCCAACTTCGCAGCGGTCACAGACGACACGCTGGCCACTTACTCTCCGCATCGCCTGTGCACCTACCTGCACTCGGTCGCCTCGGCTTTCGCAACGTTCTACGAGTCCTGTCCGGTTCTTGCCGCCGAGGACGAAGCGACGATGACCAGCAGGCTGGCCCTGTGCGATTTGACAGCCAAGACAATCTCGACGGGACTAGGCCTGTTAGGTATAGACTCGCCCGAGCAAATGTAATGTGCAGTACCTCGTGGACCCACCATGCCGGCCATTGGTGACACAGCCCCCGACTTCACTCTGACAGCCCATGACAAGTCCTCGGTCACTCTGAGTGAGATGAGGGGCGACAGGGTCGTACTCGCCTTTTTCCCCGCTGCTTTCACCGGAGTGTGCACCAACGAGATGTGCACCTTCTCGGATGGGATGACCGTCTTGGGGTCCGGTGGCGCGTCGGTGCTTGGAATCTCCGTGGACTCCCCTTTCTCTAACTCCGCGTTCGCCGAGGCGAACGACATCTCTTTCCCGCTGCTTTCTGATGTCCACAGGGAGGCTGTCAACGCCTACGACGTCGCCCTCGCGGATTTCGTCATCCCGGGGTACACGGTGGCTCAGCGCTCGGTCTTCGTGGTCGAGGCGGACGGCAGTATCGGGTACGTCTGGGTCGCGGAAAACCCCGGGCAGGAGCCAGACTACGAGGCAGTTATGGCTCACTGCGCCTCGCCGTAGGCGAGGTACCTCGCTACCGAGCCGTAGATGATTCCTGATACCATGAGACTCTCCTCGTTGAAGCGGTCCATGGTGTCGAGGTAGGTGTGGTACTCGGTCGAGCCCGAGCCGTAGCATACTATGGCCCGTCCGTAGTCCTTGTCGACTCCTTCGTCTTCGTCTATTCCGTAGACGAACGGAGCGTGGTCCGAGTTGTACGGCATCTCGGTCGAAGCGAGCTTCCTGACGTCGATTGGGTACTTGTCTGCCAGCTCTGGGTAGGCCTGCGAGAACGCATCCACCACACCGGTGATGTGAGCGACATCGGCCTGGTTGTTGCCGAACATGGTCAACCCTGAGTTCCGCTCCGCATCGACGTGGTTCATGTCGAGGTTGATGTAAAGCCTGAGATTCTCCTCCAGCATCGTCCTGTGCTTGTCCACCCACTCGGTCGAGCCCCACAGCCCCTCCTCCTCACCACCCCAGGTGCAGAAGTAGAGCGTCATCTCAGGAGTACCGAGCCTGAACTCCAGCAGTCCGAACTGTCTGGCAATCTCCTGTAGAGTGGCCACCCCTGAGGTGTCGTCGACGGCTCCCTGCCCGTTGTACACGGTATCGTGATGCGCGCCGAAAATCACTAGCGAATCCGTCTTAACCTCGATGATTCCACAAG
>ERZ724561.167-NODE-167-length-13380-cov-2.539651_pt1 | contig 13380 bp, 10 predicted proteins | sample MGYA00375855_ERZ724561 | MGnify/ENA primary metagenome ERZ724561 (study PRJEB28725, sample SAMN03264854) | marine sediment metagenome | biome: marine pelagic biome; feature: marine oligotrophic desert; material: ocean water | place: Pacific Ocean:North Pacific... | reverse complement strand
AGTTGCCTACTATGTCTACTCATACAGACAATCAAAGGCAGAAGGAACAGATGTCGAGGACAGCGACACCTGGCTTCCCGATCACCTGTGGCTGGCCATCCCTGCCACTATCCTTGGAGGTTGGATGATATGGACAGGTGCGGAGATGCTGGTCGAAGGGGCTACTGGATTGGCCAGTGAATATGGAATCCCCGAATCTGTTGTAGGCCTCTCTGTAGTTGCACTCGGCACATCTCTTCCTGAACTCGCAGTCACTCTAGTGGCGGGTCTACGGGGGCAGGGGGGCGTTGCAGTGGGCAATGTACTGGGTTCCAACGTGATGAACATTCTCGGCATTCTCGGCTTCGCAGCCACTTACTCAGGTGGACTGATTGTTGCGCCGGAGTTCGCTCAGCGTGATATCTGGGTCGTCGTCCTGACATCTGGGTTCGTCGTGGCCATGCTGTACTATGAGCGGGAGATAGGCAAGAAGCTTGGATTTGGAATGGTGTTGGGATATCTATCCTACATGGCTCTACTCTACATCTAGTGTGTGCGAATCGCTAAGGGCGGAAGCCCGCTCCAAAGGCCATGGTCGACTTCACGCTGTCAGAGGAGCAGGAGATGCTTCAGCAGATGGCTCGCGACTTCGCTGCCTCTGAGATTCAAACCAATGCCGAGGAGTGGGACCGTGAGAGCAGTTTCCCTAGGGATGCAATCAGGAAGGCGCACGATCTCGGCCTACTTACAGTCAAGATACCTGAGGAATTCGGCGGCTTCGGCATGGGCTCCTTCGAAGAGGTTCTCATCTGCGAGGAATTCGGATGGGGAGATCCTGGCTTTGCCACAGCGTGTGGCAGCACCATGCTGGCTTCATATCCTGTCATCACGGGAGGCACACATGAGCAAAAGCAGCGTTATCTGTCCAAGGTCGCTGATGGATGCATAGCCTCGTACTGCGTAACCGAGCCTGGTGCTGGAAGCGATGTTCAGTCCATAACGACTCAAGCCACTCTCGACGGTGATGACTACGTCATCAATGGCAGCAAGATGTGGATTACCGGTGCTGGGCATGCTGACTGGTTCTTCGTGCTCGCTTACACTGACCCCAGTGCTGGATACAAGGGAATGAGCGGTTTCATCGTCGATGCTGACAGTCCGGGAATTACTCTGGGTAAGAAGGAGGATAACATGGGCCAGAGATGCTCTGATACAAGATCCGTCGATTTCGTAGATGTCAGAGTTCCTGCTGAGAACCTAATTGGAGAGAAGGAGAACGATGGTTGGATGAACGCCATGCGTGCCTTTGATTTGTCTAGACCTACAATCTCCGCTCATGCTGTCGGCAATGCTAGAGGTGCGATGGAGGAGTCGTTACAATATGCTAACGAGAGGAGTACGTTCGGGCAGCCGATTTACCGACATCAGGGAGTTTCATTCATGATTGCAGATATGGCGACCAAAGTCGAGGCTGCTAGGCTTCTGACTTGGCAGGCAGCCAAGAAGGCAGATGCCGGCGAGCGTAATACCCTCGAAGCGGCTCACGCCAAACGCTTTGCAGCTGACATGGCTATGGAGGTCACCACAGATGCGGTTCAGGTCTTCGGGGGTTACGGGTACTCCGAGGAATATCCAGTGGCCAGAAGGATGAGGGGGGCAAAGGTGGTACAGATTTTCGAGGGCTCGAGCCAGATTCAGAGGCTTATCATCAGCAGAGAGATGCTGAGAGACTAGAATTCAGCCCGTAGGGCTGTGTCATGGGACCGTTTGCTTGAAATTTACCTCATATGCCCGAGAGATGGTAGTCATGCGAGCATCCGAGGATTTGCGAAGTCGATTGACAGCAGTTGCAATTCTAGGAATGATGCTAGTTCCTGCATTTGCTGCAGCAGTTCCAACTGTCTCCAGTCCCCCTCCAATCACCACTTATGGAGAGGAGATTGGCGAGTGGTGGGAAGATACCAGAATGGATCACGATGGAGATTACATTCACGATGCGATTTGGATTGCTGCACAGAACAATCACTACGAGTATCTCGATGATGACGGAAGGATTTCCGTAATCGTTGATTTCGACCATACGCCGACCGAGGCTGACCAAGCCATGCTAGAATGGGAGGTCGGCTTTCAGACACAGTTCCGGTACTGGTTGATTGACTCGATTGCCGGAACTGTCGAGCTCAGTCGTATACACAATCTGCTCGAGTTGCCTGGTGTAGTCTTCATCGAATTGGATGGGATTTTGGAAATCCAGATGGAAGATGTAGTCCCAGCTCACGGAGTCGACCTAGTTTGGCAAGACACTGGCTACACTGGTGCTGGAGTGACAATGGCCATCATTGACACCGGAATAGATGCTAATCACTCGGGGTTAGATGATTTGGATGACGACAACAGTACGAACGACACCAAGGTGATCGCATTCTATGATGCAATAAACAATCCAGGGGCTAGGAATGGAAGTGAAATCTTCCCTTACGACGATAATGGCCATGGTACACACTGTGCTGGAATCACAGCAGGAACTGGAGCGCCTACATTCCAACACGTTGGTGTTGCGCCGCATGCCAATTTAGTAGGCGTTAAAGTTCTGAGTGGGAGTGGGAGTGGCTCTTTTGCCCAAGTTATGGCAGGCATGGAATGGACCGTCGAAAAGAGACATGAGTTCAATATCAGAGCTGCCAGTATGAGTCTTGGCGGTCCTGGCCCGATTGAGTGGACTTCTGCGGAAGAGGAATCTGTCAATAGAATGGCAAATGAGATGATGAGATCAGGGGTGGCTCTTTTCATAGCAGCAGGAAATAGCGCCGGAAGTGCGACTATCGGCACACCCGGTAGTGCGGAAGACGTGATTACAGTAGGTGCATTGGACAAGGATACCGCAATTGCGGTATACTCCAGTCAGGGACCGACTGAAGAAGGGCGGATTAAGCCAAATCTGGCATTTGTAGGCAGCAGTGTAAACGCTCCTGATGCGAATACTGGGGATGGTTACGTCGCCCTGTCAGGGACTAGTATGGCTACTCCAGGTGCAGCGGGCGTGGGCGTCTTGATGTTCCAAGCGAACCCGGATCTCAGTCCATTCGATATTCGTAACATTATGCAGGAGACGTCTACTTACAGACAGTGCCACTACATGTTTGCAAACGAGCCATGCGCCGAGGACCTGATTCCTAAGAATCGCCAGAATAACGTATACGGGCACGGCCATGTCAATGCTCAGCCTGCAGTAGAAGAGGCTGCGAACTACCATTACGAACTCAGTCTGGCTCTGAATGTCACATTAGCTAGTGAATACGGCCTGGACAATCGAGTCTACATCAATCAAGGTGATTCGGTTTCATTCAATCATGAAGGCGGTGTGCAGAGGGTGCAATGGCGCACTTGGGATATGCGCGATAACTGGATGGACCTAGCTGATTTTTCGGTTGGTGACGAGACTTTTGAGGTCACTCACGGGCTGTTAGTGGACCGGCTTCGTTTCCTTCCAAACAACACTGTCGAAGGTGACCAAGTCATCCTAGTTCGAGTGATTGCTGGCGATGAGGCATCTACCAACCTGGCTGTCGGAATCCACATAATGGCCGAGGAGAAGATTGTACAATCGGATTCGGGAAGTTCGTTTATGGGATGGATAGTAGGCATACTCTCTGGGTTAGTTCTAGCACTGCTGATCATACTGGTATTCGCTGGCATGCAATTACGCGAAAGAGGATTCTTCGATAGTGACGAAGTGATGGAAGATGATGCTGACTCTATACCACTCAATGGTGTGCTTGTGAGTGGTGATGATGAGGTCGCTCCTGATGGTGGCTAACAGCGCCATAATTCTCGCCGCAGGTGCTAGTGAGCGTCTGGGCACACACAAGGCATTGGTAGAAGTTGGAAATCAGACTCTTATTGAGTCAGTTTTCAACAGATTAGAACGTGCTAATCTAGAAGTTACGATAGTGACTAGGGGTTCGCTTGCAGATTCTATTCGGGCACTTCTACCAGAAGCTAATGTCATAGTCAATCCAACTCCCGAACTAGGCAGAACCGGGACCATACAGTGCGGAATAAACGAGATTGGAATTGGTCCGGTTCTGATTGCACCGGTGGACAGGCCCGGATTCAGTCTCGGCACGGTCAATTTGCTTTGTAGAGTGGAAACCACCACGGCTCCAGAGTACAATGGAAGGGGTGGGCACCCAATTGCACTAACTTCACAAGATTGCGAAGCAATTCTCAAAGCTAGGCCTGATGTCCCTTTGCGTGATTTGATTAATGCCTCAAGGATAGCAGTAAACGACCCTCATTTGCACCTGAACATCGACACTTCTAGCGATGTTGAAGAGATGATTAAGGTTGCAGATTCTCTGTAAGAGACGGGTACTCTCCAATAAGCCAAAAGAAAGCCAATCCGACAATTATGGCTGGAAGCGTAGTGTGTATGGTAGCCCATATTGAAGCCACCTTGTGTCGCACCAATAGGGGGAAGAGGGCATCTCCGTCCTGTGAGATGGCGTTGGCTACTAAGGCCGGGAAGGAGATTACTCCCTCGACATATGCGGATATGGCAATAATCTGAGGTCCGCAACCAGGAATCAGGCCCACAGCTGCAGCGACAAATACAGCGCCGATTCCAGCTCCTTGCTCGGCGAGATCTGCCTCACTGATACCAGATGCAATCATTCCGAATTCGAACGCGAGATAGGCAATCAGGACCCAGAACGTCACGAATGCGGTTTCTGAGGCTGCGTGAACCAGTGTCTCATCGAGTGAGTTGAGTTTGTCTCCGATGGTTGCCTCAGTATCGTCTCCGAGGAAGTTCTTTGAAGACACATACAGGATTATTGACAGCGATGTTCCGATGAAACCTACCCACGTCACTAGGCCATCCCGAGTTGTTGGGTCCCAGACCAATTCTGGAGCATATTCGGGATCCTGTGAGTACCAAATCAACAGAAGGATGGCAAGTAAAAAACCGACTGCGGTAATCGCCCACCAGACTCTGTATCCCTGGTGAATAATTCTGTAACCGAGCCCCTCGGGCACCTCCCTAGGCATATCCTCGATTACAGAGCCCTTGCCTTCCATCTCTCTAGCTGCATCTTCTCCTAGTGGTTCGCTGGAACCGAACTTCGGTCCGAATCGACCTAATGGAGAAGATGGTGTCACTTCGAGTGAATCCACGCCGTAACCCCACACCACGGCGACGATTAATGAGGTCGCGTGTACGGCAATCACTGGTGTGAGGAATGCGGAGTTCTGGAATACTGCCCCAATCAAAACGAATGCTGCGTCTCCGAGTGTAGCAATCAAGGTTGCAATTACTGTTCCGTAGGTGACATATCCACGTGCGTACATCGGCATTACGATGATTGCTCCGCCACAACCGGGAGTCAGGCCCATCAATGCTCCAATTGCCGGCTGGAAGCGCTTGTTCTCTCGTATCCATGCCACAAAACGCCCTGCTGTAACATACTGAAGCCAACTGAATAATAGCACCATTGCCGCAACGAAAACAGTCACTGCGAGGAATGCATCTCGCATGGAGACGACGAGAATTTCGAGAATTTCGCCCGCGCCGACGCCAGATGACATGAGGATGTCCCGAACAGTTAGTCATATCAAAGTTAGTCGGAGTTCTTGTGAGCGTAATCCCAAAGGCTCAGTAGCCGCTCCCGGTTCCGTGACGAAGGCCGTTCTGACATGGGTTCTCGGCATGCTCGATAGAGGTCATAGTGTAGCTATGGCTTCTGTAATAGAGGCCAGTGGCAGTGTTCCGGGCAAGCCGGGAGCTCGTTTAGCGGTGACAGAGAAGGGTGCGAGATTCGGCACCGTAGGAGGGGCTGGATTGGAGATGAAGGTCGAGAGCGCTTTGAGAGGAATGCTCAACGGAGGACGTGCAGAAGTTCGCCAAAAGGGAGGGAGGGTCGAGACCTTTGTGCTATACAAGGATGCGAAGGAACAAGAAGCGACGCCTCTCGACAGCCTATGCGGAGGTAGAGTCACGGTGTCGATGGAGGTAATGGAACCCGTTCCTCACGTTCTGATTTCTGGTGGTGGCCATGTTGGCCGATCAGTCGCACTGGTATGTGATACTCTTGGGTGGTCACACAGTGTCTTCGATGTCAGAGAAGACTATGCTAACGAGGATGCGTACCCATTTGCTTCCGAGTTGCACCCTAATTCCGTTGATGGTTTCCTCAAAGAGGAGGATTCAGAATCTCTAGCTAGGTTCTCTGATATTCTGCTTCTCGGCCACGACTGGTCAGTCGACCAAGATATGCTACTTGGATTGCTAAGGAAGTCGGGCGTAGAGGGTCGCCCGAGAATAGGTGCGATTGGTTCGAAGGTCAAGTGGAAGGCATTCAGACAGGCTGCCATCGCCCAAGGTATTTCGGAAGAATTAGTTGACTCAGTGAGATGCCCTATTGGCCTCGAGATAGGGGCTGAGTCTCCTGAAGAGATTGCCGTCGCGGTTTGTGCGGAGATAATGGCTCTCGAGAAGGTCTGATTATTCGACCAGTTCGGTCTCGTCTTCGTCCACTGGGTCCGCATGTTGTTGGATCTCAATTACCTCAGTTGCTGGCCTGATGGTTTCGTGCTCCTCTTCAGGTCGCCGCTCTAGACTGGGGATGAATGTTGCAATAGAGATCCAAATCAAAGTCATTGCCAAGACAACGGAAAGAGAATTCTGCGCTGTCGTTTGCAAATCATCGCTGAGCAGGGATGGTGCAATGTATCCCCACAGTAAACCTACTGAAAAAGCGATAGTAAGACAAAATGACCCTACAATTGCTAGTCCTACTCTGACCGGCATTTTTCTGAAGGCCCCAAATACCACAGAAACAATTGTTGAAACGGTCTTTGAGAGCCAAGAGAAAAGGGAGGATATTGCACTACTCAATTAATCACCCTTTGACTGCTCGTGACAATGTGCGGTGGAGTTTAGGAAATGAATTTGACTGAATAACTACTACAGCAATGACGACTAAGACTGAAATCTACCTGTCTTCACGGGACATCGTGCGAAGTGTAGCTCTCGTCCTCTCATTCCTTGTCATCATGACCCCTCTAAGCGGGTGTTTGCTATGGGGTGATGAGGAAGCAACTGAGATAATACCGGAGGTGGAAGAGGAGTTCGGTGCTTTCAGTGTAGTCGCCCCAATAGACACAGGAATCAACGTCTATCACAATCACTTCAGGATGGCTGAGGATTACCCTCAGTGGCTGCTAGATGGTCTTGGCGTGAATAAAATCTGCGATGTCACCCTTAATGGGACCTGGCAGGAGCGATACGAGGCCGACAAGGAGACTTGCTGGGACAACATAACCTCAGAAGATATCGTCTGGTTCAGAGGTACCCGAATAGTTGGAACAACCCCTGATGATAACACCGACATTCCAATTCTAGATGACCCTCAGGACGGGCATGGGACTGCAGTAACTGGATCGGTAATCAATGCTAATCCGAATGCTGTAATTTTCTTTGTAGAGGGTTTTAGCGATGCCGCTGTACTAGCCGCTGCAAACCAACCTCTCGTAGACATCATCACAACCAGTTTCGGACCGATAGGTTCCATCCCAGTTCCTGGTATCGAAGACGCTACCAAGGTAGCTGTGGTTCAGAACAAGAAGATTCACACAGGTGCTGCAGACAACACTCCCTCGCCTGCTGTGCAGGACCCTACTGCAGGGCCGCCATGGAGTATCGGGGTCTCCGGCTATGCCGAAGAGGGTGATGACCAGAAGGAGACCATGAGCGGTTCCTACCCAGATGTGGCTGCGGATTGGACACAAAACCTGCCTAACCATGATGACATCGACGGTTATCACGAGACTTCCGGGACCTCTTTCGCCACCCCTAGGACCGCTGGTCTTCTCTCCAAGGTCCTGATGTCGCTCAGGTACGAGTTCGGAGACATGTCATCTGGAGCAGATCCTGAAATCAGAGATGGCCTGATGGTAAACGGGACCAATTTCTCCCTAACCAATGATGACCTCAGAGATGCGTTGAACCTATCTGGCTGGTATCCATCGTTCAATACATGGGATCCTCTCTCGGGAACGACTCCAATTTCTCCTGTGGCACCGTGTACACAGGTTGGTTGGGGTGTTGTCAATGAGAGCAATGTTCAGCCCATAATCGAGCACCTGAATGGAACGGCTACGATGCCTTCGCGCCCTAGTGATGTAGTGATGTGTATGGAAGCCAACCAAGCCATCAGAGAAGCGTATTGGGGATAATTTTCCTGAGCATACAATACCAAATTGACCCCCTTGGGGTCAAAGGAATACTCAAAGGGCGCTGCTCTCGGTGACCTGCTGATGGTTCAGTTCAGACTCCCCATGCTGCCCCGCTCTGGGCAGCTCCCTTGGAATGCCGAGGTGTATGGGGAAGAGGCTTCTCTGCACATCGATGGAAATGCCATTCTCCTTGATGTGTTACGTGACCAAGTCGGCAGTCTTGGTACCAAGCGAGGGTGCGACATGGGGACCTGTGGGTGTTGCAGCGTTCTGATTGATGGAGAGCCACGACTGTCTTGCCTAACTTTGGCCCAAGAGGCATCTGGGTGTTCAATCACTACAGTCGAAGGATTGTCTGACGGGCATCACCTGCATCCCATCCAGCAGACATTTGCCGAGTGCGGAGGGAGTCAGTGCGGCTTCTGCACACCAGGATTCCTCGTGGTCATTTCGGCCCTACTGGAAGAGAATCCTCAGCCTGATGATAGTGAAATCAAATGTGCAATCGAGGGGAATCTGTGTCGATGTACAGGGTACCAGCAGATAGTTGATTCTGTCAAGGCGGCATCTGATATTCTGACTTCGGGCGAGCCTACTGAAAATCCAACTAGTGCCAAGAGTGATCCAGACCCGAGTCTGTCCAATGGGGGCGATTAATTGTCCGATAAGAAGCGAGTAGAGGGGTATCGTCAGCAGAGCGGCAAACTGCACTTCCCTCGGCCCGGCTCAGGAGGAAGTCTTGGAACCAGCAAGCCCAGAGACGAAGAGGCGATTGCTGCATCGAAGGCTACAGAAGGCCATCGTCATGACGAGTTAATCACAGGCTCTACCATCGGCAAACCGACAGGTTTGGTAGATAGTCGATGGAAAGTCACCGGTCAGGCCCAGTATGGCGATGACATACGTCTCCCAGGTGAGTTAATCGGTAGGATTGTCAGATCAACCAGACACTATGCTAGGATTCTATCGATTGATGCTTCCGCAGCCATGGAGTTACCAGGAGTAGTCGCCATAGCAACAGGAGAAGATGCTCCTGCTAGATTCGGAGTTCTACCGGTGACCAAGGACGAACATGCCATGGCCGTGGAGAAGGCTCGCCATGTCGGTGACCCTATTGCTTGTGTTGCCGCAGTGGATGAGGAGACAGCGAGAGAGGCAGTTCGCCTGATTGAGATAGAATACGAGGATTTGGATTCGATTCACGACATGCGCAAAGGCCTTGACGATTCTAAGGAGCCAATTCATGATCGTGGAGACTATCACATCGGTTCATCGAACGTTCAGAAGCGAGTGTTCCAAGAGTTCGGAGATATCGAGGGTATGTCTGCTAATGCAGTAGCGAGTCATACCTCTGATTGGCTCTTCGCTGGCGCCAACCACGGGTTCACAGAGCCACATGCCGTGGTTGCCAACTGGGATCCTTCTGGCAGACTTACTCTGTACACTCCGCAGCAGGTTCCGCACTATGTTCACCGAGCCCTAGCCGACGTGCTTGAGGTCCCCATGCATCAGGTCAATGTCCATCGGACTTTCGTTGGAGGAGGATTTGGAGGGAAGTCCGACCCGTTTCCGCATGAAATGTGTGCTGCCATTTTGTCACGCAAGTCTGGCAAACCGGTCAGAATCAACTTTGACCGCGAAGAGGTGTTCTGGGTCAATAGAGGTCGGCATCCATCTCGGATAGAGATGAATCTTCATGCTGATTCAGAGGGTAGGATTTGTGGAATCGAGACTGATGCTCTAATCGACGGTGGAGCCTTCGCATCATTCGGCCACGTCACCACATACTACAACGGAGTCCTGCATACTGCTCCATATGAGATTGGAGCGTTCCACTATACCGGGGCAAGAGTGTGGACAAACAAGCCAGCAAGTGGGGCAATGCGAGGTCACGGGGCGGTGAACTCACGATGCGCAGTAGAAGTCGGAATGGATGATTTGGCTGAGCAGTTAGGGGTCGACCCGATTACACTCAGGCTGGCCAACCTACTGCCGCCTCATTCTGCTACAATCACCGGGTTCAGAGTCACCAGCATGGGCATGAGGGAATGTCTAGAGAGAGTAAAGGAGGCTTCGGGCTGGGATGATAAGTTCCGCAAACTGCCTGATGGCCACGGAATGGGGATTGGCTGTGGATTCTTCATCTCGGGAAGTGGCCTACCGATTCACTGGGAGCCGAACAAGTTCCCGCACGCCACTGTCCATCTCAAGATAGACATGGATGGAGGAGTAACCGTGCACACCGGAGCCGCAGAAATTGGTCAGGGTTCTGACACGGTAGTTGCCCAGTCAGTCGCCGAGGTTCTGGGTCTGCCATTGGATATGATTCGCATTCGAAGCAGAGAGACTGACACATCACCTGTGGACCTAGGGTCCTACTCCTCACGTGTCACTTTCATGAATGCCAATGCCGCAATCTCTGCGGCGATGGAAATTAGAGAGCAGCTACTTGAAGCGGCATCTTCAGTTACTGGAGTTCCTACCAATAAGCTGGTCATTGGAGATAGGCGAATCTATGACAAGCGAGATCCAGCAGTGGGAACTTCCTATCTCGAGTCTCTGCACAAGGCGCAGGAGGAGAAAGGGGCTCTGGTTTCTTCTGGCGCCTACCGAACCCCTCCTATGGGTAGGGTGCACAAGGGTGCAGGGGCAGGAATTGCTCCAGCTTACTCATTCTCGGCATATGTGGCCGAAGTTAAGGTAGATGCAGAGACCGGTCAGACTAGGGTGCTCAAGATCTGGGCCGCGCATGACTGCGGTAAAGCCCTGAATCCTCTATCTGTCAAGGGCCAGATGATTGGTTCTTGCCACATGGGGCTGGGTCAGGTTCTCAGTGAGGAGATGAAGTACGGACGCAATGGTCATCTAATGAATCCAGATCTCCTCGACTACAAGATTCCAAGTGTCCATGAGATGCCTGAGGTGGTCCCGATAATTGTAGAGTCGAATGACTCGGAGGGGCCTTTTGGAGCCAAGGAAGCAGGAGAGGGGCCTCTGTTGCCTATTCTTCCCGCGGTTTGCAACGCGGTCTACGATGCGATTGGCGTCAGGGTCAGTGAATTGCCAATCACACCCGACAGGATGCATCGACTGATTGAGGCTAGGTGCAAGGAAGAGGATGTTGAACCTACTGGACTACAGTCGCCCAGACTCGAGCATTCTGAATTACAAGAAGTGCTTGATGAGAGGGCTGCCGAACACGCAGATCGGGATTCAATTCGCGCATCAATGGAGGATGACTCACCCTACCACAATGGCGCACTGTTTGGATTCGACCCACTAATTCCCGCTGACCAGCAGGACGACAGGTGGATCGTCAGCGTGACTCCAAGTGGCGAGTATATCGACGCTCCTCGCTTAGCTGGCAGCGCCTGGAAGCATGAAGAGAGAAGGCACGGAGGTGCTAACTGATGCGTATGCCACCATTCAAACTCCATACTCCTGAGACTCTCGAAGATGCCGTTGCGCTTTCGGGTGAGTTGGGCGAGGCCGGGGATGAGTTCGACTGGATTGCTGGGGGCACAGACCTGTTGCCGAACTACAAGTGGCATCTCAATGTGAAACCTCACGTGATATCATTGGCGAGGATAACCGAGTTGTCCGAGTTGTCGGAAACTCACATCGGCGCTATGGTCAGGCTGCATGAACTAGCCGAATCTGATGATGTTCACCCTCTGATATCCAAGGTGGCGGCGATGGTGGCGAGTGTGATGATTAGGCGCTCAGGGACAGTAGGCGGGAATATCTGCCTCGATACTCGATGCTTCTGGTTCAATCAATCAGAGGAATGGCGAGAGTCAATTGACTGGTGCTACAAGTGTGACTGCGGGACTGGCGCAGACTGTCGGGTCATCCCTAATCAGAACACCCAGTGCGTCGCCACTTACCAAGCGGACTTGGCCCCGGTGCTGATGTGCCTAGGAGCGCAGATACACCTCGCAGGGCCATCAGGAATGAGATCTATGCCCCTCAACGAGTTCTTCGAATTGGACGGGATAACGAGGAATGTCCTACAGCCCGGTGAGTTAGTGACTCACCTCACCATGCCGGATGACTCCTGCGAATTGGTCGGCGACTATCAGAAGCTCCGTCAGAGAGATTCTTGGGACTTCCCGGAGGCGGGAGTTGCGGTGGTCTGGAGGCCCGGAAAGAGTGGGGGGCCTGCTGATCTCAGGGTAGCCACTACAGGATTGGAGTCAATTCCTGGTTATCACGAGGAGGAAGCTGCATCAATCCTGAACGATTGGAAAGGAAAAGACAGTATCGATGAGCTTGCGGAGTCAGTGCGTACTGCAGTTAGGCCTGTGTTGAATACCTGGTATCCTCCTTCTTACAGACGCAAGATGGTCAAGGTCTTAACAAAACGCGCCGGAAGCGGACTAACGGAAGTCTAGCATGAACAGACAACTCATCTTGGGTATCGCACTGCTGGTCGTCTGCTCATCGACCACTGTAAATGCCCAATTCGGTTCGTGGGAACTAGGAATAGAATATCCGCAAGATAACGAGGATGTTCCATTTGAAGTCCGACAGGACGGTACAGCTTCTGTGGTCTTCTTTGTCAGCAACGAAGAATTATTGGATATAGTTGTAGAATTTGAATACGACATACCGTTCGAAGGAGAAGGCGACGGCCCAGAATCAGAAACCATCGGGGCTGGAGAAAACAAGTCGTTCACTCTCGGGATATCAGGTATCGATGTGTGGAATTTCGCTGCTGACTCCAAGGAGGAGTTCTCAATCACAGCCAATCTAGTCTCTAGGGCCGGTCTGCCCGTAGGTCTTCCAGGTGAGAACAAAGAGGCTTCAGGAGAGTTGCGCATACCGACAATATACTCTCTTGAAGTGGATATCTCGGACCCCGTGGGGCCGATGAACGCAGGTTCTGATGCCATACTCAGAGTCAGCGTCGTCAATAGCGGAAATGTGCAGGACAAGGTGGGTGATTTCGAAGTCACTGACAACTGTCCGCTGCTGACTACTGACAACGGTCTGGATTCATTAATGACTAAGAATATCGCATCTGGTCAGACCATTGAGGCTGATTTAGTCGCAACCGCATCGGAGAGTCATCCTCGCCGAAACTGCAAGATCGAGGTTTCAATTTCATCTAATGGGGCAATGAACTCTGGCGGGGCTTCAGTGGTGAGTGATGATACCACTATC
>ERZ724561.164-NODE-164-length-13593-cov-2.624759_pt1 | contig 13593 bp, 12 predicted proteins | sample MGYA00375855_ERZ724561 | MGnify/ENA primary metagenome ERZ724561 (study PRJEB28725, sample SAMN03264854) | marine sediment metagenome | biome: marine pelagic biome; feature: marine oligotrophic desert; material: ocean water | place: Pacific Ocean:North Pacific... | reverse complement strand
CGCTACACTGAGCTAAGGGACACATTCATGCCAGACAACCAACTGCCTTATGGTGGAATAGACGCTCCCTTCATTTTAAAACAACCAAACTTAGCAGATTCTTTGGATTCAATCGCAAGAGATGGAGCAGACTCATTTTACCGAGGCGAATTAACAGAAGATATTACCAAAGACATCCAACTCAATGGAGGTATTCTGACAGGCCAAGACTTCGATCAATATAAACCATTCTATTGGAAGAATGGTCTTGAATTTCAATATCGAGGCAAAATTATTCGCGTTCCAAATTATGCCAGTGCTGGAATAACGAGTGCCATGACTCTGAAGCTGCTTAACAAATTCGATTTGCCCTCTATGGGACATAACAGCGTAGAAGCGTTGCATCTGTACATTAACGCCGCTCGAATGGCTTATGCAGATAGGTTTGAATATGTAGCAGATCCGGAGTTTGCTGACGTTCCCTGGCAAGGGCTTGTTTCTGATATTTACACAGACCGACGGAGTAGGGAAATAACAGCTAATTGTCCCTCAGAGTACATCCCTGGAAACCCCTGGATTGAGGAGGGCCGAGAACCTAAATTCGTACTTGAAAGCAGTAAGCCCCAGCCAGATGATGGAACTACTCATCTTACAGTTGTAGACAGCGAAGGAAATGCCGTTTCAATAACAAACACCATAATGTCAGGATTCGGGTCAGGTATTATTCCGAAAGGAACTGGAATCGTGATGAACAACGGAATGATGTGGTATGACCCTGTCCCAGGAAGAGTAAACTCCATTGCCCCAGGAAAGTACCCACTAAATAACATGACTCCTGCCCTAGTCCTTGGAAAAGACGGGGTGGAAATTGCCGTGGGGGCATCAGGAGGGAGAAGAATTACTAATTGTGTTACCTCGTTACTCTCAAAAATGATAGATTTCGGGTTAAGCCCGCAAGAAGCCATCGATGCTCCTAGAGTCGACTGCAGCTCCTCTACTACTGATGTACCAGTTGAATTGGATCCGGAAATTGTAAAAAGCTTGACGGAAAAAGGTCACAACATAAGAGTACTAGGTGAAGGATTCACTCAAACCGGGTTTGCCAAATTTGCCAGTCCCACAGCCATTACCAGGAGTAACGGAATATTCCTTGGAGGGGTCGATTCCTTTCATACAGCCCATGCAGCAGGACTTTAGCCGCTAAGCGACCGAATCAACCTATAATATTAACCAGTGATAATCTTCACGTCGACAGCGTCGGTCAGCAATTCCTTTGCCTTGTCCAATTTTTCTAAATGATCGAACCTAGCATGCTGCTGAAGTGAACCAACTGCTTCCATTGTTTCTATTGTATTCGTATCAACTATTACAGCCGCCACTTCTTCTTCCTCACACTCATACTTAACGTATTCAATCGGCTCCAGACCTCTGGTTAAAATAAAACACTGCATGTCCGTCTGAAGGGCAGACATCTGAACATCCGGCCTGTCACCCCTAACTATAACGGCTTTTCTGTCTTTAGTGGAAAAAAGGAATTCGCCTGGATCCATCCCAAATCCACCTACCATAAAGTTTTCAACCAATCTGCCAGAATACTCCGAACCAGTAAAAAACCTTGCCCCCAAGAGTTCTGAAATTTGACCCACCGTCAAACTCAGGAGAGTCCTATCTTCAGGTATGAGTCCCAGTACATTAATGCCAGCTTTTTGAAAGGACGGCACTATCTTATTTTCCGCTTCCCTTCTGCCATACAGAGTCAAGCAATTTATCAGGATACCTAAGATATTTCCCTCAAACTTTTGAGCGTAAGCCAGACTTGAATCATTATCCTTAAAATCCGACACGACAAGGACTTGCGATCCTGTTGTCTTGGCTATTTCAACATGGCCTGATATTGACATATCGCTGGAAGAATCCACTATCACTAGCGAGCTATTGGAGGATTTTTCATCAACTGTCTTTGCAACTTCTGAAAGTTCATTGGAATGAAGAGTGGTTATTCGAACGTTTTCCAGGCCCGATGTAATCCCTACCTCACTACCGGTGTGACCGTCAGCCCCAATTCTCACAAGACTAACCGAACCCTGATCACCGGATGCTATGCCAGCCAACGCCATGGCGACCATCGTCTTACCGGCTCCGCGGTTTTGTGATGTTACATAAACGACGCCCATTCCCACACTTTCCAACTAATCAAAGACTTAAATTATTGCTGGGAGCTTCAAAATCTAGGTTCGTACTCCACGACGTCTACGGCGTAGTCTCCTTAGGCTTCTCTGCTTATCAAGCCTTTCTTGCTCTCCTTTGGAACGAAAGAACCGCCTATTGCGCAATTCTCTAAGAATTCCAGACCTCTGCATTGTGGTCTGAAACCGTTTAAGTAAAGCTTCTGGATCTTCACCATCTCGCTGGGTTACAAATGCCAACCTTAATCTCCCTATCGATTCAACATTTCATATCTCTTCATGGAACTCATCGCCATGAAAGAACCAAGTAAAGCAACTGAAGGGCACACGAGTCCCTTACAAGGTCGACAATTATAGCATAGTAACAGCCTAAGCTTATCGACACATTTAGTTGCGACCATGGTGCCTGAGGCTCTAATATTTCCCTATAGCTAATAATGAATCCTAGATGAGAAGGAGTTCGAATGGCCGGTCCTCTCAATGAATTTACCCAAGTAACTAAATTCGAGCCAGAAACATTCGGCGATCCTGGAATGAGAACCTTTCGGATCACCGCTGAAAGCGCGAGTAGCGCGGCGAAAGTGTGGTTGGAAAAAGAACAGTTGGCAGAACTATGCCTGGCGATGACTCAAATGGATCGCGAAAATAAGCCAACTTCGAACGACACTGACATTTCTCCTTCTGATCTTGAAGCTGAGCCCCTAACTAATCTGGATTTCAAGGCAAACAGACTCGCCTTCGGCCACAATCCTGATTCAGGAATGTTTGTAGTCGACGCTTACGATCCTCAGCAAGAAGACGAAAATGATGAACCGACTGTTCGGATATGGGTAACAAGAGACCAGATACGGAGTTTCTCCCGTGACGGGCTAGCAATAGTATCCGCTGGCAGAGCCATTTGTGATCTGTGTGGAAGACCGAAAAATTTGGACGGACACTACTGTGAGAGAACAAACGGCCACAGTAAAGAAGGAGCTGAGAATCTATAAAGACCCTGTTCCAAACATACGTACGATTCTTGGAATATTGACTTGAGCTCAGGTAAGCAAGAAGATCCTCGTTCTCAATTTCCTTCTCCTGACGCTGACATTATTTACCCCGAACCTTCTGAAGCAAACTTGTTCTTGGAAAGTGGAGAGTTCCTTGGTGGACACACAATGCCTTGGGGCTCTAACTATACATTTCTGGTTTGGCTTTCAGCGGAAAGTCCAGACAAATGTATACAAGCCATTTACAAACCCCGGGACGGGGAAAAACCTTTAAATGACTTCCCACATGGAACTTTGTACAAAAGGGAATTTGCAACTTACTTACTCAGTCAAGAACTGGGCTGGCCCAACGTTCCCCTAACGACTATAAGGGAGGGTCCGTACGGAGTAGGGTCAATGCAGTTGTACATCGACTGTGACCCCAGAATTACCTATTTTGAACTTCGTGACACGATGTCCGAAGAACTTGAGAAATTAGCAGTCTTTGACCTTCTCACAAACAACGCAGATAGAAAAGCCGGCCACTGTCTACTAGACAATCAGGATACTATTTGGTCAATCGATCACGGGCTGACTTTCCATTCCATATTCAAGCTCCGGACCGTTATGCTTGAGTATTGCGGCAAAGAAATATCCAGCCAACTTATTCAGGATCTGAAGCTATTTGCTGACAGTATGGAATCATCTAGCGAGATTAAATCACATTTAGAGACTCAAACCTCCGCTAAGGAGATCGATTCACTTAAGAGAAGACTAGACATTATGATAAATAACCCAGTGATTCCAATACTTGATCCTTACAGGGACGTACCATGGCCATTCGTTTAGAAGAATGTAACTCCAAAAACAATAAGTATTCTGATACCTCACAGTCACTGCGTTCGTATTGCCACAAAATATAACCTAGCAATAAGATATATGGGCTTCTTTATAAGAAGAAATATATTCTTCACCAATAGGGAGGGTTGGCCGAGCGGACGAAGGCACCAGTCTTGAAAACTGGCATACCCTAATCGGGTATCGTGGGTTCGAATCCCACACCCTCCGCCATATTATGAAAGCAGTCGCAAAGGGTTAAACCTACCCAGTGCCATAGGAAAAATATATGAAACTACATGAATTCCAATCCAAGGAAATCCTCTCAGAGTATGGAATACCTGTTCCTCGAGGGAAAGTAGCGAGAACCCCTAGTCAAGCAGCTACAGCAGCGTTTGACCTAGGTGGAACCATAGTAGTCAAGGCTCAAGTCCATGCTGGAGGAAGAGGAAATGCCGGGGGCATAAAAGTAGTAAATACTCCGGGTGCAGCTGAAGAAGCAGCCGCCTCAATGCTAGGAACCAATCTAATAACGCACCAGACTGGGCCAGAAGGAGTACCGGTTCAAAACGTACTTATAGAAGAAGGTCTTGAAGTTGCCGAGGAGCTCTATCTGGGGTTGGTTATAGACGGGTCGACAAAAGGGGTAGTCGTGATTGCAAGTAAATCGGGAGGTGTAAACATTGAAGAAGTGGCGGAAAATGATCCTGAAAAAATAATCCAGATTCCTATTGATCCAGTGTTAGGACTCCAAGGTTTTCAAGGGAGACAGATTGCATATGCACTTGGACTGTCTCAAAAGCAAGTTAGGATAGCGTCTTCCATATTAGAAAGCCTGTATAGGGTATTCATAGATGTTGATGCTTCACTTTTAGAAATTAACCCGTTAGTAATTACCACTGACGGAGAGTTGGTAGCTGCTGACGCAAAAATAAATATCGATGACGATGCTGTCTATAGACATAAGAATATCCAAAACATGGCGGATCCCTCTCAGGAGGATCCCCTGGAAGTTCAGGCCAGAGAATCAGATATAAATTACGTTAAATTGGATGGAAATATAGGATGCATTGTAAATGGGGCAGGCTTGGCTATGGCAACAATGGACGTGTCTAGTGCAGCTAAAGCAGCACCAGCAAATTTTCTAGACATAGGAGGCGGAGCGGATGAGGAGAAAGTAGCAAAAGCTCTGACACTTGTACTTTCTGATCCTAATGTGAAAGCTGTATTGGTGAATTTATTTGGAGGAATATTACGCTGTGACATAGCCGCAAGAGGGTTCGTCATGGCCATCGAGAGAAACCCTGAACTGGAACGTCCAATGGTTATTCGTATGCTTGGAACGAACTCAGAAGAAGGAAGGGAGATACTAGCTTCTTCCAGTCTAAAAGTCACTATTGTTGAAACGTTAGATGAAGCCGCCGAAGCTATTTCCAAACTATCGTAATATTTAACTCGTATGTCCCAAAATGTCATTAAGGACTTTACAGTTCAGGAGAACTAAATGAGCATTCTTGTAAATAAAAATACCCGGTTAATGGTTCAAGGAATAACCGGCAAAGAAGGTAGTTACCACGCACAAAGATCAGCTGAATACGGCGCCAATCTCGTAGCCGGAGTCACTCCTGGAAAGGGAGGGCAACAGTTCATGGATTCTGTGCCGGTGTTTGACACCGTACAAGAGGGCGTAAAAAAGACAGGCGCGGATGCTTCTTTAATATTTGTACCTCCTGCTTTTGCAGCAGATGCCATTGTGGAAGCGGTAGATGCAGGTATAAAAGTGATCGCTTGTATCACTGAAGGAATACCCGTTCAAGACAGTATCAAGGTTGTCAGATATATAAGAGATAAAGATGTAACTCTTGTAGGCCCAAACTGTCCAGGCATTATTTCTCCAGGGGAGAATTTTAAAATGGGCATCATGCCCGGCCACATTCACATCAGTGGAAAGACGGGTGTGGTATCTCGCAGTGGTACCCTGACATATGAAGCAGTGAGCCAATTAACGACCCTCAATATTGGGCAGTCAACCTGCGTAGGAATAGGAGGTGACCCTGTTTCAGGTGTGTCATTCATAGATATATTGGAGAAATTCCAAGACGACCCAGATACAGATAGTGTAGTTATGATTGGAGAAATCGGAGGGACAAAGGAACAAGAGGCAGCAGAGTACATAAAAAGCAATTTCACTAAGCCTATAGTGTCCCTAATAGTCGGGCAAAGCGCACCTCCAGGTAAAAGAATGGGGCATGCAGGTGCAATTATCACAGGTTCAGCTGGAAAAGCAGAGGAAAAAATTAAAGCCCTCTCCTCAGCAGGAGTAGCAATTGTCCCTAGACCCGGGGCGATTGGAACTACTCTTCAGCAAGCAATGAAGTAACCATAAATATAAAGGTGTCAAGATTTTATGGGACAACTATCAAGATTTGGGGCACAGGGGCCTGTGCTGGCACACTAACAGCATTTCTATTTTTCACCGGATATTTTTTCTTAGCTACTGACAAATTATTGACAGGCCCAGAGTTGATTGTAGCCTCATCATCTCCTGGCCTATCCAGTCTTGTCATTACCTACATAAATCCTAGACTGTTTAGAAGTCACAATGAGCCTATCTCTTTCAACTTGGGAATCTTTTTTCGTCTCCTTGTAGTTTGCTATTTAACATTTCTAATTCCCCTTATGGGAGTCATTCCAGGCTCTTCTCAAGTTTCCTACTTTTTACAGCTATTGACCTTCGGCCTTCTTGGTGGTGCGTTCTGGAGCACCCCATTCGCAATAATAAGATTCATTTTCGATTTTCTAAATCGGGGACGCACCTAGTCGCCACATCTATCTGCCCTTAATTTACTGTACTTTCATTAAATAACAAAAGCTGGTATTTGTCGGTAACGAATCATCAGACGGACATCAAATAATAGAACATTTATTAGAACATATGTATTTACTTAGCTTTATTTCGATGCTATAGTTAGCCTCGCATAATTAGAACATACCGAATTGCTGCATTAAAAATATTAACCTCTAGAGATAATCTGTTAGGAGCACCAACCGTGAAAAACGATGAAAAAACAAAAGCTCTTGACCTAGCACTCAGCCAGATCGACAAGCATTTCGGCAAAGGTGCTGTCATGAAGCTAGGAGATGCCCAGGATGTTAAAGTGGATTCAATCTCTACAGGATCTCCTTCCCTAGACAGCGCACTAGGAGTTGGTGGCATTCCACGTGGTCGTGTCACTGAAATATATGGAGCTGAATCCTCCGGTAAATCTACCCTTACCTACCATGTCATGGCCTCAGCGCAAAGATACGGAGGAACGGCCGCTTATATCGATGCCGAACACGCTCTTGACCCCAGTTATGCTGGCAAATGTGGTGTCGACATAGAAAACCTCTTGGTTTCACAACCAGACACAGCAGAACAAGCATTAGAAATATGTGAATATCTAGTCAGCAGTAGCGCTGTCGACATTGTGGTCATTGATAGTGTTGCCGCAATGGTTCCAAAAGCGGAACTTGAAGGTGATATGGGGGATACCCACGTGGGACTGCAGGCTCGCCTCATGTCCCAAGCTCTGAGAAAGTTAACATCCTCAATAAGTAAATCCAATACAGCCGTCGTATTCATCAATCAGATCAGAGAAAAAGTAGGGGTGTTTTGGGGGAGCCCAGAAACAACACCTGGTGGCAGAGCATTAAAATTTTATAGTTCTGTCCGTATTGATCTTCGCCGAATCGAATCGCTCAAACAGGGAACGGATATCCTAGGAAATCGGGTCAGAGCCCGCGTTGTGAAAAATAAGGTAGCGGCACCATTCAAAACCGCCGAGTTTGACATCATGTTTAACGAAGGAATTAGTCGAGAAGGTGATTTACTAGACCTAGCAGTAGAAAATTCCATCGTTAAAAAAAGTGGCGCGTTTTATTCATTTGGAGAAATCCAAATTGGCAGAGGCAGAGAGAATGCCAAAACATTTATGAAAGAAAATCCCGTACTAACAGATGAGATAGACGAACTCGTCAGGTCCATTCTAAACCCTGAAGATCTTGACGACGTAATCGTACCTACTGATTTATCCGAGAGTATAGATGACGGGTCATAAATACAATAATAAAGATGAGTCAATTAATTTTATCAATGTCTGATCAAGAACATTCTGAAGCAACCACCGTCGCTCGTAGATTCATCGCTTACCGACTACGAAGTGAATTTGAAGTGACGCGAAAGTTATCAACAAAGTTCGAAAGTCATACAGTAGAGGCTGCAGTTGCTCAAATGTATCGGGAACATCTTATAGATGACATGCAGTTCGCGAAATCATTTACCGACAGCAGGATGGCTGGACGGCCAAAGAGTGCGTCCGCAATTCGTCAAGAACTCAAATACAAGGGGATATCCAAGGAGATTGCTGACACAGTTACAGCAGACCTAAGTGATTACGACTCAGCCCTAAGTGCGGGGCGGAAAAAGGCGCGAAGCCTGCGAAAAAATACGGAGCATGAATTTTCTAGAAAACTATCTAGCCATTTAGCTAGGCGGGGGTTTAATTACGAACTATCAAGAAAGATAGTAGAACTACTCTGTCGTGAAATTTATTCCCTAGATAAGCGTTAAACTAAATAATCCCTTTATAATTGTGGTGTCGCAGAAAGAACCAGGCACAACGACATTGTTCAGGAGGGATCACGATTGAACGTAGAAAGTGTTGTCTACGTGCTACTTATAGTAGCTTTTCTTATCTTGTCCGCATTCTTCTCTAGTTCAGAAGCAGCCTTCCTTTCCCTTCAAAGAAGCCGTCTCTCACATTTAGTGAACACTAATGTTCCCGGTGCCAAAAGAGTCTCCCTAATGATTGCCAACATGGAGAGACTACTTTCCACTATATTACTTGGTAATAACTTGGTAAATGTCGCTTTCAGCGCGGTTATAACCATCGTGTCAGTAAAGCTCGTAGGCGAAGGCCCACTAGGGGTTGCGTTTGCCACGTTGCTTGGCACTGTCCTTTTGTTGATTTTTGGAGAGATCATTCCCAAAAGTGTAGCCGTCAGAAAATCTGAAAAAATCTCCTTACTTTACGCGCGTCCTCTAAAAATACTGGAAATAACTCTGTTTCCAGCCATTTTATCTTTGCAATGGCTTTCCAATATGACGCAGAACTTAATTGGTAGAGATGATTCTGAGGAAACAGTCACAGAGGGAGAGATACTCTCAATGATTGATATGGGTGAGGCCGAAGGGACCGTAGAGCCCGCAGAGGCGGAAATGCTTGAAAATGTCTTTAGGTTTGGGGACCAGCAAGTAAGGGAGGTAATGACTCCGAGACCAGAGATAATTAGTATAGAGCGAGGAATTACACTTCAGGAATTCTTACAAATATACATGGAGAACACCCACACCAGATTCCCAGTTCATAAGGAATCAAGAGACGACATAGTTGGAATAATATCGGCCAAGGATATTTTAAGAACACTAGCGACCCGAGGTATTCAGGAAAATGAGTCTGTCACTGATATCGTTCGCGATGTTTACTTTGTTCCTGAAACAAAGCATGTATCAGAATTATTTGAAGAACTCCGACGAACGGGTCACCAAATGGCGATCTGTTTAGACGAATATGGAGGTATCGCCGGCCTCGTAACTATCAAAAGACTAACTGAAGTTATTGTTGGCAAGGTTGGGGAAGAAGGAGAATCTCCTGAAGAAGAATATTCCAATATTCGTCCAAATCTTTATCAGATAGAAGGAGGTATGGACATAGAGGAAGCAAATGAAGAGATGGAATTGAATTTGCCAGAAGGAGACTATGAAACCATCGCTGGATTTATTCTCTCACAACTTGGTGAAATCCCATCGGTTGGGGATCAGTTTGAATATAATAACCTCCTATTTAGAATCCAAGAAATGGATAGATTCCGAATTGAATCAATATTAATCAGAAAGAGAATACAAGCAAACCCTTCCGTTACATCTCAAGGCTCCGGGTCTGACAGACAGACAATTAACACCTCCAAGGAGAACCTAAATGTCCGTGAAAGTGACACTACTCAGACACGGGGAGACAAAAGCCAATAGAGAAAATATAGTACTCGGAACAAGCAACGTTGGTTTAACTTCCGTCGGTAAATCCCAAGCATATGCTTCCGCACTACGAATATCTAAACTATCCCCAGATGCTGTTTATACAAGTCCGTACAATCGAGCAGTGGAAACTGCTCAATTCATCTCAAAACTCACTGGTTTGGAACCAAATCCAAAACAGGGACTTCAGGAAATGGATTCGGGAGAGATGGAAGGAACTGATGCGACTCGAATGACAGAACTATTTCCTGAGTACATGGCCAGGTGGAAAAGAGATGCTAGCACCACTCGACCCCCAGGTGGCGAGACATTGGGAGAGGTACATTCAAGAGCTTGGAAGTCGATTCTTGAGATATCAGATGAACACGATGGGGAACATGTCGTAATAGTCACACACATGTTTCCGATCCAGGGAATATTATGTAATGCCCTTGGACTTCACTCAAACCATTACAATAAAATTTCCATAGACTTGGGGTCTCTATCTTCTATTTCTATATCTAGTGCAGATACCTCGGTCAAATATATGAATAGTACGCAACATTTGGAAAATATCTGACAGTATTGCAATAATTGATATGGCTGATACGACCAACTTCGAAAAATCCGTTATTAAGGCTGTGCATAAAGCCGGATTATCAGAGTCACATATTACCGTGGCTATCTCTGGTGGCCCTGATTCTACCGCCATGTTACTGGCTCTTAGTAGAAGCAAATCAGAAACGGGTATTTCTATAAATGGGGCTCACCTAGATCATGGTATCCGAGGAGAAGAATCTAAGTCAGATGCCGAATATGTTAAAAATCTATGCAAATCAATTGATGTAGATTGTTTCTTCGGAGCCGTAGATGTCCCTTCACTCTCGCAAGCGCTTGGGATATCCCTAGAGGATGCCGCGAGGAGAGCGCGAAATCGATTCCTACTAGAAGCATGTGCGACACAAAATAGCGATGCGGTTGCATTGGGACATACAGCCAATGATCAATCTGAAACCGTACTCATGCATCTTATTAGGGGGTCGGGACTTGACGGTCTAATAGGAATGAAATTACTTTCAACCCGAGTGATAGAAAAGGATCCGCCCCTAAGAGTTTTTCGTCCATTATTGGAAATAACCCGAACCGAAATCGAAGAATACTGTTCAGCTGTTGGGGAAACTCCTCAAATAGACTCCACCAACTTCAGTGATGACCATACTCGCAACTCAGTAAGACATAATTTACTACCAGCACTAGAGAATTTTAACCCCAGAATAACCGAAGCTCTGAACAGACTCGCACTTTCAGCTGGGAGAGATATTGAATTTATAGAAGAAGCTTTGTATGGAGCCTGGACAGCCGCAGTAGATGTTGAAGAAGGGATTATTACAATCGATTTAGGAAAGTTGACCAATTTACCCGAGTCACTTTCCTATCGAATCGTCCGAAAGGCTATAGGGATCATTAAAGGAAATTTGAATGGTATAACTCTCGATCATATTGAAGGAGTTATAAATCTCTCAAAAGGACCAAGTGGAAATAGCGTGGATCTTCCTGAAGGAGTTACAGCAACAAAAGGATATGACGAACTCCTGATCTCTGAAACTGAGTACAATACAATCCCTCTCCCCTTACTAGACAATGAATACAAAATCTCAATTCCTGGTGCATTATCCATACCTGGATGGAAAATAACCACAACCAGAACAAAGGCCCCTTTAAAATATCCTCAGAAAGAAGAAACAAACGGAGGTAGAGCCTGGTTACACTTTAAAGAAAAACACTCTGAGGATTTTCTAGTAATCAGGGGTAGGAAGCCCGGAGATCGATTTCATCCGAAAGGTCTACCAGGAGAAAAAAAACTACAAGATTTTATGGTCGACGCCCACATTCCTAGAATGTGGCGGGACAGGATACCAATTGTAGAATCCACATCCGGCATAGCATGGGTCGTCGGATGGAGAACTGCAGAGTGGGCATCTCCAATAGCAGGACAAGCATCAATAGAGATCCGTTTCACCCTCTCGCACGACTAGGCGTTACCAACTAACTCAAGAAAAAGTTCATCCCATGCGACATTTCACCAATTAGTGTGAGAGCCGTCCCGGCGCCGCAAATGGGGAGCCTCCCAAAATTCAAATGTCTGCTTTAAAGCAAGTTCCTCGTTAAACTCCACTCCGAGTCCAGGGCCATCTGGAACTCTATGCCAAACTCCTTCAAGCCGCGGCTGTTGTGGAAACAAATCGGGGCTGAAATGAAAACCTGGCTCCGGAGATCGTTCTTCTAGCCATGCGAAGTTCGGTGCGGCCGCTCCCAAGTGAATGCAGGCGGCCGTGCTAACAGGACCCAAAGGATTATGAGGCATAAGATCTATATAATGTGCCTCACACCATCCAGCAACTTTCATGGCTTCGGTAAATCCCCCAATATTACAAATATCCACTCTTGCAAACTGAGTTAGTCCCCTCTCAATATAAGGCATATATTGCCATTTACTGGCCATCTCTTCCCCAATAGCAAAAGGAATATCCGTCATACTTCGAAGCGATTCATAAGCCTCTGGAGATTCATCTCTAATAGGCTCTTCAATAAAATCGAGGGTTCCCATTGGCATGGAGTTACAGAAACTAGCTGCCTCAGCCACGGACAATCTATGGTGATAGTCAATCCCAAGAACTGGTTCTCTACCTACCCCGTCCCGAAGTTTAACAAGCCAGTCAGATGTTAATGCAATCGATTCACGAGGTTCAAAAAGCATTGGATCTTTTTCTTTAGGATGGCCAATCCCCGTTCTGATAACTTTCCAGCCATCTGCTATCAAGCTTTGCACGTTTTCTACTATTCCCTCTCCAGGAGGAATTGAAGAAGTTACAAAACATGGGACAAAATCGCGATTCCTACCTCCTAGAAGTTGGTAAACGGGAACTCTCAGGCGACGAGCATTCAGATCGTGAAGAGCAATATCAATGGCTGATATTGCAGCAGTAATGACACGACCACCTTCGAAGTATTGCCCTCTGTACATTTCCTGCCATAAAGCACTGATATTTCGAGAGTCGCGCCCTATCAGCCACTCCCTAAAATGCTTCACCATTCCCTCCACTGCGAGTTCACGGCCCGACAAGCCAGCCTCACCCCACCCGTAAGCCCCATCATCCGCTTCAACCTTAAGGACGAATAAATTTCTCCTCCCCTCCCACACTATATAAACCTTGATATCAGTTATTTTCACTAAATTTCCCCTAGGTTAGATTGACTTCACAAATTCTGGGGCTTATATCAACTCCGGCCAAACAGATTCCATATCCCATTTCGTTAGTGATAGCAGACGAGCACTTCCACCCCGGGTGAAAATAGAGACCTGTTTACTTGCTTCATCATCCGGGTATACCCGTAAGGTCAAACACTGTTTACCATTGGCAAACACTTCAATTATGCTCCGGTCCACATATATTTGAAGATCAAGTGATTCACTTTCACCAAGATACAGTGGGCCTATCTCCGGCGGGCTGGCTAACACATCGAGCCTAGTTGATGACTCAGAAGCATCTATCTGCAAAGTATCTGT
>ERZ724561.160-NODE-160-length-13659-cov-3.135235_pt1 | contig 13659 bp, 13 predicted proteins | sample MGYA00375855_ERZ724561 | MGnify/ENA primary metagenome ERZ724561 (study PRJEB28725, sample SAMN03264854) | marine sediment metagenome | biome: marine pelagic biome; feature: marine oligotrophic desert; material: ocean water | place: Pacific Ocean:North Pacific... | reverse complement strand
ACATGCTCAGAGAGGTAATGGCCATGGCTGCTGCAGTGGGCACATCGGTCCAGCTGCACGTCGAGGACAACGGTGTGGCCACCTGCCGAGAGCTCGCCGCGCTTTGCGACGAGGCAGGCCTCGCCCGGGACAGGGCGATTCGCCACTACGCGCCCGCAGACGTCAGTGCCGACTTCACGCACGGCCTCGCCGCGACAGTCAGCGTGGGCAGCAGCAGCGTGGAGACAATCGCGGACACCGCCGCCAGCGCCAACGCCCCTTGGGGAATGGAGACCGACTTCCTCGACGACCCGCGTAGGCCGGGCGCCGTGCTCGGACCCAAGACCGTGCCCAAGCGCACGCAGCAACTGTGCTCCGCGCTGCTGGAGGCCGATTGGGAAGAGGAAGAGGTCATCAATCTGATGACGAAGATCCACAGCGACTGGCCCTCACGGCTCTACTCTATTCGGTAGTACGTTGGATTTTGGGGCCAATCAGCAACCCCGCCCCGGCCACGAACAGAATCAGGGTCAGGGCAAAACCCTGGAACTCGCCCAACGGGACCTCGTACCCAATCTCCGAGAGACCCATTCTCCACAACGGTCCGTTGATTGGCATGAACAGAAGCATCAGCAATACCCCTAACTTCTGGCGCGTCTGCACGGACGCTCGACAGGGGCCCTGTTGATGAACTGAACGTAGAGGAATATTGGTGGTGCGCCCACGGGGATTTGAACCCCGGCGGAGGGGTTGGAAACCCCTAATGCTACCCCTACATCATGGACGCGTAACCGTGCCGAGCCAAGGCATCCACATAAACCGATTCGGTGGGAAATTTATCGGAGTGAAGCATTCAAACGCGTCCCTCCTAACGGAGGGACGTGTCTGACGACGACGATGCCCCAGCACCGGGCATAGCAATCAGCAAAGACGAGTCGGACCTGCTCGACGAGAAGCAAGTCGTGGGCCGCAAGATATGGCGCATTGTCCCCTATGTCAAGAGATACTGGAAGCGTGCAGTCGGGGGGTTCGCAGCCAATGCGGCCGCCCGCGCGTTCGACCTGTTACCCTTCGTCGTGATTGGCATGGCAGCAGACTGGTACCAGAGCGGGGACTTCACCAGCTCTACCATACAGTCCCTTGTCAGTTCGAGCCATCTCCCGGAACTTGGCCCCGTGGGATCCATCGAATTGGGATTCGGCCTTATGATTCTGATTTCGTTCTCCTTCCTCGCCGTCTTCCAAGGCCTCAGCGAGTACCTCTGGCAGTCGACCGCCTACAAGGTCCAGCATGACATTCGTATGGATGCGACCAGCAGCCTGATGGCGATGGAGGCATCCTACTTCGAGACCCGTCAGACAGGTAATCTGATGGCAGTCTTGTCTGCGGACGTGGCGCAATTGGAGGACATCGTCTCGGACTCATCGACCTCGATGATTAGGATATTCATCACCTTCACCACTGCGTTCGCGATTATGTTCTGGATGTCACCCACGTTGGCACTGATTCTAGGGATCCCATTGGTTCTGGTAATACCCATGGTGGTTTGGTTCTCCACTCGGGTCCAGCGCCGTTACCGCAAGCAGCGCGAGAGCACCGGAGGGATAGTCGCCATCTTGGAGAACGTGCTGGCCGGCATCGTCACGGTGCAGGCCTACAACGCAAGCGACTTCGAGCGTTCTCGCGTCGAGAGCGAGAGCGGCGACTACCGTGATCAGGCGATTCACGCGGCCAACCTGCGCAATCGATTCATTCCCGGGATTTACGTGGTAGCCGGCCTGTCGTTCGCCCTACTAGTCTCTGCAGGAGGGTGGCTTATGGAGTCTGAAGAGATCACTGTAGGCCAGTTCGTTACGTTCCTTTTGATTTCCACGAGGCTGACTATGCCTATGTTCATTCTCGGAATGCTTCTAAATCAGCTCCAGAGGGGAGAGGCCGCCTCCAAGAGGGTGTTCGCGCTCATCGACCTCGAGCCAGCCATCTTCGACAAACCGGACGCCATCCCATTGGCTGGACCGATTCGCTCGATTTCGTTCGACGATGTCTCCTTCGCCTACCCGACATCCGAGGCCAACGTGCTCAACGGCATCTCCTTCTCCGCATCCCCTGGCGAGTTCCTCGGAGTCATGGGGCACACAGGCGCGGGCAAGAGCACCATCCTCAAGCTAATCGAGAGGTTCTACGAGCCCCAGCAAGGCACGGTGAAAATCAACGGAATAGACATCAACGACTACGCCATCGAGTCCTTGCGCGACAGAATCGGCTTCGTGTCGCAAGATCCGTTCATGTTCTACGGCAACGTCAGGTCCAACGTTTGCTATGCCCGCGAGGCCTCGGAGGACGAAATCAGGAAAGCCCTCGAAACCGCGGGAGCCTGGGAGTTCGTCTCGCAACTGCCAGATGGCATTGATACGATGGTCGGCGACCGGGGCGTCATGCTGTCGGGCGGACAGCGCGCTAGGGTAGCTCTGGCGCGCGCGCTGCTCAAGAACCCCGACCTGCTGATTTTGGACGAGGCCTCAGCGGCTCTGGACGCAGAGACCGAGAAGCGTATCCAGATGTCGCTATTCGACGGGTCGAACGGCGACTCTGACAGGATAACCATCGCAGTCGCTCACCGACTGGCGACCATTCGCAAGGCCGATGAGATAGTCGCCATGGTCGATGGCGTGATTGTCGAGCGCGGCACCCATCGCGAGCTGCTTGACAACGACAATGTGTACGCCTCGCAGTGGATGATTCAGACTGGCGAGCTCGGTGCTGCCGAGGCCGCTTAGTCTCTAGCCCGGTCGTCTATCTGCAGGCCGGAGTTGCCGGTGAATATCCTCCACCAGCCCCTCAGCACCCCCATACCGTAGTTCCAATGTAAAACGAATGTGGCAATCGAGGACAGGAACACCGTCTTCGGGGTCCGGCATGGAGAGCTACCAGTTGCAGCCCCATACCATGCAATCAAGTTGTACAGCAGGATGAGACTGGGCAGGGCAAGCACCCCCGCTCGGGACCACCCCATCGGGACTGCTCCCAGAGACAGGTCCCACCAGGGCGAGCCTAAGCCGCCATTTTCCGTCCCCCAGAAGAAGAAGGCAAACCCCGCAATCACGATTGGAGGAAACAGCGCCACCATCACATGGCTCCAGGCCCTCAGTTCGCGATGCTCGTGGCTGGCTAGGCTTCTGACCATCCCGTAGTTGCGAATCTGCCGCTTGACCCTCGATAGGTCTCGCCTGCGGTGCCAGATTACAGCCCCCGGGTCGGTCCACAGACGATGACCCGCCTTCCTAATTCTGTGGTCAAGAATCACGTCCTCCGCACCGATGCACCCTGCTGGGAAACCGCCGACATCAACAAGGACGGAACGCCGGTAGGCCGAGTTGACACCCGGCAGTTGCTGGACCTCCTCGAGTTCGCCCTCACCCCTCCTGCCGTAGTTGGTCCCAGCGGTGAAAATCCTGCTGCAGAAGCTGACGTCAATTATCTGCTGCTGCGTGGAGGAACTCTCCGGAGGAGCGAAGTTCGGACCCCCCACACCAGCCACCTCGGGACGCTCGAACCAGCGGACGAGGCTCTCGACCCAGCCATTGGGCACGATGACGTCATCATCGGTGAAGAAAACCAACTCAGACTCAATCGAATCCAGCGCGACGTTGCAGGCATCAGCCCGTGTGCGCGAGCCCGCGTCGTCGATGAAGCGAACCCCTCTCGATTCGGCCTGCTGTCTGCCTGGATCCTCGCTCGGACCCACCACCACCACCTCGAGCGGGCCGTAGTAGGTCTGGGCTAGCAACCCGTCCAGAGCGATTCCGAGCTCGTCCGCGTTGCCGACACTCGGGACAATCACACTGACAGAGCGGCCCATGGCTCGCCGCCCTAGTTCGACCTCAAGAGTTCACGGGTCAGTCGTTAGTCACTCGTGGCGCTAGGAAGTAAGTCCAGCTCGCACCGCCGTCGTTACTGGTCCAGTCGAGCCTCAGCGGGTACTTGTCTTGGAACTGCACCCTCACGTCTTGGGCGAGCCCGGCGGCTAGCTTCCTCGTCAGGGGGTCGAGGAACTGCAGGCTGTAGGTGCCTTGGGTCGGCGAGGGGCACACCAAGTCGCTCAGCTCCCCGGACTCGAAGCGAACGTTGACACCCTCCCCAGCCTCGACGCTCACGCTGACCCTCATCTCCTTGCTGTCTAGGCTCAGGTCGACGAGCTCTCCTACGAACTTGGCCGCCCTGAGCGCCCTAGAGAGCTTCTCAGCGCCGATGGCGGCGCTGCTGTCGAAATCCAATACCGGGAGCTTGGGGTCCTGCATGGTACCGGTGTCGAGACCACGCAGTATCCTGTGCACCTCGCCAACCCTGACGTTAACTGCGCCGACCGCGTCATCGTAGTCAATCTCGACCAGGTCCGACGGACCTGCTAGGGTGAGGAGGTCGCGCAGCTTGCCGAGCTCCAGCCCAATCTCGACCGGCTCGACCTCGTAGGTCTCGAAGCAGGCGTCCGATATGGTCGCGGACAGGAGGGCGACGTGTGAGCCGTCGACCACATTGATGGTGAGCCCCTTCTCGCCCCAGCTCATCTTGGCTTCCTCGGTCAGTACCGAGAGGAGATCTACGATTTCGCGCATTAAGGGAGTACTGGCAGTCACTCTGAGCATGGAATCACCTCGTTGCACATCTCCATTTAATCGGGGGTCTTTCATTCATTCGGGCAGCTTATTGGTATTCTCGGAAGCGCTTGCCACAAGCTGAACATTGGCATATCTTCGTTTCCGGCTCATCACTTGACCTAGTTTGCTTTAGTTCCACAAATATCTCGTTACAATCGCACTCGGGGCAGCGAATGTCACCCACCCTTAGTGTACCTCGAGCGACTTGCTCCTCGACAACTTCCGTCAGATGCTTCAATGACTTCTCATCTCCTGATGCAGTTGCTCTGGTTAGATCTACTGTTTCTCCTGTCATCGGGTCGGTGAAGGTGCCTCCTGAACCGTCCTTGCCAGATAGAGGTCCCTCATACTTGCACTGGTAGTTGTCGCAACGGATGTTCCCAGATGAATCAGGGTATGATAGCGCGCCGCACTCAGGACAGAACATCTCTACATAACCCCTAGCCGGTTAAACGCCAACCGAAACAGCGACAATCAAACCGTCTATTGAATTATCGGTTACGCTGGCTAGCGGAAAAGCCCGGACCCGGCCTCCGAGTGCCGCTGGGATTGGACCGCACCGTTGAAGCGAAGCGGCGCTACGGCGAAGCGTGCGGATTCACTACGATTGGAGGCTTGCTAGGGTCATCGATTCCGAAGCAGCGGTCGTCGACGAGATAGCCTGGTCGTCCAAGAGGTCACTGGGGGCTCTGGCAGACAGGCTGCACGACCTCCAGTCGGGCAGGATGAGCCCGGAGGCCAGAGCCCTGTCTGAGAGGTTCCCCGAAGCAGTGGCTGACGCCATGGGGGCGATGTCGGACCCAGATTGGCCCGAGCTTGATGAAGACGAGCAGAAGCTACTCTCGGAAGCCTCTACCCGGTTGGCGAAGCGTGGGGTGGCCGATGCCGCTGGCGACTTCGACCGCCGTCTTGACATGCTATCTTCGGCTACAACCGAACTTAGAGCCTCTTGGACAACCAACGAGGCGAGGTGCGTCGAATGGGCAGGACTGTTTCTTGCTGAGGTTGATTTGGATGGGCAGAGGCGAGTGATTCCCGCGGCTGTGGCAGGGGCTGATTCGATGGATTCAGCGGCCACAGCTCTCGGTGTCTCCGCTCCTAAGCACCAGCCGGGCGAGACCGAGTGGATTGCTCTCAATGCACATGCCTCGGGCGTTGTTGCATTGGGGGAGAGACTGAGGTCTACAGAGGAGGCCACGCGCGAACTCGCTCGACAGTACGTGCCGACCCTGAGCCTCCTGCTCGGCCCCCTCGGGGCTGCTAGGCTGGTGGTGCTCGCAGGCGGTCGCGAGAGGCTGGCAAGGATGCCCTCCGGTTCCCTACAGGTTCTCGGAGCGAGTGGCGCGATGGCAGCCCACCGAAGGGGCGCACCGCCGCCGAAGCACTCACCCGTCCTGTTCTCGTTGCCTCAAGTCTCGAGGTCCCCGCGATGGGTCAGGGGCAAGATAGCGCGCTTCCTCGCCGGCAAGGCAAGCATCGCAGTTAGGATGGATCATTTCGACGGTGAGCCTTGGGACGAAGAGCGAATCGCAGAGATAAATCAGGAGTGCGAGAACATCAGAGCCAGATTCCCAAAGCCACCCAAGAGGAGGTGAGCGTTTGCCTCGAAAGCCCTTGAAACTAGCATGGGGAGTACGTCGCGAGGGACGCTCGCTGTGGACCAGGAACGCGGTCCGCGGAGTCTCGGTCAGGGGTGAGCGTAGGAAGACGGATTCTCGAATCGAGTGGAGGGCATGGGACCCCACGCGCTCCAAGGTCGCAGCGGCGCTGCTGCGGACTACAGGGGACCCCTCGAAACTGCTTCCACAGACAGGGGCTACAGTTCTGTACCTCGGAGCGAGCTACGGATCGACCTGCTCGCACATACATGACCAGGTCTGTGGTGCACAAAATCACCATGGCGGGCAGGTCGTGGCGGTGGAGATATCCCCACGAGCGGTTCGAGACCTCTCGGAGTTGGCAAGTCTCAGGCCCGGACTGGTGCCCGTCCTGGGGGATGCGAGGCAGGCCTCGCAAGTCGCCCCTTACATCCGCAGCCAGGCCGACTGGCTGCATCAGGACCTATCGATTGCGGACCAAGCCGAGACCTTCGTCCGGATGGCCGGCGAGTTCCTCAGACCGGGGGGGGCCGGTCTGCTTTCACTGAAGGCGGCCAGCGAGAGATCATCTGACGGAGACGATGCCAGCAGGTTTGCCAAGGCAGAGAGAATCCTTCAGGACTCGGACCTAGAGTTGCTGGAGCGAATCGAAATCTCCCAACTGGAGGAGCAGCACGTCGTATTCCATGTGAGGAAGACAGACCATTCAGCCTAACTCACTAAAACCGACGCCGAGAAGCGCCGCGCCGAACACCACGCCGATTACATACATAGCCAGCGACAAATAATTCAGCACTAGGCCAGCAATGGCTTCGTTACGCCCGAGATTCATTTCCTTCGATGCATTGAATCCCATGTGACCAAGCACTATCCCAACAATGGTCGTCAGAGGGGCAAGACATGCGGTGAAGCACACGAAACCGGCGGTTATGTGGCAAACCCAAGTCGCAATTCCCAACCACATCGAGTAGGTCGCGTTGTCATTGGACTGTTGAATCATCATGGGCTGCTGGTAGGCACCTGCCCCCGCCGAGGCACCCGCGTAGGGGTTAAACTCCTGAGAATCCCCTGTTTCTGCGCTAGGCGTACCGGACAGCACAACCGTCTCCGGCTCGTCCTCCATGGCACTCGATTCCGCCACGACAATTGAATCTATCCGGTCGTCAGAATCATGGAGTCGGGTCGACTCAGCGGACCATGCCCGAGCTGCCTGAGGTCGAGACTGTAAGGAGAGGTCTAGAGAATCATCTCACTGGGCGGCTTATTGAGAGGGTCGAGCTTCGCCGGCTTGACCTCAGATTCCCTTTCCCTGAGGGATTCGCAGCCTTACTGCGTGGCAGACTGATTGAGAGTGTCGAGAGGCGCGCGAAGTACCTGCTGATTAGACTCGAGGGAAACGTCACCTGGATGTGTCACCTAGGGATGACCGGTCGCTGGACCTTGCTGGGCGCGGACAGCAGCGAGGTCGACGACGGGCCTCATGACTGGGTCGTCGTACACCTCGATGACGGCGGTAGGGCGGTGTTCTCGGACCACCGACGCTTTGGCTTCATGGACCACTTCGAAACCTCCGAGCAGAATCGGAACAGGTTCCTCTCCAAACTCGGGCCGGAACCCACGCCCGACCACCTGACTCCCATGGACATGGCCGAGGCACTCAGAGGTCGCAGGACACCGATGAAGGCAGCCCTGCTCGATCAGAGCACCGTCGCTGGCCTCGGCAACATCTACGTCTGCGAGATACTGTTCAGATCTGGAATCTCCCCTCGCAGGAACGCATCCTCGGTAGCGGGGAAATCGGGGGTGACCAAACGAGTCGAGCGTGTCACCGCCGCAACCCACGATGTCATCGTAGAGGCGATTGACGCAGGAGGCTCGAGTATCAGCGACTTCGTCAACGTCGAAGGCGACTTGGGCTACTTCAGCCATTCATTCCAAGTTTATGGCAGATCGGGTGAGTCCTGCTTTTCAGATGGATGTGAGGCCACCATCCGGCGCATTGTTCAGTCAGGCCGCTCGACCTTCTACTGTCCCAACTGCCAGCGTTGAACTAGCGTTCCTCTTCTTGGAACTCCCAGCCGAAGTCGTGCTCCATGTAGAGCGTCTGCTCGCTGTGCATCCGAGTCTCCTCGGAACACTGCTGCTTATGCCTCAAGTCCTCGCTCAGCAGTTGGTAGAACAGCTCCGCTACATCCAGCAACCTACTCATGAACTGAGCAAACACCCCGAACTTGTCTCCGTCGTCATTTTCCCTGATTATAGTCACCTCTCACCGGCAGTCAACGCTGGTGATCGATGCCTCTCACGTCACTTGACACAACTCCGGAGATGGCACCGCGCCAGCGGAGGGCCATAAACGCTCCTCGCGTTAGATGGGTTGATAACGCCTCGAATGAACAGGATACCATGGCAACCGCGAAGCGCAAGAAGTGGAAGCGCCGTACACGCGAGAGCTCGATATTCGGATCAGCAAAGGCACCCGATCCATTTCCGATAAGTCGATCTAAGTTGGAGATGTTCCACAGTTGCCCGCGCTGCTTTTGGATCGACAGGGTAGCGGGTGTCGGCCGACCTGGAATCCCCGCATTCACGCTCAACTCCCAAGTCGACGCCATTCTCAAGCGCGAGTTCGACGTTCATCGAGCCGCAGGCACACCTCATCCCTACATGGCCGAGCACGGGCTGGGCCACATGGTACCACTCGACCACGCGATGATGGACGAATGGCGTGAGAACTTCAAGGGCGTCAGGATCACCAAGCACGGACTGAGTCTCTTTGGCGCTGTAGACGACATCTGGAAGGCCGAGGACGGCGACAGCGAGGAGTGGCACGTGGTCGACTACAAGTCGACCGCGACCAATAACGAGATCACGCCAGAGCTGTTCCTAGTGGACATCTACAAGGGTGCCTACGTCAGGCAGATGGCGATCTACCAGTGGCTGCTCAAGGAGCTAGGCCACCCGGTGTCAACGCGCGGCTTCTTCGTCTACGAGAACGGCAACAACTCCGCCGACACACTGCTCAGCGGTGGGCCCGAGGACAGCCCTCGCGGCATTCCCCTCCGGCCGGTCACAGTCATCGAGATCGACACCGCTGACGACAGCGTAGTCATCGAGGGCGAGCGTATCGACTTCGATTGGGTCGAGAACCTGGCCATTGGCGCCAAGGCCTGTCTAGAACTGTACGAACCGCCAGCGGCAGGGGAGTACTGCGAGTACTGCGCGTACTCCTCTGCCAGCTCCTCGATATAGTCCAGAATTACTCAAGGCTCACATGTTGCGCCGGAACTTTCCACCCGTCTCGAACAACGCCTGAGTCACCTGCCCCACGGTGCAGTGCTCGACGATGTCCATCATCACCTCGAACAGGTTGCCGCCCTCGCGGGCGACCTGCTTGAGTCTAGCCAGCCCAGCCTCGGCCTCGGCAGCATGAGCCTGCTTGAACTCCTTGTTCCTATCAATCACCATCCGCCGCTCGGATTCATCCGAGCGTGTGACATCGACGTCGAAATCGTCGGCGGACATCACTGCCGACCCCTCGTCAACGTAGGTGTTGACTCCCACTATCGGTAACTCACCGGAGTGTTTGCGGTGCTCATACACCATTGATTCGTCCTGGATGCGGTTACGCTGGTAGTTGACCTCCAGCGAGCCCAGCACGCCACCACGGGCATGCATCTCCTCGAAAATCCTCAGGACCTGCTCCTCGACGTTGTCGGTCAGCCACTCTGCGATGTACGATCCCTGCAGCGGGTTCTCGTTCTGCAGCCAGCCGTACTCCTTGGACAGAATCAGCTGGATGGCCACGGCGTCTCGCACGGTGTCCTCGGTCGGCGTGCCGAAGGCCTCATCGCGGCTGTTGGTGTGCAGGCTGTTGGCGTTGTCCGCCAATGCATACAGGGCCTGTAGGGTGGTTCGGTAGTCGTTCCATGTGAACTCCTGAGAGTGCAGCGAGCGACCACTCCCCTGGATGTGGTACTTGAGCTTCTGGCCGCGCTTGCCGACCCCGTAGAGGTCACGCATCGCGATTGCCCATATCCTGCGGCTGACCCGGCCTATCACAGCGTACTCGGGATCCATTCCATTGGAGAAGAACCAGCTGAAGTTGCGCACGAACTTGTCAGCATCCAGCCCGCGCGCGTTGAACAACTCGACGTAGGTCAGCCCGTTCGAGAGGGTAAGCGCGGCCTGACTTATCGGATTGGCCCCAGCCTCGTCGATGTGGTATCCCGAGATTGAGACGAAGTAGTGGTTGCGCACTTCGTTCTCGACGTAGAACTCCGCGACATCCCCCATCATCCGCAGAGCGGTGTCGAGGTTGAAGACCAGTGTGTTCTGGCCCATCGCCTCCTTGAGTTGGTCCGCTTGGACCGTGCCTCGCACGGTGCTTAGCGTACTTGTCCTGATATCGCCTCTCTCCTCATCGGTCGGATCCCTGCCGTTCTCCTCCACGAACTTGGCCACCTGCTGGCGGATAGCGACTGTGAAGAAGGCGGCCAGGTGCCACCAGTAGTTGCCGTTGATAGTCTTCGATACGGAGGTGTTGGGAGCACACAGGTCGAAACCCTCGAACAGCCTTTCCATCTCGTCCACGGTGCTGATGGAGACCCCTGATTCGCAGACCTTACCGAAGATGTCCAGCCTCTCCACGGGGTCGTGTCCGTACAGGCTGGGTGAATCGAAGGCCACGGAGAGCCGGTTGAATGGCTGGCCCTTGGAAAGGAAGTGGTAGCGCTTGTTAGTGCGCTCGGCGCTGCCTTCCCCTGCGAACATCCTCACGGGCAACTCGTCCTCGCGTCTGAACGGGAACACACCTCCGGTGTAGGGGAACGAGCCGGGGGCGTTCTCCTTGCGAACCCAGTCAAGCCGCTCTCCCCAGTCCTCGGTGTCTGGCAGGGCGACTCGCGGGAGGTCCAACCCCGAGAGAGTGGTCTTGGTGGTATCCACTGGTATTTCCTTGCCTCGCACTGTGTAACTGGCCTCGCCAGAGCGGTACGCCGTGGCTCTAGCTTCAAACTCGTCGAGATCATTCCATACCGCCTCAGCCACTGTAGACCTGACGCTGGCAGCCTCCTCGGCCAAGTCGTCGGCCACTGCATCCTTCCCTTTGGAACGCATCTGCGCGGCTGAGGCCTCGAGCTGCTGCACCAACCTCACACGACCCACGGCCTCCTCTGTCCTATCGTGGTAGCTGCGCACCGCGGCCGAGACCTCTGCGAGGTAGCCCTGCCTCTCGGAAGGGATCGGGTTCGAGCGGTGCGGCAGGCCGTCCTCGCCCACTCTGGCCCGGGCCGCTGAGAAATCTGCGCCGTGCCTGTCATGGAGTACTTCTGCGAGCCTCTCCCAGAGCATGTCCACCCCGGCGTCTGCGAACTGACTCGCTATCGTGGGAATCACTGGAAGGGAGGAGTTGTCTGCATCCCACATCTCGCGATTGCGCTTGAACTGCTTGCGAATCTCTGACAGCGCCTCCTCAGAGCCCCTGCGGTCGAACTTGTTGAGCACGATGATGTCCGCGGCATCCAGCATCTCGAGCTTCTCAAGTTGACTGGGAGCCCCATACTCACGCGTCGTGACGTACATCGACACATCTGCTACCTCGGTAATGGCGTCGTCACCTTGGCCGATGCCGCTGGTCTCCACGAACACCATGTCAAAGCCCACGGCCTGACAGGCCTCGATGGCCCTGCCGACGCAGTCAGCTATCTCACGACCGCTCTCCCTGCTCGCGAACGAGCGCATGAACAGGTTCTCGTCGGAGAGCGAATTCATCCTGATGCGATCCCCTAGAAGTGCACCCCCGGTGCGCTTGCGAGTGGGATCGGTGGCCAGTAGGGCGATCTTCCTGCCTGGGTTGTCGCGCTGAATCCTGAGCATGATTTCGTCGGTCAGGCTGGACTTGCCAGCCCCGCCAGTCCCAGTCAGGCCTACGACAGGGCAGGAATCCTCCTCGGCGCATGAGCGTACTGCTTCCAGAGCAGCCGAGAAAGCCCCCTCGCCACCGTTCTCGGCGAGAGTGAGTAACCTCGACACCGCCCCGTGGTCGTCTGCCGTCACGGGCCCGGAGAGACCGTCAAACCTAGACTCTTCGAGCAAGTCTACATTGAGAGCCGAATCCATGGCGTCCTGCACCATGCCAACCAGCCCCATCTCGCGTCCGTCGTCGGGCGAGTAGATGCGGGCTATCTCGTTCTTGTCCAGATGCTCTATCTCATTCGGCAGGATGGTCCCGCCTCCGCCACCGAACAGGAAGACATGTCCGAAGCCCGCCTTGTCGAGAATCTCCTTGGTGTGGGTGAACATCTCCACCGCACCGCCCTGGTAGGAGGTGATTGCCACCGCATGGGCATCCTCCTGGATGGCGGCGCGGGCCACCTCATCGGCCCCTCGGTCGTGCCCTAGGTGAATGACCTCGCAGCCTTGGCTCTGCAGGATCCTGCGGCATATACCGATCGCCACGTCATGGCCATCGAAGATGGCCGCGGCCGTGACCACGCGCAGGGGCATGCGACCGTCGGAGGCACGGGCGACGTCGCTCGAAACCCCCTCCTCAGCACCACTAACCATGCTAATTCGGACCCTACGGGTCCACAAGAATGCGCCGCATGTCGAAAACGGCGGTTTTCAAACTCTCTTGGCCTGCAAATCCTCAGGGTACGCCAGTCTGAGGTAGCATTCTGGGCAGATGAAGTAGAGAGGCCTCTCATCAGTGCCGTGAATCGACTTCATACCGCAGTGAAGCAGATCTTTGACCGCAGCCTCGTTCAGGATTTTCCCACAACATTCTCTGGAATCCTCGGTGAATCTCACTTGTTTCATGCAAATGCCCCTCACTGGAATGATTCACTGGGTAACTGTTCACAAGCACGGGCCTCGTGCATTTGGTATTATCGACGACGTCCGCAGACGCCATATCGGTCGGAGCCTACCAGCCACAGCCTAGGCTGACGGGAACTGATGGCCGAGCACGAGTCTGCCGGCCCACCGACCGACGACATCTCCAGCGCTTTATATCACCTGAGAATCACTCTACTCTCAATGCCCGCGCCCGGGCATACAATAGGGCAGCACTAGAACGCCGTGAACCAATAGGAGGAATGCAATATGGATACTGTAACGACCACAGTAGAGATTGCCTCGACCGACGGACACGATACACTCGAGCTAACACGAGACCAGACCATGGCACTCGTGGAGGAGCGAGGTGACAACTGGGTCTTTGCCTCAGGGCAGTTGATGCAACCTGCACAACTGGCTGAGCAAGACTGGAATACAATTTCCACGGTTCGTATCGTTCCAGGTCTTGTGGGCGGTCTCTACTGAGGTTACCACCAATACCCGCCCACAGGATGGGCCCGGACCAACGAAAACCCTCCCAGCTGCCTCGGCGGCTGGGGGGGCCCAACATACAGCGTAACTGAGGAGGT
>ERZ724561.157-NODE-157-length-13690-cov-1.789722_pt1 | contig 13690 bp, 10 predicted proteins | sample MGYA00375855_ERZ724561 | MGnify/ENA primary metagenome ERZ724561 (study PRJEB28725, sample SAMN03264854) | marine sediment metagenome | biome: marine pelagic biome; feature: marine oligotrophic desert; material: ocean water | place: Pacific Ocean:North Pacific... | reverse complement strand
GTGCAGCGAATGGAGTTCCACCGTTTCGTTCTATCAAGGCCCCCATCTCAGATAACATGCGGGCCTCGACATAGGCTACGGTTTTCCCTGCTAGGGAGTGCTTTTTGGCAGCAGTCAAATCAGCAACGGTTTTCGCCGGTTAAACAGCGCACTCGCCTTCGCCTCGTTCTAGCTTGTATTGGTTGGTGCGTTCCCAGTCGATATACAAGTCTGATCCGGCAGTGGCCTCAGCGGCGTCTTGTTCTGCCTTTTCAGCCACCGATGTGACCTCTTCAAGGCCGACTCGGTCTAGGAACTGATTGAACTTTTCACCCTCAGAGCGATTGTCCTTGTAGTACGAGACAACCTCTTTTAGGACTCCAGGAACCGATTTGGCGGGGATCTTTATCCTGGGAATCCTCGTACCTATTCTTGAGTCCTGAACGTTGACGTCGCCATAGTTGCCGCCCAAGAACATTTCGTAGGCGGGGATCTGCTCCCCGTCCGACCCTTTGGTGGCAGCACCATGGAAGCCTATGTTTGCGATGTGGTGAAGGCCGCACCCGTTAGGGCATCCACTCATCTTGACGCGGATATCGTTGACGCCTTCGTCTTGGAGCATTCCGTCCCAGCTTTGAATCTCATCTTTCAAAGCTCCGGCGAGACCCATTGAGGACGTTATACCTAGTTTGCAGCTATCTGTGCCTGGGCAAGAGACTACGTTGCTGATGGAATGGGCGTCGGCTTCTGCTAGTTCGATCTTTACAAGTTCAGTCCACACGTCATGGAGCATGTGCTCTGGCACAAACCTGAAGGCCAGTTTCTGTTCGTGGCTGGTTCTGGCTCGGCCTCCGGTGTACTTGCGCATGATATCGGCCAGGGCATGGAATTGACTGGCCGATATGTTCCCTCGGTCTGGTTTGACGTGGACGAGATAGTAGCCTTCCTGCTTCTGGGCCTCTACATTCGTTCTTCGCCATTCTGCATAGTCTCCACCGCCGTTTCCGTTGGTGCCGTTGGACGATAATGCGGGCGGATTCTCTTCCATCAACTCGTCAACGTTCATCAACGGCTTGGGATCAATAGGGCCAATTTTCTCTAGCTCGGCGTCAACTAGAGTTTTAAATTCCTCCATACCTATACGATCTACCAACACTTTTAGGCGGGCCATCATGCGGTTCTTGCGCAGCATATCAGCGTTGTTGAAAACGGTGAACAGCGCTAAGGCCACACGGAGAAAATCTTCCTCGGGTAAGAACTCGTATAGCGGCTTGGCCAACCGGGGCATGATTGATGTACCGCCGGCGACGAATACTTTGAAGCCGCGTTTCTCTACGCCGTTCTCTATTTTGATCTGCGAGACGTACGTTAGGTCCTGGATGGCAGCCGCGACATGGTCGTGGTCATCACATCCAGTGAAAGCACTCTTGAATTTGCGAGGGAAAGCCTGGGTTAAGGGATGCCGTACTGCGAACCTGACGTAAGCCGCGAGGTAAGGAGTAGGATCGAACACTTCAGAGGCGCAAACCCCCGAAGTTGGAGATCCCACAACGTTTCTTACCACGTTACCGCAGGCTTCACGTGTGCTTAGGCCCGCCGATCCTAGCAATCTCAGACCGTCAGGACATTGGTCCAATGGGACGTGGTGGAACTGGAAGTTCTCGCGGGTGGTGATGTGCCCTTTGCCTAGTGGGGCGTACTTGGCACTGAACTCGCCCAGAACGTCCATCTGTTCAGGGGTAATGATACCGCCCGGTATTTTCACCCGGATCATCTGAACGTCGGCTTGGCGCTGGCCATATACACCCTGCTTCAGTCGGAAGGGTGTGAACTCAGTATTTTCTCTCTCACCGGCAACGAACGCTGCGGACTCTTCTTCAAGCCGAACAATCTCGTCTTCCATGAAGGGAATCATGCTGTGAGCGTGTTTGGAGAGTTTTAGACTCTCTTCGTAAATCTTCTCATTGATCTTTGATTGGTCGGCTGAGGTATTGCTAGTCAATTTTGCTCTCCTCCAGATATTTGGGACAATAAAAAACCCACCAGTTCTATGAAGTGGTGGGGTCAGAGGTTCCTGGCGGTGTTTTAGTTAACGCAGAAGGTTACCTGTCCCCTATGTAGCGGGTACAAGTGCAACAAGACGCGCAGATATTGCTATTAGCCTTCAACATTGCAAGCAAGTTTACTCTCGCCGCTATTTACTGTCAACAAACACGCGTTAATTACGAGGTATGGGCAGTATTTGCATGCAGCACCTATGCTTGTATAGTCATTTGAGCATAGACGCTATTTTCAGGGAGAATAGATCCATGAAATCAACAGCCGATGTAGTTATCGTGGGTGGAGGCGTGATCGGGGCCAGTATATTGTTTAATCTCGGTCGACTAGGAGTGACCGACACCCTGCTTGTAGAGAAAGACGTTTTAGGCTCCGGTTCGACTGGTCGGTCTCAGGCAATCTGCCGGATGCATTATTCCAACCCTGTAACCGCTGCCATGGCTTGGGAAAGTCTGGGTATTTTTACTAATTTTAATGAGGTTGTAGGCGGCGAGTCTGGATTTGTTGAGACTGGCTATTTAGTGGTGGTGAAAGAAGAAGACAGCGCCGGTCTTGCCCATAATGTGGCGATGCAGTACGGGTTGGGCATAGACACTATGCGGGTAACGGCCAAGGACTTGGAAGACATAGCCCCTATGGTATCGGTAGCCGAAGATGAATATATGGCTTGGGAGCCTCTCTCTGGGTACGCTGACTCTTATATGGTCACAACATCTTACGCTAAACGGGCTAGAGATCTAGGAGCAGAGATTCAACTAAGAAACCCTGCAAACCAGATTGAAGTTTCAGGGGGACGGGTCAAGGCGGTTGTGACAGCTGAAGGTCGGGTTGAAACCCCTGTGGTTGTAGTCGCAGCAGGACCATGGTCTAAAGAAGTCCTGGCGAAAGTCGGTGTGGATGTCCCCTTAGTACCGGTTCGCCATCAAGTGGCTTCTCTGACTCGGCCGGTAGATAAGCTTCCACTTCATCCTACGGTTGGCGATATTGCCCAGTCGTTTTCGTTCCGGCCGGATGGAAGTTCTCTCACCATGATGGGATTCGGAGAAGATGAGGAAGTTGGCTTGGATACTTACAACCAAGGTGTTGATATGGACGTGATGGCTGACGCTCTGGAGCGTCTGACTCGCCGGATACCAGCCATGTCGGAGGCTTATTTCCGAGGAGGATGGTCCGGGTTGTTCACGACCACGCCTGATTGGCATCCTATTTTGGACGCTGTCCCGGGGATTGAGGGCCTTTATTGCGCAGTTGGGTTTAGCGGCCACGGTTTCAAACTCTCACCTATGATTGGGGTGACCATGTCAGAACTAATCGTTGAAGGAACACCGGAGACGTTGAACATATCACCTCTTCGTTTTAATCGGTTCGAGGAAGGTGATCTTTTAGGGTCGAGCTATCGATATAGAGTCCTGGCTTAATCGACGCAACCATGATTAGCGGGGATGTTGTTCAAGATAGCTAAGCGATTATTTGTGTTCTCCGTGATTGCCTTTGTACTAATTGGGTTAGTTCAGTGCAGCGACGGCTCTTCTCGTTCTAAAACCGCGATAGCGCCTTACAAATACAGCCTGCTACGTTGGGAATTAGGCAATTTCTCAGACAAATGGGTGAGGAAGTTTCAAGACATACTGCCTTGGAACTCGGTGGCTTCCCGCGAAGTCCGAATTGACCGGGCCCAAGAATTCTTCGATTTGATTGTTGAGATGAATGAGTTGGAGCGAAGACCGGAGTCTGCAGAAAGTGTCAAGCGTATTAGCGAACTACGGCAACGGCGCATTGATATGCAGCCAGAAGTTGAGGAGACAATCGAGTCGGAGATCAGTTCCGTTCTCGCCGATGAAGGATTTTCTTCGCGGATAGGAGTCATTTTCCCTCCGGTGGATACGGTGTTTACTAAGTCTCCTTCGGCGTTGATTCTATCGCCACGGGAACGTATTGATCATATAGGTTCCACGCTCCTCAAACCGGGAATATCGGGAGATACCCGAGGCAAATTAGAAGACTTGATATTTCAGGAAGACGGAGTATCAGCGCTTATAGTGAACACCGGTGGTGTAGCGACCTATCCTAGTGTGATTACTGCATCTGGTAATCTTCGGGATGTTCTAGCAATCACGGCCCATGAATGGCTACACCATTGGTTCTTTTTCCAGCCTCTAGGCCAACACTTTTGGGATAGCTCTGGCATGATGACTTTAAATGAAACGGCAGCTTCCATTGGTGGTGAAATCATCGGTGACCGGACGTTCACTGCTATGACTGGAGAGAAGGTTACTCGGACGCCTTATCGCGAACCGACGGATCCTGCCGGATTCGACTACAACGTGGCGATGCGCGAGACCAGAGTAACAACCGAAGCGCTATTGGCCAACGGCAAGATCGAAGAGGCAGAGACCTACATGGAGGACCGGCGGCAATTCATGGCGGATGAGGGGATTTACATTCGCAAAATCAACCAAGCGTTCTTCGCATTCTATGGATCTTATGCGACTAGCGCCGCCTCGGCCAGCCCGATTGGAGACCAATTGGAGGAACTTCACGGCCAGTCTCGGACTTTAGGGGAGTTCCTTCAGATCGTAGGTAATTTTGATGAGGTTGAAGACTTGGCTAATTATTTGAGACCGGCAGGGATTGGTCATATACACGGTGAGTGAAGGTCTATAGGATAGGGACCCTAGATATCTCTTGTTCGATAGATTTAGCCGCCTAATAATGTTTGGGTGCGGTTCTTGAGGATGTCTTCTGCTCGGGAAACGATCTCTCGCAATATGTACGATGCGGGCTCGATGGAACTGATCATCCCGGAGGCACTACCGGCCCTAATTGGAGCTGTGGTAGCGTCGCCTATGACTGATGCCGAAGCTACGGCCTCGTTTAAATCGGTATGATGAGCCATAATCTCTCGCTCCCTTCCGTGCCAGGTGTCGGTGAACTTGTTGCTGATGACCCGGTCACCGACTGTATCAGCAGGAAAGGGGTCTCCTGAAACTAGATCGTAAACCTTGGTAAGTACCGTATCATCGGCGTCTGCTAATATCACCTGTCCTTTGATCCATTCTGGCCCAGCCCATTCTAGACTGGCCACAAACCGTGTGCCGATCCAAGCACCTTCGGCCCCTAACATCAACGCTGCTGCGAGACTAGGACCATCTGCGATCCCACCGGCCGCCAAAACGGGTATGTCCCCTGCGATTTTAACTACTGCTCGGACGAATGATAAGGTTCCGAGGTAGCTGGTATGACCGCCTGCCTCGCTTCCCTGCGCGATTATTACGTCTGCGCCTGCGACGATAGCTTTTTTAGCGTCGGACATAGTTTGGACTTGCGCTAAGACTTTCACGCCAGTGCCGCTGGCTTGCTCTATAAACGGTGTTGGATCGGCGAATGAATGACTTATGGCGGCTACCTTGGCCTCTATTGCAGTTTCGATGCTTTTCTCTATGCCTTTAGCGGACGAGATGAATCCGACACCGAAAGGTCTGTCTGTTTTTTCTCTGACGGCACCAATCTGATCTTTAAGCCAAGACGGATCTGGGTTCAGGGTCGCACCAATCATTCCAAAGGCACCGGCCTTTGAGACCGCGGTTGCCAGTTCCGAGGTTGCGGTCCCGATCATTGGCGCGTTTATTATTGGAAAGTCGATGTCCAAAAGCTGGCATATCCGGGTCGTAATCATGAGGTTCTCCTGGAGACTTGTTGGTGAGAGGTACTGCCTTTTTAAATGCTAACCTCACTGATATTCTTGAGAATAAAAAGACGGAATTGACTGTTGTACTTAAACCCAAGGTGATCGTTTTGACCGGTCTTTTTGCGATGTAGCTGCAGATAGGCCGCGGCGTTCGAGAGATTCGGTGAGCATTCGCCTGAAGACTCGCCGGTCTCCTGCGCTAACTACCGCTTGTTCGTGGGACTCGGAAATGGCCACTGGATAGCCCTGGCCGCGCCTGCACTGATCCCAAATAAGACTATGAGTCAAAGAGAGTAGAGTCCTGTTTTGTGCGACCCATTTAGGAATCTCTACTCTGCCGATCTCCTCTCCAGCATTTACGTAGAAGAAGTGAACTTTGTTGGCTTCGTTGTAGGAATCTCTAGAAACTGATGAGTTGGTCTTGTATACAGGAGAGCGCCAGCCAGGCTCGAGTATTCGGAGGAATAGGTCTCGGTCTAAGAAATCGTTGGCATCGTTACAGGGCTCCTGGGAAGACCGGCGGTTGTTACAGGACTGAGTGCAAGTGTTGATGCTGTTTGGGCAAAGAGTGCACCGGATAGCGTTTAGCGTTTCCGCGCTTCGTGGGTATGATACGTAAGCAGCCAGTGCTACTGGTCGGGTGTCAGCCATCTTCTCCAACCTGCACATAGCTGGGATTAGACCACTTTCGATGATTTCGTCCTTCACGTATTGAGGATGGGCTTGGCCAGACAAGGGCCACATTACTAGCGAGCCGTCTACTAAACCTAATACAGGAAGTCCGGGTGGGCATTTTTCAACTGTGTCCGCTAGTGTCTGTAGTTCTTTGACGGATCGAACTAAACCAAGTACCGACCCGCTTATCGATTCTTCTTGGTTAGGGTTTGCGGGATTAGAGATATACAGTTCTTGTTGGTCGATCGCCAGATGAGGATGGCTGAACAAAGCGGCGTCGGGTCGGCCACCGTAGGTTAAGACGCAACCGCCGAAGTTAAGCAGGTAACACGATACAGGGAGATGACGGTCAACGTCTATGTGTGAGCCGTCAACCGCTGCGACTACCCAATCAGGTGGAGGATCGGTTGGTGGATAAGCCCCCAACAGTGATTCTATAACTTCGGCTGCAAGGTAAGGGCGCTGTCCGGTGTCAGAAGTCCGGTCTAGCGCTATCCTCGGGTCAACATTGGTAGCTGCGTCAATCAGTGCTGAAATACGTTCGTTTCGGGCTTGGCTGTTTTCTTGCGCCGATTGGGTGAGTTGGTCCAGTTGGAGGACCGTTCGTCCCATATCCAGTCCCAAAATTTTCACCCTTTACCTTAGTATGCGTTCGTCACCTGTTCTGCGTGTGATTTGTTGCTGGTCCATGTGTTCTAGCAGCGGGAGGATGTATTTGCGGCTGGTATTAAACATGGTGCGAGCCTCGGCAACAGTTATATTGCCGTGGTCCTTGAGGTGTTGCACGATCCGCCCTGTCATTTCACGGTATGCTACGGCATCGAAGATCACCCCATCTCCGACCCTCACGACTTTGTCTTGGTCGACGAGAACACCGAGCAGTTCGGGGTTGATCTTCTGGTCACTCGGTGGAGAGTAGGGATTTTTCCGAAGAGAATCTAAGTATTCCGAAGCTTCTTGATCCATCTTTGGGGTCAGGCTTATCTCGTGGTCAGGCAGTCGTAATGATTGGCGTTCATCGACAACCACTCCTTCCTCGACCAGTTTGACTAACGCTCGTTGGTAGACCGGTTGAGACAGGTCCAATCGGCTTCGTATCTCTTGGGTAGGCACACCTTGGCGTAGAGGATATTGAGTGTGGTAGAGCTGCAAAGCCGAGGTGATTTTGCTTCTGATAACTGCCCATCCTTGGGCTGAATAAACGACGGCGTCTCCGTCGTTGCTGAAGTCGCCCAAGCTTATGAGGTGTCCATCTTCGGTTAGTTCAGCAACGCGGTACGAGACTTCTTCACGAGACAGGTTACTTCTCTGAGAGAGTGCAGTTAGGTCGCATGGGCCCCATTGTTCGGCAACACTGATGATGATGTCTTCTCCGCTGCCTTGATCCAAGGTCATCATACGTTCGACAACATCGTCGTCGAATCGACGATAACGACGTCTGGGGTTAGGATCTACTATTTGGCCACCTCCCAGGGTGTCCTCCGATGAGCGGATCACGAAGAAATCTCCCTTAACTACCGGCAATGGCTCTTCCAACAGGATTTGGACCCAGCCTTCTTGTCCGGCCACTAACCCGTTGGCGTCGAGTAACCGAACTCGGGCCGAAGCTTCGCTGGTGAACAGATGAAAGGTCACTCCTTGGTTGTGCTTAAGGGTATGAGCGGCATTTTTGACCATGCGCAATCGGGCGTCTAAACGCCGAGTGGGCTTGAGCCAGCCAGGAATAGTCAGAATCTCGCCCCGGTCTACTTCGTGTTTTGATAATCCGGATAGATTTACTGCCAATCTTACGCCGGGATCGGTCGTGTCTACCTTAGTTTTGTGGCTCGGGAGCCCTCTGACCCTGGCTCGCTGCCCTGACCTGGCCAGTTCTATTTCCTGCCCCACGGTTAAAGTACCGTCAATAAGGGTGCCTGTTACCACTGTACCGAAGCCCGAAATGGTGAAGCATCGGTCTATTGGTAGACGAGGGCGCCCCAAGTCTTTTCGGACATCCGTCTCATCTAAGATAATGTCGATATTGGATTTGAGGTCGTTGATACCTTCGCCTGTGTAAGCGGAGACGCCTATCATTGGGCATCCTTCGAAAGAAGTGCCTCGTAATGTATCTTCCACTTCGGCTTTGACCAATTCGATGAGTTCCTCATCGACAAGGTCAGTCTTGGTTATTACGACCAATCCGCGGGTTATTTGAAGGATGTCTAGGATAGCCAGATGTTCCCTAGTCTGGGGCATTACGCTCTCGTCGGCGGCTACGATGAGTAAGGCCAGGTCGATGGCTCCGACGCCGGCGAGCATGTTCTTGATGAACCTTTCATGCCCTGGCACATCCACTATGCTGACATCGCGACCGCTGGGCAAGGTCATCCAGGCGAATCCGAGGTCAATTGTCATCTCTCGCGCTTTTTCTTCTGGAAAACGATCAGGGTCGATGTCGGTCATCGCTTTGACAAGGGTGGACTTGCCGTGGTCCACGTGGCCCGCTGTGCCAATTACGTACATTGTAAAAAGCCTCTTTCGGGGATGGCTAAAGGATAGCACTCAAGGCCGAAATCGAATAGCGGTCGATTCTTGCTATTCCAAGAATCGAGTGAAAGCCTGGTTGGCGATCAAATATGAGGAGCTTGTGAGCTTGAGGCAATTGCCATCACGTTCAAGGAGTCCGAGATCAACGCATTCTTGAATCGGGGTCTCGAATCTCTCTACCAGATTCAGCCCGCTTTTGACAGATGCTTCGACTATGTTGAGGCCATCCAACAACCGAAGCCCGAGGAACATCGTCTCCGAATGAGCGGTCTCTATACTTATATGTTCCCATCCACCGAGAGTGGGAATACCTTCTAGGACGATCTCTGAGATTTCCGGCAGCGATATGGTGTCTGATTCTGACCAATTGGCGGAACGGATGTTGTATTCACGAGGTGATAAGACTGTCCAAAATCGGTAATTACCTAGTCGGGAGTGGGCGCCGGGCCCCACTCCGAGGTATGGGCCGTTCTCCCAATACACTAAATTGTGTATGCAGGCCCGTCCTGCTAGCGACCAGTTGGAGATTTCGTAGTGGTGGTAGGCGGAGTTAGCTAATGATTCGCAGGCGTATTCGTACATGTCGGCGGCCAAGTCAGGATCCGGTTCGGGTATCTTCCCTTCGCTTAGCCATCTGTCCATAGGCGTATTCTCTTCTATGGTCAGGGCATAAAGTGATATGTGCTCTGGGGATAGTTCGGTAAGGGAATCAAGGGTTTGATTCCACTGGGTTATTGACTGGGTGGGCAGTCCATACATTAGATCTAAGTTGATATTGTCAAAACCTGCTTTCCGAGCGATTTTGAAAGCTTGAATGGCTTCCCGTGCTTGATGTCGGCGGCCCAGTAGATTCAGGAGGTCGTTGTCTAAGCTTTGTACCCCGATGCTAAGTCGGTTCACACCTTGTGTTAGGATTCCTGCGCAGGCGACTTCATCTAAATCTCCGGGATTTGCTTCTATGGTTACTTCAGTATTCTGTTCCAGTTGGAAGGATTTTTGAATCGAGTCAAGAATCTGCTCGATGTAGCCTTGGGGTAAATATGAAGGAGTGCCGCCGCCGAAAAATACAGATTTGATCCTGGGATGAGCACGCGTGTCACCCCAACATCGAATCTCAGTGGTTAGTGCGGTAAGAAAAGGTTCTATCAGGTTTTCGATACCCTGATACGTATTAAAGTCGCAGTAAGGGCATTTGGTTTTGCAGAAAGGGACGTGGACGTATAGTCCCATAGAGGTGTCAGAGACGAGAAAGCTGGGATTATTCGTCGTCAACGATCCTGCTCGAGCCGTCAACCACATTATTCGGATCTTTATCTTCAGGGCGGTTGGACTCCGGGGCTCGGCCCATATGCTCGTCCACTATATTTTTAGGCGCTAGCTTAGTCAGAAAAAGGAGAGCTAGCCCCAAGATAATTAGGTCATCAAATCGGCCTATCCCAAATGGAAGCTTGTCCTTTATGAGGTCGATTGGAGAGATGGCGTATATCAAAGATAAAGGGACTAGTATGCGCAGGAAGATGGAAACCCGTTTATCGAATGTTAGACGCCACACCAGACGTGCAAATGGGATCGCTTTGGGGAGTAAGCGCGGAGCTAAGAAAAATATGAGAGGGAATGCCAATCTGTGGAACATTATCAGACTCTAAGAAATTAATGTCTCACATTAAATTATAGGCCAAGGTGTGATAACTTGAAACCGGATGATCGCAAAACACTATCATGAAATAAAAGGCTATATAAGTTTAACGATAAAGCCGCCGTTGATGTTGGAGGGATGAGAATGCCCAGAGCTAAGCGCCCGCAGACTGTAGGAGCACTCCGCAAGGCCAACTACGAAGTCCTTCCTGTACGCGAAGAGTTGAGGAAGAACCTGATAGCTAAAATCCGTTCCAAAGAGGTAATTTTCCCTGGCATTGTCGGCTTCGAACAAACGGTCATACCTCAGTTGGAAAACGCTATATTGGCAGGTCAGGACATTATTCTGCTTGGAGAGCGTGGGCAGGCTAAGTCCCGTATCATCCGGAGCCTCACTAACCTTCTGGACGATGCCATTCCGAAGATCGCCGAATGCGAAATTAATGATAACCCTTACGACCCTATCTGCCAGGTTTGCCGTGACAAAGTGTCTGAATTCGGAGACAAGACGCAGTTGGAGTGGATCTCTAGAGATGAACGTTATTCGGAGAAGCTGGCGACACCGGACATATCCATAGCTGATCTTATCGGAGAGATTGACCCTATCAAAGTCGCTGAAGGGCATTATCTGTCAGACGAATTGGTGATTCACTATGGACTAGTGCCCAGGACGAATCGAGGTATATTCTGCATCAACGAACTTCCAGACCTTGCAGAGCGTATCCAGGTCGGCCTGTTCAACTTGATGGAAGAACGAGACGTGCAGATTAAAGGCTACAGGGTTCGACTCCCGTTAGATGTTTTCGTAGTTTCGACGGCGAATCCTGAGGACTACACTAACCGCGGGCGTATCGTGACACCTTTGAAAGACCGGTACGGATCCCAGATTCACACCCATTACCCGTTAGACGCTCGGGATGAGATTGTGATTATGGACCAAGAACGTACCAAATTCCCTGAAGAGGACAAATTGCTTATACCTGAGTATATGAAAGAGGTATTGGCTGAGGTAACCACTCAGGCCAGGCTCAGTAGCGATATCAACCAGCGTTCCGGAGTGAGCGTTCGGGTTTCGATCGCCAACTATGAAACTATGTTAGGCAACGCCGTTCGTCGTGCCATTCGAAACGGAGAAGAATGGGCTTGCCCGAGGGTCAGCGACCTTACTTATATAGTGGCATCGTTTGCCGGGAAGATCGAATTGGAGACTTTTGAAGAAGGCCGAGAGTCCCGGTTGACTGAGGATCTTACCAGGCTTGCCGTGTTACGGATCTTTGGAAGCTACTTTGAGGTCGATGAACTAGAGCCGGTAGTCACCGCTTTCGACCTAGGTAATCAAGCTGTGACCGGTAGCGAAAAACCGGCCGCCGACTACCCTGGGCTGGTGGCTAATATTGACGGCTTGGACCCAGCAGTCAAGAAATTAACGGATGATGATCGTCCTGAAGCAGTAGCTGCAGCGGTGGAGTTTGTCTTGGAAGGTCTTCACCTTAGTCGAAAACTCAATTGCGATCGCTTTGACGAAGGTTCGACGTACAAGCGCTAATTTCGTCGTATTTATGTGACTGTCTTGGCTTGCCTGTAGTGCAGTTTGCACCTATTATTAGAATAAATGTTCTATGAATTTAGTGATACTTACTGTTTCTACAGGGAGGGGCTATGGCTGGAGCCAACGTTCAGGACATCAACTGTAAGACACTGATTAATAAGGTCGATTATGCACGGTTCCCATTCAAGTGGAGCATGAACCCTTATCGAGGCTGTCGCCACGCCTGCACCTACTGCTATGCCCGATCGACTCATGAGTTTTGGGGCATGGATACAGGTAAAGACTTTGATACTCGAGTCTTTGCCAAAGTGAACGCACCTGAAGTGCTACGGAGGGAGCTGAGAAGACCAGGCTGGCGCGGAGAGGCTATAGCCATAGGCACCGCTTCCGATCCTTACGAGCCTGCTGAAGCTGAATATAAAATCACCCGGCGGCTTCTGAAAGTCCTACTGGATTTCCAAAACCCAGTAACCATCACCACAAAAGGAGTTCTTGTTCGTCGAGACGCGGATATTTTGGCCGAGTTGAGTCAGGTGGCTGACGTTCATGTAAATTTTAGCATCAGTACTGTTAGCGAGAAGGTGTGGCGTATTATGGAGCCCGGAACCCCTCGGCCTGAGGCCAGATTGGAAGCAATGCAGTACTTGGTAGAGAGTGGTGTTTCAGCTGGAGTGAACATGGCGCCTATTTTGCCTGGTATCTCCGACGATGAAGCTAGCATCCAGTATGTTGCTGAGGCGGCATATAATCATAAGGCTCGCTACCTGGGGGCAAACGTACTGGTCCTTAAGCCTGGAGCGAGAGAGTGGTTCATGAACTTGCTGAAAGAGGCTTACCCGAACCTGGTTCCCGCATATAATCGGCTCTTTGTGAACAGCAATACCTATGCACCCCAACTGTATACCAAGAGCGTTATGGAGACGGTGGAACGGGTAAGACGGCAGTGGTTCCTCCGCGAAAGAGGGGAAGTTCAGGCGAAAATGTCGACTAAAGGGCAGTTGCGACTACAGTTAGAGTTCGCAGCCTAGGTTCCGCTAAAGATTAATACCTGGATACGTTTATCTCCACCAGCTTGCCTGAGACGAGGAAGATAACTCGTTCTGCAATGTTAGTGGCCCTATCAGCGATGCGCTCCAGATCATGAGCAACCCATAGCAGATATGTCGCCCTCTGAATAGTGTCAGGGTCACCGATCATGAAGGTGAGTAATTCCCGATAGACTTGGTCGTACAGGTTGTCTACTTCGTCGTCAGCTTGGCATACAGCGTTGGCTTTTACCATGTCTCGGCTGAGTAGTGAGTCGATGCTGTCGTCCAGCATAGTGGTTGCTTTTTCGGCCATACGCGGTATGTCGATTAAAGGCTTAAGGGGCGGCGCATCTCCCATGGACAGGCTTATTTTGGCTATACCTTCAGCGTAATCACCCATCCGTTCAAGTTCTACCACTATGTGCAGCAAGGAGATGATGGCCCGAAGGTCTCCGGCCATTGGCTGTTGAGTGGCGATCATGTCAACACAACGATCTTCAATTTCGAACCGCTTCTGGTCGATGTAATCGTCGTCATCGATAACCTCGTGGG
>ERZ724561.150-NODE-150-length-13892-cov-2.335561_pt1 | contig 13892 bp, 11 predicted proteins | sample MGYA00375855_ERZ724561 | MGnify/ENA primary metagenome ERZ724561 (study PRJEB28725, sample SAMN03264854) | marine sediment metagenome | biome: marine pelagic biome; feature: marine oligotrophic desert; material: ocean water | place: Pacific Ocean:North Pacific... | reverse complement strand
CACCAGAATTCCCAGAGACTCTTTGGCCCACAACGTCCTGGAAAACAGCGGGTTGCCTCTCATGATCTTTATTACAGTTACCATGACTGCAGTCAATCACTAGGTTCTCTGGCAACCCACCTTTGCCCAGATCATTTTGAGCTGACCTAACCGATTGATCGTCATAGTTAGGACCACTTTTCCCTCCGCGTAAAACAAGATGTCCATCAGGATTACCTTCGGTTCGAAGTACACAAACATGTCCATCCGGTCCAGTACCAACATAGGAATGCTGCTTGCTAGCTGCAGAGATACCATCTATTGCTGTCTGAAAGCTACCGTCAGTTCCATTTTTGAATCCCACCGGTATACCAATCGCACTTGCCATCTGTCTGTGTGTTTGGCTTTCTGTGGTTCGAGCGCCTATAGCCACCCAGGAAACCAAATCCTCTATGTAATGAGGTACGACTGGATCTAAAAATTCGCTGGCAGTAGGGATGCCAATCTCATTTATCTCCTGTAAGAGGCGTCTCCCTCGCTCCAAACCAGCCGGTATATCAAAGGTTTCATTAAGATTCGGGTCATTAATGAAGCCTTTCCAACCTACAGTAGTCCTTGGTTTCTCAAAATATACGCGCATAACTATATAAACTTTTTCACTTAGAGATTCTCTAAGCTTAACAAGGCGATTCGCATAATCCAGAGCTGCAGATTCATCGTGGATCGAGCAAGGCCCAGTTATTATCATTAGCCTGTCGTCATTACCATTCAAGATGTTCTGAATAATCCCGCGGGACTCTTCAACAGTCTTTGCTGCTGCCTCGCTTCTTGGAATCCGATCCACCAACTCTAGTGGACTAAAAATTCGAGCGGACGAAAATCCCAGTCCTTCTACATGATTTTTTTGATGGGTATTCATAGAATGAATCTCTCCCTTAGTAACTATTTATTAACTCCAAACAAGCAAAGAGGGCCTCGACCACTGCCGGTCGAGGCCCTCTTTGCTTATGGCATCCGATCTACGCCAACAAGCAGTGCCTCTTAGGCAGGACCTCACAGCCCTTAAAATAATACTTATTTAATCGTACATCATGTCTCATAGCGCGGTGGATAGTATACTCTGATCAATAAGCTGTCAACGAAATACAAACACTACAAAACCCGTCATTTAGTACTACCACTTGAAATATATATCCATTGAATCCCAGATAGATCCTTGTTGCACTGTTTCAAGAGAAGAAACGTCTGCAATGAGAATTATGACCGGCAAGTCCACTTGCTACAACAAAACCAACGGTGTTACCACTGAAGGAATGCGTCTTATCAACGGTGGGAAATTCCTCATGGGCACCAACTATGAAAAAGGGTTTATCGGAGATGGTGAAGGACCTCCTCGGGAAGTCTATGTAGACTCGTTCTACATAGACGAGACAGCAGTTACAAACCTACAATTTTCAAAGTTTGTTGAAGAAACAAAATATAGGACCGAGGCGGAGGAGTATGGGTGGTCGTTCGTTTTTCATATGTTCATAGAAAAACGAATAAGAACTAATTCCACCCAGTCACCCCCAAACACTCCGTGGTGGAAAAAGGTCGATGGGGCTTCATGGAATCATCCAGAGGGCCCAGGATCAGGAATACAAAATAGAATGACACACCCCGCTGTCCACATTTCCTGGAATGACGCAACCCAATACTGTCTGTGGTCGGGAAAAAGGCTACCAACAGAAGCCGAATGGGAGCTTGCAGCCAGAGGTGGTATGAACAAAAACATTTATCCATGGGGAAACGAATTATACGGCCCCAACAGCCAACATCTTTGCAATATATGGCAGGGTGAATTTCCTATAGTCAACACCAAACTTGACGGCTATGACTCGACTGCTCCCGCAAACGCCTATTTACCCAACAAATATGGCCTCTTTAACATGGTTGGAAACGTTTGGGAGTGGCAACTTGATTGGTTCAGTACGGATTATCACAGAAGCAAGGTAACAAAAAATCCGAAAGGCCCGGAAACTGGATACTCCAAGACCATAAAGGGTGGCTCATATCTCTGCCATGATTCTTATTGCAACAGATATCGTGTCGCTGCCAGAAGCTCCAATACTCCTGATAGTTCCACAGGGAACTTAGGGTTTCGCTGTGCATCAGACGCCTGATATACCAACTATTCATATATCAATCCCACCCTTGAGTGTATAAAATTACCCCACACTTAATCAGGTTACTGTAATTTCTTCCAAACATTCGAAGAGGTTTTCCAAGATGGCTCAAAAAATGACGAGTGACGAAATAAGAGAAGCATTCCTTTCTTTTTTCGAAAGTAAAGGACATCAAAGGATGCCAAGCTCCTCTCTTATTCCTGTGGGCGATCCCACGTTACTACTGACGATAGCCGGCATGAACCAATTCAAAACTTATTTTTCTGGACAACAAACCCCGCCAAATCAACGCCTGACATCTTCACAAAAATGTTTCAGAACACCAGATATAGATGTGGTGGGAGATGCAACCCACAATACGCTGTTCGAAATGCTAGGAAACTTCAGCATCGGTGACTATTTCAAAGAGGAGGCTATCGCATTCGCACTTGAATTCGTCACCGCTAAGTTAGGACTCAGTGCAGAAAAATTTGCGATGACCATCCATGAAACGGACGATGAAGCCTATCAGTTGTGGCAGAACATAGGAGTTCCGACTAACCGTATCTATCGATTCGGTGATGAGGATAACTGGTGGGGCCCTCCAATACATGGGGAGGAGGGACCATGTGGTCCTTGCAGCGAACTACATTATGATTTCGGTCAAGAGAGAGGCTGCTTGCGCGATGACTGTACCCCCAATTGCGAAAACCAGATGTCTACTGGGGAACAGTGCAACAGATATGTAGAGCTTTGGAACCTAGTTTTCATGCAGTTCTATCACCATCCAGACGGTAGTCGAGACCCACTGCCCGCACCCAGCATAGACACAGGAATGGGTCTAGAGAGGGCGACAATAATCATGCAAGATGCAGCAACTATGTATGAGACGGATATCTTCTCATCCATGATAGACCAAGTCTCTAACATGACTAACGTCACCTATGGCGAAAATCTCGAATTAGATTATGCGATAAGGGCCGTTGTTGAGCATTCCAGAAGTTCTACGTTTCTGACTGCCGATGGAGTGGTACCTAGTAATGAAGGACGCGGATACGTTCTAAGAAGAGTAATACGCAGAGCCATAAGATTGGGAAGAAAGGTAGGAATTGAGAAACCTTTCTTGGAGGAAATGGCTCAATCCGTAATTTCCAAAATGAGTGAGACATATCCTGAACTTAGAAGCCATAAAGACTTTATACTCACTGTCTTACGCCTAGAGGAAGATAGGTTCCAAAGGGCGTATGACAATGGTTATCTTATGCTAGAACGTGCTCTAACTGATTCTGAAAGACTCTCAGGAGATACAGTCTTCCAGCTTTGGGATACGTATGGGTTCCCTGTGGAGATGACGCAGGAAATAGCATCAGAACAAGGGAAATCCGTGGACATGGAAGGTTTTGCAACTGAAATGGAGGCCCAGAGGGAACGTGCGAGGTCTGGGTCGCAATTTGATGGGGACCAAGCCCGGGTACGGATTTACGAAAATCTTGGTGTTGGACAAACAGGTTTTATTGGCTATGAATCAATTAGCGGTCATTCCGTGATAGTTGGAATAATCTCTGGCAGCCAATCGGTTGGGTCTGCATCAGAAGGTCAAGAAGTCGAAATTATCATGCAAGAAACCCCCTTCTATCCAGAAGGTGGTGGGCAAGTTGGGGACGGCGGTGACATTGTAGGTACTCAGGGACAAATAGAAATATCGGACACCAAGGAAGCTATCCCTGATGTCATAGTCCACTACGGCACGGTAAAAGAAGGTCTTATCTCAGTTGGAGACTCAGTCACGTCCTACGTAAACCCGATCAGGCGCCAAGATACAGCTCGAAATCATACCGCAACCCATATGCTACATGCCGCACTGCGACAAGTTTTAGGCCCTCATGTTAGACAGGCTGGATCCCTAGTAACATCGGATCGTCTACGGTTCGACTTCAGCCACGTCCAAGCAGTCACTGAAGAAGAAATGTGGAGAGTTCAATCTCTGGTCAATGAAAAAATAAGGCAGAACGCCACTATCGTTAGAAGCGAGAATACTTACACAGCTGCTGTTGAACAGGGCGCCCTCGCCTTCTTCGGCGATAAATATGGGGATAAAGTCAGACTAGTTGAAATCGCCAATGGTGGTCGATTCAGCTTCGAGGTATGCGGAGGCACTCACGTTGATAGGACAGGAGAAGTTGGAACAGTATATGTTCTAGGTGAATCAAGTATTGGAGCAGGCATGAGGCGTATTGAAGCTGTATCTGGCAGGGCGGCCGAACGCCTAGTCTGGGAAAGATTCAATAGAGAAAACAAGCTGGCCGAGACACTGCAAACTACCCCTTCCGAAATGGGAGAAAGAATCTCTTCCTTACAGGATCAGCTTGAAAGTGCCAGTGACCAATTAGAAAATTTGCAAAAAGAACTTTCGATGAAGTCAGCAGAATCGCTCCTAGACGAAGTTATAGAGGTCGACGGGGTAAAAGTACTCTCCGTTCAAGCTTCCGCGACAACAGCCGAATTGTTAAGGAGTGTGGGTGATTGGTTAAGGGATAAAGTAGGAAGTGGGGTTATTGTAGCCGGCGCTGTTATAAACGAAAATCCAATGTTGGTTGCTATGGTTACGAAAGACCTAGTTAAAAGAGGCATAAATGCATCTAACATCGTAAGTGAGATAGCAAAAATTATAGGTGGCGGTGGTGGCGGAAGACCAGAATCGGCACAAGCGGGAGGAAGATATCCTGACAAACTCGCCGAGGCCTTATCTCTAGTTCCTAATATTGTCTCTAAGTCATTGAAGGAGTCATAAGTCTGCTGAACCAGCCAATCATTGCACTAGACGTGGGGGACAAAAGAATTGGAGTAGCAGTCAGCGATCCAACCCTCACTTTGGCCACCCCTCGATCTGCAATTCAAAGGCATCGAGCAGAATCCCGGATATTAAAGCTATGTCAAGAAGAAAATATATCACTCATTGTAGTAGGGATGCCATTTCTAGCATCAGGTCTCATAGGCACACAGGCAGAGAAAACCCAGCAATTTATAGATAATCTTACCGATATTACTGATGTCAAAGTAGCTACAGTTGATGAACGCCTATCTACTGTAGAAGCCAGAAAAAGGCTTCAAGAATCTCCAGGTAGGACAAATAGAATCAAGAAAAACAAAGGTTTATTAGACTCTGCTTCTGCAGCTGTTCTACTTCAAACATATTTGGATCAGATAAGAAACAAATGAACTACAGTTTCACTACCATTTGTACTTGAGTTGAAGGCTGGCACAACGCTTCAAACGCTTGTTGAATATCTTCGATATCGATAATGTCCGCATCTAAAATCAAAGGATCAACATTAACCTTGCCTTGGGAAATTAGATCCATTGCGATAGTCCAATCATATGCCTCTGATCCGAACGTAGTATTAAAGTTAACTTCTTTTCCAGCCCAGTCCACAGGAAGTAAAGGAACTTCCTCCCAAGCTAGAGCTACAAGCATTACATTACCTTGTTTTCTGACAACATCAAATGCTGTTTGAAGAGTGGGTTTAGCGGCTGCGCATTCATAAACTACATGAGGGCCTGAATCGTCGGTTAAGGAAATAATAGCCTCAACAGGATCCTCTTTAGTAGGGTCAACAACAGCGTCGGCACCAAGAGATAAAGCTACGTTTCTTCTTGCTTCTGAGGGTTCAGATACGATGACTTTTCTGGCCCCAGCAGCCTGGGCTGCTTGCATGCAGAGAAGACCTATAGGACCCGCACCAAGGACAGCTACCGTATCCCCCAACATCATTCGTGAAAGCCTGACTGCCCTAACTACGACCGCACAGGGCTCCACGAGAGTGGCTTGAAGGTCTGTTACGTTTTCCGGAATTGGTGATGGAGCCCATTCCGTCAGAATGGTGTATTCTGCATAACCTCTTTTGCGATCGTCTGCAAATCCTTCTAGACGATAGTTATATTGTTGCTGTCGTCTAAGAGGTGCTTCCATACCTGGTGGAGGATTGCCTCCTCCCCCTACAAGCCTATCCCCTATTTTCCAGCGGTTTACTCCGGATCCAATGGCTACAACAGTCCCACTAAACTCATGCCCCATAACAGCTCCTGGAGGTGCTATGTCATAGAGAAAAGCGTGGACATCTGTACCACAAATGGCACTGTAGCCTACCTTGACCAAAATTTCCCCTGGGCCCGGTTCTGGTATAGGTATGTCTTCAATAATGAGCTGTTGAGAACCTTGGTAAACTGCTGCCTTCATAATTTCCTCCAACGACCACTCTGGGTAATTAACCAGATAAATATTAATCCCGACTCAAAACATAATCGGATTATATTGGTTGAAGGAAATTTCCCCAAGTCACCGTATTCATCCTGATAACATGCCGACTTGGACCCTAACCGCACACAGTACGACCGTCGAGGGCCGGTCGTAAATTCAACAAATAAAAATCTAGCTGAGGCTCAGTCCTCTATGCCTTTATCCCGAAGATAATCTATAGCAGCCTGTACAGTAGTAATCGACTCCGCTTCTTCATCAGAGATCTCGATTTGGACGTCTCCTGAGGAAAATTCCTCCTCAAAGGCCATTATCAATTCCACTAGATCTAAAGAATCGGCATTAAGATCTTCCGTGAAAGAGGCCTCAGGAACGACTTCTGATTCATCAACACTTAATTTGTCTGCAACAATCTGCTGCACCTGTTCGAGAAGTGCCATTTATTTGCCTCCAACTTTTTTAATAATTCCTATGAATCTGATTTAGGTACACTCACAACAAAAGAACCCAGAACCCCGTTAACAAATCCAGGCGAGCCCTCAGCTCCAAAAGCTTTCGCTAACTCAACCGCTTCGTTAATTACCGCCCCCTCCGGAGTTTCTGTCAACCATTTTATCTCAGCGACTGCCAAGCGAATAATATTTCTATCCACCACTGCAATCTGCCATATTGGCCAACTGGGCGCATAATCCGTGATTATGTTATCCAGTTCTTCAATATTTACAAGTACATTTTCTACAAGGTCTGATATAAACTCGGAGTGACTGGTCATAATATCAAGATCTGAAAACAGCTCACCAAGTATCGAAGCAGCTTCGTGTCGTACAATATCAACCTCACAGAGTACTTGCAAAGCAACTACTCTCGCTTCTCTTCTATTGGTTACAGTACCAGTTCCAAGCATACTCAACGAATGTTAATCTACAAATAATTTCGGTATCTAGATCAGCTGATCAAACCCTATCAGTTTCTACTAAGCGCCAATATAGCCTCTAGGTCGGAAATACTAGTCACGTTAGCACTTCTATCTATACGTTTTACCATTCCACCAAGAGCTTTCCCAGGACCGATTTCAAGGAAGTTAGTTACACCGGATTTGATCATGAAATCAACGGTCCTTTTCCATTGAACACATCCCGAAATTTGGGCGATGAGCTCTTCGCGAATTTCTTCCGGATTTTTCAAAGGTTGCCCAGTGCAGTTAGCTATGATCGGCACAGTGGGAGTCTTAAAGTCAACGTTATTCACTGCCTCGACAAGACCCGCTTTAGCAGGTTCCATTAGTCCTGAATGGAAAGCCCCACCAACCCTTAAGGGAATAACTTTTTTAGCCCCCCTGGCTGTCGCCATGTCCATGGCCCTTGCTACTGCCATTTTTGATCCACTGATTACTATTTGTTCCTGAGTATTTATATTGGATACGAAGGTCCCGGATTCTCGAGCAACCTCTTCCAAAACCATCTCATCCAGCCCAAGAACAGCCGCCATAGTACCAGGGTTGGAGTCACAGGCCTCCTGCATCAATTCCCCTCTCTTTTGAACAAGTAGGGCTGTATCACGAATGCTCAATACCCCTGCAGCAGCCAAAGCCGTGTATTCCCCCAAACTATGTCCAGCCATCAAAAGTGGTCCAGAAATTTCTTTCTCACTTAAATTCTCAAGCATAGCCTGCAAGCACGCCAAACTAACAGCCATTATGCCGGGCTGAGCATTCACAGTCTCACGCAAAGACTCTTCAGGACCTTCAAACATAATTTGTGACAAAGATCTACCAAGCGCATCATCAACTTCCTCGAAAACCGCCCTACTTGCCTGAGAACCCTCAAACAGTTCCAACCCCATACCTACAGCCTGAGCACCTTGCCCTGGAAACAGATATGCAGTTTTGGAATCATTTACAAAAGTTAGGGTCATTAGAAACTCCTTGGAAGACTAAACGACTGTGTATACGTCTCATGAGGGAAGATACTAAAGAGTCTCTTGAGCAGTTTCTATAACAGATCTACCGTTGTAGGTACCACATTCTGAGCATGCTCTGTGGGGCATCCTCGGACTGTGACATTGCGGACAGGTTGAAAGGGACGCAGGTTTGATCGCCCTATGCGCGTTCCTGCCACCCTTTCTTTTACTAGAGTGTTTTTTCTTGGGAAGTGGTGGCATTATAGCCTCCCTGACATTAGTTCTTTTTTGTATTTTCTAAAGCTAAATCGACAACTCTGCTACATTGCCTCCAAGAATTCCATCTCCAAAGATATTCGAATTCTTGGAACCCATACAACACGAATCAATTTTCTCTCGGGATCGATTCAGCCTTCATTCATGAATAATCAACAAAAAATAATTATACTTATGGTTCACCTAATGGGTCAATCCGAAATGAACCCAATTAAGTAACTTTTTTTCCTGTATTAACCTGCATATTTTGGCACCGTCTCTTTAATCAGGAATTGCCACATAGAGAAATGTAAATTACATTTCTCTATGTTCATGTATTTTGGATTCAAGGAGATAGTAAATGCCAAAGCAAAACGATTTCGACGTTGTAGTCGTAGGGGCAGGTAGTGCGGCTCTCAACGCGGCTCTTTCCGCGAGGGAGCAAGGAAGTAGAGTGCTTGTACTGGAAAAAGCACCTGAACATCTCCGAGGGGGAAACTCATATTTTACTGGAGGGTTATTCAGGTTCGCGTATAACGGCTTAGAAGAGATAGTTAATTTGCTACCTAACATAGGTGAAGAGGAGCAAGCCAAAATTGATGTCGGCTCGTACAGCAATTCTGATTTTTATGCCGACGTAATGAGAGTAACCGAAGGTTTATCCGATCCCAACCTTCTACAGATCCTTGTCTCAGAGTCGTACCCAACAATGTTATGGATGAGAGATCAGGGGGTTCCTTGGATTCTTGCCTACGGGAGACAGGCATTTGAACACGAGGGGAAGCTGCGCTTCTGGGGCGGTTTGATAGTTGAATCTGTAGGTGGAGGCAAAGGGCTCTCTGACCGATTATTTGAGCTTTGTCAAAATGCGGAGATAGAAGTTAGATATCAGTCGGCCGCTACTGAACTCAAAACCAGTAACAATGGCGAAATTAACGGGGTCGTTGTTAAGGGACCCGACGGATATGAACTCATTAACTGCCGTAGCGTGGTTCTAGCCTGTGGCGGATTTGAAGCCAATGCTGAAATGCGTACAAGGTATTTGGGGCCCGGATGGGAATTGGCGAAAGTGAGGGGCACACAATATAACACCGGAGAAGGAATCCAAATGTCTCTAGATATAGGGGCACAATCTCACGGACATTGGAGTGGATGTCATGCAGTAGCTTGGGATTTAAATGCTCCCCCTCATGGCGACCGGAACGTAGCAGACTTGTTCCAGAAACACTCTTATCCTTTTGGCTTAATAGTAAATGTTGATGGAAACAGATTTGTCGACGAGGGCGCGGACTTTAGGAACTATACATACGCCAAATATGGAAGAGAGATACTCAAGCAACCACAACGTGCTGCTTTCCAACTATTTGATCAAAAAAGTAAGCATTTACTCCGTGACGAATATTTCATACAGCAAGCCACTATGGTTGAAAGTGACAGCATAGAAAACCTAGCTGAAGGATTGGATATAAATGTTCCAGGCCTGGTTAAAACGATCAACGATTACAATGCTTCTGTCCAAGAGGGAGAATTTAATCCCACTAATTTGGACGGCAAAGGAACTGTCGGATTAACACCACCAAAATCGAACTGGGCTCAAAAATTTGACTCTCCACCGTACATGGGCTACGCCGTAACTTGCGGTATCACTTTCACATTTGGGGGACTCAAAATTGATACCCGCTGCCGTGTTCAGGACACATCAGACTTGGCAATTCCCGGGCTTTATGCTGCTGGTGAGTTGACTGGCGGACTGTTTTACAACAACTACCCAGGTGGTGCTGGTCTTATGGCTGGAGCAGTATTTGGCAAAATAGCTGGAAAAGAAGCGGCCCAAAGGTCTGGGTAGAGAATTAACAAGGTTCCCTTGACCCGCCGAGTCAACAGCCATACAGTATGCTTCGCCAAAAGAATTATGGTTAACTTTAATAGAAGATGCGAAAATTCTACGTATTCACTTCCCATGAGCGTGGACAAGAATCTAACAGATGCATAAGGAGAAACTGAATGAACGGTGATCAATTAATGGCAAAGCTTCTGAGAAAAGAAGGAACTGAATGGATCTCATGCTTTCCTGCACAAACTCTAATAGAGGCCTGTTCTCAAGAAGGTATCAGACCATATCTGTGCCGACAGGAACGGGCAGGGGTCAACATGGCGGACGCTTATAGCCGCATCCATAACGGAAATAAGATAGGCGTATTCACCATGCAACACGGTCCGGGAGCTGAGAATGCTTTTGGAGGAGTTGCACAGGCATACGCTGACAACGTTCCTGTACTCCTGATACCAGGAGGTTCAACTGCAGACCGGGTGGGAGTTCATCCAGGATTTGATGCAGTCCCTAACTACCAGCACATCACAAAATGGTCGGGACGTATAGAAACAGTCGAACGAATACCTGAAATGGTTAGCAGAGCCTTCACACATCTAAAACACGGACGGCCAGGACCCGTACTACTTGAGCTACCAGGGGATGTCGGGCACGCTGAAGTTCCAGAAAATATAGAGGATTATGAGCCTGTAAAAGTTTATAAATCCTATGCTGCTTCGGAAGATGTGAGAGATATAGTGACGGCCTTTCTTAAGGCAGATAAACCAATAATTGTTGCTGGACAGGGGACTCTATATGCCGAGGCGTGGGACGAACTCATCGAGTTTGCAGAACTAGTCAACGTGCCTGTAATGACCAGTTTGGCTGGAAAGAGCGCTTTCCCCGAGGATCACCCCTTGGCACTTGGAACTGGTGGAAACACAGGAACATTAATGGTAGACAGGTTCCTTCAAAATACTGATTTCGTACTAGGCATTGGGACGAGCTTTGCAATATCAAATTTCACAGCCCCTATGCCTCCTGGAGTTACAAAGGCACAAATAACTAACACACCAGAAGATTTGAATAGAGACAACAGGATTCAGTACGGTGCAGTGGGAGACGCCCGACTTGTACTCCAACAACTCATAGAAGAGTCAAAATCCCAACTTGGTGAACACGGAAGAGGAGATGTCCATGGAGTAAGGGATGAGATTTCCAACATCAAAGATGAGTTCATGAAGGAATGGGGACCGAGACTAAATTCCGACGAAACCCCAATGAGTCCATACAGGGTATTCAACGAAATGATGTCAGCAATTGACCCCAGAGAATGTATAGTTACTCATGATTCCGGGTATCCAAGAAACCAAATCGTGCCTTTCTGGCCTGCGCTGAAGCCCAGATCCTATATTGGATGGGGTAAATCGACCCAGCTGGGTTATGGCTTAGGATTGGCTCTAGGAGCAAAAATTGCCGACCCAGACAGAACTCCTATCAATGTCATGGGTGATGCCGCATTCGGAATGGCGGGACTGGACATCGAGACCGCTGCCAGATCACAACTAGGAACAATAACAGTTGTTCTAAATAATGGCGTAATGACTCATTACTATGATCACTTCCCACACGCTACTGAGAACTATCGCAGCAACGAGTTGGGAGGACAATATGCAGATACAGCCAAAAGCCTAGGTGCGTATGGGGAAAGAGTAACAACCCCAGACGAAATCGGACCAGCAATGAAAAGAGCGAAGCAAGCCACGGACAATGGACAACCTGCTCTGATCGAGATGATAACGAAAGAAGAGGAAAACATCTCAGACTACGGGAGATAAATCGTCTTATCTAGTTCGTAATTTACAGCTACCTTTTTGGCCCCGTGGCCATCAGGGTAGCTGTAAAAGTTTTTTTCAAATCCGTAGGCCTCATTTTCATTTTGTGCTGACGTAACCCGTCTATCCCCAGATCACCGGCGTCATTGACATATGTAAAAGCGCGAAGTTCCCCTAATACCTTCCATCGCAAGTATTCAGAAAGTCCTGGCATTTCCGGATTCGTCTTGGCCACGAAAAAATTTGCTGTGTCATTAGTCATCGGGCCAGCCAGGGCGAAAGCCTCCACTTTCCCTTTGATTTTTACGCACCACCCATACAGGCTTTCAGCGGAAAATCTATGGAACTCATTTAGGGCTGCCCTGGTATATCCCCAGTCCAATAGAAAATGATTTTTCCGTCCCTGCAAAGATCTCCATTTCCTCAAAAGCTCTTGACACTCTGAAATGTGCTCCGATGACAAATCCATAAAATCAGGAAAGGTTTTTTCCACCCTGCGAACACGCTTACGAATGTCTCGAAACGTGTGCCCATCCATTCTCCAGACCTTTTCTGGCTCATATATATATTCAGGCCCTTTATCACCGTAAGTGAGTTTTTCCCCAAACTGTGATCGCAATTTTGATACTTCATCCTCATCCACCCATATTATTCGTATATCTTCCTGACCCAATATATCCGGTAACTTAGTTAGCCAATGGGTTATTTTGTCCGTATATGGAACTGAAGTACAAAGCAAATCAGACCGAGCTATACCATTTCTAATACTCACCTGCATTAATACTAAGCTTCCTTCAATGTCAATCATGTGTATAGATCGTGCAGGGGGAAGGTTGTATGAAATTAAAAATGGGGCAAAATGGATCCACATCCTTTTATTATGTCTTTGGAAAATTTCTTGGATAGCTTCACAGTCTTCAACATCTACAATATGAGCTCGTTCTAATAATCTCCGGAGTTCACGTCCCATACTAATCAGGATCGTTCCTAGAGCTTGTATATAACTTAGATAAATCCTCAGGTACAGCTGATACTGAATCTTCTGAAGTTATACATCTAATCATATTACTTACACCCGCATACATCTGAGCTCCCACATATCTATTGAACTGAGGTATAACCTCCTGAATAGCGAGTCCCATGGAGACGATGGAAGAATAAACTTTTACGGAATCTGACGGGTTTTTAGACCCATAAGACAAAAAACATTGCCTTCCCACTCCAGGTTTGAGCGCTTCTATACCTCTAGCAATAAAAAGACTTAAACCATCTAGTGTGTAAGGAGGATCAGTTACAAATACGTCAAATGTATTTGCCAAATCTGCGGGAATACCTTCTCTCAAATCTAGGGAAAACGTATCTATATCGCACCCCAAATAATTACAAGATTCCTCTATAAATGCCAGAATTCTTTTATCTACGTCAACTACAGCAACCGTTCCGAGTTGTAATCCGAACTCTTTAGCAAAAATAATTGTCGCTAGTGAAGTTAAATCGTCGTCACCTAGAAACAATAATTCTTTACCCTCCATCCCATCGTGCTCGTAGAGATAAGCTACTCTCATGGCTATCGTTGGAGTCTCCGCGTGAGACTGATCAAGAGAAAAATCCGGGGTAGGCCTTGAAGATAGCAACGTATCTAATTTTTCAACTACTGGATTCAGCCAAGATGGGAAAGGATATCCAGACTGTAAACGTGGAATTTGAGTTTTCGT
>ERZ724561.147-NODE-147-length-14026-cov-3.084179_pt1 | contig 14026 bp, 12 predicted proteins | sample MGYA00375855_ERZ724561 | MGnify/ENA primary metagenome ERZ724561 (study PRJEB28725, sample SAMN03264854) | marine sediment metagenome | biome: marine pelagic biome; feature: marine oligotrophic desert; material: ocean water | place: Pacific Ocean:North Pacific... | reverse complement strand
TTACTTTTCTCAATGACCGCTGTTCCATAACTATCTTTAGAAAAATAAACTTTAGAGTTTAGTAAGTTTTCTAAAATAGAAGTTATTGGTTTCAGTGATAATTCGTCATCAGCTTTACCTTTAGGCCTGCCAAGATGAGAAATTAGTATTACTTTAGCTTTTTTGCTTGTAAATTTTTTTATAATTGGAATAATTTTTTTTATTCTAGAGTTAGACTTTGAATCCAATACAAAAAGTGTTTTTGCGCTTCCTGGTCTTAGGTCTAAAATTGTTTCGATGACATTGATGCCACAAATAATTTCTTGGTCCTTTTCTATTTTCACTTGGCAATATCTAAGTCTATTCTTTGCAAAGAAATATCAACTTCCCTGATTCTAGCTGAGACTAAATCTCCCAGAAAGTATCCTTTACCTGAAGATTTTCCTTTCAAGCTCTTAGTGACTTGATCAAATACGAAATAGTCATTATTTGGAAGGTTTTTTATATGACAAAGTCCATCAATGCCTAAATCATGGAGAAGAATAAAAATACCGAAATTTGTTATACCAGTTATGGTCCCCTTAAAAGATTTCTGTCTGTGCTTAGCTGCTAATTCACACTTTAGAGTGTTTGTGGCATCACGAGTAGCTTTTTCAGCTTCACGCTCTTTAAAAGAAGATTGCTCTGCTATTTCTTTTACCGCTTGTAAATTGAAAGGGTAATTTTTTTCATTTGATTTGGTTTTTTTTGCCTGTCTGACTTTTAGCTCTTTTTTATTGTTTTGATGTATAAGTTCTTTAATTGCTCTGTGAACCATTAAATCTGGATATCTGCGTATTGGTGAAGTGAAATGTGTGTAGGCCTTGTAAGCTAAGGCAAAGTGGCCAGATGATTCTTCACTGTAAGAAGCAAGAGTTAAAGATTGAAGGATTTGCATATGGATTGCCTCTAAATCTTTTCTACCGGAAGCTAATTCTATTAATTTATAAAAGTCTTCCACTTTTGCCTCAGGTCTAATTTTTATGTTAAGGCTTCTAGATCTTGCAAACATCTCGAGGTGCTTGATGCTAATCGCATCGGGTTTAGGATGTATTCTGTAGATCGAAGGAATTTGTGAGTTTAGGAGGAGTTGCGCTGCACTAATATTTGCCAACAGCATACATTCTTCAATCACTTGGTGGGCTATATTCCTTTTACCCTTAATAAATTTTTGAATTTCATTATTCTTAAACCTTGGTAAATAATCAGGAATATCAAGTTCAAGAGCACATCTAGAAATTTTCTGTTTTTTCAGCAGATCGTAAATATTCTTAAGCGGTTGGAGACAGGATAAAAGGTGAGTAGGGTAATCATCCTTTTCAAAATAGGTACCTGTTTCTTCGTAAGTAAGTCTGGCTTTTGATTCAATAATTGCTTCGAAGAAAGTTGCTTCATCTAACTTTCCTTTACTGTCGAGTTCTACTTTACAAACTAAACATGCTTTCTTCTCATTAGGCCTTAAAGAGCACAATTTATTGCTTAATTCTCCTGGCAACATAGGAATAACTTTGTTTGTAAAGTAAATGGAAGTGCCCCTATTTCTTGCTTCCTGGTCTATAAAACTATCAATCGAAACAAAGTGACTTACGTCTGCAATAGCAACATATAAGTTGTAGCCTCCTTTATTAGTTTCTTCAGCGTAAACTGCATCATCAAAGTCTTTAGCGTTTTTCCCATCAATTGTTACGAAGGGAAGGGAAGACAAATCTCTCCTCGTACCGGGCAGAAGAGGATCCAATCTTTGTATTTTTTTGACTTCGTTTACTATATTTTTATGCCAGCTATTTCTTAGGTTAAATCTAGAGATAGCAATTTCGTTAGCTGCAGTCTCGGGGTTTTTGTTATCTAACACTTTTTCAATGTATCCTTTAGCCGAAGATCTGCTTGTGGGTTGTTGTGTAACCTTTACCTTAACCAGATTAGAAATCTTGACAGCATTAGGAACCTTTCCATTTATATTCACATAATTGTGTCTTCCCGAATCCAAGGGTAAGGCCTTGTAACTTTTACCAAACTTTTCAAGCTTACCTATGAAGGAAGTTGTATTAGATTCTAAGACTTTTTCTATTTGTACCCATCGTTTGGGAGTTAAAGAGCATTGAACCTTGTCACCAACAAAGGCTTTGCGTAATTCTTTTACAGATATTTTGTAGGATTCTTCCGAGTAAGAATCTATTACTCGATATCTATTACTTTTACTCTTTTTGAGAATCCCAACTATTCGAGAATTAGGCTTATTGCTTTGCCTAAGTCTTTTCTTTCTTTTTGAAGTCTTATAGCCCATGACAAAAGTTTCTATTGAGATTTTGAGTTTTTATTTTGTTCAACTTAATGATATGTTTCTCTTAAGTAATTATAAGGAGAGTGGCTCTTGTTAGGTGTAATAATATATTTATTCTTTCTCACTGTTCTATTTCTTTTATGGCAATACTCCAGAGGGGAAAAATTAGGAAGCAGATTAGGTCTCTTAGCGGGTATTTGGGGTGTAGTGATTGTCTTCTATATTTTAATGGTTATGATTTTTTAAGGAGAAGAACATGACGGTAAACTATTATGATTGGTCTGCTTATCATGCAAATGTTCGCCCAAATAAAATTGCTATAAGGGATTTAAGTATCAATAAAGAACTGACTTATTCAGAGTTAGATATCAGATCAAATAAATTAGCTGAGTGGCTACAAAAAAATGGTGTTGGTAAGGGCGACAGAGTTGCCATTCTGTCACAGAACTGTGCTGAATTCTTTGAGTTGGAGTTTGCTTGCGCAAAAATTGGTGCCATAGAACTACCTCTTAACTGGAGGTTGACCAAACCCGAGCTCGAGTACATTTTGAATGACAGCACTCCTACTGTATTAATTTATGATTCTGGTTTTTTGGACATATCTCTTGAGCTACAGAAAGATTGTCAAATTAAGGAATCACTTCAGATAGACAATGAAGACCCTTCAAGTCAATACGAAATTGCTCTCAAAGAATCAAATGGAAAGTATGAAGAAGTGCCCACAACGCACGATGATCTAATAATGATTATGTACACATCTGGTACAACTGGCCACCCGAAGGGAGCAATGATTAATCACAGGATGCAGCTTTATAACTGTATAAATTTAGCTACTCCTGTTTTTATCAGCCCAGAAACTGTGCAGTTAGTAGTTTTACCTCTGTTTCATACGGGCGGTATGAATTGTTATGCTAATCCGGTACTTCATGCGGGTGGTGAATTAATTCTTATAAGAGAATTTGATCCAGGCTTGGCTCTCTCTATTCTGGGAAATTCTGATTACAAAGTTTCCCATTTCTTCGCTGTACCAGCGCCATATCAATTCATGATGAATCATCCTGATTTTGATAAAACAGATTTATCTTTTTTGAAGATCGCAGGTATTGGAGGTGCACCTTGTGCAGAGGCTATTTTAAAGACTTGGTCAGGAAGGGGAGTATCTATGATCCAGGGTTGGGGTATGACAGAAACTAGTCCTGGAGGAATTGGTCTTGATGCCGCTGACGCAGAGAGAAAAATAGGATCAGCTGGAAAACCATTAATGCATACTGAAGTTAAAGTGGTGGATGATGATGGCAATGAGCTCCCTTGGGGAGAGGTAGGAGAACTTTATATTAGAGGTCCCAATATAACTCCTGGATATTGGAATAAGCCAGAGGCAACTGAAGATTCATTTGACGGTGATTGGTTAAAAACTGGAGACGCTGCAAGATTTGATGATGAAGGTTTTGTCTACATCGTAGACCGTTGGAAAGACATGTATATTTCTGGAGGAGAAAATGTTTATCCTGCAGAAGTTGAAAACGTTATCTATCAATTACCTCAAATAGCAGAAGCAGCAGTAATTGGAATACCAGATGAGAGATGGGGTGAAACTGGAAAAGTCTTTATTTCACTCAAAGAAGGGCAAACAATAGACGAGAAAGAAATCATTGAACATTGTTTGAAGAACCTAGCTAAGTTTAAAGTTCCTCAAAGTGTTGAGTTTATAGACTTACTTCCAAGAAATGCCACAGGAAAAGTTTTGAAGAGAGAATTAAGAGAAGAAATTGTTGGTTCAGAAGCTCCAGCTATAACTTAAATATCTAATTTCAAAAACTCTCGGGGTATGGCTACACTGCTAAGACCAGCCCAACCACAAAAATCTGATTGGGATGGATTTCCAGGTTCTGCTTTAATCGGGGAGAGGTTTTCCCAAAAGGTTTTTGTTTTTTTGAATAAGATGAGATTAGCTTCTACGCACTTTAATGAGATTTCATGAGCTTTTTCTGAAAAGCCATTATCTTTTAATCCCTTAATGACCATGTAGGTTGTAGGATGCCAACTACTTCCTCTCCAATATTTACCATCGTTTGAAAAATCAGGATCATCAACAGCCAGGCTCGGAACAGGAACTGCTGTTTTAAATTTTTTGGGGTTCGAAAGGTGCGAAACAAAACCTTCGATACGAGATTTTGGGACAACTCCTGCCAGCAAAGCCCAATAACTTCCTATATGGTATCGGATAATGTGTTGTCCATAACCTAGATCAAAATAGAATTGATGGTCTTCATTCCAACAAAGATCATTAATACTAGCTTTCAAATCTTCATATTGTTTTTTAAAGGTATTCAATTCTTCCTTAAGCCCCAATATTTTTGCCATTTCAGCAAGACATTTTGAATCGAAAGCCATTTGGGAAGATAAATCTATCCAACGTCCCTGAGAATTCCACCAAAATTGGTGACTAGGACCTAGTTTATTTAAATGGGGGCGATAAACGGAATGTACCCATTCTGGTTTTAGTTCAATTCCGTCTTTACGAAAATTCCAAGAATTTGGATATCTTTTAAGGTTATCCATTCCACTTCCCAGTGCATCTCCGATAAAAAGCCCGTCACTCCCCTGATATTTCTCTAAACAGAATTCATGATGAGATTTCAAATAAGGAAAGACTCTTTTAATTCTGGAAATATCAGAGCTTATTTCAAACAATGAAAGTTCAGCCCAAGTTAAAAGAGGAGGAGCAAATGCAATTGGATGATTATGGTGCCAGATTGGATCACCCTTGGAGTTGTATTCCCTAGAAATGAATCCCTCTTCTGATCTAGCTGTATAAAGGTTATCCAGAGAATTTTCAATTGGTAGAGAACTCAAGAAGTAACGCCCCCATATTGCAGTGAATGCAGTATCCCACAGAAAAAAATTATCAAATTTTCCACCAGTTCCCATTCTCATCAAAGGTTTACCATCTAAATCTGAGTTAATACTTGGAACTATTTTGGTTTTAGCAATTTTTAAGGTAGATTTTTCTAAATTTACTAAGTCTTCTGCCCTAATATTCATGGTGATATAGTTAGTATAAGCTGAAACTTGAAGGGGGGAATTATGGATTTAGGGATTTGTGTAGCATCACATATTGGCGATGTAGATTATGTAGTTCGCGCGGAGGAACTAGGCTACAAGTGCGCATGGTTAGCAGATTCACAAATGCTATGGTCAGACTGTTACGCAACTCTTGCTTTAGCAGCAACTCGAACCCATAAAATTCACCTTGGAACAGGAGTGGCTATAACCGGCACTCGTCCAGCTCCGGTCAATGCAGCAGGTATTGCAACTATAAATGCTATAGCCCCGGGACGTACTTTTTTTGGTGTTGGAGCAGGAAATACTGCTATGAGAGTCATGGGACTACCTCCGCATCGCATAAAACAATTTGAACAGTATTTACAAACTTTGGTTCCTTTATTAAAAGGCGAAGAGGCTGAATTGCATGTTGGAGATAAAGCTTTGCCAATTAAACACATCATGCCAGATAATGGCTTTGTTAATTTTAAAGACCCAATTCCACTATATATTTCAGGTTTTGGTCCCAAATCACTTGCTTTAGCTGGAAAATACGGAGATGGAGCAGTTTTAGGAGTGAATACCCCTGAAACAGTAAGCGGTATGTGGCATTTAATTCAGGAGGGCGCCAAAGAAATAAATCGTGACCTCAAACCCAAAGAAAATTATTACACCACAGCCTTAACCTCAATGGTGGTATTAGAAGAAGGTGAAGCAGTTGATTCTGATCGTGTTAAATCTGAGTGTGGTGCCATGGCCATGGCAGCTGTGCATTACAACTACGATCAATATAGAAATTTTGGCCATCAACCCCCTAATGCTTTCACAGAGATATGGGAGGACTACACTTCTCTTCTGGAATCTTTTCCCGAAGAAAGGCGACATCAAAGAATTCATGAAGGCCATAACTGCTGGGTTATTCCTGAAGAGGAAAAGTTTCTGACGCCTAAGGTGTTAACCGCATCTAATATGATCGGCACAAAAGAACAACTTTTAGAAAGATTACACCAATTATCAGAATCCGGACTAGATCAGGTAATGATTTTGCCTAATTTTGATACAAGGTATGAAGTTATTGAGAGAGTGGCCAAAGATATAATCAACAATATCTAGAATTAAAGTGGTTAGTTCAAGTCTAGAAATAATACCCTTTACTAGTTCGGATGAAGAGTACCTAAAACTTTTTGAACTAGAGAAATCGCTGGATTATCACGTCAAAGATTGGGGGGGTGTTGAAATGCTGAAGTATCACGCAGGTAGAATCCCCGAAAAATGTAAACCCGAGACCAATTTTTTAAGTTTCAATAACAAAGTTTTTGGTTACGGCTACACAGCTCATGACGAATGGGCTTTTGACCCCACCTTGTTAGATTCTAGTATTTCGTTTCCAAGCGAAGAGAAATATCTTCCTTATGCCCAAGAACTTCTTAATTACCAAATGTCTTTGGCCACAAAGATGGAGGAGGTTAAAACATTTCGGGCTTGGTTGTGGAACGGAAATGATTTTTATATAAATTTCTACCTCAAAAATGGCTTTAAAGTGACACAAGTTGAATTTATATCTATTATTTCCTTAAAAGAATTTAATCCAAAAAATTTCAGTAGTTATGTTTCAAGATTTAAAGAAAGTCCTTTTGAGATTTCTAATTTAAAGGAACTTCAGAAAAGCCATTCTAACTGGGAAGAAAAATTATATGAGCTCTGGCATAGGATTGAACGGGATGTTCCTACAGATGTAATAGAGCCAGGGGTAGACATGGATTCGTGGAGGGGGCATTTATTTACACCTTGGTTTAAACCTGAGGACCTATACATTGTTGTGGATGAAGATAAATGGGTTGCCCTATCTAGTTATGATAGGTCGGATATAACAAATGATACGGTTCTCACTGATTTAACTGGTGTTATACCTGAGTACCGCCGAAAAGGTATTTGTATGGCAGTAAAGCTATTTGCTTTAGAGGATTTAAAGAAAAAGGGATTTAAAAAAGTATTTACGGGAAATGAGGAAAACAATCCAATGTTTCAAATTAACTTGAAACTAGGTTTTAAAAAGATAGCAACAGAGGTTGGCTGTAAATTAGCTCTGTAACAAAATATAAGTTAATTATTTTCTTTTTTTACAGGCTCTTTAAAAGGAACCGACTCACCTGTTTTGTAAGCAAAAGAGGAGTGTAATTTTTGAATCCTTTTTGTCATTGCGCCGGCTTCGCCTTTTCCAATCTCTCTACCATCCGCTTTAAGAATAGGTGTTATTTCACCCATGGTGCCAGAAGTAAATACTTCATCAGCCGAATAAAGATCCGTTAGAGAAAGGTTTTTCTCTCGAGTGAGAATTCCTTCTTCAGCAGCTATTTCCAGAATCATTTGTCTAGTTAGTCCAGGTAAACAGCTATCTGTAGTCGGTGTTAGGATGACATTGTCACGAACCAAGAAAATATTGGTGTCATTGGTTTCCGAGATAAATCCATACGCATCCAACATAACAGCACTATCTACATTAGCTGTGTTTGCTTCTATTACTGCAAGAATGTTATTCAACAGATTATTGTGGTGTATTTTTGAATCCAAGTGCTGAGGAGAATTTCTTCTTATAGATGAAGTAATTACTGTTATGCCACTATTTGAATAGACAGGCGGTTTCCATTCTGCGAGGACTATGAGGGTACAACCTTTCTGATTAAGTTTAGGATTCATACCCGAGGTCACTTTTTCACCTCTAGTAAGTGTCAATCGAATATGAGTTTCGTCCCACATTCCATTGGCTTCAAGAGTAGAGAATATTGCTTTTCGGATGTCGTCGGATGAGGGGACGGAATCAAAAGCAAGGGCTTTAGCAGAATTTTGTAGTCTTATAAGATGATCATTTAATGCAGCTATACGACCTTTATATACCCTTAGTCCTTCCCAGACTGCATCGCCTCCTTGAACTGAACTATCAAATACAGAAACTTTAGCTTCGTTTCTAGGCAATAATTCTCCATTTATATTAATAAGAATATTTTTATTACGTTTATCTGGTAATTTCATACTTTTTCTTGGTTTGCTTGAATAGCTTTTGATAAAAGCTTTTCATAATAAGGCATGCACTCTGAAAGAACTTGTTTAAGCTCAACTGGAAAGTTTGGCTTGGCTTGATAAGACTGAAAACCAGTACTTTTATGAAGGGATTGATACCAATACTTGGCCCATATACCATCTTCTTTTCTAGGTTCGGCTGGCCAACTCAACATAGAATCAACAAATTCAAGATTCAAATGAGTGCATAACTGTTTGAGTATATTTTCTGGATTCATTAATAATTCTTTTGCATCAACAACTATAGGCTTGTTTCCCAAACTTTTCAGACTTTTATATAGCTTCCATTGTAGATCAAGACCAGTATCAGCAAGATTTGGTTTAGGTATGTTTACTGCAAAAGATGGCAACATATCTTTTGGATCTCTGATCAGGAGTATATTTTTAAATTTTGGAAGAAAATCATGTTCTATCTCAACCAAGTGTTTTGTCATTTGTTTTAAAAATAAAACTTTCTTTCCATCAAGGTTGTTCATTTTTAAAAGACCATCCATAACAGACTTACCATCACAATTGACTTCAGCCATTATTTCTTTTCTTCCGGGGTGTTTAATCCCTGTTACTAAAAGGTAATGGCCATACAGAGGTTCATCTACAACCTTAGTATCGTCACGCTGGGCAAAACTATACATAAGGGCAGTAGAGATATTTCGAGGGCCTGACCAGAGACATATTTTGTTCATAAAATAATTTTATTACAAAAAGAAGAAGTCTGGAGTTTGGTATAGTTAAGTTATGAGTTTAAGTAAATTTTCTTTAGAAGGTAAAAAAGCTCTTGTAGTTGGCGCCAGAAGGAATATGGGTAAGGCATTTGCGTTGGGATTGGCGGAAGCAGGAGCTGATGTGGCAGTTACTGATATAAACATAGAGTCAGGTCAATTACTCAAAGTCAGTAAAGAAATAGAAGCTATGGGTCGTAAATCACTAGCATTAAAGGCAGATATTTCTTCTGAAAAAGAAGTAAAAAAATTAGTAAAGACTGTAGTGGAAGAGTTTAGAACTATAGATATTTTAATGAATGTAGCCGTTATGTATCACCCTAAATCAGTGGTTGATTTAGATGAGGATTCTTGGGATAAGTTGACCAATGTAAATCTCAAAGGCTACTGGTTAATGATTCAAGAAGTATCGCCAGTAATGATTCAACAAAATAGCGGAAGCATAATTAATTTAACTTCGAGAGGTGGTTTAAAGGCTCATGCTGACAAAGCAATGGGTAACTATGCAATCATAAAATCGGGAATTGCAATGATGACCCGACAATACTGTCGATACCTTGGTCCCCATAATATTAGAGTCAATGCCATCGCACCCTCCTTAGTTGAATGGGAAGAATTCCCTGGTACAGAAAACGGAAAGAAAAAGAAGAAAACTGTAAAGAGAGAAAAGAAAGAAGTAACTGAAGCTGAAAAATTTGAAGCTTGGTTAACGGGACCAGAAAACCTTCCCCTTGGTCGAGTGGCAACTTTCGATGAAATGGCAAATGCAGCGGTATTTTTAGCATCCGATGCTTCAAGCTATATAACAGGCACTATACTCAATGTTGATGGAGGCTATATGGCATGAGTAAAGATTGGATCCTTAACCATTTAGGAATGATGGTGACCAACAGAAATGCCGTTCTAAATCATTTCCAGTCTATTGGGATGGGTGTGAGTGTGGGACCCCAACCTTTGCTACCTCATGAAGAAGGCGAGGGTGAGCTCATGTACTTTCAAACTTTAGACGGAGATCCCATAACCCATAAATACAAAACGGGCGGAGCTCACAATTTTAGAGATGGAAATTCCCAAATAGGTAATTGCCAGTTAGAGGTTTATCCAATGAAGCCCGGACCCGGAATGTTCATAAGTGAGTATTTAGAGAAAAAGGGACCGGGAATAAATCATATAGCTTTCAATACATCCGATATTGAGAGAGACACTGAATTGCTTATAGAAAAGGGATGTGACCTGGTTTTTAAAGCTTCTGTAAATGGTAAGACCGTAGAGAATTATCTCGACACACGTAAGTTTGGCGATGTAATGATTTCTCTAAGACCCAGTGCTGGTGAGTGGGAAAATACTTGGAAAGAAAATAATTTAAATCATCCTTTGGTAAGTAATTGGAAACTATTAGGTTTAGGAATTGTTGTGGAGGATGTTGAAAAAGCTTCTGAATATTATCTTGAATTGGGTTTTTCATTGAATCCATCATTAAAGGAGTATGAGTTTCCCAATATTTTCTCAAGACAGATAGAGGTGGGACCAATCGTTTTTGAGTTTTTGAAACCAACTAATACAAGCTCAATTTACCAAGACTGTTTTGACCAGAGAGGAGAGGGCATAACAGACTTTATTTATCTTGTAGATGATCTGAAAGTTGAAATTGAAAAGCTTACTCAAAATGGAGTAAATCTTATAGATTCGAATAAAGACTTTGCTATTTTAGATACGAGAAAGGAAGGCAATATACTCACTCGCCTTATCCAAAGTTAGTTGGTTAGAGCCCTGTCTTAAATATCTAAAAAGATAAATAAGACAAGACTAGTAAAACTGGAGCTGGCGATTGGATTTGAACCAACGACCGGCTGATTACAAATCAGCTGCTCTACCAACTGAGCTACGCCAGCATAAACTCGCGGCATTTTAGCACACAGCCTCAAAGTTACTTCTAGTTAAAGTTAGATTTTCTTAATAGAAACATCTCCGTATCTAAGTCGATGAATTTTTCCATTTTCATTAAGGATCAACTCGCCGTTTTCAGTTATACCTTCAACCAAACCCTTTAAAGTTAGGTCTTCAAAAGTAGCTAAACATTCTTTATTTTTTAAGAGATTAAGTTCTTCAAACTGATTCTTATAGTGAGAGAAGCCACCTGATTCAAAATTATTTTTTAGATGGAATAGGGCTTCAAGCATAAGGCCTGCAATTTGATTCCTATCAAAATCTTTACCAAAATGAATACTCAATGATGTCCAATCTTGATCTATCGAATTTTCTACCTTGTCTGACATAAGAACATTTAATCCAACTCCTATAACTATACTTGTGCCTTTTTTATTTGATGTAGTTTCAACAAGGATACCTCCTGTCTTTTTCTCAGATAAGAATAAATCGTTGGGCCATTTAAGTTTTAAGGACTCTCCTATTATCGGTTCGAGGTGATTAGAGATTTCTACACCACTCGCTAAGCTGAGACCTTCTAGGTCTGACAGCTTTAAAGATGAATGCCAACCAAAAGATAGGTAGATATTTACATTGGCAGGGCTCTCCCAAGTTTTACCACTCCTTCCTCTGCCAGAGGTTTGTTGTTCAGCAAAAATTGCTAAGGAATCATTAAAATTCTCAATTTCTGTTAATTTTGTCTTAGCTTCATCATTTGTGGACCCAATTTCTTCGAAAATGATCAATTCTTTTAAAGATTCTTTATGTTCAGCAGAAATATTCTTAAGTATGTCTGTTTTATTAAGTAATTGTCTTTTTTTGATCATTCTCATCTAAAGCATAACAAATCTATTAAATTAAGTTGACAAGGTATTCTGAGAGCTCCAGAATTGCCCGCTATTTTAAGCTATAGGAGGGGTTGGGGAGCGGTCAAACCCAGCAGACTGTAAATCTGCCGCCTCGTGCTTCGCAGGTTCGAATCCTGCCCCCTCCACCAGCATGAAAATTTAACTCTCAAAATGTTCAAAAACACTTGCAATAAAGGCTTAAACGGTCTATAAACACGCTCCGAGCTTTGGGTTGTTAGTGGGTTTCGCTGTATTTTTAACTTTGTGAGTTATTAAGGTTATTTCTATCCGTTTATTCGGAACGCTCTTTTCTACCCTGAAAGTCAATGAAACTAAGGTTTTGGCTCATATAGCTCAGGTGGTAGAGCACGTCCTTGGTAAGGACGAGGTCACCGGTTCAAGTCCGGTTATGAGCTCCAGATAAAATGCTTTTTGAATAGGAATAAAAAATGTCGAAACAAAAATTTGAAAGAACCAAGCCCCATGTAAATGTGGGCACTATAGGTCATGTTGATCATGGTAAGACAACTCTTACAGCTGCTTTAACAAAAGTAAGCTCAGAAGCTTTTGGGTCTGATTTTACCAACTTTGAGGGTATAGATAACGCTCCTGAAGAGAAAGAAAGGGGAATTACTATAGCTACATCTCATGTTGAGTACGATTCAGAAGCCAGACACTATGCGCACGTGGATTGCCCAGGTCACGCTGATTATGTAAAAAATATGATTACTGGAGCTGCCCAGATGGATGGAGCAATTCTGGTGGTAAGTGCTGCTGATGGTCCGATGCCTCAGACTAGAGAGCACATTCTTCTAGCAAGACAAGTTGGAGTACAACATATCGTTGTATTTTTGAACAAAGCTGATCAGGTAGATGATGCAGAACTTATAGAACTTGTAGAAATGGAAGTCAGAGATCTTCTTACTGAATATGAATTTCCGGGTGATGATACCCCAATAATAACAGGCTCAGCCTTGAAAGCCCTTGAAGGGGATGCCGAAAATGTTGAAAAGATTAAAGAACTCGTGGGTTCTTTAGATTCTTTTATACCAGAACCGGTAAGAGAGTTAGATAAGCCTTTCTTGATGCCCATAGAAGATATTTTCACTATCCAAGGTAGAGGCACTGTAGTTACTGGAAGAATTGAAAGAGGCGAAGTTAAGGTTAATGAAGAGATAGAGATTGTTGGTATAAGGGAGACCAGCAAAACTACCTGTACAGGCGTTGAGATGTTTAGAAAACTTCTGGACGAAGGTAAAGCAGGTGAAAATGTTGGTATTCTTCTTAGAGGAACTGAAAGAGATGGCGTTGAAAGAGGCCAAGTTCTGGCAAAACCAGGATCTATCACGCCTCATACAAAGTTTGAAGCTCAAATCTATGTCTTGACCAAGGAAGAAGGAGGGAGGCACACGCCTTTCTTTAAGGGCTATAGGCCCCAATTTTATGTTAGAACAACTGATGTAACGGGGGCTGTAGAGCTTCCTTCTGAAGTTGAAATGGTTATGCCTGGAGATGATTTGAGTATATCCGTAGAACTGATTTCTCCTGTAGCGATGGAAGAAGGAATGAACTTTGCTATTAGAGAAGGCGGACGAACTGTTGGTTCTGGGGTAGTTTCTAAAATTATTGAGTAGGCCAGTAGCTCAATTGGCAGAGCGGTGGTCTCCAAAACCACAGGTTGGGGGTTCGATTCCCTCCTGGCCTGCCAGCTTGAGCTAGTAGCTTAAAAGGCAAGAAATGAAAAATGGAAGTTAGCTTAGGATCTATGCAGAATTATTTTCGTTGGTTATTAGGTCTACTTTTTATAGGTTTGGCTATTTATGGTAATTCTTATTATTCCCTAGAACCCCTTCTGTATCGAGTCTTAGGTGTCATAGTTCTTCTTTCTATTTCGACAGTCATATTGTTAACGACTATTGAAGGAAAGGGAGCTTTAAAATTAATTTTAGAATCTAGAACTGAAATAAGAAGAGTAATTTGGCCTACAAGAATAGAGACTACTCAGACTACTTTAATCGTAATAGTTGCCATAACAATCGCCGGTCTAATACTTTGGGGCTTAGATTCTTTATTTGGCTGGGTAACCGCCTCTTTACTAGGATAAATATGGC
>ERZ724561.146-NODE-146-length-14113-cov-2.834406_pt1 | contig 14113 bp, 10 predicted proteins | sample MGYA00375855_ERZ724561 | MGnify/ENA primary metagenome ERZ724561 (study PRJEB28725, sample SAMN03264854) | marine sediment metagenome | biome: marine pelagic biome; feature: marine oligotrophic desert; material: ocean water | place: Pacific Ocean:North Pacific... | reverse complement strand
CGACGCCAACACCGGAGGCGATGCATCAGATTCACAATCCAACTCTACCCCCCTAAATTCAACCGATGCAACTTACTACGGATACGTTCACGAATTCTCCGATGAATACGATTGGTACAGTATCGCTATGCCAGCATATCACGCCATCAGCGCCCAAGTGTCTTGGGCCAACACGAGTGCCAGTATTCATCTCGAGTTGTTCGACCAGAATGGGAATACCCTCGACTATGGGTCAAACAGCAACCCCGTCTTCGCGAATAGCACCAACCACACAATCGGAAACACAACGGTAACCCTGTCCATTAGGGCTTCCTCCGGGGAGACTGGTTACACATTGAGTCTTCAGTTCAGCAACATAGCCTCGGCCCCAGTGTACAATCAGAACGACGCTGGAACAGGGGCCGATGCCTCGAACAATTACTCCAGCCCAACTCCGCTATCCGTTTCTGTGAGTGGGGTAAACGGTACGGGAGGAACACACTTCACCGGCTGGCATTCCGTGGTGGGCGATCAAGACGACTACTACAGTGTCTATGTTCCTCCTGACTATGGCATAGCGATCGACCTCACCTCAAACGTCTCTGAAGTGCTCAGCTGGATTATGCTAATCAATTCGACCTCAGGTGGGTATATTGGTTGGTCTACAAACCAGCACGGAGAGCAAAACACCCACTCAAATGGCACAGACGTAGGAGGCCAGAACGTAACTCTCTGGATTGTTACCTTCAATGGATTGGGCTACTACAACTTCACCGTCTGGCTATTCTCTTTGGATGCGGATGGAGATGGTTGGAACGACGCTTCCGAGAACTCTTGTGGAACGAACCCGAATGACATCAACAGCGTACCATTGGATACTGATGGGGATGGGATATGCAATTCCCTAGATGACGATGATGATGGCGATGGTTACTCCGATTCAAATGACTCATTCCCATTAGACGACTCTGAATGGAGCGATATCGACTTCGACGGAATCGGCGATAACGCTGACGAGGATGATGATGGGGACGGATGGACGGATTTGCAGGAGGACTACTGTGGTACAGCCCACAATGACTCCGTATCATTTCCGAGAGATTTTGATCTAGACGGGATTTGCAATTCTCTAGATCCAGACGACGATAACGACGGCTACAATGACAGCAACGATCTATATCCCTTGGACCCCACTGAATGGGCAAACACAGATGGAGATTCACTAGGAAACAATGCAGATGAAGATGACGACAATGATGGGTGGAGTGATCTCGACGAGATTACATGCGGAAGCGACCCTCTGAGTGAGGTCAATGTTCCAGATGATGATGACGAGGACGGCATTTGTGATTTATTGGATTCAGATGCTGACGGGGACGGTGTACTCAACGATGATGACTTCGATTCATTGGACCGCTGTGTTTCAACTGACACTGATGGTGATGGGTTTCCTGATGATATTGTAGATCCTGCAAATTGTTACTGGCAATCCCAATATACACTTGACGATGATGATGACAATGATGGGTGGATTGACTCTGAAGACGCCTTCCCGCTAGATACGAATGAATGGCTAGACACCGATGGAGATACTATCGGAGACAATGCTGATGATGATGATGACAATGATGGTTGGTTCGATTCAGATGAGCTTGTGTGTGGCTCAGATCCGTTGTCTTCGGAGAGTTTGCCAGATGATTTTGATGGAGACTTCAGCTGTGACCTAATCGATTCTGATGATGATGCTGACGGAGTAGAAGATTCAGAGGATCAACTTCCGTTTGATGCTACTGAGTGGAATGACCTCGACATGGATGGTATCGGGGACAATGCAGATACCGACGATGATGGCGACGGTTGGGGCGACTTGGATGAGCCGAATTGCGGCACAGACCCTGCGGACCCAGACTCAACTCCGGTTGACTTCGACGGGGACTCGATATGCGACCCAGTTGATAGTGACGATGACAATGATTTGGTGATTGATACCGATGATGACTTCCCATACGATTCAAGCGAGTCTAGGGACACTGATGGAGACGGCGTTGGGAACAATGCCGATACCGATGATGATGATGACAACTGGCCGGACAACTTTGAGGAAATCTGCCAGACCGACCCACTCTCAATCCTGTCTATCCCACTAGATACTGATGGCGACGGCTCCTGTGACCTGGTCGATGATGATGACGATAACGATGGTTGGGTCGATGATGACGATGCATTCCCACTCGATTCTTCGAGATGGGCCCAGTCCGAAGACGGGTTGCCCATGATTGCCATAGCATCGGTTGTGGCCTTTGCAGCAGGTGCTGTTTTTGTCCTAATCAACCGCAGTAGACCCTGAAGCAGCCGATTCGGAATTGTCTTGAGCATCCCGCCATTCGCAGGGCTATGGTCGACCTGGCTTCATTGGTACTGGGGGGCTTCCAAGACTCCCTCGATGGTGCTTTTGGCGCTTCTGTAGGATGGGTTGCAGGACACCTGATTTTAGTCGGTGCCGTGGCGCTAGTAACACTCGCTATCAGGAACCGCGACCACATTGTAAACCAGTCCGGCTTCTCCAGAGATACTCTGGTGGACGTCGCGGCCACCGGCGCAGCTACCCTTTTCCTGTTCGCCATCTTCACCAACACTTTCGGATGGCCCCTAGCCCCCGCACTCGCCTTAGCTTTGGTTTCAGCGATGTCACTCAGGTGGCACATTCTAATCGTCGAATGAGCGCCGCCTGCGCCGAATTACAACCACAGCGATAGTGAGAACTAGTACTACCGCGACCCCACCGATGATTATCGGAGCCTCCTCTTCGTAATCTCCGAAGATCGAGTTATTTCCAGTTAACTCCAATGTACCGATGCCAACGCTCTTCGGCTCGACCATAAGATCAATCACATTGCTTGCTGGACACGAATTCGGAGCCGATTCGCCAGATTGTACTGCCACTATGCAACCTTCCCAATTAGATGCTAGGTTAGAGGGAGTTAGTATGGTGAACTGACAGTTCTCGGATGTTCCACCGTCAGGAATCAACACATCACAAACTACGCTCTGGTCAACGAAACCACTCGGCCATGATGAGGAGCCCGATTTGTCAATCATCACCGCATCGTATGAGGTTGATGAATCCGTGTTGCTATCACACGTAATTGACACCGAGAAGGTCACTATCTGACCTGCCTCAACGGTGCCTCCACCTTGGCCTATGCTATGGTCGCAGGTGGTGAACTCAGAGATTGTAACATCGATCTCATCGGAGGCGCTGGCCATGCCAGTAACTGGGATTCCAGCGGCAGTGGTGACCTCGGCAGAGACGTTGACAAGGTAGTCTCCAGCCTCATCGCTCTTCTGAGCAGTGACTGTAATCAGAACTGTCTCGGATTCGCCTGCAGCAATCTCCAGACTATCTTCGTAGGTACCATCTAGATCCTCGAACTCAACATCGATGCTAATTTCCTCGTCCCACATCGAATCATTCTCCACTTCACAGCTAATCAGCGTAGAACCGCTGGAAGAACCCGAGACATCTATTTTGACCGAATCAACGCATTCCAGAGTCACACTTGGAAGCACACCCTGTGCTGAAACAGTCGGAATCAGTGCCATAAGAGGCACCAGAAGGAGTAGCGAGGCCGCCACTACAACCCTCCTCGACATAATTTCGGCTACCGCTTCACTGGGATAGATATTCTCCATTCCACCACCTAACCTGAGCGATTTGGTCACTCAAAGCATTCATGGCGACCCCTAGGGTCGCCCGAATCCATGAGTGAGGGCGCGGGCAAACCTCCAGTGGTCATAGTCAACCCAGAGACCACGGTCACAAGCGGTACCGAGGTACAGGAGAAGCTGATTGTTGCAGCAAGGGTGTTCTCCGACCTGCTCAAGCCAACACTGGGGCCTCGTGGCCTTGACAAGATGCTGTACAAGACCGACGGCAATACTGCCATCACAAATGATGGCGCCAAGATTGTCGCCGAACTCATGGTCAAGCATCCCGCTGCCAAGATGATGGTCTCGATGGGCAACTCGCAGGAGGAGACCTGCGGTGACGGAGTCACGACGACCATGCTTCTTTGTGGCGCCCTTCTCGAAGAAGCAAACAATCTGTTGCGCAAGGGATTGCACCCTCTAACTCTCGTTGAAGGTTACAGACTGGGCCTTGTGGCATGCATCGAGCAGATGGATGCTGATACTCGTGAGGCCTCTGAAGAGCGCCTTACATCGGTGGCCGAGACCGCGCTGCGCGGCAAGGGCGCAGAGGCTGCTCTGGACCACTTCTCCTCGATTATCTCACAGGCTCTGAGCGTACTTGCCGAGAACCGTGATGACGCAGGTGCCGAACATGTTGCTATGTTCAAGACCGGCACCGGTGGCCTGAGGGACTCGAGACTGATTCGAGGCGTGGTAGTCAATCGCAGGGTGTTGATGGACAGTTTGCCCAACCACCTTGAGGATGCCAATGTGGCGGTATTGGGTGGCGATCTGAAGATTCGCTCGATGACTAGGGACGCAGAAATCAAGATCACCAACGCAGACCAATTGGACTCTTTCGTGGACGCAGAACGCTCTCGTAAGGATGCGATTGCCGAGGCAATAATTTCCAGTGGGGCTAGAGTACTACTCTGCTCTGGCGAGGTCGACCGCGACATATTGCACAGACTCTCAGACTCAGAGATTATCGCGGTCGGAGAACTAGATGAGTCTGAACTCAGAAACGCTGCAGAGGCGACAGGTGCCAACATTGTCAACTCAGTTCTCGATATTGAGAACGATGACCTAGGAGTGTGCGGCTCGCTGGACTGGGAGAGGAGGGAAGCCTCCGACCAGGTCGAAGACATCATCCGAATTGATGGATGCCCTAACCCACGAACAGTCACAATCGAGGTCGGCGGGGGTGGAGACACTGCTACTGAGGAGATAATCCGAGGTCTGCATGACTCCCTAAGAGCCACTTCCATTGCTCTGGCAGATGATGAGTTGTTACCCGGAGCTGGCTCTATACATGCTAGAATGGCAGCTGGAGTACGCCGTGCATCTGAGGAGGAACCCGGACGAGCCAGACTCGCTATGGATGCTTATGCTAGGGCACTCGAGACCATTCCATCCACATTGGTCGAGAACTCAGGCGGAGATTCTCTAGACCGTGTACTTGAGCTGAGAGCAGCCGCAAATGATGACGACTTCTCGGGTATCACGCCTGAGGGCACGGTGGGACCAGCAACAGGAGTTTGGCATCCCAGAGCGGTAATCGAGGAAGGCCTCGGGTCAGCTACCGAGACTGCCATGAGCATGCTCAGGATAGATCAGGTCATCTCGGCAAGGGGAGACTAACCACGTACGAACTCTTCAAGTCCCTCTCACACACGCATCAACATGGTCCAACCACGAGCACTGCTCAGCGTATGGGATAAGGACGGAATTGCCGGTTTGGGCAAATCCCTCGCCGATATGGGCTGGGAAATTCTGTCCACCGGAGGCACAGCTCGTAAACTCAGGGAAACAGGACTGAATGTAACAGATGTCTCCGAGACCACCGGTCACCCCGAGGTCTTCGACGGCCGCGTCAAGACCTTACATCCGGCAGTGCATGGAGGGATTCTGGCCCGCCGCAACAATGAGGACGACATGACCACCCTATCTGAACTCGGCTACGACACAATCGATCTGGTCTGCATCAATCTGTATCCATTCGAAGACACTGCTGCGCGCGACCCCCCTGCTTCCGATTCCGAACTCATTGAGATGATTGATATCGGTGGCCCAACCATGGTGCGCTCAGCCGCCAAGAACCATGTCGACGTAATCGTCCTGACCGACCCCTCTCAGTATGCCGGTGTGCTGGAATCACTGGAACAAGCAAACGGAAAACCCTCTGGAGTCGATGACCAAACCAGACAAAGACTCGCTCTGGAAGCATTCCAGACTACTGCAGCCTACGATGCAGCGGTATCCAACGAGTTAGAGACCCGTTTCATGGCAGAAGGCGTTCCTTCTCGTATTCATATCTCCACGGGGGTCCAAACAGGACTGCGCTACGGAGAGAACCCGCACCAGCCTGCAGCATTCTATCCAGCAGCGGGCGATCCTTCGGGCCTTGCCGCTGCTGTCCAACACGGCGGGAAACCACTTTCGTACAACAATTATCTCGACTTGGACGGGGCCCTGAAACTAACCCGCTCGCTGCAAGTCACGTGTGCAGACGAGACACATGCGTGTGCGATTATCAAACACACTAATCCTTGTGGGGCCGCAGTAGACCAAACCCAAGTCGGGGCTTGGATGAATGCGCTTGCGAGCGACCCCGAGAGCGCCTTTGGCTGCGTTATTTCGTTTACTCAAAATGTCGAGAAGGCAACCGCAGAGGCCATTGGCGAACACTTCTTTGAGTGCATGATTGCACCAGGGTACGAGCCCGAAGCACTCGAGATACTATCCGCCAAGAAGAACCGCAGAATGCTAACACTCGAACCAATCGAGCCACGCGTCGACGAGGTCAGATTGCGCCAACTCGATGGCGGTTGGCTGGCGCAGATTCAGGGACCGCCGGGAATTGATTGGCACGATGTGAAATGCGTCACCGACAAGCAGATTGATGATTCCGAGATTGCTCTTGCCCGCTTCGGATGTACAGTCCTATCCGAAGTCAAGTCAAATGCAATCCTGCTAGTTTCTAGGACGGATACTGGGTGTGCTACAGTGGGGGTCGGGCCGGGACAGACCAGCAGGGTCGAGGCAGTAAGGATAGCAGCCCGTAGAGCTGGAAAGAGGGCCAAAGGATCGATGATGGTATCAGATGCTTTCTTCCCATTCCGTGATGGCATAGATACTGCTCATGAGATTGGTGTAGCCACAGTGGTCCAGCCCGGTGGCTCGGTAAGGGACCAGGACTCTATTGATGCAGCCAACGAGCACGGGATGTCGATGCTGTTCACGGGTACGCGACTATTCCTGCACTGAACTATTCCTTCGCCAGAATAGGAATGGAGCAATCACGAGGTACATCAGTACACCATATACTCCCGAAGGAAGACTCAAAGTGGAGAGTGTAGCACCTGCAGCTGGCGCCAAAATCAATCCACCAACGGTTATTCCAACAGACGCATTTTGTATACCACTCTCGATAGCCACCGTTGTTGCACGTTGATCATTCAAACTCAATACCGTAGCACTCTTCCAACCGATTCCTAACATCACCACATTCAGCATAATCACAGCAGGACCCAATGTGCCCAGGTTATCCATCAGAGTGTCGAATTCACTTACTATTGCAGCAATCACAATGATGACGAATAGTCCTGCAGCAATTTTACTCGCCTTTGGCTCAATCTTGTCAGTTCGTTCTGGAGATGATCTGCGAATCAGCATGCCAACCATTACTGGTAGAGCAGTTATCAGGAACATTGTGAATCCCAATCCAAGAATGTCGATTTCCGGAGCAGAAGCACCCATGAAATGATCCATCGAGAAACCAACAATCAGAGGCAGAGTGATTACTGTGACTACACTAACCACGGCTGTGTAGGAGATTGAAAGAGCAGTATCTCCCTTTGCAAGCTTGGTCAAGATGTTTGAAGTCACGCCTCCAGGACAACAAGCGAGAATCATCAGGCCCACCGCCATTTCTCCAGATAGGCCCACTATTGTGGCAACACTGAAACCAACAATTGGCAGAACTAACATCTGATTTGTTATCCCAATCGCGAAGGCTTTAGGCTCGGTGAAAACCAAACCAAAATCAGACGTCGTTAAACCCAATCCTAGTGAAAACATGATGAAGGCCAAGGACAGAGGTAGAACGATGTCGATTATCGGATTAGACTCTGCTTCAGCGGCTTCTTCGTGGTCATCTGCAACGGTTGGCTGTGACATTAAAATTAGAATCGCAACCGCGGCCAATATGGTCAGTGTTTGTTTCTTCATGGGCCTCGATGATAGATAGGACGTATAATCATTAATCCCAAGAGAAATCTACGATTTCAATCTCTGTAATTACCTTACACAGTGTGAATCCATTCTCTGAACCAAATCACGAACCCCGCTACTAGGATCATTAGCAGGATGGATCGCTTACTGGTCAAGTCCAATGCCATATCACTCACCATCTTCGATTTCAAACGCTGCAAGCTCTCCTACAGATTCGAACAGGCTCGGCCCACTTCCCAGATAGTAGACCGATCCAAGCCTGCTCCGCGAGTCCTCGGGAGTCGAGTTACTGTTACTGGCACACGTGTCGGTGCATCCGTCTGCGAAGGCCACATACACCCTACCCTCCCTGTCTATATGTAGGTCGTTGAAATCGAGTAGGTTACGGTTTGATCCCCCGATGTCTCTGCAATCTCCGCTGTTCAGACAGATGCTGCCCACCTGCACTGGGTCGGGAGAGACCCTGACTGTGTGGAATACGGGCTCAGGGTCCAATGCGTTGAGGCTGTAGGTGATGTACAGATAGTAGCTGACATTGGCGGGAGCATAGTGCGCATTACCGTCCCAAGGCTCCCCATCTATGTCAGATGTGTTCAGGGCGCTAGCATTCTCGCTACCAAGGTAGGTAATAGCAATCCGTCCAGGGTCGCCAGCATCAATCTGAGGGAATACTGTAGAGATGACTTGGCTCGGACTGAGTCGAATACTGGTCTGTTCCCAAGTCTCTCCCGAATCGGTGCTTCTGGACAGATAGACTCCTTCGTCCGCACCCGTCCAGATGTGATATGCATTTGATTCAGTGTCTGTAGCAACCTCCGAATTCTTTCGAGGATTTGGTGTCCCCACATCCCCGCCCATGGATCGGTCAAACCAAGTCAGACCGTTATCATGTGAAACGATGACAGTCGGGGTTGCAACTCGAGGCGTGACGTAAACAGTACCATCAGGTGCAGAAGTGATGGCCCCATGGAGCCCACCATTGGTTGTTGCCAATCCGAAGATTAGTCCACCAGTGTCGAAGGTCGCACCACCATCAAAACTGGTGAAGCAGAAAATCCCAACGAGTTTGTTGTAGCAATAATACACGGCGGTCTCATAGTAAGCCTGAGTGAACTGCCCACCAATTCCATACCCACTACTTGTCCAAGGTCCGGTTGCCAGTTTGATGTGGTCATTAATCGGGGTCGTACCGGAATCGTGCGGATTGCCCACCCATGTTGCTCCATCATCATCACTATAGCATATCCAAGACGTCTCCAAGCCCTGCATCTGCACATTGAATATTCGATCCGTCACAGGGTCTACCCAGCCCCACGGATCATTGGTCTGGAATGCACACATCCACCCTGTAACATCCTCCCATGATTGTCCATAATCGCAAGAACGCATGACCTTCTCAAAGGCAATGAAGAATATACATCCACTTGAGGTGACTCCAATGCTCGGCTCGGCACCTTCCTCGCCGACATTGCTGAACACGAAGCTGAGATTGAGTGGCTCCACATCAACAGGAAGACCGTCACCTCCGGTGACGAACCAACCCTCCGGCAGACCTTCTTCTTCGGGCTCGGGAGGAGGGGGGTCATCACCGAAGCATCCTGTTAGAGTTGCCGAGAGCATCAGCAAGACCACCAACGGAGAGGCTGCGCGCACGCTACGACGGGGCTGTCTTCAAGCAATTACCTTTGGCATCTTTAGAGGCTAAGCAGCAGCCTCTACACGAGCGACTTCCTTCGACATCACCAATGCATCATGACCCGAGTTTGAGACCTTCCAATTTGGCCTTCTGGCTTCCGAGGCGGCCTCAATCATCCCGCCATTCCTCAACTCGGAGAGATGATGGCTGAGCAATTGTCTCGAAATTTGCAACTTCTTACTGATATCCGGACCTGACATACCGAGATTGCCAGAATCGGCCAGGACCTCGAGGATTGCCAGACGGGTGCCCGAAATCGGACTCTTGATTCTGCTAACCTCTTCCTTGGTGAGACTGGAGATTGCGTAGCGTCGCAACTTACCGTCTCTCCACGAGATAATCTGACCAGTTGTCTCTAGGAAGTGCAGGTGATAGGCAGTGACCCCGTTTGCCAGTCCAAGAGCGTCCCTCAATGCTGAGAAGTGGATACCAGGATTCGCCTCAAGATACCCCAGCAATCTACCTCTAGTCAGCATATCCTCGCGATTGCTCTTCATTCTCGCGAGCATTGGAGAGACAAGAGCAACTAGTACGGTTACTTTGACAAATTCGAGGAATGCAGAGCCAATTAGAAGAGATCCAAGTGCCCCGATTCCACCGGCAATCAGTTGTTCTGGTACGGACAGGTCATCATCTTCCTCACCTCCTCCTCTCTTCACCTCTGGCTGACCTTCTTCCTCACCATCTCCTCTGTTATCCTCAGCGGAGTCACCCTCTGCCATAATCGGAAGCTGCAGCTCGTCCACATCGTCTTCCTGAACGTTCGGAGACACGTTCATCATCCAGCCTCCAGCGAGCAGAGCAGCCACGGCCAGAGCGGCAACGATACGCACCGTGCGGACGCCTTCCATCAGCATGCGCAGCCCTGCTCTACCTATGACTAGCGTGGTGAGATGATTTGACATGGCGTAGTGGTCTTGAATAATGGAACTCTCATCACGGGCTGAGAGATATGTCCGAGGAGCATGAGGAAGTAGAGGCGGGTGAGCACGACTTCGAGGAGGAGATGCTTACCGCTGCTCGCTCGGTAATCCGCACATGCATGCAGGTCAGACCGCATGAGAACGTACTCGTCGTGACCGACCCCACCACATCTGAGGTTGGCAGAGCGCTGTACGAGGCTGCCTCGGAGGTGACAGACCGGATTCTGATGATGATGATGCCCCGAAGCCACAGGCAGGGCAACGAGCCGCCTGCATCTGTTGGCGATCTGATGAGACGTCAAAATGTGGTATTGCTAGCCACTAAGAACTCATTGACCCACACTAGGGCGAGACTCACAGCCTCGCGTGAGGGGGCCAGAATCGCTTCCATGCCAGGCATCACACAGGAGATGATGGCCACCGGAGGGATGACTGCGGACTACAACGCACTGCAGAAGGAGATATCTGGGTTGAACCCACTTCTCAGACGCCGACGTGATGTTAGGGTGACCAATGAGGCTGGAACCGACATCAGATTCAGAACAGGAGCCAGGTGGGTGCTCGAGGACAATGGTATCTGCAACCGACCCGGCCAAGTGACAAACCTACCAGCAGGCAAGGTGTTCGTATTGCCTCAGGAACAGTCGATGAGCGGTAAAATCGTGATTGACGGCTCATGGGAGGGAACTATGCTTGAGGAACCGATTACTTTCCTCGTCGAAGACGGGGTGGTTGTGAGTATCTCGGGCGGCGAGGCAGCTGAGAACATTCAGGCTGTGCTCGATGAGGCGAGAGTGGGCTTACGACCCACTAGGGCCAATCAAATCAACACGGTCGCCGAGTTTGGTTTCGGAATGAACCCCCGTGCTAAAATCTCGGGCAAGCGACTTGAGGACCAGGTGGTGCGCGGTGCAGCATACTTCGGTTTCGGAGACAACTCAGCATTGGGTGGGTCTGCCAGCGTAGGAATTCACATGCGTGGAGTAATGCTGAATCCCACGGTTGAACTCAACGACGTCGACCTAGTGGCCGAGGGGCGAATCACCGCGAGGAAGAGGTGAGTCAATGCTCGCTATGCTCTGGTGCAATGGCGAAACACCCTCTGACAGAGTCATAGATGGACTAGTAGAAGGAAAAACAGTATTCGGAGTGGATGGTGGGGCCGACAAGGCTGCAGAATCAGGGTACGAGGTGGCCGAGGCGCTTGGCGACCTTGACTCAATCTCTCAGAGTTGGGGCGGCAAGACAACAGAGCTTCCAGACCAGTCGAGCAGCGATCTAGCGAAGGCACTCAATCTGCTAGCCCAGAGAGGTTTCCAGGAGATCGACGTGGTGGGTTGCGATGGCGGGTCTAGCAGCCATCAGTTAGGAAACTGGGCCGCTTTGTGCGAGGCACTGGCCGGACCAACAATCAGATTGCATCACGAAGACTCAGTCACACACCGAATTCATTCAGAGGAAAGAGAACTGCTCATAGGAGAAGGAACCCAATTCTCGGTTTTCGCACTCACGCCTTGCAACACCGTAAGAATTGAGGGAGCTCAGTGGGAGCTCCATGACTCCATGATGTCGCTTTCCACAAAAGGCCTGCACAACGTCTCACAGTCTCACAGCGTGAGAATCGCAGCAGACGGAATCCTCGCTGTGATGGTTGACAGAGTGTAATCAACTATCGCCATCTGTAGTTGCCGGATCTCTAGATAGCATCAACGCAATCGGACGTGTTCTGGGATCGGACTCAAGTGCAATCTTCATGATTACAGCAAGTGGGACGCCCAAAACCATCCCCATAACTCCCCATGCCCAGCCCCAGAAGGCAACTAGCAGGAGCAGAACAATTGGAGACATGTCAAGGCGCTGACCAGCCAATTGGGGCTCCACTATGGCGCCCCATGCCTGCTGGTTGAGCACTAGAACGAGTATCAGGCCAATCGCCCAAGTCGGGTCAAGAACGATGAATCCAAGGAAAATCGGCGGAATCAGAGAAATAAGCGCTCCAACATACGGAATGAAGTCCATCATGAATGTGATAGAAGCCCACATGAACCAACCCGGGATGCCTAACCACCACAGCACGAAACCAGCCACCACAGCTTGTCCGAAGGCCACCGTGGCACGAGTCACTACGTAGGTGTTGATACCCTCCCCAGACGAACTGGCAACCGACTCGATTCTTTCAACATCTTCAGGGTAAGCCGCCTTCAGCCTGCGAGGCAGAGTCTCGGCCTCTAGTATGATGAACAGCAAGAAGATTAGAACAGTGACAGCGCTGGCAGTGAAACTGGCCAGCGAGCCGACGAAACCAGTCAGGTAGTCGTTGATAGTATCTAGACTGATTAGCGCAGTCACCCCACTCACATCGAACGAGTACCCCCACACCTCGAACTCCTCCAGCCAGGCCAGCTTGTCGTTGAGTTGATCAGTAAGGCTTGGGATTTCATCCGTGAAAGAGGTTAGATTGGAGTACAGTAACTGCGAGGCGAGCCAAAGCACGACGAATAGAGCCGCAACGAGAACCCCGTAAGCCATCAGTGGATGAGCGTATTTCTGCATTATCGGTTGGTCCTCTATCCATTGCGCAGCAGGTCGAATCAGCAGGAATAGCAGAACAGCGATAATCAGGGGCTGAATAATGGACTCAAGCTCCTTGATTGCAAGCACCGCTACCAGTAGTATGATGCCAACATTCGCTACCGTTCCTGAATCCAAATCCTTCAGGTTTTGTCTCTCGCCCATGGTTCTCCCCTTGGTACGGTAGAGCGACCAGCGAATGAATAATTCCCCAGCGGAGAATCTTACTCAGCCCTTCTGTAAATGGCCTCAAAACGCTCGGAATTACCTTCGTAAGTAAAACTCTCCAATACCCTGTGTCTACCAACTTCACCCTTGCTCCTCAAAGTATCACGCTCGCCTAACTCGGACAGTATCGCCTCGGCCATGGACGCCTCATCACCCATCGTGAAAAGCCGACCCACACTTTCATCCACCATCTCCGGTAACGGCCCGTGGTTGACCGTGACAACCGGGGTACCAGAGGCCATCGCCTCCAATGGTATCAGGCCTTGGCCCTCGTAGTACGAGGGATAGACAACCAAGTCGGCTGAGCGGAACAGTTCTGCCAACTTCTCGAACGGCATCCCTGTCTCGAAGTATACTGAATCGCCTACTCCAAGAGACTTAGCCAATCTTCTCAGTCTTGAGCGAAGATGACCTCTACCAACGATTACCAAACGGGTTGAGGGGGCCGAGGCGTGGACAGAGGCGAAAGCTCTGAGCAGGGACGAGTAACCCTTCCTTGCGGCCAGCCGACCGACAGCCAACAGAAGGTTCGAGCCAGCAGAGAAAGCACCGTATCTCGAACGAACCTCCTCGTGGATAGCCATTGAATCCTCATCATCACCATGAAGTGGCACGAAGATACTGGTATCTACTCCCCAGTGGACTACTTCGCAGTCCCAGTTCTCAGGAGGGGAGTAGCGTTGCATGAAATCCTGCTTTGTTGCCTGAGAGTTCGCCACAAAGATACTCGACTCGTGAATCGCTGCGCGCTCGTATCCAGAGTAGTGCTTGGCAGTCATCAGAATTGCACGAT
>ERZ724561.144-NODE-144-length-14130-cov-3.448618_pt1 | contig 14130 bp, 12 predicted proteins | sample MGYA00375855_ERZ724561 | MGnify/ENA primary metagenome ERZ724561 (study PRJEB28725, sample SAMN03264854) | marine sediment metagenome | biome: marine pelagic biome; feature: marine oligotrophic desert; material: ocean water | place: Pacific Ocean:North Pacific... | reverse complement strand
TTCCTGGTGATTCTGAAATTGAGTAACAAACCTTAGACATCTCTTGTGAGTCCCTCCAAGCTAAATCAGCTATGTTATCTTGGTAATGGGTATCTATAGATCCATGAAGTTTTAATTGAATCTTTAACCCTGGGTCATAACCAAGCAATGTTGCTTCTGAATTTTCAGAAATATCTTTAATTTTTCTTGAACGAGCATCTGTGTGAATTCTTAAGACTCTTTTCTGAGGATCAAATCCTCTCAAAACAATAACTCTACTGTTAATCTTTGAATCTGAGAATGTAGAAAGAACAGGTGTATGAAATAAATTACGTCTGTTCTCAATGGCATTCTCTAGGACTTTAAAAGATGCATCAAGAGTTTCTTTCAGCGTCTTATACTCTTCCGGTAAACTAAGCATAGAATTATTGTGGATTAATTTTTTTGTTCTAAATTTTTGAAACTTTCAGCAAAAGCTTTCTGCTTAGCTGTTTTCCATTTAGAATAGTCTTCATACATTTCTGAAGTTTTTAATGCAACCTCTTGTGAGGTTAGGCCTTCGTGATACCAATCGTGAAATTGCTCTTCAATAATGATTGAATTGTTATCCCATTTTTTACTAGTTTGATTCATGCTTGCTCCTAATAGATTCTTAAGTTTGCTGCTTTTTTGAGAAGTTTTCATTAAAAATCCTTTAAAGTTGGTAGGATATTATTAAAAACAAAGGACGATTTTAAGTCCCTTAATATTTAACTTAAACAGGAATTATTATGAATAAAATAAAATCAAACCTCTTAACTCTATTTGTCTGCTTGTTTGCAACCACTGCTATAGCACAACCTGGCCTTAGCGTCTTTACTATAAATACTGACGATGCTGCTGGCTATTTAAAATGGTTAACAGAAAGCACACCCACTTTTGTAGATGCTTGGGGTGATTCAGTGGTTTCTTCTGGGATTTGTAGCCCTATATCTGGAGGCGAGGATGACGGCGATCATTACGTGTGGAATATTTCACCATCGATGACAGCAACGCTTGCGGCAAACGATAGAGCATTTAACGACGAAGCCAGCCTTAAAGCCATAAGTAAAATTTCTAAAAAACGAAAGATTAAAAGAAGAGATATTTATAACGTGGTTAAACCATCAAACAGCAGCTATAGTGCTGGGGTAACTCTTGCTCAATATAATCTCTTATCAAGACCCAATGATATGTCTAAGTATATAAAAACCATAGAAGCTATGGAAAATGCTGCTTCTGAAAATGGTTTTGACGACATAGAATTTGTGGTTTTCGAGGGCTTTGGTGCCGGTGATTGGTCAAGAATGGCTATGGCTAGTATACAAGCCCCAAGCATTGAGAGATTAGGAGCTTTTATGGATGCTAGGCAATCAGACTGGATGGCGGAGAGCATGTCAGCCTTTCCTTCAATGAGAACTCCCGTTCGTGATTGGTTCTTACTTTGCACGACTCTTTCGTCTGTAGAATAACAAAAAAATTACACTCTTTAAAAGAGGCCGCCTGAGGTGGCCTTTTTTCTATAGAATGATTAGATTATTTATTTGGATTGAGTAGATGAACAATAAGACATATCCCGAAGTTGGTGGCAAATCAGCAAAAAAAGCCTTGGTCCTTTTGGTAATTGTTTATGTCTTTAATTTTGTAGACCGACAAATTCTTTCGGTATTAGCAGAAGATATAAAAGCCGATCTAAATATTACCGATAGTGATTTAGGCTTCTTGTTTGGAACAGCATTTGCCGTCTTTTATTCAATTTTTGGGATACCCCTAGGAAAGCTAGCTGATGTTTGGTCAAGAAAGAATTTACTCAGTATTGGTTTAGCTACATGGAGCATAATGACAGCTCTTTCAGGAACAGCAAAATCGTTCACAGCATTGTCAGCCTATAGAATTGGTGTAGGAATTGGGGAATCGAGTGCTAGCCCAGCCTCCTACTCAATCTTATCTGATTATTTTTCGCCAAAAATAAGATCTACTATACTTTCAATATACTCTAGTGGAGTCTATCTAGGTGCAGGTATCGGCTTATTTTTAGGTGGGTGGATCGTCCAATTATGGACCAACGCTTTCCCAGACCCAACTATTGCTCCTTTTGGACTCAAAGGTTGGCAAGCTGCTTTTATGATAGTGGGTCTACCTGGGGTAATTTTATCTTTCTTTACTTGGGGAATTGTTGAACCTAAAAGGGGTGGCAGCGAAGGCATAGAGACACCTGAAGAAAAACACCCGTTTAAAATGATGTTTAAAGAATTTATCGGTATTTCCCCATTTGGTATCTTGTATTCAGATAAGCCTCTAAAACCGTTGCTTATAAATATTCTTCTAGGCTCACTGATCTTTCTAATGTGCTTCCAACTTACTAAAATTACTGGAGATCTAGTGCAATGGACTGCTTTTGGTCTGGGAGCTTATATCTTAACTTGCTGGATACAAAGTCTGCAGATTAGGGAGCCGGTTACATTCGAAATGATTTTCGGATCAAAGGCATTTATCCTTTCGACAATAGGTTTTCCGTTTATCTCATTTGTCACCTACTCTATGGCGGCTTTTGGGCCAGCATTTTATATGCGTAATCATGGCATTAACGAAGCAGAAGTTGCAACAATTCTTGGGTTAATGACTGCTTTCTTCGGGACAGCTGGGGTCATTGCAGGCGGTGTGATTGGAGATAAACTGAGGGAAAAACATATTAACGGGAGGTTATTTGTCGGCTTTGCGGTAATAGTCATAGCTATCCCCTCTGGAATAGCATTCCTATATGAGGAAAATTTATATCTGTCCTATTTTTATTACGCCTTTTTCCAAATAGCTACACCGATGTGGGTTGGTATAGCGCCAGCAACAGCTTCAGATCTAGTTATGCCAAGAATGAGGGGAGTCGCTGGTGCTTTTTATATCTTAATGGTAAGCATGTTAGGTCTTGCACTAGGTCCATATTGTGTGGGTAAGTTAAGTGATATTTATTTCACCAATGGGCTCTCGGAAGCAGAAGCATTAAGAGATGCTCTAGCCTCAGGGTTATCAGTTTTATCCATAACGACATTAGCCTTAATTGGCGCGTGTTATTATCTACCTAAGGAAGAAAAAACTAGGCTTGAGAGAGCGAGAAGACTAGGCGAAGAAATTAATTAGAAGTGTCATAGATTACCCAGATTTTAACAACTGTTTCTGGAACTGAAAATACACCTTCCCAACCTGTGGGAACTACAACTCCTTCATTAGGACCTATGACCAATGTCGACCCAGAGCTGTCGGTCATCTCTATGCCTCCTTTTAACACATACATGAACTCATCATAAGTCCAAGCAGCGGGAACCTCGCCTTCTTTTGCTTCCCAAAGACCAATCTGAAATGATTCATCTTTATTGGTAAAACTAAGCGCCTCTTTGGCACGAAGCTGTTCTTTGTTTCCACTAGAAAATTCTTTAGTTGATAGCGTCTTAAAAATACTCTCATTGTTGTAAATATTTCCAGCAACCTTGTTTAAATCCATTAATTTATCGTTCTCAGTTTGACCCAGACCGTCATAAATATAAATAATCACTAAATCCTTGGTGATACTAAATGTTCCTGTCCAGCCCTTAGGGGTCATGAAGCCTTCATCTTTCCTAAATATATTCTTCTCTCCAGATGAATTGACTGTTTCAATTTCACCTTCCTTGATCAGCATCCAAGTATTATAAGGATATGGTGAGTCCATAACTTCTTGGCCAGCTTTTGCCTTCCAAACCCCAACACTAAAATTCTCATCTTCACTTAAAAAAAGCTCGATATCACTTGCCTGCCATTCTGCATATCCTGAATCATAAGCTTCATATTCCATAGATTTAATTTGATCTAATGAGGATTGATTAACTTCTATTAATTCACTAGCCTGAAGGTTCACCACGAAAACAAAAAAGTAGAAACCTATTATTATTTGCTTTTTCATTATCTTTCCTAAATATTACTTTTTTATTTTCAATCTAAGCTCAAAATTAAGATCACCAAACTGCTTGTGATCTTGAGAATATTTTTGCGTTTGATTTATAAGGGTTTGAGGCATATCTACTGTTCTTCTGGTCTTCATATCCACATGTGCAACGATGGTTTCTGAAATAGAGGAAAGCTCGTCGTCAGAATTTAATAAAACGCCGACAATATGAATAAGCTTATTGTTGTAATCATGAATCCTAAATCTAGGGTATATCTTTTCGCCCAAAAGAAACTCTTTTAGATACCTCAAACTGTCTTCAATAGCAAAACATGAGAAGCCTTCGTCAAAATACTCTTTGTTATACCCTATCTCCTCAAACAAGGCTCTGGAATAGATATCGTAGGCCTCTAGGTAATAAGCTACATTCATATGACCGTTAATGTCACACATATCTTCTGTAACCAGCTTTGCATCAGATGCATAAGGAAATAAAGTCTTGATGTCGTTCATAAAATCTACCGTACTACAGTTTTTTTACATTCATATTAATTTGTGCAGTAAAAACAACTTCATCATTAATATCCTTTATCTCAACGGGAACAATCTTATCGCCCTCTTCCTCCCAATTAATGTCTCTACCATCTGCAACTGCCACAAGATCTGTTTTAGCTTTTTTTAAATATTGAACTGACATTCCTGATGGTAACCATCTTGTGTTATCAGGAAGAGAAACCTCAGTTAACAATCCACCTGATAATTCAGCCATGTTGCACATCGCAATTGCATGCACGGTTTTAATATGATTAGTAACCGCCCTTCTCTTTCTCATTGAGACGGAACAATATCCATGATCGAGTTCTGTTATAACTGGTCTTATAGAGGAAAAATATGGTGTTAAAACACATACCATTTTACTAAAAATTCTCTTCCCTAAAGGAAATTGAGCTAGTCTTTTGTATACTTTTAGTGTTTTTTGCATCGTAATATTATTTCATATGTATTAAAGGTTAGATAGAAAATGAGTTTACAATCAAAACTATTGCTCTTCTCTAGTTTACTAGGAGCGATTATAGCTATTGGGTCTATAATTGAAAGTAACGAAAATTATAATGAGTTACCAGATCATATAGCAGCTACAGTTAATGGGGTGGTCATTGACCAACAGAAATTGAATACCGCAATAAGCCTCATAGCAAGCGACCGAAGAGAGGCAATAACTGAAAAGGATGAAAGATTAGCTCTTGATCGAATCATCGAAGAAGAATTATTGGTTCAACATGCCTTCGAAAATGGGTTTATAAACGTTGATGACAATATTAGAAAAACAATAGTCCGCTCTGTAGTTGATTCCATTGTCGAACAATCCAACACATTGATACCAGATGATAATACCCTTAAAGAGTTTTATGAAAATCATCAGGCAATTTTCTCGATCGACGAACAAGTTAGAATTATTATCTTTAACTCCGAAAATATAGACGATGCGAAAAGAGCCAAAATTATTTGGGATGATCAAAAAGATGAAGCCTCAGTTTTTAATAACATAGACAGCATTAGTAAATGGGATCTACCAAATGGTTATATACCTATAATGACTCTGCCCCGCCTAATTGGTCCAAATCTCGCAACAATGGTTAAAGAACTGCAAATAAGTGAAGTAAGCGCTCCAATAAAAACAGCTCCAGGCTATAGCATCGTGGCTTTAATTGATAAAAAAGAAAAACAAGTATTTGAATTCGAGGACATTAAAGAGATCGTTATACAAGAATATAGAAGACGATCAAGAGACGAAATTCTCTCTAGTCTACTCAAAGATTTAACGCTAAGGGCAGATATTAAGATAAACAGCAACCTAGATTAATGATTCGCTTATCAAGAACATATCTCTTCGGTTTTATTATCTTTGGTTTAATAAGCTCCATATCACAAAATTTGTTCGCTCACACCAGAAGTGTTTCCTATTCAAACTGGTTAATTACAGAATCTGAAATAATAATGACATTTACAGTCCCTGCCAGGGAAGTAACAAAATTAGATGAATATAAACTGTTATATCCTGATCTAAATGCCAGTTTACAAAAACATTTATCAAACTCAATCGTACCTACCCCAGAATTAGAATTGGTTGAATCGAAACCGGTAAGAACTGAACAGGGAACCGTCGGCACCGAGCATACCTATAGATTAGAGAACACAAACTCTTTAAATATTAGAATCGATAGCTTCTTTCCAATAGCACCAGGGCATACTCATTACGCCACTATTAAAGATGAAGAGAAGAATAATAGGACGGTTATCATCAACCAGAAAAACAAATCCATTAACTTGATTTCTAGTCAAACAGAGATCACCAACCAAGGATTCAAGGAACTGTTTTCCGGCTACATTAATTTAGGTTTTTTTCATATCCTGAGCGGTTTAGATCATTTGGTTTTTCTTCTGGTCTTACTATTGTTATGCACCAACCTTAAACAACTAGTACTTGCTGCCACTGGGTTTACTATTGGTCACAGTGTTACTTTGTTTTTGGCAGCTTCCAATCTAATAATTCCTAAAATGCAGGTCATTGAATCTCTCATAGGTTTAACGATAGTCATAGCCAGTATAGAAGCAATTAGACTTCCGAACAGGGAATTAAAGAGATTAAGAGAACTGATCATAGTATTTATTGGATTTGCTCTTATATTGTCTATCTTCACATCGATTTTAAGCAATACATTGTTAATCATTGGTATTGCTCTTTTAGTAATCAGTGTCTTAACGTTAATGGAAGATAAGGAGATCTCCAATAGGTATCGACCAGCTTTAGCTGCGATCTTTGGAACGATTCATGGGTTTGGTTTTGCTAATGTCCTAAGCGAGATTGAAATCATCAAATCCAACTTCCTAATAGCCTTATTTGGCTTTAATATTGGAGTTGAATTAGGTCAGATTCTTGTGCTCGCTTTCCTCTGGCCAGCTTTTTTATTGATAAGCAAAGAACCAAATCAAAACCAGTTTATTGAAATTAGATCTGTGCTATCTTCTATCTTATTAGCAATTGGTCTATATTGGTTTATTACGAGATCATTTATTTAAAGATAAGAATTATATGGGGAGTTAATAGATGAGAAAATTTTTGAGATCATTAATTCTAATTGTATTGATAATTTCCATACCTTTAGCCATTGCACTCTATATAATCTCACCGCAATCATTAAGTGATAATTTTAGAACGAATCCCTTTACTGAAGAAACTATAACCAATAAAACAAGACCCATAGACTCTTTAGCAAAAGAAAAACAAATTCTTTGGGGTGATACACACGTTCATACCACCTATTCTATGGATGCTTTCTATATGTCATTGCCGATGATGTATGGTTCAAGGGGAGCATTCCCACCAGCTTTTGCATGTGATTATGCTCGATTTATTTCCCAGCTTGATTTCTATGTCTTAACCGATCATGCAGAATCTTACACACCAAGAACATGGAAAGACCAGGTTGACAGTGTGCGTCAATGTAATGCTGTTTCTGGTGATGAGAATAACCCTGACCTTGTGGCTTTTATTGGTTGGGAATGGACTCAAGCAGGAGCTACCCCTGAAACACACTACGGTCATCATAATGTGATGTTTAAAGATTATAAAGAAGGCATGATTCCAGATCGGCCTATTGCTTCTGGAGGAGCTGTATCCAATCTTCTTAGAACCCAATTAGCTGATGTAAATAGAGACATGTACCTTATGGATCCATTGAATAGTGAATATTACTTTTCTTTTATAGACTATCTAGATCTTATTCAAGCTACGCCTAATTGTGAAAAAGGAATCCCTTCAAATTATCTTCCAGAAGACTGTTACGAAACTGCAGATACCCCAGGTGAATTGTATGCGAAACTTGATGACTGGGGTTTTAATGCAGAAGTGATTCCACACGGTACGACCTGGGGTTTTTACACGCCTCAAGCATCTACTTGGAAAGAATATACAAGAACTTCAAAGAACATTAGACCAGATTATAACAGCGTCGTTGAAATCTACTCAGGTCACGGCAATTCTGAACAATTCTATGATTTCTTAGAAGTTAACACTGATGAAAATGGCAACATTAGTTGCCCTGAACCCACATCAAATTATCTGCCGTCGTGTTATCAAGCGGGAGTGATTATGAAACAACTCTGCCTAGATGAAGGGAAATCAGAATCAATTTGTGCTGATCTTGCAACAAAAACTAGAGATGAATTTAATAAGTTCCCTGGAGCATCAGGCATTAGAGTACTCTTTGGAGCTGATAATCAATCTTGGCTTGATGCCGGGCAAGCTAGAAACACCTACTTACCAGCTTTCAATTACAGACCAAAGAAATCTGTGCAATACGCACTAGCCTTGAGAAATGAAGGATATGGCGATGATAAAGATCGATTCCGTTGGGGGTTTATTGGTTCCAGCGATACTCATTCGGCTCGAGCTGGTCATGGGTTTAAACAGTTATTAAGAGACAATGCAACCGAATCCACAGGAGCCGCCAGTAAAACATGGAGAAAAATGATAAACCCTGTATCTGCTGAAAAAAGAGTCGCTAGATTACGAACAATAGAAGAACTCAACCAACTGACAGGAGCTACCATTATTGATACTGAACGACAAATGAGTTTTTTCACTCTTGGTGGGTTAATGGCAGTCCATTCGGAAGGTCGTGATCGAGATTCAATTTGGCAGGCCATGAAACGAAAAGAGGTATTTGCAACCACTGGTCATAGAATCCTAGTCTGGTTTGATTTATTGAATGAAGATGGTGATTTACCGATGGGTTCTGTAACTCAACAATCTGAAAATCCAACCTTTAGAGTAAAAGCCATGGGATCTTTTAAGCAACTACCAGGATGTCCTGATTATGTTAAGGAAGCTTTAACAGTCAGACGACTGGAAAAAATGGCTGATAATGAATGTTATAACCCGTCTGATGATCGGTACCGCATAGAACGAATTGAAATCATTCGTATTAAGCCTCAGATCAACTCTGATGAAGACCCTATCAATCTCATTGAAGATGTTTGGAAAAGCTTCCTATGCGATCCTGACAGTCTTGAATGCACTGTAGAGTTTAGTGATGATGAATTTGAAGCTAATTCAAGGGATACTCTTTATTACGCAAGAGTTATTGAGGAAGATACGCCTTTAGTCAATGGCGGTAATTTAAGAACAAAGTTTGACAATGAAGGTAATCCGATTTCAGTTGAGCCTTGCCATGCTGATTACCGACTCGATTACACAGAACAATGTCTTGGTCCTGGTGGACATAGAGCATGGTCTTCGCCTATTTTTGTTGACTACAAAGAAAAAAAGGTTGTTGCTATAATCGCCGATGAACCTAATATCGAATTAGAGACAAACAATGACATCATTGAACAACCCTCGATTAACTAAACGAGAATTTCTCAAATACAGCACAGGGCTTCTATCTGCTGCTGTTCTCCCCTACCCCTATCAAGCAGCCTTAGCCAATGATCATTGGGATGTAATTGTTATCGGTGGAGGCACAGCGGGATTGCCAGCAGCCATCTTTGCTGCTAAACGTGGCCTTAAAGTTTTAGTTATTGAGAAAGCCTCAGTGATCGGTGGCACTTTATTTGTCTCAACAGGCCAAATTTCAGGTGCCGGTACAGTTTTCCAAGAAAGAAAAGGTATTAAAGATTCTCCCGATCAACATTATGACGACATTATGAGAATTAATAACAATACCTCTGACCCAATTCTCACCAGAATCTTAGTCGATCATGCTGGACCAACCATCAATTGGCTTGCAAAGAATGGTTACACTATCTTTGAGAATCATCCCGTTAAAAAAATGGCTCATGATGCCTTTTCAGTTGCTAGGTATCAACAAGGACCCAAAGGTACAACCAGCCCATGGGGTGGAGGTATTGCAATCTTAAACGCTATAAAACCATTAGTAGAACAAGAAATTAACAATGGTTCTATTACAATCCTTCTAGAAACCAGTGCGAATGATCTCATCCAGTCTTCCGATGGAGATATCAAAGGTGTGATCGTTGAAAATAACCAGGGTAAAATTCTTGAGTACAGAGGTGAAAAAGTTATTCTCGCCTCTGGAGGATGCGCTTCAAATCCTAGGCTTTATGAAGAGTTACATGGAGTGCCGCTATACTGTCAAATGGCCTACCCCCAAAGTCAAGGTGCAGGATTGATTCTGGGCCAATCGGTCGGCGGTTATCTTAGAGGTGGAGAGAAATACTCACCTTTGTATGGAATGATCCTCTCTGATGACAAAGTACCCTCAACACCCTACGGTGTAGCAAGAAATGTCATGGAAAGATTACCTTGGGAAATTCTAGTCAACTCACAGGGTAAAAGATTTGTAAAGGAAGATCATGAAAGTGTTGATCACATCGAACATCGAATTGGTGAACAACCTGCTCATAGACATTGGACTATCGTCGATCAAAGAATGCTCGATGAAATGCCTGAGATAATCTACGACTGGCCAAATAAAAGAATCATGGATGAATCGAATAATCACTCCATGTTTAAAAGCGCAAACAGTATAAGAGATCTCGCTATAAAATCTGGCTTACACCCTAGAAATCTTGAATTGACCGTTCAGGAATACAACAACAATCTCAACAATAATCGTGCAGATGAATTTGGCAGACAGCACCGTCCCTTACCTTTGGTTAAAGGTCCATTTTATTCAATAAGAATGAGTGGGTGGAGTTTATGTTCATTTGCTGGACTGGGTGTTAACGGAAATTTTGAAGTTACAAAACCATCTGGAGAACCAATTAAGAACCTTTATGCCATCGGTGAAGTTATAGGCTTTGGTGCAACTTCAGGTAATGCCTATGTCAATGGAATGGGGGTAACACCAGCACTTACTTACGGTAAGCTCTTGGGAGAAAGAATATAAGGGATTTAATAATCCCGACTAAGAGGGAGATATTTTTGAGCCATTTGCCATCCCGCAAAAAACACGCCTGAGAAGACAATTGTGCTAGCCATTAACCTTAAATCAAAAGGGATAGCTAAGAGATAGGTTTGAGCTAGTGTGGTCGTACCAAGACCATTAATATAGACACCAAAATTTACCACTAAATGCCAAATAAAAACGCTTGCTATAGCAGAGGTTAATAATGATGAGAGATTTTGTTTATGCATAAGTCGTGATAGAAAACCTATTAGAATCATTGTGCCATAGACAAAAATCATGGTTTGACCATAAAAACCAAGAATCAAATCAGATAGAAAAAGCATAGAAACAGGAAGAATCAGTTGTAGCGGTTTGTTCTGAGTCAAAAAAGGCATAAAAACTGCCATTGCTAGTATTGGTGTAAAATTAGCTGGGAGAACGAATCTCGCCAAGAATATACAAGCTAGTATTAAAAGAGATGATTTTAAAAACTCAGAAATATTCATAGTTGTCCCTAATTTTTAAGAAGATTATATCAGAGGACTGCACAAAAAATAATTATTATTAATGTCCTTCAAGCGGATACACTAATTTAAATTTCTCTACTATAACCGGCATGTCATCCGAACACACTCTGTTGTATTCCGTAAGGATCCCATTCCAATAATCTCGATGCAAAGGAATCCATACTTCTGGATCTCTGACTGGAGGACCATCAATACTTGTAACGTCAGAATCTATCTCTCCAAAGGTAGTCTCAATTATCTCAGTCACTTGAACAATCAATTCTGGTTTACCGTCATAGGATAAAAGAATGATTGGTAAGCCTTTCTTAGTCATTGGTAGATTTTCTGCCTGCATAATCCATGGAAGAGAAAACGTTCCAACTTTTTCACCGCCTTTTATAAAATCAATTATCAAGCCAGTAGTCTCTTCATCGATACCGATTGATCGTATTTGATGGTCCTTTGCAATCGAAGGTATTTCCTCTATTGCTTTGTTCCAAAAAATATCAATAGGTTCAACATCTGGATTTTTCTCAGCCCCAGTGCCAGTAATAGCAAATATACGATTCATAAATTTTTTAATAACAGAAAGAATTGCATGATAGAATTTTGCATACATATGACACAGTTATCAAATAGATTCTTAATCCAGTGAAAAACTATCACCAAATAAAATCTCTGGTTATATTGATCAGTGTATTTATTTTTTCAGTTAGTGCACCTGTTCAGTCACAATTTGAAGCCAATGATGCAATCACAGAACTTTCTACTCTTCAAGATGCGCTTGATGGTCAAGATATCAATGAACGTAATATCAAGGATGTTAGAGAGCGATCGGTAGCTCTAAGAGCTGAGGCACTGGGTTGTGTGGATGAAATTGAACCCCAAGTAGAAACACTTAAATTAGAAGTTGAGGCTTTAGAACAAATCAATCCGGAAGTTGATATAGAGATCTATGAACGGCTCTCTGATGCTAGAAATAGACTCACCAAAGAAGACGCAAAACTAAAAAACTGTTCACTTACCGTAGTTAGATCAACTCGAATTATTGATCTCTCTAATAAATTACTTAATGAATTAACGACAGAGCTTCTGAGCGAAAAAGGCACAAATATTCTTGAAGCCATCGCAACACTACCGAATCAAATCTCACAATTACCAGAATTATTCCTTGATAATGCACTCGAAAGAATTAATTCCCAAAGTTTGGTTTTCCTCGTGTTATTTCTAATATTGGGTTTTAGCTTTGGTTTCTTTATCGGCGACCAAATTAAAAAAATCCAATACTACGACATATTTAAAGGCTTAAACAGAGAGCTAATTCTTAATTTAAGATCCTTATTTAAGCCCTTTGGCAGAGTTCAAGCGCCTGTTTTATTTGGCTCTCTAGGTATAGCTGCAGCTGTTAGCACGACTTTGTCTGTTGATGCTTCAGAATCTTGGATAGTCAGGTTAGCGCTTAGTCCTTTCCTGGCTTCATTAGCTTACGTTTTTATAAACTTGGTTACCGGATCGTTCTCACCCGCATCTATTGAAGGTGAAAATAAGATCAAACAAGCGAAAAAACTTAAACAAAAACTTCGTTTTCTCACCTTAATATTAGTATTAAGTTACATCGTTTTTGGTCCCGATTGGTTAACGAGCGATATAGCTTCAGAACAATCTTTTATGAGAATAGGTATTGTCGGTGTCCTGATTATATCCATGATCTCAATACTTAATTCAGTTACGTTAGTTTTTACATCTGATGGTCAGTATGGCATCTTGAAATTCATTGGGTACTCCGCTTTAGGAATTAGTTTTCTAGCCGAACTATCTGGATTCCATAACTTATCAAGCTTTGTTCTTAGTGGATTTATGATCACCTTGATGTCGGCATACATTCTTTGGTCGCTATTAGAATTAAACGAATCATCTATCGAATGGGTAAATAACTCCACAAGTGTTGCAGGAGTAAGAATAAGAAACTTCTTCAACCTCACTAGAAGCACTGCTAAGTCAAGACTGGCTATTTATCAGTTATTCTTCGATGCTGTCTTTTGGATTGTATTCATCACAGTTTTATTTAGAACTTGGGATCCTACTGGAACGGTCCTAGGAACAATTTCATCCTATGCTACCGATGGTATTCCTATGGGTGATATTAGGATCATTCCATCAAATATCATTGCTGGAATAATAGCATTTGCAGTCCTAACTGCTGTAACTGGATGGATTAAACGATGGATTGATCGACGATGGTTAAGGCAGATCACAACGGATAGAGGAGCAAGAGATGCCTTGGTTACAATCGTTGGTTATACCGGTTTTACAATTTCTCTATTAGTAGGCCTATCAATAGGCGGGGTAAATATAACTGGACTTGCTGTCGTCGCAGGTGCGCTTTCAGTTGGGATAGGTTTTGGTCTTCAATCAATCGCTAACAACTTTATTTCGGGTATTATTCTTCTTTTTGAACGACCCATAAAGGCTGGCGATTTTGTTTCAGTTGGTGATGTAGAGGGCATAGTTAAGAAAATTAGCATTAGAGCCACTGAGGTAGAAACTCTCGATAATCAAGACATGCTTATACCAAATTCAGAATTAATATCTGGACGAGTAACAAATTGGGTACTTCATAACCCTTATGGTCGAATAATTATCGAAATTGGAGTTGCTTATGGAAGTGATGTTGAGAAAGTTAAAGAGATACTTGAAGAGGTATCCTCAGATCACGATCAGGTTATCACTGACGGCCGAGCTTCTCCACCTAAGGCTCTGTTTATGGGTTTTGGTGACAGCTCACTCGACTTCCAGC
>ERZ724561.141-NODE-141-length-14210-cov-1.698502_pt1 | contig 14210 bp, 15 predicted proteins | sample MGYA00375855_ERZ724561 | MGnify/ENA primary metagenome ERZ724561 (study PRJEB28725, sample SAMN03264854) | marine sediment metagenome | biome: marine pelagic biome; feature: marine oligotrophic desert; material: ocean water | place: Pacific Ocean:North Pacific... | reverse complement strand
ATACTGAAGCAGCCGTCAAAGCAATACAAATCCCGTTAAACAATGCCAATATTCCATCTGCAGTTGAAGGTCGAGTAAAGCACCTATACAGCACATTTAACAAACTCCAACGCTACGAACGTATGGGACGCAAATTCGACGAAATCTACGACTTGATAGCCATACGAGTTATAACGGAACGTATTGAAGACTGCTATGCAGCGTTAGGCGTGGTCCACTCTAAATGGCGACCTGTACCCGGTCAATTTGATGACTACATCGCGAGCCCTAAAGAAAACATGTATCAATCTCTGCATACCTCCGTGCGAGGTCCGGGTCATTACCCAATTGAAGTTCAGATCCGAACACAGGATATGCACGAAATAGCGGAAGGCGGTGTGGCCTCTCACTGGATGTACAAAGAAGACGAAGAGACGGCAAGTCGTAGTGACAATTTCGAAACCAAAATGTCATGGCTCCGTCAGCTTCTCGACTGGCAACGAGAACTTTCTGGTGACGATGAATACCTGGACACCATCAAGACAGATATTTTGCAAGATCAAGTGTTCGTTTACACGCCTAATGGAGATGTCAAAGACCTGCCCGCAGGGGCAACCCCCATTGATTTCGCGTATCGCATCCACACTGATCTGGGACACAACGCTGTCGGTGCAGTAGTAAACGGAAAACTTACTGCGCTTAACACCCCACTTAACAACGGTGACGTGGTCGAAATACGAAAAGCCAGAATTTCTCGTGGCCCCAGCCTCGACTGGCTGAACCGAGACCTGGGATACCTAACAACAGCCAGCGCTCAAACCAAAGTAAAGCAATGGTTTCGTAAGCAAGAGCGTAACAGCAATATCCGCAGGGGCAAAGATCTTCTCAAAAAGGAACTCCGACGGCATGGGATTAGTTACAACGAAAAAAATATAGCTACAAGCCTAGATTACGAAAACTTTGACGAACTAGCAGAATCTCTTGGCATTGGACAAATATCCGTCTCTAGAGTTGCTGACACATTGAGCCCACAGCCGGAAGAGATATTTAAGCCCGACATCGGCCAATCTCACCCTCCTACCGACCAAACCAAGGGTCTTGTAGTAATGGGCGAACCAGGACTGCTTACACGAATTGCAAAATGCTGCAGCCCGGTTTACGGAGATGAAATTACAGGCTACCTCACAAGAGGGCGAGGAGTAACGGTTCATCGACTCAACTGCGCTATTCTTCGAGATACAAAAGACGCCGAAAGGCATATCCCTGTTGCATGGGGTCATTACGAGACAACTTACGCATCGAGATTACGGATTGAAGCCTATGACCGTGTCGGTCTGATACGTGACATTACCAACGTCGTTTCATCAGAAAACGTTAATATCCACTCTTTAACATCTACTGAAGATGATAAAACCAATGCGTGTACGATCTCACTTACGGTGTACACTAGCGGTGTGGAGCAGTTAAGTCGGCTCTTCGCACGCGTGGAAACAATACCTGGAGTCGATAGTGCATTCCGGGTAAGTGAAGCGAATAGTCCATAAAATTATGGACGTGAAATCCGCAGTATTATTGTCTTCATAGCATTCGAACATTATTCAAGGAAAATAAATGCCTGCCGCTAAGACTTTACGCGCTCAACGACGCAAAGCATCAATAAACCGATCAACTCGGTCGTTTACACGTAGCCGAGTGAAGGCTGCATCCGAGGTGATCGCAAGTGGATCTAAGTCTGATGATGACGCTGTTCTTCGCAGCGCGGTATCGGCACTCGACAAAGCAGTCACAAAAGGTGTCTTACACCGAAATACTGCAGCACGTAAAAAATCTCGCCTCGCTAAGCAATACAACAAATTACCCAGTTAGCCCGGTACCACCCTTTGACTCAGGGTCCACATCATCAAGACGATTCACGCGATAGTGCAGCGCGCATTCCACCATCGCAATCCAGTGACACTCAATACAACTGGCGCATACACCACCCATTTGAAGACGTAGAACATCGCGTAGCGGTTGAAGTAGCACCGTGGAAAGGATTGCTTCCAAGGTGGCGATTCGTTATCCCAGGAGATTTCAAAGGCGTTTCGCGTTGGGGTGTTGGTCCAGCAGGATCTGGTCAAATAGATGAAAATGTCAAAAGACCAGTCAAAGATGGTCCAATACAAATGACCAATGGACCATTAGTCGTATGGTTCGGGGGGCATGAGTCACTATCCTCCACACAATCAGCATTTTTAGTATTCGAAGGTGAAGCGCCTCATTACGTTGCATTCGGTCAATCTGAATCTGTAGGAGGGCCCCCAGCTAATCTTGAAGGTATTTCGTTTGGAGATAATCATCCACCCCACCCTCACGATCACGGGCATCATCCATCTGATGCGCATGAAGGCCATAACCACATCCAGCACGATAACTAAAGTAGCGGTAGGCTACCTTGCAACGTTCTTACCCTGCAAAATGATTAAACATAAGTTGGTAATTACGGCAGCATCGTTAAGCGTCGTGTCCTTGAGAATCAAATCTGCAATAACCCCTGTGCGCAGCATTGCGACATCAACTGTTGACAGTCGTAAAAGGTAATTGTTATTTTTAGAACATTAGTGCGGATAGAATCACATTAACATCCCAGCACCGACTATAGGCTGACTAAGGACCAATCAAATGGTAAAACTCTCCGAACGCCAGCAGATGATCATGTCGTTCATCGAGAATTTCATCGACGAAAATGACTATCCCCCCACGATTCGTGATATTCAAAATGGATGTGATATCAGTTCGACTTCAGTTGTCGCATACAACCTGGATAAACTGAAGGAGGGAGGGCAACTGAATCGACACTCGGAGGTTTCGAGAGGGTTGAGCCTCGCAAGCGTTGGACCCAATTCCAATAAATTCAAACCAACTGAGATCGACTCGGTAGCCGTTCCATTACTTGGCACAATCGCAGCAGGCTCACCATTCCCTATGCCAGAAAATGACACCTGGTCCGATCTTTCTGGGTCAGAATTAATTGACCTACCACAAGCGATAGTTGGCCCTGGCGACAACGTTTACGCCCTCAAAGTTCGCGGGGAATCAATGATTGACGCCCTGATTTCGGATGGTGATCTGGTCATCATGGAACAAGCATCATCAGTTCGTAACGGACAAATGGCTGCTGTTCGAATTAAATCTGACAACACCACAACACTTAAAAATTTCTATTCAGAAGGTCCTAGAACTCGTCTTGAACCTGCGAATTCACAAATGGATGCAATGACATTTCCATCGAATGACGTCGAAGTATTAAGCAAAGTACTCGCCGTATGGCGTTATTTAGGTTAATCAGTAATCACAGAAAATCCACTTAAAACAACAATCCGATCTATTAGGGACCCGAAGTAAGCGGCGTATACTGAAGGTATGGATTCTGGTCCATATATATCAGCCCCGTGAACCTACGGGGCAGCTCGGAGTGTTTATCAGTGTTCCAGAACTTTGGCATCTGGCAAATAGCCCTAATCCTCGTAATTGTCCTCCTGCTCTTCGGAGTAGGAAAACTCCCGCAAGTCGGTAAAGGCATGGGTCAGGCAATCAATGAATTCAAGTCGGCTATCGGCTCAAAAAACGACGAGTCCAATCCAGACGACAAGAATGATGATGCAGCGGCACGCTAAGCCGCAAGGTAAAAAATCAAATCTATTGCTCGCCGACTAAGATGCCTGAGAAATCGACAGGTGCTGCATGCGTACTATTAGTCGCGTCCACGCTCAGCGAATCTCACTAACAACATGCCAATCTCAAACAAGAGCATCACTGGTATGGCAACAATCACCTGAGATACTGGATCCGTAGGAGTAACAGCAGCTCCAAAAACAAACGCCAGCAATATCACCCATCGCCGTTTGGTTTTCAACCATCTTGAATTCAGCAGACCAATCTTTGCCAGCAGAAACATCACAATCGGCATTTCACAAATTGTCCCCAGCCAAAAAACAATACCAACTGTCATAGATACAACTGATGCAGCCGTAATCTGCGGTACGGCGAGGCTACCTTGAAATTTAAGCATGAACTCAAATAGCCGCGGAATCAGCACCTCATAAGCAAATACAGCGCCGATAGCAAATGAAATCAACGCTGCTGGTATCAATAAGTACACATACTTCCGCTCATTAACCTTTAGGCCAGGCGTAAAAAATCTGGACATTTCCCACAAAAAATATGGAAATGAAGCGGCCAAACCAATCATCACCGCTAATTTGGCGGCGGCGACCCAAGCTTCAGTCAATGTGAGCTGGATGATGTCTCCGCCTGCAGCCTCTATCAGTGCTCTTGAATCCGAAGTGAATTGTTCAAATATCCAAGAAAAATTAACAACTGCTATCGCAACAAATATGACAGCGACAATCGAAACTCTGAAAAGGCGCCGCTTGAGTTCGGATAAATGTTCTAGTACAGATGTAGCTTTATCATTCATGACGTTGACTCAGAATCGCCAGTCGCTTTTTCATCGACTAAAGATTGAGCCTCCCGCATGTCGTCCGGGCTTTCTTCCTCAACCGAGGTGTCTGACCATCTTAATTGCCGTTCCCTCGACACCGAGCTACTCAGGGATTCTTGAACATCCTCATTAAGTTGGTCTAGCGCAAGTGCATTTTCCAATGAAGCGGCACTATCTTTAATTTCATCGACGCCTACCTGATTTTTAATTTCTTCCAGGTCAATAGCTTCGGTAACCAGAGACTGCAGCGCGTCTCGCTGCCGCTTTAGATCAGTATAAATACGCCGCCCCTGTCGAATTCCATCAAGCAAACGTTTAGGGCCTAATACAAATAAAGCTATAGCACCTATTAATAGAACTTCGAATCCACCGATACCAAAAATCGTCATTCGCCTACCACAGTTTCAGAACCTTCAAGGCCTTTATGCCCGCCGCAGATATTTGTTGACAACATATCTGATCGAAATAACCCTGACCCTTGTAATAATTCAAGAGTCGCGCACATAGGCAACCCAACCACGTTCAAGTAACAGTCATCGTAACTCGTGACCGGAGCAAATGAGCGATCTTGAATCCCATAACCCCCGGCTTTATCGTACGGTGACCCACTAGCAACATAGTTCGCAATCTCATCAAGCGCAAGTCTGCGCATAGTGACTGAAGTTCGAACCGATATGGTCTGGTAATCACCCGTCGGATCGATCACAGCAACTCCAGTAATCACCTCATGATTTCGATCACTTAAAGCATTAAGCATGGTAGTAGCTTGTGCGGAGGTTTCTGGCTTACCCAAAACTCGGTGATCAAGTACCACAATCGTATCAGCGCCTAAAACATAACGATTTAACCTGCTGACTGATACCGACCCCGCTTTAGATAGAGCCAAATGTTCAACAGCACTAGGCAAATCCGTATCAGCAGTAAATAATTTTTTTTCATCAACCCCCGAAGGCACAACCTCTAATTGAAATCCGGCACCTGAAAGAATTTTTGCACGTCGAGGAGATCCGCTAGCAAGAATGAGTACATCACTAAGTGGTCGAGTCAACAGATTAACCCTGAAGCCTGAGCATGCTAATCGTTTCCACGTGACGAGTCTGCGGAAACATGTCGACGGGTCGTATTGTTTCCAGGGTGTAAATTCCGGTTGCGCATAAAAGATTTAGATCTCGCGCCATCGCTTCTGGTTCACAAGAAATCATCATCACTTTTTCTGGTTTCAATTTAATCACTGAATCCAGCACATCTGGATGACATCCAACCCTAGGTGGATCCAGCAATAGCACGTCAATATGCTGGTTCAAAGTATTGAGAATATGTTCAGTTTTACCCTCAACAAACTCTATATTGAGAATATCTTTAGAGTTAAGTCCTGCATCCTCTATAGCCGAGGCCGACTCTTCAATTCCGACTATTTTTCGAACGTACGGAGCTAATAAAACGGTGAACACTCCAACACCACAGTAGGCGTCAACCATAACTTCTGTACCGTCAAGATCGAGTAGGTCCCGCACTTCATCTATAGCCCGTGAAAGTTGAGAGGTATTCACCTGGAAGAATGAAGAAGCTGCGACCCTGAATCGGAAACCCCGTACCTCTTCTTCGTAATGCTGTTCACCAGTTACCAATCCTATGTGTGAAAGATTCATGCGTGGCTGAATTAACATCGAATCTGTGTTTGAACCAGCCCTAATTGCCATCTGGGTTTGACCTGCAACATTGTCTTGCGCAAGATCAAGTACTTTATTGATTTGCTCATTCATCAACAGGCACCGATCTATTTTTACGAAACGACGCGTTACAGCGTTTATATAACCAATCTTCCCCCCATCGTCTTTCTTCCCGACGGTAAAGCGTCCATGATTACGGTAACCGAGCTGTGATTCACTCCCTATAGTGGCATCTACAACCACTTGTGACAAACTTTGATATTTGTCAATTTCCCGTTGAACACGCGCTTGTTTTAACTGAAGTTGATAGTCATAAGATGCATGCTGCCACTGACATCCGCTACAAGTGAGAAAATATTCACACTCAGGCACAACCCGCTCTTCAGCCTGTTCTAAAACCTCAACAACCTTCGCAACAATCCTCTCAGGAAATCGCTTCTGCACTTCGACAACAACTTTCTCGCCCGGCAGTCCACCAGTCACTTCAACCGGGGCACCTCGAATCTCAGATAACGTCTCTCCCGAATCATTTATCCCATTGAGTGTCGTTTGAAATTGATCCCCAGGATTCAAGTCCACATGTCCCGTAATATCCGGACCGCTGTATCTTCTTCTACGCTTGTGCTTTGCCATTCAGTATCATCAAACCTCACTTTCTGGGATAGGCAATCAGGTATCAGTAATAATTGCAAGAAATATTGTGGTTGTCTGTTATTCTGAACTAGTTGAGAGAAAGTTGCCTGCAGCAAAAGTAAGCAATGTTCAAATCCCCTTATGTGAATCGAACAATAAACTTTGGTTTCCAAATCAGAAAAACCAGATTCCCCAACAGTTGAACGAAAGTTGCCAGACTGGTTCAGAGTCAAGGCACCAGGTGGAGAGAATTTTCTTGAAATACGCAAGAAAATCAAAAATGCCAGCCTGAACACAGTCTGTGAAGAAGCTGCCTGTCCCAACATAGGCGAATGTTGGGATAGAGGCACGGCAACATTCATGATTTTGGGAGACACATGCACAAGAGCATGCTCATACTGCAACGTTAAGACGGGTTGGCCAGGGACGATTGACATGGCGGAGCCAATACGAGTTGCCACCACGGTAGAACAGATGGGACTCAGCTATGCAGTCATAACGTCCGTCGACCGAGATGACTTACCAGATTATGGGTCGGATATATTCGCACAGACCATCACTCAGATCAGACATAGAATCAAAGATTGTAAGATCGAAGTCCTAATCCCAGATTTTGAAGGTGAATTCGAATCGCTAGAGCGAGTGATCAAATCCGGTCCACATGTTCTAAACCACAACATTGAAACCGTCCGACGAGTGTTCAGGAAAGTCCGCCCTCGTGGTAATTATGATGTCTCGTTACAACTCTTAGACCGGGTAAAAAAGATAAATCCGTATATGCCTTCTAAATCCGGGATGATGGTCGGTCTGGGTGAAACAAGATCCGAGATACACGAAACTATGACTGATTTACGAGATGCGAACTGCGATCTTTTGACGATTGGGCAATACCTCCGACCTTCCAAAAGACACCATCCGATCATCCGGTTCTACCATCCTGAAGAGTTCAAAGATCTAGAACAAGCTGGGCTTGAAATGGGATTCAAGCATGTTGCTGCCGGTCCACTAGTGCGTAGCTCTTATCATGCCGACGAACAACACAACGCGGCCGTCGACAAGATCCTGAATCCTGTCAACTCATAGACAAAATGGGCTAAATTATGTCAACCCTGTATGTTGTAGCCACACCTATAGGAAATCTCTCGGATCTGACCGAACGCGCTGCAACTATCCTATCTTCCGTGCCTACAGTGGCTGCAGAGGACACGCGCGTCACCCGAAAATTATTGAAACACATAGACGCCTCACCTCTTCTAGAAAGTCTCCATGAGCACACTTCACCTCAAAGACTCAAAAAAATAATCTCAAGACTCGAATCAGGAGATATGGGGTTTGTCACCGATGCAGGAACACCAGGTATCAGTGATCCGGGAGCTTCCCTTGTCAAAGCTGCACTGGTAGCCGGACACACTGTCGTACCATTACCAGGTGCCTCAGCGTTGACGACAGCACTATCAATAACCGGATGGTCGTTTGACCGTTTTTTGTTCTTGGGCTTTTTACCACGAAAAAATACAGAGCGAATATCGGTCTTGGAAAGTGTGATAACTGAACCAGGACCGATAGTGATTTATGAATCTCCACGCCGCTTGAAGGCAACGCTTGAGGCTATCAATGAGGTTGTTCCCGATAGACAGCTAGTGATATGCCGTGAACTTACCAAGCTATATGAGGAAACATTCAGAGGAACCGCAGCACAATCCATCAATCACTTTTCAACAGTTAGAGGTGAATTTGTAATCGTTATCAAAGGAGCAACAGAATCTAATTCAACGATGATTACCGATAAAGAAATAAGGAGCGTGCTCAATAACCTGGAATCACAAGGATTATCCGGACGATCTCTCGTAGACCAGACAGTCAAGATCACAAAAGCCACAAAAAACAGGGTTTACCGGCTATCTTTAGAGCATGAGCAATGATTTGCCAGTTACACGAGAAAACGGCTGGCTTTAAACAAGTTAAAGCTATAATAAATGTTTGTTCCAGCTCATTCTTGGAAAGCAAAGAATAACCTGCGCAACTGCCATTAAATCCTGACTCGTAAAATCGGACCCTTCCCACTTGCCTCGCAAAATTCTTGTCGCCGTAGCTTGGCCGTATGTAAACGGTGAACCACACTTAGGTCACATCGCAGGCATGAATGTGCCAGCCGATATTTTTGCTCGATTCCACAGAATCATCGGCAATGAAGTCGTAATGGTCTCCGGATCGGACATGCACGGTACGCCAACTACCCTAAAAGCGGCAGATGAAGGCGTCTCTCCAGAAGTCATAGCCACTCGGTATCACGAAATATGGAGCAAGGCGCTTGAAGATATGTCCTTCTCCTACGATCTATACACACACACTCATACGGATCGTCATCGTGAAGTAACACAAGAATTATTCACAAAACTGAAGAAAAACGGACATTTGGTTGAAGCCACACAGTCTATGCCATTTTCTGAAACAGAACAGCGCTTCCTATCTGACCGGTTCGTTGTAGGCACATGCCCGCACTGCGCATCTGATTCAGCACGTGGGGACCAATGCGACAACTGTGGACGCACCCTAGACCCAATCGACCTAATAAATATTCGAAGTAGCCGTGACGGATCAACCCCTATTTTCAAAGACACCACGCACCAAATGCTCAGGCTAGGCGATTTCCAAGGTGCACTTGAAGAGTGGGTCGAAGATAAAAACGACTGGCGACAAAACGTGCGCAACCAAACACTTGGAATTCTCCGTGAAGGACTCCATGATCGGGCAATCACTAGGGATATCGATTGGGGTGTACCTGTTCCACTTGAAGGGTATGAATCCAAACGAATTTATGTTTGGTTTGAAGCGGTAATTGGTTACCTCTCCGCAACCCGGTCTTGGGCTGAACAACAAGGCACACCTGATGCCTGGAAAAAATGGTGGGTAGAGCCAGATGGGGAGTCCTATTACTTCCAAGGTAAAGACAATGTTTCATTTCACACAATCATGTTGCCATCAATTCTTTTAGGAAGTGGCAAATTAAACATGCCGACCGACGTTGTGGCGAATGAGTATCTCAACCTTGGAGGAATCGACTTCTCGAAGAGTCGGGGGCATGCAGTATGGCTGCCAGATTTTCTGACCAGATACGAACCGGATCCACTACGTTACTACCTTGCATCGATCATGCCCGAAACATCCGACTCTGAATTTACATGGCAGGGATTCCACGCAGCAAACAACAACGAGTTGGTAGCCACCTTCGGAAATTTTGTACATCGAGTCCTCACAATCACCACCCGCAACTTCGACAATACGGTCCCAACTCCAGCCCAACTAAGCGAAGATGATGAAGTTGCGCTGTCCGCTTGTGATACTGCACTAAGAGAAGTATCCAATGCGATCGAGGCACGAAAATTCCGAGACGGGCTGAGGTCCGCCATGCGACTCGCTCAAGTAGGAAATCGCTATATAGATGCAAAAGAACCGTGGAAGACTGTAAAAATCGATAAAGAGTCCGCTGGAACCGCGCTATGGGTCGGATTGAACATCATTTCCACCCTTCGGACTGTGTTCTATCCGTATCTACCAACTTCTGCCGACAAGATTCACGACATGCTTTTCAAAGATAGCGACACTCTCTCAGATGGTTGGTCCAAGAGAGACATCATCCCCAATGCTCCAATTGGAAAACCAACACCCCTGTTCAACAAATTGGATAATGCCATCATAGAAGAAGAAAACGCAAGACTCACCGGTAACTAACCAGACGCACAACAAAAACCTCGATTAAAAGATCCATGGCCGAAGTAATCACACAGAAAATCATTTACAAGCCGGTCGAAGATGACCTGCAAGCGGTGATTGCAGAAATTTCAGCCATCGCTGATAAAACTCCTGAGAATGCTTTAGAACAAGCTGAAAGCCTCGAAGCACAGTTAGGCCATATCCTGGCAACACCAGGTAAAAGGATTCGACCTGCGCTTACGCTACTGGCCTCAAGGCTATGGGGACATCACTCCAGCAAATTACAGGTCAGAATGGCCACAGCGGTCGAATTACTCCATATCGCGACCCTCGTACACGATGACACAGTCGATCACGCGGACACAAGACGCGGGCACCAAACTGCCAGCAATCTATGGGGACGCAACGTGGCTGTATTACTGGGAGACTTTCTTTTTGCTACATCAGCAATGTACGTATGCGATACGAACAACATTCGCCTTGTAAGACGATTCGCAGAAACGATAACCGAGCTAGCGCAAGGTGAGCTCGATGAAATCTACACAGCTTGGCAAACAGGCATAACCCTTGAGTTATACAAGCAACGAATTAATAACAAGACCGTATCTTTATTTTGCACTGCCGCGGAAAGTGGGGCTGTCCTAGGTGAATGCGATGAAAAAAGTGCTAGAGATGTACGCAACTATGGTTACAGCATAGGTATGGCCTATCAGGTGTACGATGACCTACTCGACTATAGAGCGACCAGCGAACAGCTCGGAAAACCAGCTGGGAACGACCTGAGCTCAGGAATTATGACACTGCCTGCAATCATCGCTGCTGAAAACGGTGCCGAAGATGAAATTTTTAAATTTTTCAACTCTCCTGAAGAAGCAAAAGCTGATCTGCTTCCAAAAACAATTGAAGCAATTAATCGAACGGGCGCCTTACAGAAAACACATGACGTAGCAAATAACTACATCCAAGCTGCTATGAAATCTCTTGATCATATCCCTCCTTCGAAATACCTGGACTCGATGATGTATCTCGCCGAATACGTACAAAAGCGCAAATACTAGCCCGATGGCATAACAAATGCCCAAAACAACTCGCAAGCGAAAACCAACTATTAAGCCTGAACTCGTCCAGGAACGCCTTGCTGCCATCTACGGGCCCATTGAATGGCGGCCACGTATGATCGCTGTGGATGAGTTGATATTTACCGTACTTACACAACACACATCGGATCTTAATGCCGAACGTTCTTACGATGCGTTACGAAAAGCAATGCCAACATGGGCTTCAGTAATAGAAGCTGATACTCAAAAAGTTGCTGATGCCATACAACATGGCGGGCTAGCAAACCAAAAGTCTGTACGAATACAAAAAATCCTCGTAGAAATATTGCACAGGCTCGGTCATTTCGAATTAGAATTCCTGTCAAACCTCCCACTGGAAGAAGCAAGGAGTTGGCTCACTTCCCTTCCCGGAGTAGGACCGAAAACCGCAGCAGTAGTCATGGCTTTTTCACTAAAGATGCCAGCGTTTCCAGTCGACACTCATATCCACCGAGTATCGCAACGGCTGGGGCTGATAGGACGTAAGGTCACTGCTGACCAGGCACACCCGATCATGGAAGATATGATCCAAACTGACGATCGCTACGATATGCACGTCCTATTGATCACCCATGGTCGTCAAATTTGCAAAGCACGGATTCCGCAATGTGGACGATGTCCACTTAACCAGGAATGCCCGGCGAGCTCACAAAAAATAAAAAACTAGTTGTAAAAAACTTATATGACCACTAATAATGAATTTAATCGGGAGTGCACCATTATTAAGCCGGTACAAATCGCTGTGAAGCCGAGTCTAAGGTATCCTGATAGCTAGTGCTTATACACCAATGGTGCCGAGAGGCATTACGGTCCTGAAGCGCGGCCCCATCGTCCAGCGGCCTAGGACATCACCCTTTCAAGGTGAAGACCGGAGTTCGAGTCTCCGTGGGGCTACCATATCTCGGATAACAAGACCTCGACAAATTCGAGGTCTTTTACATTAAACTTCATGGACTGGGCATTGAACTAGACAGAGATTACATGCGAGGACACGCACTCGAAGGCTATCGAGACTAGGGAGACAAACATGATCAATTGCATACCAGGGGCACAGGACAATCGACACGATTTTTCAATTATGCCCGTCGCTGTCAGCACTAATACCACACTAGTATTTAAGATCTGTAGTTTCTGCGGAACCTCTTACAGATATGTAGATCAAATCTGGGAAGAAGTACCCGTAGAAGAATCTCACAGGTGAGGCAAAACAGGACAGTAGCTTAATTCTAGATATTCACATGAACCTTGATAGAACCCGATGTTTTATCCCAAGCTGCATCAAATCCATCCTGTATGTCTTCAAGCCCAAATTGGTGAGTGACAATTTCGCTGTAAGGAATCTCACCTGATTCCAAAAGGTCAATTGCAACCTCATAGTCATGACGACCGTCGATTACCCCGTAACAAATCACTGATTGAACACGGATCTCTCGCAAGAGCGGCTCAAACAGGTCGATCTCCAGAGGAATCTTCATTCCACCAAGATAGAGCATCGTACCTTGGTTGCGAGTTGCGCTGATTGCTTGAGCGAAAGACTCCGACTGGTGACCTCCTACTGACTCGACTACAAAATCCGCCCCAATGCCACCAGAAGCATCCATACATGCAGCTTCAAATGCTCCATCCTCTGTACCCACAACAATATCAGCACCCATTCTCTTTGCAGCCTCAGCCTGCTGCCGATGTCTCGCCGAAGCAATCACAGTTCGTGCACCAAAGGCTTTGGCTACCGCAATAGAAGAAAGCCCAATCGTTGCAGAACCAACCACACCGACTATATCCCCCGGCTGCATTCGTCCGTAACGTAACCCATGGACGCTCACAGCCATAGGCTCAACTATTGCCCCATCCAACCATGTAAAAGAATCAGGCATTTTGAAGAGTCCGGCCGGCTGGCGGGTCATGTACTGAGCAAACCCACCTCCCGTGTCCGGAGCAAGATTCACGCAATGTTTGTACTGACCGTATCTGCAAAAATGACATGTAAGGCAAGCTCTCCCCGCACCTATCATTTCTATTGCAACCCGATCTCCGATCGACAGGTTATGCTCCCCATCAGGAAGCTCAAGAATCTCTCCCGTTGTCTCGTGACCAGACGCCAGTGTTTGAGCCTCGGTTCGACTGGTCGTCATATGAAGGTCCGATCCACAAATCCCGCACGCGAGCGACTTAACCAGTACTTCCCCGCGCTGAGGTAAGGGGTCGACGACGTCCTCCACCCAAAGTCGACCCGATTGCATCAATACCGCTCGCACAACCTCATTCCTCAAGCACGGTGGTAGAACGGGGCTTGTGCTAAGTCGTCCTTCGTAAAACGACCCGGATCGTAAGGCTCGAGATCAAGCAGGCTTGATTGGCCCTGAGTAATCAATTCTGCAAGCGCACAGCCGCTGGCCGGCGCATTCAATATCCCCCAGCAATTGTGCGCGGTGGCAACGTAGGCACCGTTTATTCCAGGTACAGATCCAAGAAGCGGCAACCCGTCCTGGGCGATGGGTCGAAAGCAAGCCTGACGCCGCACGACAACTGCACTAGCAAGCGCCCCGGACAACCGGGAGGCCACTTCAACTAACACCTGGCAAGCCTGCAGATTCGGTTCGATGGCGAGCGGATCAGCCGGGAACGGACGGTCGT
>ERZ724561.139-NODE-139-length-14306-cov-2.833134_pt1 | contig 14306 bp, 14 predicted proteins | sample MGYA00375855_ERZ724561 | MGnify/ENA primary metagenome ERZ724561 (study PRJEB28725, sample SAMN03264854) | marine sediment metagenome | biome: marine pelagic biome; feature: marine oligotrophic desert; material: ocean water | place: Pacific Ocean:North Pacific... | reverse complement strand
ACTCAGGATTGACGGAGCTGAACCAATCGAAGTGGACCTCTCAGGTCTGTTCTGCATGAGCCAGTGCCAGACCTTCGGTGGAGGCTACAAGGTAGCCCCGGGGGCCAAACCCACTCAGGGTCACTGCTCGCTAGTCATGGCATGGGGTATGTCGAAACTGCAGATGCTGAGTTTGATGGGTCCCGTGAAGAAAGGAAAGCATATTGGTAAGTGGGGAATAACTATGCAGAGCGCCAAGAAGTTCGAAATCTCAACTTCTTCTAATTCACCTCTAATGATAGGTGTCGATGGTGAGGCGGTAATTACTACTCCTGCCACGATGCAGTATCACGATGACCAGTTGACGGTGCGAGGCGCAGTCTCGATTCCGAATGAGTAAGTGGCGCAGACGGAGAGATTTGAACTCCCGAGTCACAAGGACACCGGATTTCAAATCCGGCGCTATACCAGGCTAAGCGACGTCTGCAGCATGTTTGCGAGACCGTAGTTGTCCATGAATCCTTTCGGACTCAAAGACCGTAGTTACCCGGTCTACACCAGTCAGGTAGACCAATTCCTGCATCTGGATGAGTAAGTCCGATGAACAGAACCATGATGATGATGAAGAAGGCCGGGAACAGTGCTGTTAATGTCAGAATTCCAGAATCATTCTCGCCCCACAGATGCATGAAGATCGCAGCTATCATGATGAACTTTGGAATCGCGATAATAGTTAGAATCCACAGGGTAATCTGCCTTTCAGTCATCCCTAAGTCCTCTGCAGTAGAGCCTAAGTCAGCCCCAACTGCAAGCACCTCAATCAGTGTGAGAATCATCAGGCCGTAGAAGTTCATCCAGTATGCGTCTACTCCGAGAATCTTGTGTGACATGTGATTACCTCAATACAGATAGAAGAACGGGAAGACTAGAACCCAGACCAAGTCGACGAAGTGCCAGTACAATCCGAAGTACTCAATTGACACAGCGCTCTGAGGGTTGTAAGCCCCAGTCCAGGCCTTGAATGTTAGATACGCCAGCCCAACGATTCCAACTAGCACGTGCAAACCGTGTGTTCCAGTAGTGACATAGAACAGAGTAGCACTGACTCGGATGTTTGCTATCATGTGAGCACCAGTCGCCTCATCGACGTAGGAGTGATGCGAGTAATGGTCGTTGGTGATTAGGTAATGCTCGGCGTATAGCGACTTGATGGTGGAGTCACCGTGATTGTACTCGTGTAGGAACTCTGGTAACGGGAAGCCGATGAACCACTCAACCATCTTCAGCGTCAGGAACAGGGTCGCAAGCAGGGTTGTCGCACCGAGGTATCTGTAGATACGCTTCCTTCGAACTTCCTCGTCCACGCTACCCACTGGCTTGTGCGCCCAGCGCAGGGCCTGTACGATAGTGAATGAAGAGATAATCAGGGCGAAGGTGTTGATGGCCCCAGGCGCTAGATGGAACCAACTAGATGCAATCAGATGGCTGGCCGGCTCAAAGCAGGTCACTGCGACTCCGTCCTGCCATCCCTCGGGGTTGGTGACGGGGTCGAACATCCCTCTTTCGAAGATGGTGTCACACCTTGGGATTCCCTGTCTGTATCGCATGTAGGTCGAGAATAGCGAACTAAAGATCATCATCTCAGACATCAGGAAGACCCACATCCCGACCTTCCTAATCTGGATGTGCTTGAAAGGAACTCCAGTAGATATTGGTTCGTATGTTCCATCGAATGACATATCTTGTCTCCACCAGACAAACAGCCCAATACCGATTACCGCTATACCTACGATAACCAGAGGTAGGTACCACATGTCGAACTCGCCGAAACTGAACAGACCTCCGAAGGTCAGCAAGAATACTCCAATTCCAATTGACATCACCAGCGGCGACCAGGAGTTGTGCGGGGCACCATGGCCCCAATCGTGTGGCCCCCATGGACTGGGGTGGTCGTCATGATCGTGGTAACCACCGCTCAATGCGAACCCTCCTCTGGTGAATCATCTGAAACCATCAATCTGCGGAACATCTGTCCGAAAATACCTGGCTCATTGGCTACATGTTCGTTTGCATCCTTGAGTTCAGGTAGGTTGTGTGGATCGAAACTTGGCGTAGGAGGAGGAGAAGTAGTCATCCACTCGAATGACCAGCCTCCCCATGGATCTGCAGGGGCTTTTTCTCCCCTGATTAGTGACTTGATCATATTGTAGACCATAATCAGATTGCTAGCGAAGAAGAGGAATGCCGATATAGAAATCAGCATGTTCCAGTCTGAAGCCCACTCGGGCAGGGCATTGAAGTCGTCAGTAGTGATGTAGTATGTATGAGTCCTACGAATCATACCCACGACACCTAGCCTGTGCATAGGCCAGAACAGTGCGTTGTAGGAGATGAATGCAGTAAGGAAGTGTAGCACACCCAACCTCTCATCCAGCATCCTTCCAGTCATCTTTGGATACCAGTAGTATATCGCAGCGAAGAATCCGAAGACCGTGCCACCCACCAGCACATAGTGGAAGTGGGCAACAACGAAGTATGTCTCATGCAAGTGCACATCCATTGCCATGGAAGGGAAGAACATACCAGAGATTCCACCCAGAGTGAATGTCACCAAGAAGCCCAGAGTCCACAGAGTATGCGTCCTGTAGACTAGAGAACCTCCATGCATCGTTTTGAGCCAGTTGAAAATCTTGATTCCCGTGGGCACGGCAACTAACATAGTAGTAAGCATAGTTACGAATCGAAGTGTTGGCGACATACCTGAGGTGAACATATGGTGACCGTATACGATGAACGAAACTAGACCGATTCCTGCCATGGCGTAGACCATCGACTTGTATCCGAAAATCGACCTTCGGGCACTGGTGGCGATGACTTCCGATATCACTCCGAAGGCGGGAACTATGACAACGTACACTTCAGGGTGCCCGAAGTACCAGAACAAGTGACTCCACAGCAACGGATCTCCTCCGGCTGCGACATCGTAGAATGCAGTTCCAATAGTACGATCTAGATATACCTGAATCAGACCGACACCGAATGCAGGGATTGAAAGGAACAACATCAGATTGGCGACCAGTATAGACCAGGTGAAAAGAGGCATCTGGAACCAGCCCATTCCGGGCGCTCGCATTACCGCCATGGTGGTGAGGAAGTTAATCCCAGTCAACGTTGAAGATGCTACCAACATTAACTGCCCTGCAGCCCACATACTGACTCCTGAGTGAGTGGTTTCGGTCACGACATAAGGAGCGTAACCAGTCCATCCTGTGTCAGCACCCTGACCGCTAAACACTCCTGTGAAGATTAGTAGGGCTGCAACGGGCTGGAGCCAGAACGACATCGCGTTGAGGCGAGGGAAGGCTAAGTCGGGAGCCCCTATCTGTAGAGGGACGATCCAATTGGCAAATCCCGCTATCAGCGGCATCGCTGCTAGGAAAATCATCGTCGTACCGTGCAAGGTGAAGAATTGGTTGTAATAGTCCTGTGAGATGAAGTCGTTACCTGGGACTGCAAGCTGCATCCTCATCATCAGAGCCATGATTCCACCTACTCCGAGGAAGAAGAGACCCTGAACGAAGTACAGAGTTCCTATCTTCTTGTGGTCGGTACTAGTCAGCCACTCGGAAATCCAAGGAGCGAAGTTCTCCCAGTCGAAACTGTCAGGATTCTTCCTGTAGAAGATGTACATGACGACAATCGACAGCATCACACCAGAGATTACCACTAGAGCGGCTAGTACCTTGAACGGGTCAACGTCGGGAAGAGGGGCGTCTCCGAATCCGAGTACTGTGACATCAGCCCGATTCCACATGTCCCCGCTGGAACCGCCATCACCTTCGTTACCATTCACCGAGTTCACATGCAGGACGAAATCGACATTGGCCCCACTCTCGGGAGCAGTCCAGTCCAGAGTCCAAGTTCGCTGGTCGTTACCGGACTCGGAGTGGCTGGCCTCGGCTGGCCCCCATAGTTGAGTTGAATCATCTGCAGTTGCGAATGTACCATCACTTGCCCAGAGATTGAATCCTCCTAGGTTCATGTTGCCATCGACACTTGGTCCGCCCGAGAACGAGACAGTAACTGCATATGTCTCTGATGTGTTGTATGTTTCAGGCAGGCCAGAGATAGAAGCAGTCACCGAAGAGCTGGTCTCTGTACCGTGGCAGTTGCACCCTGTGTCTTTGACACCAGATATGCCGGATGGCAGCGAGGTTACTGCAGGTACGACGACAATGGCAATAGCAAGCATAGCCACCAAGGCGAGCCTACGCGAAGCCGAATTCTTACTCATCTAATCACTCCACAGAAATCTGTGCCGTCATGTATGCGTGATTGTCACCACAGTACTCTGCACAAAGCATCAGGAAAGAAGTCTCCTCAACAGCGGGCATCCATAGGTATGTCACTTGCCCGGGAACGACATCCTCCATCATTCCGAAGTCGGGGTTTTTCACAGCATGTGTGACATCGATAGAAGTCAATGTAGCTAGGTAAGTCTCACCGGTTTTCAGCATGAGGTGAGGCTTTAGCTCGCCCTCGACAGTGGCATAACCTGTAGAACACAATTCTTCGGAAAGTCCGTAACAGTCAAACTCCCAAAACCACTGCTGACCTTCTATGCCAATATCGTGGTAGCAATCTGATCTGACATATCCACTTGAATCGATATAATTGTTCGAAGATTGTCCTTCTTCACATTCGCTACCGTGGTAGCCGTCAGGACCAGTCTGACTCCAAACCGCATCTAGAGGAGCCCATGAGATGTAGGTCAGCCAGACTATGAGAATAAAGGGCAGAACAGTCCATGCTACTTCGAGTCTGAGATTATCGTAATCCTTGGGAAATACGCCCACTTCTAGATCGTCTATGTTGGGGCTCTCGCCTTCCTTAGAGCGGTAGAAGTAGGAGTGGTGATAGAGCCATCCGAAGGCTATGGCACCGACTACTATCGACCAGAACATGTAGTCATCCCAAATAGCATCGAACAGAGGAGTAATGCTATCCATCCCAATCCCCTAATGCAATGCGCACGAAACCCCCTCATAAGTCTCGCGGATTTGACAATTACAAGGACCGAACTAGATGGCTAATGAACGACTTCAATAGAACCCACTTTCAAGACCTAACCAAGCGTATACTGAATCACTACATAATCGAGGTACGTCGGCGATACGATAGGTGTTGAGATGCCAGAGAAGGAAGGGCTTGGAGATTGGGTCGCTGACCGTGCTCGAAGAGGAGGCCCCCCCGACAGAGAGATTCGTTTCAGAGCCGCTGCAAAGGCGATTGCTTCGAGTATCAGAAGAAACCGTTCTGGAGAGGATAATCCTGACTGCCCAATATTGGTCGAAGGATTGAGAGATGAGAAGGCACTCAGGGCATTAGGATTCACCGGAGTTGTCGAGCGTGTCAACAGGGGCTGGGACAGATCTAGATTAGTCGCATACCTGCACGAAACATATGGGACTCGAAATATCGTTGACAAACGTCCGGCGCTCATTCTGCTGATGGACTGGGATAGGACCGGGGGCAGATTACAGAAAGCGTTGAGAGACCAACTGATGGCAATGGACATGCCAGTCGATGAGGATCTTAGGACGGTGCTTCTGAGAGTGATGAAACCCGAGGCGAGGACAATAGAGGCGCTGGCCCCACACTCACGACACCTAAATCCTCTGATTGAGGAATTCCTAGATGACCCACTGTAGTCACTCAGGCAACACTGTAGAACTCTCTTTGACCGTGTTGAGAACGAGATGAGTGACTGAACTCTCGACACCATCTATTGAGATTACGTTCTTAGACAAATCATCGAGATCCCTCCTGTCGCGAGCCCTAGCGATTATCATCGAGTCGAATTCTCCTGTGACGTCGTAGGCACCGTAGACTCGGTTGTCCTTGGCAATTTTCTCCTGGATCTCAATCAGCCTCCCTTTCTCAATACGGAGGCCGATGACAACAGTGAGCTCCCAGCCGGATAACTCCGGGTCCAACTGCACGCTGTAGCCACGAATCACTCCGGCCTTTTCCAGCCTGCGCACACGATTGCTCACAGTTCCCAGAGATACTCCTGCCTGCTCAGCGATGCTGCGCATTGATGCTCGCGCATCGCTCTGCAGCACTGAGATGATTCTTCGGTCAGTATCGTCCAGCATGATTCCACCAGGAGAGGAGCATTCCAACAGCAGGCTATTGAACATATGCTAAGACTTTGGAACCAGTCGTGAATGACCGTTCAATTTCAGAGACTATTCTTCTTCTAGACTGTGGAATTGCAAACCTCTTTGCATACAAAGAATCCTACGTTCTGGGTCTGCCAGCATCAGGCTCAAACGAGACCCCATCCAAACTGGGATACAATCACCGTTTTCTGAGTCAATCAGAATCCGTCCACCTGCGGACTGCTTGAATCCGGACTCAGGAATCATCGCCTCTCCATTGGTCAGTAACTCATCGATTAGTAGAGGACCAACCTCGGTGGATACTCCCGGTAGTTCCGGCCCTAGCCTTCGAGCCGCACCAGCAACTAGTCGTTCGAATTCACCCTTTCTCAGAAGGGCAGCCTTCTGCCCTAGATGTATCAGGCGCAGAGGACGCCACCTGCCTCCTGGGATCCGAATACGACCTCCTTTCTTACTTCGTTCGTTCTCCCACAAATCTCTCGCTTCCTGAGTTGAGAGCATGATACTCTTCCCTCTACTCCACAGGCCATCTGGAAGTACTCCCCATTCCTTCTTCAGTGTCTCGGCAAGTTGCTCGGAGAGTGGCATAGGAGAGTCTTGAGGATCAGGGCGAACCTCGTCATGCTCCAGCGTGTAACCGGCTGTGATTTGCCTAGACTGAGTGTCGGTAGAAAGCTCCAGAACGGCTAGGAAGAATCCTCCTGCGTCTACTCTATCGTTCCAGATTCGCATGCATCGAGGAAGAGCTGAGGAGATCCACTTTTCTTCTGGTGGCATCATTGAATCAGGAAATGACTCATCGGTTGGATGACCATCATCCCCCAGTAAGGGCCATTCTGAGCGTCCAGCCTCACCCGGGACTCCAGGCAGTAACTCGGATGCATCTAGCAGGGCTAGAACATCATGCCTGCGAAGGACCTCGGCGACCACAGCCTCGTCCTCGACCGGGTCGAGCGAACAAGTCGCGTAGACAATCCGGCCCCCCGGTTTTGTAACGGCAACTGCTCTCGACAACAAATCGACTTGCAAATCATGCAGCGACCTGCCTCCAGAGGGAAGCCATTTGCTCCAGACATCCGGGTTCTTACGTGTAGTACCCGATCCGGTGCAGGGTGCATCGACCAGTACTCTGTTGAAACCTGACTCGGGAACCTTCGGAATATGCCTTCCATCGTGATTGACCACCGCGATGCATGACGAGCCATGCCGTTGAGAGTTGCTGACCAACATGTTAACTCTCGAATTTACGACCTCGTTCGCAAGGACAAGTCCACTTTCACCCAAGCACTCGGCAATCTGAGTGGTCTTGGAGCCGGGCGAGGCGCACATGTCCAGAATTATTTCTCCCGGCTCGGCTCCTAGAGCAAGCACTGGAAGCATCGAGACTGCTTCCTGTCTGGTCAATCGACCAGTCTCGTGCAGATTCTTCAGTATCTCTCTCACATCACCCTCAGCCGCACCTCTGTGGAAGGGCAGCGTCCATGCGCTGCCCGGACCAGTAAACCAGGGAACCCGGACTGCTCCATTGTCTTCCATCCAACTCTCTGTCCAATCGCTGTCCGACCTCAGAGGGTTGACTCGAACTGTCTCAGCTAACCTCTCAAAAGAACCCTCTAGCCAAGTATCAGCATCTTGCCTCCAGTGAGAGACTGCCTTGAGCAGAACGCTGTCACGCGCCAGTTCATCCCAAGAACCCTCACTGCCCATGGAGTTGCGGCAACAGCAGCAGACATCAACTGCACGACTCTTCGGCGAAAAGAACGGGGTTCAGTTTTCCCTCTCCGTTGGCGATCATCGCCGTAAACGGTTAAACCTCCAGCGAGTCGCTGCGGATTTGCGGCGGTGTCGCATGGGATGCACATGGTAGGACTTAGGAGAAGAATTTCGAATACGAACGAGGAACCCACAACGACCGATTTGAATGGGGCTACACGGAAGTTGGTTGAACTGGTAGAAAGAGCACGTGCGGTGGGGAGAGAGCAGGGTCCCCTAGTACCGGTCGAAGCTCTGGTGACTATTGAGAGAGACAATTGGATTTGGCAGATTGTTGACCGAGACGTACTCGACAGCCTGAGTCATCGATTGGTGTTTGAAGGTGGGAACGGCCGCAGAAGAGAGATTCTCATGACAGCCTGTATAGACACTGCTATGAGTGCCGCTTCGAAGATAGTCGATCTCGATGACGGATGCGTACTAATCGAGACATTGGACCCCTGAGGGCCCAATTCGCTTCTCGCGGAATTGAAATAGTGCAGGTAGGTGCGACGCCCGATGGCCAAGGAGAAGAAGGGCAGTGGCATCCAGCAGGCAGCTGGTTTGATCAGGTATTTCGATGAGGAGTCTGAGGACGCTATCCAGATCTCAAAGGGTTCCATCTATGCGGCATGTATCATCTTCTCAGTAGTGATTTATCTGGCTCAACACGGAGTCTGGTCCTGGATGTGGGCCACTCTAGGACTCTGATTACTCCTCTTCGGAGAGGTCGACCAAAGGCACTTCGTCCAACAGATCCTTAGTTGCACGTGCCTCAGACGAGCGTACCTCTGTGCTAGGATCAGCTTCTACAATTGCGCTGTATGCTCTTCCCAGAGCGCGTTCAACAGCAGGAGCATTCCTATCAGCCAAAGCCATCCTAGCCTCATCCAGCGCCATCTCGGCAGAATCCAGTATACCTTCGATTGAATCGTCTGTTCCCCTGAGTTTCCTCAATGCATCCTCAATCTCACTGATCTCCTCGCTCATGCCCTCGATTGCTCGCGAAACTAATTCTTCCCAAGCGGCCCTGTGTTCGGCCAATTGGCCCCCAGTAACCGACTCGAACTTTCTCACTCTGGCAGGCTCCCATGGCTTGTGTCCGAGTGAAGCGACAATGTCGTGCACGCATCGCGCCCTCAAGCCATAAGGTCCCCTAATCTCAATCCGATTCATGAAGCAGGAATTGAACATACCGAAGCCCCAGTAGGCAGTACTAGTAATGGTCATCGTCAGTTCGTTGGCCCTAGATACTAGCACCCATCTCTGCTCGTCGAATGCGGGCGACTCTTGGAAACGAGGAGGATCGTGAGGGCCGAGGGCTCTCAGAGCAGCCTGAGCTACATCCCCGAGGTACACCTTGCCACCTGAATCGGGCCAATTCAAAGGTCTCAACCGATCTTCTTCATCTATTGACATCTGAGGGTTGCCATCCCTGACTTGAGCATACAGAATCGTCCGACTCGGGTCAGACCCGACCTTGGAAGCCTCGGCATCCATGCAGCGGTGCGGGTGCGTGTAGGATTGAACATTGCGCGCTCGTGGTAATCGCTAAGTCCCTCCAACCGAGCGACTGATTGTGCCACGCAGGAAGTACGGCAAGTTGCAGAAGACTGTGGAGTCTCCACCGTCCGACAACTGCAGCAGGTGCAGGTCGGGCAAGCACTGCCCGATACCTACTCACCCGGGGTACACTATTCCGGCAGATAGAGAATGGCAAGGGCCAGAGTCAGTCGATAAGCGCCACAACAAGAAGAACCCGGCTAGGAAGTAATCAGGGTACTCGTGGCATCTGTGGAGGAGCCTCTGTGACCGGCACTTCTGTGACCGTTTCCTCTTCAGGAAGACTCGTAATCTCGTTTTGAGCGCGGTGATAAATCTCCCTTAGTGTCTGGTCACCAATCTCGAGGTAGACTCGTGTGGTGGCAATGCTGGCGTGGCCGAGCAGCCTCTGAATCGTCACTAGATCAGCTCCACGCTCCAATAGGCCGGTAGCGAAGGTGTGACGGAGAGTGTGCGGGCTGAGCCTAGAGCGCGGTATATCTGATGCATCGGCCAGCCGGTCAATCAGCTTCTGCACCGAGCGGGGATTGATTCTGCGTCCACGACTCGAGAGCAGTAGCGAACGCTTCTCCTCATCGTCGAAGCAGGAATCAGCACGAGTGTTTCTGATTGGCATCCATGCCTCTACTGCATCGACGGTGGCTTGGGTGAACAGCACAGTCCGGTCTTTCTCGCCTTTACCGCCTATGACCAGAGCCGACTTGTCCTCCAAGTCCATGTCATCGAGGTCTAGTCCACACAGTTCGGAGACTCTGAGTCCGGTATCGAGCAGGATGGTGACTACAGGCTGAGTCAATGGGTCCTCCGAACGGGTTGCTGCGGCTCTGACCCTGCTGAGCTCGCTGCGACCTAGAGTGCGAGGCAGTGACTTGCTGCGATTAGGCCTTTGAATCCAGTCGGGAATCGTGTGTCCGATCCAGAGTAGGAGATGAGAGGCTGCGGCCATCCTAGCGTTGATTGTGGCTGGCTTGAGATCACCTATGCTGTTGAGCCATGAGTCCAGCCTACCTTTGTTAGGATTGATTCTGCCGTGAATCTCTAGTACGCTGAGTGTCTGAGCCTGCTCCCAGTCGATTGCCTCCTCACCGGGTAATGCTGTAGTGGCCAAGGTGCGGGCTGCTACGGTGTATGCTCTTATTGTGTGAGCACTCTTCTTCTCGGTCTTGAGTCTCTGTACCCAGCATTCGAACCAAGGCAGTTCAGCCAGTCCCTGTAGCCTCGATGGTAGGGTTGGACCTTCTTCGAGACCTAGTCCAGACAACCTAGACCCGAGTCTGCCGCCCATGGCAGCTCTCATCCATACGTTCTGTTTCGCCCCTATTTCTTCTGTCATTTCTCGCCTCTGGCCAATGAAGGCCGTGCATCCCTGTCCCTACGGACAGGTCCAAGTATCCCTATTCAGACTTGAATGCTTCTCTTCTACAGGGCCGAGCAGAGCCCGTTTGAGAACCGGTGTCAGAACGCCGTCAGTCCTGTGCCTCAGATGACTCTCTGTGACTCTCGGTGGCATCGTTCATTGATGGTCGACTCGACTCGACGCCAACCTCCTCGAGCCTACGGTTGAGCAACTTGGCAACCTCTCCTGCGACTAGACCTTCTCCCACTACTGTCTCGATTCCTTCGAGTCCAGGACTTGAGTTAACTTCGAGAACCAACGGGCCGTTACTGGACTCGAGCATATCGACTCCAGCCAGATCGAGACCGAGCTTGCCCGCTGCTGTAACTGCAATCTTCTCGAATCGCGGAGACATTTCGACATGCTCGACACTGCCTCCTAAGTGGAAGTTGGATCTGAACTCAGAACCGTGAGCCCTCCTACGCATCGCCGCGACAACCTTGCCACCAACAACTAGGGCTCTGATATCCTTGCCATGCGATTCCTGAATGTACTGCTGAACGAGTGGGCGCATGTCGCGCTCTAGCATCTGGTAGACCAACTGCTTAGCCTGCTGTTCGGTGTGTGCTAGGAACACGCCAGATCCATGAGTTCCTTCATTGCTCTTGATTACACAAGGAGTGCCTCCGACCTGATTGACCGCACGGACAGTATCCTGCCAAGTCCCCACATTCGCTGTGATGGGAACGGGAACGTCAGCCTCAGTCATCAATTGACAGGCTACGAGCTTATCTCGACTCTTTGCGATTCCAGAGCTGGAGTTGATTACAATAACTCCCATTCGCTCGAACTGTCTGACCACATGTACACCTCTGCGGGTGATTGAGTGACCGATTCTAGGAACTACCGCCTCGCACTCGAGTGGCCAGCCCTTGTAGTAGATTCGACCACCCTCATCATCAACTAGAACAGTGAGTTTGAGTGGGTCGATGATTCTCACGGCCCAACCCGCTTCCTCAGCGGCCTTGGCCAACTGCTTGGTGCTGTACAGCCCGGGCCCCCTCGAGAGTATCACTAGGCGTGGGTCCATGTTACCCGCCGCCCTAGTTCCCCTCTTGAGACCTTTCATCGGAGACTACGAACATCCCGGTGAGTGTGCGTCCTGCAAGGCAGGACGCCGAAGGGGTTGAAAGCCTCCTGTATTCGCTGCTGACGGGTAGAATGTCAACTGAGGGTGAGTTTGACCGGGACCAACTGTCCTCGATGAAGGTCAGCGAACTGCGTCAGATGTGCAGCGACCAGGGACTTCTAGTGTCGGGCAAGAAGGACGACCTGATCAATAGACTTCTTGGGTCTGAAGGCCCTGAGGAAGACTCCACTGAGGATGCTAACCCAGAGGCTGAGAACATCGATGACGCCATCGATAAGATGCTGGCCAGAGTCAGAGGTGAGGAAGAAGAGGAACCCGAAGAGGAACCTGAAGAGGAACCCGATCCCGAGCCCGAACCAATTGAGGCGGAGATACTTGAGGCTGAGATACTCGAGCCAGAACCTGAGCCTGAACCCGAGCCCGAACCTGAAGAGGACCCAGAAGATGACCCGTGGTACTCGGGAGTGATTACCAGTGAAGACTCCGAGTTAGTGCTAGACGATGATGACGAAGAGGAGGACGAACCATCAGTCGTCATCAATCTGCCATCGATTGCTGGCCTGAAGGAGAACTGGCAGATTGCAGCAGCAGTCGGCATGGTGGTTTTGCTTGTAGGTGCAGTAGCAGTTTTCCTAATTCAGCCCGATCCAGCTTTCTCAGCACGTCCTTTGCGATACGGTGACCACATGGACTTCACCGTCAGTGGAACCTCGGTAGCTGTGACTGGAGATGAGATGGTTGGATACATCCGAGAGTCTACCTCTCCGACTCTCGATGATGTCTGTTCGGAGTTGAGAGCCACGGTATCAGGAGGCACAGGTTCAGTTACGATTCGAAAAGGCGATGCAAACGAGATATTCCATCCAATGGATTCCGAGCTTGAAGGCACGGTGATGGCGCTCGATGCATACGGCAGACAACGACTCACAGTGGAACAGACTCTGACTCACGATCTCTCGGTGGACTTAGAGGGCAAGGTGAGAAGCGGTGAGGACTGTACCAGCACTGGTTGGATTAGGGAAGACAACACACTTGTCTCAAACGCTCAGTCTTGGAGAGATATCACTACTCGTTCTACAATCAGGACTGATACTCAACTCAACCTACTCGACTCTGATGGCTCTCTAACAACTGCCAGGGCAGTTGTATTCGGGGCAGATGAGTTAGGGTCAGTAGGAGACCTCGCATCCCTTCTTCTCTTCCCAATGACTCCAATCGAATTGCACGCCTTCTTCGGTGACACACAGTTGACCAAAGGACTGTCCTCGAACGATGATATAACCTAGGATTCTGACTGGAGATGGTCTGTAGGCAATGAGATGAACACCGAAAATCATGGACTCGTGACCCAAGTCTCAATCTTCCATTACGAGATTGGCAGGTGTTTGGGTCACGCCCAGATAGACATCCTGGTCAAGAATGGCCATCCGTGGCCAGTGAAGCAGGATGTTGACATTGTCATCGACAAGACCCTAGAGGGGCCGAACTGCAACTTTGTTGGCTCCAGTCTGAATGAGGTCCTTCCAGATGGCAGAATTACCATCGTGGCTACTATCACCGAGACCTCATCGAACTCAGGCTCTCAGGCCACTCAATGGGGCTCTTCGTATGCCGGTAGTCCCGGCAGTGGCGAAGATGTTCCCGGCGACCAGTCCCAGTGGGGATACGCTATGCCGGATCAATCAGACCAGAGAGACTTCGACTTAGAGGCGGCAGTTGACTGCCTGATGGCAAACCACAGTACCACCGACGCGGCAGTTGCTCTGGAGACAGGAGGATATGTCTGGCAGGCAGCATATTCGACCGATGAGTGGAACCTCTCTTGGGTCAGGGATGACGACACTGCTGGTTGGATTATCCTAGGGGCTAGAGAGTCAGGAGGATGTAATTTGGTTGACCAAGATGACTACGATGAAGGTACGACCATCTGGAGCAGAGATTCGATTCCTGATACTCTCACCCTAGAGAAGCTGGAACAGCGGGTGTTAGCAGAGTCGAGATACCCCGATCTCGAGACCCACATGTCCTCATCGGAAGGGAATTGGGAAGAGTCGGTCAGTTACGGCTACTTGCTGAGCGTCAGCGAGGCCAACGATGTACTCTCTTCTTTGCCAGTAGATGTCGGAGACGGGCAGGTCAATGTGGCCGGTTCGCGAACATGGCAGGACTCTGGAAGGGAGCACACAGTCAGTTTCGCAATGAACGCCGAGAGCTCGAGAATGGTGGCCTGGTACCACACCTCGCTGCCGACATGATTCGCTCAAATCGTGATTTAGCCACCTGATTATGGCGTCACCTTCAACAGCCGTTCGAGCGCCGGAGGCGCTCGTATGGTCTCTAC
>ERZ724561.137-NODE-137-length-14392-cov-4.746583_pt1 | contig 14392 bp, 16 predicted proteins | sample MGYA00375855_ERZ724561 | MGnify/ENA primary metagenome ERZ724561 (study PRJEB28725, sample SAMN03264854) | marine sediment metagenome | biome: marine pelagic biome; feature: marine oligotrophic desert; material: ocean water | place: Pacific Ocean:North Pacific... | reverse complement strand
TCATACAAAGACATAACCTAAATCACAGAAGATAGTAGATGCTCATCACCAATTATTGTTCCGTTAAGTGTTACAATTTTTGCCTTTATCACATCCATCTTTTCAATTATTGGTGAGATTGATTTTTTATAGAATTTTTTTTGTGTAGTGTAAAAATATTTATTAAATGATGGTAAAACTATCAGTTCTAACTCTCCTGACTTTGAAGCAAATATTTTCTGTTTTTCACACTTGATTGATGCCCAAACCCGTTCACCATTGATGAGTGATTCTTGTTGAAAAAAAACTGGGTGAACATGACCCATTACAATTGTATTAACTTGTGAGAAATTTTCTGTTGGCATTGTGTGCCCATGTGTTAAAAGTATGTCATCAACAATAATTCCTTTTGAGCTAGCAAGGGTTATCGAATTTGGCATTAGTTTTTCTATATTTGCATCATGATTTCCTGGGACTAAAACTGTGTCAATTAAGTTACTAATATTTTCAAAAAAAACTGGTATTGTATCCCATTCTGTTTTTGTTATAGATTTGATTCCAGATTTTATGTCACCCAGCAGAATTAGCGAATCAGGTTTAGTTTTACTTATTATATGTTCAATCTCTTTCGTAATTTCATTTACAGTCTTATTTTTTCCTAGAAATACGTTGTTTAAGGATAGTTTACTCTCAAACCCTAAATGCAAATCTGTGATAACTAGACTTTTTTTATCTCCTTCAACCATCAGTGCTGGATAGCCAGAGACAATTTTAGTTTGAGCCATTAACAATATAATTATCCATTTTAATTAAATTCTTGTGGATTCACAACTTAAAAAAATAGATTCACTCTTATCTGAAAAGCGTATTAAACTTCACACTTTTGAGCCAAGTAATAGGAAAATTTGGACAGTTGTGGGAACAGATAAGGAATATTGGTTTGATCCAGATTTAGATTTTTGTTCTTGCCCTGGATATTATTTCAACAACAAATGCTATCATTTAGATTTATTTCCAACAGCTAAGACCAGAAATCAGATAGAATTAACTACGTTTTCAGATGATGAGTACGAGTCTTTTATCAACGGTCTGCTTTCTGAACTATAATTCATGAACGAGTTATTTTAATAACAATTTTTTATACAAAGAAAACCTCTTTCTTTAGAATCTTGAAGACCAAATTTATCTGGAAGAATTCCTACTTTGTATTGCATTTCATCATCATATGGAATATCAAACTGTGTTGTAACAGTAGTGGAACTTCCTGGTAAAAGATCTATCACTGATAATTCTTCTATTATATCTGAACCAGCATATCCTACAAACACTGCATCGTATTTTTCCTCATCGATGTCATATAGGTAAAACTGTCCACCAGTAATCCTTACAGTTTCAGTACCAATATTGTGTGCCGTGATTTGGATTTGAAAATAAACACCTTCAGCTGTTTCACTTGTTGCCAGTCCCTTTGCCGCTTGTGTTTCTGCATATTCTTTATACTCTTCCGTTTTTTCTAGGCTTTCATAGTTTCCAATATGGGCTATATCAAATTCAACATTACCAACTGTTATTTGATTTCCAGGTTCGCCAGTTATTGTGACAGTTTGAGTATCTAAAAATAAATACATTGAAACACAAATGGAACCAACAACGATTCCTAGCATGATGAATGTCCCTATACCTGCCATCTTCTAATTCTGTTCAATTATGATTCTTTAAAGTTATTTCTTGAAGAGTATGTACATTCTTACTCCTACAACAGAGGCTATTATCCCAATCATGCATGCTGCTAGTAATACCATACCAATAGGATCTCCGTTTGTACCAAACATTGTTAATTAGATCCAGTTTTTCGCCTTTTGCGAAGAAGTTGAGTAACAACAGCTAATGCGATAACCGCAGCAATTCCTAAACCATAAGGCCAGAATGATGGTTCTGCCATATTGATGTGATAACATACTATCTTTTGAATCTAACTAGACTAATTTTTTGGTATGTAAATGCCATACTTTACATAGAATTATTTACGAATGATGTCAATGAAGGCGGCAGTAGTCAAAAGTAATTCCAACATAGAAATTAAAAATATTGAAAATCAATCTGTAGGTCCGAGCGATATACTTGTTAAAATGCGTGCTTGTGGGATTTGTGGTTCTGATGTTGAAAAAGTATTTGGAAAATATGGACAACCATCAATGAGACTTGGACATGAACCAGCAGGAATAATAACACAAGTTGGCCAGGAAGTTTCAAATTTCGTTGTTGGTGATCGTGTGTTTACGCATCATCATGTTGCATGCTATTCGGATGATTGTCATGAATGTAGTCATAGTAATGAAACAATGTGTAAAAAATACTATGAATCAAATCTTGAACCTTGTGGACTTGCTGATGAATATATCGTACCGGAATGGAACGTAAAGCATGGCGGTGTAATAAAAATTCCTGATAGTATGTCATTCGAGGAGGCTGCAATGATTGAACCACTTGCATGTTGTATTAGAGCATGGAATAAATTCACATACAAAAATAATGATAGTGTTGCTATACTTGGTATTGGACCTACTGGAATAATGCATGCATTGCTTGCAAAATTATACGGCTTTGAGAAGATATTTTGTTTAGATTTGAATGAATTCAGATTAGATTTTGCAAAAAAATTTGAGACCACAACAATCAATTCTGGAAATACTAATGCTTTGGAACAAATAAAATCTGAAACTGCAAATCAAGGTGTTGATGTTGTTATAGTAGCTACCAGTAGCTTGAATGCATTAAAAGATGCTGTTAGTTTTGTTAGAAAAGGCGGTACAATTGTTATGTTTGGTGTTCCAAGCAAGGGCGCAAATATTGAACTGGATATGAGTGAAATATACTCAAAGGGTCTTACAATTGTTAATTCTTATGCGGCATCTGATTTTGACACTAAAGAGGCAGTTGAGAAAATATCAAATAAACAAATTAACGTGTCACAGTTAATCACGCATAAATATAATTTAGAAGAGTGCCAACAGGCGTTTGTGCATGCTAAATCAGGTGATAATGCTATGAAAATAATCATTAGTAATTGAGAAAGGCTTAAGAAGGCAAATTGTTTTTTGTGAAATCGAAGTAAAATGGACTGGGGATTACAAAATCGAATATCTCGTATCATTAAACCAAATGATAATCATGCATTAATGTTGGCTGTTGATCATGGATATTTTCTAGGTCCTACTGAAAAATTAGAAATTCCTAAAAAAACAATTGCGCCGATACTCAAATACTGTGATTCAATAATGCTTACCAGAGGTGTCCAAAGAACATCTGTTGATTCAAAATCTCCCGTACCAATTGTACTAAGAGTTTCTGGTGGTTCTAGCATCATTGGTGAGGATTTATCGAATGAACAAATCACTGTGAGTATTAAAGATGCAATTAAACTCAATGCTTCTGCGTTAGCTATGTCGGTATTTGTTGGTTCAAAATATGAACAGCAGACAATTGTTAATCTTGGCAAGTTAGTTAATGAGGCACTGGAATATGATATTCCAGTTCTTGCTGTTACAGCTGTTGGAAAGGAAATTGGACAAAAGGATGCACGTTATCTATCATTAGCATGTAGAATTGCAGCTGAACAGGGAGCACATATTGTTAAGACATACTACTGTGAAAATTTTGAAAAGGTTGTGGAATCATGTCCTGTACCAATAATTGTTGCTGGTGGAAAAAAAATAGCAGAACGTGATGCACTTGAATTGACATATAATTCAATTAAAGGCGGTGCTGCAGGGGTTGATATGGGACGTAACATTTGGCAATCTGAAAACCCTGTTCCTATGATCCGTGCAGTTCGTGCTATTGTACATGGAAATGCAAATGTTGACGAAGCCTATGAATTGTACAAAAAATTTTGTCAGCCTAAACCAAAAACAGAAAAATAATATAATTATTTAGAAATTTTATCCAGATGGAAATGTATAATTTTCCATGTGTCTTCTTTAATTAAAACAAATGTTGCTCTACCATTAATTGTGATGTGTTGACCAGTGAAAGCCTTATTGTCTACTAGCATACCTTTTTGGTTCAATTCGAATGTTATAATTCCTGTAGTTCCAAAAATACTAGTTTTTTCATTTTTTATTTCATAGTCATAGTCTGAAATGCTTGCGAATCTTAATTCTTCAAGCGCAATCGACTCAGGGTAATTTTTTAAACTATATGGTGGAACATCACTTAAACTAGAAAATTCTTCCGAGTTAACTTGAATGTCTCTTAGTACTGAGAAATTCTTTGTTTTACCTACCTCAAAAAAAGTTTGGATCACTTTCAGGATTTCCTCTTTATCCGACAAAATCGCTCTTTCTTTCTATTTGTTCACTTTAAGTGTTAATGGGAATTCGACCAGACATTCTCTAGTATTTACACCAGAAACATTAATTAATTCAGGATGATTTGCATACGTTGCTGTATGAATCAAATCAGTAAAACTAGCATTGTAAGTATTGTGTTGCTAGTTGACCTGCTGTAAATCCGCAGCCAGTTTTTAACACGATTAAAATTATGGTGTAAATGATGAGCGATAAAATGGAAATTATGAATGGTGGAAAAGCGCTTATGAAAGCGTTGGAAAAGGAAGGCGTTAAGGAAGTCTTCGGGTTACCGGGAGGTGCGAACTTACCAATGTATGATGAGCTTTTCAAAAGTGATATTCGTCATATACTAGTCAGGCATGAACAATCAGCTGCGCATATGGCCGATGGTTTTGGTAGAGTTAGTAGAAAACCAGGTGTTTGTTTTGCAACATCAGGTCCTGGTGCAACAAATTTGTTAACTGGAATTGCAACAGCACAAGCAGATTCTGCACCAATGGTAGCAGTCACTGGTCAGGTTCCAGTTAACATGATTGGTCGTGATGCATTCCAAGAGAGTGATATAATCGGAATGTCAAACCCATCTGTAAAATATGCATTCCAACCAAGAGCAGTTGAAGAAATTCCTGAAGTTGTAAAAAAAGGGTTTTACGTTGCAGAAACCGGCAGACCCGGTCCAGTATTGCTTGATATACCAAAAGACGTTCAACAAAATGAAGCAAAAGTTACTTTTCCTGATGAGGTTAGAATGCCTGGCTATCATCCGTGGACTGACGTTGATATGGTAAACATTGAAAGAGCTATTGACTTACTTCTTTCCGCAGAAAAACCAATAATTTTAGCTGGTGGTGGAGCAATAATCTCATCTGCATTTGCAGAACTCCAATCTGTCGCTGAATTGTTAATGATTCCCGTTGTAACAACATTCAAGGGTAAGGGATCTTTCCCAGAGAATCATCCACTTTCATTAGGTCCAATTGGAATGCACGGTCATGCTGAAGCTAATAAGGTTATGACTGAAGTAGATTGTGTTTTAGCAATTGGTACAAGATTCTCAGACCGTTCTGTTGGAACATTTGAGGAGTTTGAAAGAAATTTGAAAATTATTCATATGGATGTGGATCCTGCGGAAATTGGAAAGAATCAGACAACACAAGTGGCAGTTGTTGGTGATGTTAAGGCATCGTTAAGAGTTATGCTTAAACTTCTTGCGAAAAAAGCATTAAAAAAATCTGATGGAAATGATTGGTTAAAACACGTTAATGAGGTTAAGGATTATTGGCGTGAGAATCTAAAATTACATCCAGGTGAAATGTCAGCAGCCAAGATTTTAAGGAAATTGAGGGAAGTACTTCCTAAGGAATCAATTGTCACTACTGAAGTAGGTCAGCACCAAATGTGGGCATCATTATTCTTTGATGCTATACATCCTGGTACGTTCTTTAGTTCCACTGGTCTTGGAACAATGGGATGGGGATTTCCTGCGGCAATTGGCGCAAAAGTTGCGCGACCAGATGTAGCAGTAGTAGACATTGCTGGTGATGGAAGTTTCAACATGACAGAAAATTCACTCGCAACTTCTGTATTGGAGGACATTCCTGTTATTGTATTCTTGATTAACAATTTTTCATTGGGAATGGTTGCACAATGGCAAAGAACATTTTATGATAGACGAATGATTGGAATTGATCTAAAAAAATGTCCAGATTACGTTAAATTAGCAGAATCATATGGTGCACAAGGTATAAGAGCTCAATCACTTGATGAGTTAGGCAAAGCAGTTAAAGCTGGTCTTAACAGTGATGTTGCTACAGTAATTGATATACCAATAGATCCAGAGGAGGACGTTTTACCATTTGTTGCACCTGGGACTTCATTAAAGGATATGATCTTACCATCGTAGTGAGTGTTATGTGGGCAATATTATCAATTCGAGTTGAAAACAAACCAGGAATATTATTCAAGGTTACTCATTTGTTTAGAGCTAGAAATTTCAACATAGATAGCATATCAGTAGGCGTAATGGAAAATCCTGAATTTTCTAAGATGACAATAACAACTGTTGGTACTGAAAAGCAAATTGCTCAAATTGTTAAACAACTTGATAAAATGATTGATACAATAGAGGTCAAAAGACTAGATGAGAAAGAGAGTGTGTATAAAGAATTGGTGTTGTTTAAGATTAAGTCAAATGGGGAATCAGACAGTACGGAAATTAGCAAGTTAGCGAATACATATGGAGCAAAAATTCACAATGGGCAGGAGGGTTCATTGATAGCTGAGTTAACATCTACACCTGATAAAATTAAAGAGTTTGAGGAATCAGTAAAACCATTTGGTATTTTAGATTCTGCTAGGACTGGGGTAACTGCATTATAGATGATGTAAAATGAAAGTTAGAATTTTTGATACCACATTAAGGGACGGAGAACAATCACCAGGCGTTGCCTTATCACCTGAAAATAAGTTGAACATTGCAAAAAAATTAGATGAATTGGGTGTTGATGCAATTGAGACTGGGTTCCCTGTTATTTCAGAAGGTGAACAGGCTGCTGTTAAAATGATTACAAAAGCGAATCTATCTGCTGAATTATGTGGTCTTGCCCGTACAAATCAGCGTGATATTGACGCTGTGGTTGACTGTGGTTTAAAATATGTTCATACGTTCATTGCAACTTCAGATATTCATCTTGAGCATAAATTACATCTTTCACAAGATCAAGCTCTTGAGAAGGCTGTTGAATCAGTTGAATATGCAAAATCACGAGGTCTACAGGTTGAATTTTCAGCTGAAGATGCAACGCGAACTGACCGTGATTTCTTAAAAAAAATATTTACTGCAGTTACGAAAGCTGGAGCTGATAGAATAGATATACCTGATACTGTTGGGTATTCAACACCACAGTATATTGCTGAAATCACAAAGGACGCAATTGAAGCTACCAAATTACCAATTAGCATGCATTGTCATAATGATTTTGGACTTGCTGTAGCTAATGCGATATCTGGTATACAAGCTGGTGCACAGTGTGCACATGTAACAATAAATGGCATTGGTGAACGTGCTGGCAATGCATCACTAGAAGAACTTGTGATGGCATTACAATGTTTAAGATTTGATCAATCTTGGGAGACTAATATTAAGACCGAACTTCTTTATGAGACATCAAAATATGTTTCAAGATTAGCTGGAATGCCAGTTCAACCTAATAAAGCAATCATAGGCGAAAATGCATTTGGACATGAGTCTGGCATACATACTCATGGAGTTTTGAGTAATCCACTTACCTATGAACCAATTAGCCCTGAAATTGTTGGGCGTAACAGATGGCTCCAAGTGGGTAAGCATGCAGGCGCTCATGGGATTAGTGCTATGCTTGAAGAATATGGTGTACAACCTGATAAGGATCAAATAAAACAAATTCTTGAAAAAGTGAAATCAATCGGTGACCAAGGAAAACATGTCACTGATGTTGAGTTATTATCAATGGCCAATGAAGTTATGGGTGATTCTAAACTAAAACGTTTGGTACAGTTAACAGGATTTTCAGTTTCTACTGGAATGGGTAATATGCCGTATGCATTTGTAAAATTAAACATTGATGGTGAGGAACACACTGCAACAGATTATGGTGTTGGACCAGTAGATGCATCACTTAACGCAATTCAGAAGATTACGGGGAAAATTTCAGAAATTAGAATTAAGGACTATAACTTAGCATCAATATCTGGTGGTTCAACTGCGTTATGTGAAGTTACAGTTAAGCTAGAAGATGCTATGCAAAACACTGTTTCATCAAAATCTGTAGGAGAGGATATTGTCATAACTAGCGTGCAAGCTGTTATTGATGGTATGAATAGACTTTTGCTAAAAAAAATACTTAAGCAAAAAAAGGCATAATTGTTGGTATAGAAAATGAGCGGTAAGTATAACATTTCATTAGTTACAGGTGATGGAATAGGTCCAGAAATATCTGAATCGGCATCTAGTATTTTGGAAACAATTAATGATAATATGGGCATTCACTTTGAAATAAAAAAACTTGAGGCAGGTGATACGGTTTTAAAAAATACTGGACAAGCGTTACCAGATGAAACGTTTGAAACAATAAAAAATTCTGATGCCTGTTTGAAAGCACCAGTAGGTGAAAGTGCGAAAGATGTGATAGTATATCTAAGACGCATGTTGGATCTTTATGCAAACATAAGACCAGCAAAATCATACCCAAACATGCCATCATTACGAGACGATGTAGATTTAGTAATTGTTAGAGAGAATACAGAGGATTTGTACACTGGCGAAGAATTTGATATTGGGAATGCATCAGTAGCAATGAGAATTATCACTGAAAAAGCCTCAAAAAGAATTGCAAATTATGCATTTAAGATTGCAGCCCAAAGAAAAATGAAGAAAGTTACATGTGTCCATAAATCTAATGTGATGAAAAAAACTGATGGGTTATTTGCTAGCACGTGCTCAAAAATTGCTGATAATTTTTCTGATATTAAATTTGAAGAGATGTATGTTGATGCGTGTGCAATGAATTTAATCCGGCAGCCACAAGAATTTGATGTAATTGTTACAACCAATTTGTTTGGTGATATACTTTCTGACGAATCAGCTCAAGTTGTTGGTGGATTAGGTATGGCACCTGCTGCAAATATAGGAGATGATTTTGGTTTGTTTGAACCAGTTCATGGTGCAGCATTTGATATAGCAGGAAAGCAAATTGCAAACCCAACATCCTTCATACTTTCAATCAAAATGATGTTAGAATGGCTTGGGGATAAACACAATGACCAAAAATGTATTGATGCTGGACAAAAATTAGAGAGTATAGTTTATGATGTTGTAAAAAATAATATTAAAACCAAAGATACGGGTGGTGATAAAACCACCATGGAGTTTACTAAAGAAATTATCTCAAGGCTTTAATCTTTCTGGGTCTCTTGGATACAAAATAACTTCTCTGACATTATCAATTCCAATAATTACCGTGAGTAGTCTTTCCAAACCTAATCCCCAACCTGCATGTGGTGGCATACCCCAATCAAATGCCTGTAGATGCTCCGAAAATTTTGCAGGATCAAGATCTTGCTCACTCAGTCTCTTTTTGATCTTTTCTGGATTATGTAGTCTACTTCCACCCGATGACAATTCAAGATAACCAAATTGTAAATCAAATGATTCAGAAATCTCAGGATTGTCCTGATTTTCCATGATGTAAAATGGTTTGAGCTTGATTGGCCAGTCTGTTAGGAAATAAAACCCAGGGTGATTTTCTCCTATCACTCTCAAATGAGAATCTAAAAGGTCGTCACCAAACTCTAGTTTGGTATCTTTTTGATTTAGTTCTTCTAAAGCTTCCGAGTATGTAATTTTTTCAAATGGCTTGCTAGGGATTGTTATTTCATTCCCTATAATTTCTTGTTCAGCTTTGCAGTTTTCAGAAACATGTTTGAAAGTGTTAAGAACAAGATCTTCTAGAACGTTCATCACATCTGTATAATCCATAAACGCTGCTTCCATATCGACACTAGTGAATTCGCTTAAGTGTCTACCAGTATGTGACTTTTCTGCTCTATAAAATGACGCTATTTCAAATACTCTTTCAAGACCAATTGTCATCTGCTCTTTATAGAGCTGTGGACTTTGTGCCAAGTATGCTTGCTTTCCGAAATAATCCAACGAAAATAGATTTGCACCCCCCTCGCTTGCACTACCGATGATTTTTGGAGTAGTAATTTCAATGAATTTTTGTTCTAAGAATGTTTTCCTTAATGATGCTAAGACATGATGCCTAATTTTAAAGATCGATGCTGTTTTTTGATTCCGCATATCTAAGGCCCTAGAATTTAGCCTATTGTCAATATGGCTCTCAAGCCTACCAATAGGATCAATAGGTAGAGGATGAACAGCCCTTGCTAACACGTTAATTTCACTAGCTTTAATCTCACACTCAAAATCTCTAGCTTTTGTATCCTGTATTTTGCCAGTAACTCTAACAACACTTTGTCTTGTAATATCATCAATTGATTTCATAACATCGGCAGTAAGTATGATTTGAGTAATACCTGTAACATCTCGTAAGGTAAGAAATGTCATCTTACCCATTTTTCTTAAATCCTCTACCCAGCCCCCGAGAATGACCTCTTGGTCTTTCATATCAGGCTTAACATCTTCAATATAGTGGGTTCGATTAAACTTCATTGAAATCATCTTAAATGATGATCCATTGAATATATCCTTTCTTGAAAAAATAAAATGTAGTGTTTAGTATTACCATCATGCCAGAGATTAAAGTATCTGATCTATCAGTCAGCTACAAAACCTCACATGGTAATATCCATGCGTTAGAAAGTGTTGAATTCCAATTGGAAAATGGGGAGTCAATTGGAATTGCTGGTGAGAGTGCGTGTGGAAAGAGTACTTTGGGTTTAACGATCATCAAAATGCTTCAAGGGGGAGAAATCAGTTCAGGAAAAATTTCATTTGATGGAAAATCCATACTTGATATGTCTGAATCCAAATTTGATAGTACACTACGTTGGAAGGAGATTTCAATGGTTTTTCAAGGAGCTATGAATTCATTAGATCCAGTTTTTACAATAAAGCAGCAATTTGATGAGTTACTTAAGCAGCATGGGTTTGATGATAACCCAGATAAAATTATACATGATTCCATTCATGCTGTGAACCTCGATCAATCTGTTTTGGATAAATATCCGCATGAGCTTAGTGGTGGAATGAAACAAAGAATTGTAATTGCCATGGCATTATTACTAAAACCAAAATTTGTTATAGCTGATGAACCTACAACTGCACTAGACGTACTTATTCAGGCACAAATCATCAATTTACTAAAAAGTTTAAAGAAAAATGGCATGTCACTTATGTTAATTTCACATGATCTTGCAATCTTATCTGAGGTTGCAGAAAAAATAGGTGTAATGTATGGCGGAAAAATGGTTGAATTTGGTACATCTTCAGAGATATACAATGATCCTAAGCATCCATATACTCAAGGATTGTTAAATTCCATTCCAACTTTACGTACAGAAAAAAAAATAAAGTTCATCCCAGGTAATCCGCCTGATTTATCTGCACCACAAACTGGATGTAGATTTTTCGATAGATGCCCTGATGCGATGGAAAAATGTAAAACTGCTCCACCAAAAATAAAAACAAAATCTGGCTATGTTTTATGTTGGCTTTATGAATAATATAACACAATTAATAATTTGATTACTTTGATTTTTCTTCACATTCATCAGAACAGTATCTAGTTTCTGGTCTTGTTACTAATCTACCACATTGTGAACACGTAGAGTACATGGGTACAATACGGTACGATCATAAAAAAAGATATTTTGATCGCGATTGCTGACTAGTGATTATTTTTTTAGAGTTAAATATTGCAAAATATTGATCGACATGTGGACCTTTGGGAATTATTTCCTTTTACTCCCGAAGTTGGTTATCTTGGTTTAACTATTGTTAGTTTCTTCGGTTCACTTGTACCATTCGTTCCAATACCATCATTTGTTTTGGTTGCTACAATGGCAGTGGGAGACCAATTCGATATTCATGTTTTAGCTCTAATTGCAGCTGTTACATCTACAGTAGCTAAACAAATAATATTTTATGTAAGCTATGGAGGAAGAAGAATTATTTCTGAAAAAACTAAAAAAAGAATGGAACCATTTCAAAAATTAGTTAAGCGATATGGTGGTTCAGCTGCTTTTGTAGCTGCTGCAACTCCTATTCCTGATGATTTAGTTTACATTCCATTAGGATTAGCAAAATACAATCCAAAAAGATTCTTCGTTGCAACATTATTAGGAAAACTTGTTTTGTTTTACGTAATTGTATTAATTTCTCACTACATGGGTTTGTCACTTTTAGAACCAATATTACAGGATATTGAAGATCCATTACCAGTTTATGTTGGTATCATTGCTTTGGCTGTAGCAATGTCAGCCGTTGTAATCCTTATGCTGAGATTAGATTGGGGAAAAATACTTCGTAAGGTTGCACCATGGACGTTAGAAGATGACGATGATCAAAAGTAATCTTTTACATTGATACTAAAATTCCACTGTTTTTCTAGACCTTTAGATATACCGACTCGTGATTTTTGATGTATTTTCTTTGGTCTCATTCCTTCCCTAATGTATAATTCTGATTTTTTTGTTAAATCCTTATTGTGTAACTTCATTGTGATATCCATCGCGATTGTTAGTTTTCCTGGTCCATTTGAAATGTTTTGAATATTTTTAACTCCCCTATTTTTTATCATGACTTTCGTACCAATTTGTGGATAAATTCCACGAATCAAAACTGCACCAGCATTTTGTTTTTTACTTTTTGCTACAACATTTAGCATAAAGTACATTCCATAAGTAAAGTAAACATATGACATTCCAGCATGACCAAACATGACTTTATTTCGATTAGTCATTTTTATTGCTGCATGACTAGCAGGATCATCTTTTCCTCTATATGCCTCAGTTTCTGTTATAATCCCAGACAATACTTGCCTGCCAATTTTTCTTACTAATTCCTTCCCTAACAGATCTTTTGCAACTTGTCTGGTGTCATTTATGTAGAATTTTCTTGGCAAAACTTTCATTTCAATCTCTTTGTTTTATTTTTTGCAATTCATTTACTAGTTTTTTAATGTCATTTTTGAAAATTTCTACAAGTTTTTGATTATAAATTGTTGCAGCAGGATGAAATGTGATGAAATACATGCGGTCATCTTTTGAGATAAATTTACCATGATTCTTTGAAATTTCTTTACCACCCAAAATTGAAGAAAATGATGTGTTTCCAAGCAAACAAATTATCTTTGGATTGATGATTTTGAGCTCATCTTCTAAGTAATTACTACACATTGATTTTTCAGCATCATTTGGAACTCTGTTATTGGGAGGTCTACATTTTACAATATTTGTAATGTATACATTGTTTCTTGTCAATCCAGCATTTTGTAATGCATCATCAAGTCTTTTTCCTGCTGTGCCGATAAAAGGCTCACCATGTAAATCCTCATTTTTTCCAGGGGCTTCACCTACAAAAACAATATCCGCGCTTTCATTACCAATTCCTGGAACCGCATTTTTTCTAGTAGTACACAATTCGCATTTTTTACAGGTTTTCACATTTTGCTGAATTATTTCAAGCGATAAAGACTCCTTCATGACTTTAATCTTCAGTTCTGATTGATTAGTTTTACAAAATTAAACAAAAGCATTTAGTTATCTGTATGATCCATGAGTTATGGGGTTACTTCATACGCTTCATTATCTTGATTTTTCGCCAGAATCTTGGAAAATCATTTCTAACAACCCCGCGATTTTTGAGGCTCTGAGTGATAATCAGGTTTTAAGCATTCGTGATATATCACACAAAGAACACAGGCTAGTATTCAAGAAGGGTGGCAGGATAGAATACATGCGTTCTGTGGGGAAGTATAGATTAAGATGGGATGATGATGATCTGTTTAACTGATTTTTATGCTATAAATTTAAACTGAACTTTCTTGACGAAGTCGTTTTGTGTAGCCATTAATGTGTATGAACCGCCATCTTCCCAACCACCACCAGCAGCTATAAGCAGTGTTGAAAAATTACCCCCACTTCTTGGCTCAATTTCCTCTTTCCATATTTTTACACCATCAGTATTTTCTATGGATAATGTGATTGATTCACGATCCGATACTGTATCACCTGAGATTGAAATTATATCAGCACGCTGATATTGAGTTTGATCAACAGTAATCAATAATGGATTGTTGGGCGTTGAGATAATAGAAGAATCTATCATGTCACCTTGGTTAGTTGCTGTAAATCCTACAATAGCAATTATAGCAATTGCAGCAGCTGCACCCGCAAGAATTCCCCTGTTTTTATTAGACGAAAAATTAAATGCAGATCTAGTTTGTTGACCTGAAACCCTATCTTTAGATCTTGTTTGTAGTTTAATTCTTGTGTCATCTTTTTTAGAAGTGTATGACCCTTCCAGTGGCTGTCCATTTAGATGCTCATCAACCAGTGAC